>Ga0137433_1000752_pt1 | contig 15845 bp, 15 predicted proteins | sample EasRivERMZT840_2_FD_102335 | JGI IMG/M metagenome (GOLD analysis project Ga0137433, IMG submission 102335) | Soil microbial communities from meander-bound floodplain in the East River, Colorado, USA - East River MetaG ERMZT840_2 | ecosystem: Environmental > Terrestrial > Soil > Floodplain ...
GAGGTTCTTGATCTTCTGCTGGCGGATGGCGCGTTTCGGCACCTTCAACAAAAACATCAGGGAGCTGAACGGAATGATTTCGGACTTCTCGCGCCTGACGAGGTGAATAAGGACCGGAATCGCCAGAGCGACTGCACCAAACAACAGAAATGGGTTTAAAAAAGACATTCCCTATACACTCTTCGAGCGAGCCGCCAGGTAAGTAAAGAGGCCCTGGTCCAGCGGCTTGCTTGTATCCATCAGGCAATAATCGATGCGCGTTCCGGCAAGTTCCTTGCGAATGCGTTCCATGTGGTCTTTCACAATCGTCATGTACTGCTCGCGCAGATATTCCGGTATGACGTGCAGCTTCTTTCTCGTTTCCATGTCTTCGAACTGCGCGGCCTCCTCGAAAGGGAACGACAGTTCGTACGGATCCATGATGTGGAAAACGATGATGTCGTTACCCTTCGCCCTCAGAGCCTTCAATCCCGCAATGATGTTGTCCGGCTCGTCAAAAAGATCCGAAATGAGCACGATCAAGCCGCGGCGGGTCAGGTATTCGGCCAGGAAACGCAGCGGCTTGCGAAACTCGGTCTGTTCGCTGGGTTGGATTCGATCGATCTCGGACAAAATCGTTAGCAACTGGCCGCGGCGCCGGCTGGAAGGAACGTGGGCGCGGATCTGAGTGTCGAACGTGAGCAGGCCCACACCGTCGCGCTGGTGATGAGCGAAGTACGTCAGGCACGCCGCCAGAATGCGGGCATAGTCGATTTTCTTGATCTCGCTCGAACCGTAATTCATCGAACCGCTGATATCGAGCATCACGAGAACGCGAGTATTCGTGTCGCCTTCATACAACTTGATATAGAGCCGGTCCGACCGCGCAAAGACGTTCCAGTCGATGCGGCGGATTTCGTCGCCGGGCATGTACAGTCTGTAGGAAGCAAAGTCGACGCTGAACCCCGTGTACGGCGAGCGATGCAAACCTTGAACGAACCCTTCCACGACATGGCGAGCCACAAGTTCAAGGTTTTGAATCTTGAGCAAAACCTTTGGATCGATAAATCGATTTGCAGGCGTCCGGTCTGCTACTTGTATCGTCACCCGTCTAGTCCTTCAATCCTGACTTTGGAACAGGGACGGTTTCGAGCAGTCGCTTAATGATGTCCTCGGACCTGATTCCTTCGGATTCCGCATGGAAATTCGTGAGGATGCGGTGACGGAATACGGGGTAGGCAAGAGTCTGAATGTCTTCGAGCGAAACGTTGTAACGGCCGTGAACAAGCGCTCTTGCCTTGGCACCCAGAATCAGGAATTGCGACGCGCGCAAGCTGGCTCCATAGTTCACGTACTGTTTCACGTAATCGGGCGGATTCTCTCCGCTTGGACGGCTTGTACGCGCCAGCTGAACCGCGTAGCGCATCACTTCTTCCGCCACAGGCATTTTCCGGACGAGCCGCTGAAACTCGATGATCTCGGGGCCGCTGATCGTCTTTTCGAACTGGACCGAGCGGATGGTCGTGTTCTGGGTTACGACCTTGATTTCGTCGGCCTCCGAAAGATATTCAATGACGATATTGAACATGAAACGGTCGAGCTGAGCTTCCGGCAGCGGATATGTTCCTTCGAGTTCGATCGGGTTCTGGGTCGCAAGAACGAAGAACGGCTTGTCGAGAGTATATGTATTGCCTTCGATCGAAACCGTCCCTTCCTGCATCGCCTCGAGCAGCGCCGACTGCGTTTTAGGAGGAGTACGGTTGATTTCGTCCGCGAGAATAATGTTCGCGAAAATGGGTCCCTTGACGAAGACCCGAACGCGTTTACCGGTGGCTCGATCCTCTTCGATGATTTCCGTTCCCGTGATGTCGGCCGGCATCAAATCCGGTGTGAACTGAATGCGCTTGAAGTCGAGATGAAGAACCTGCGCCACGGTAGCAATCAGCAGTGTCTTCGCAAGTCCGGGAACGCCCGTGATGATCGAGTGACCGCCGGACAGCATCGAGATCATGACCTGGTCCACGACGTCTTTCTGTCCGACGATGATCTTTCGAATCTCGTGATCGATTTTTTTCAGTTCTGTATGAAACCGCTCAACGGTTTCAAGCTCCTGCTTTTGTTCAACGCTCAGTTCCACAAATTACCTCACTATTTTTATTAACAGATCCTGCGCGGGTTCGTATGATGGCGCGATTTCCAGAGCTTTCCTGACATTCGTCCGCGCAGCCTCTCGATTTCCCTGACCAAACTGTGCTTCCGCAAGACGGTAGAAGGCGCTCGCCTTGTCCGGAGTGTTCAACGCCAGCAATGCCTCGAACTCGCGTGCCGCAGGCCCGTACTGTTTTTGGCTCAGTAACAGCTGGCCGAATTTTTCGTGGCCCTCCAGATCCATCGGCCGGATATACATGATGCCTTCCAGCGCCTGACGGGCGCCGGCTGGATCGCCCGCTTCGACGAGCAACTCGGAAAGTTTGAGGCTGGCCTTGAATCCGGTCTCGGAGTACGTCAGAAACTTTTTCAACGTGTCGATGGCGGCCTTCTTGTTTCCTTTTTTCAAGTAAGCATCCGCGAGCGGCTCATAGGCATTGTGCTCGTCGGTGTATTCCGGATACATCTGGATGGATTTTGCGAGAATCTCGATTGCCTTGTCCGTGTCGCCTTTGGCAAGCAATTCCTGACCTTCTGCCACGACTTGCATGAAAGGCTTCACCTCGAGGTCCTTCACCTTTTCATCGACCCACTTGAAGAACTCGGTATCGAATTGAGACGTCGTGATACCCAGGGCTTCCTTGAAAACATCCGCCGTGCTCTTCCCTTCCTTGTAAAGCAGCAGCATTTTCTTGAGCGCGGCGAAGCCGAATTTCTGTTCGATGTAATCGCAGATCAGCGACGCCTGGTAATAAGACACCAGCACCTGCGTCTCGTATTTCGGCCGGATGAAACCGTCATTCAGGTCCGCCACCGGGAGAAGCTTTTTCGACTTGATGGCCGCCAGATAATCGAGCTTCAGATCATCGCCCCATCCGGGAAATCCCTTGCGCTCTTCGAAGACGGAAAGGCCTTCGGAGAACCAGCGCGGAACTTTGTGATCCGTCATCTGCAGGCTGATGATGTGCATGAATTCATGCCATAACGTGCTGCCCCAGTTGAACGCGTCCGGCTTGCGCGCGGTGGGTGAATCCATGACGAAGAGCTTTCCGAAACAGACACCGAGCGCGCCGATACCCGGCAGCCCAAGCGTACGGACGGCAAAATCGTCATGATCCGGATACATTTCGAAATGGAGCGGCCCTTCCGGCTTGAATCCGTATTTTTCGCTCAGTGTGTCGTAGGCCTTTTCCAGAAGGCCGGCAACATAGGGCCGCAGGGCCATCACCTCGTTCTTGTGCAGCTTGACCTTGAAATGCTCGGTTTCGAAACGAACGAAGTTTTCAAAACTGTCGAGCAGCGTGAGCGTGTTGTATGTCCCTTTGTTGAATGAATCCCCGGCAAATGCCTTTTCGAGGGCAGCCTTGCCGGCGTCCTCCTCGCCGATCCGCATCAGGTTAATGCCGAGGATGCTCATGGCATCCCAATCCCTGGGGTTGATCAGCAAGGACTGGCGGGCAAAATCGACTGCCTCCTTGTAGAGGCGGATTCGGATCGAGCTTTCAGCAAGGATGTTGTACAGCTCACTGTAGTTCGGATTCGTGTCGAGCACCTGCCGGACGTATTTTTCGAAGTCGGCCTTGTTGTTTTTGAAGAAAGCAATCGACGCAAGCTGGCTGACCGCTTCGTTGGATTTCGGATTGACCACCAGCGCTTTGGCGATCTGTTCCTGCGCCTTGTCATACTGCTCGGAGTCGATGCTCTGTTCGGCCATGAACAGATGACCGTCCACGAAGTTGGGATTCGTCGTCATCGCCTTTTCGAGCGCGCCTGCAGCGCGTTCCGGCGTCGTGTAGGCAAACACTTTGGCCATGCCGAGGTTAGCCTCCGGCATGTTCGGGTCGATCTTCAGCACATCCTGGTAGCTCGCGATGACTTCCGGCTCGTCGGCTCTCCCGACCAGCAGATCGGCCCATGCAAGAAAAGCCTCCGCGTTACGAGGATTCGCCTGAGTCGCCAACTTGAAAAGGTCATTGGCGTCGTGGAACTTTTCGAGAGCCCCCGCCGCGCGCGCCGTCCACACGAGGTCGTTGGGAGATCGGGACACGTTGTTGATGTAGTTGTCGATGAGTTTGTTGTAGAGCGCATCGGCTTCATCTCGCTTGCCGGTTTTGTTCAAAACTTCGGCTTTTTCAAACTGGGCAGCGATGCCGACGTTGGCAAAACTCTGAATGGCGTTCAGGTGTGCGAGGGCACGTTCATAGTTGCCCGTAAGCTGATTGATGCGTCCTGCTGCCAGCCGAATGGGTCCGGCATTAGGATTCGCCGAAGACCAGGCTTCGAACCGTTCGCGCGCCTTCGTGTACTCACCCGTGCGCACCCACGAGTGATACAGTCCCTCGACCACCAACGGATCGAAGTTGCCACCGGCCACCATGGGTTCAAGCGCAGCAATCGCTTCCTTGTATGCACCCGTACGAGCCAACTCAACGGGGCTTCGAGACTCGGATTGCCATAGCGCGCCGCAACTCAGGAATAGAAATGGAAGCAAAAGCAGGGAAAAAGCGTTCCTTTTCATTTCTTCGGCGTCTCCTGCTGTCGGATTTCCTGGTTCTTCAGGGCAAGCTGGACGAGCAGATCTTCCAATTGCTTGTCGTACTCTGCGACAGGCATGGAATCCTTGTTGATGCGGAGCGCTTCGATTTTCTGTTCGAATTCCCGGCGCTGGTTGAGCAGCGCCTGCATCCTGGGATCACTGGAAACGATGGGACGATCGACCACAAAGCTGGTGGAACGGGCGAGCAACGGAGGTTCTTTCGCCTTGAGGTCCGTCTTCTCGGCGCCATTGTCCGAAATCATCGGATGCTCGGTCGCGAGACGCCCTTCCTCTTTATAGAAGCGTTCGGTAGCGGAGACACCGTACTTGAAGGCTTCCCATACGGAGATCTTCTGATCCTTATCCTCATCTGCGGCTGGTGAAGTCAGAGCTTCCAGGAAGTACTCGTAAAACACGATGTCATTGCCTTCCTGACCGCTGCGTGTCGCAGTCACGACGACTCGATTCTTTCCGGCGAACTTCTCCAGAGAGGCCCCGCTGGCAGGCGTTGCAGCGACAATCACAATCCGGCCAACCGCCAGCCCGCTCAGCAGTTTGTTGTAATCGTCGGCGGTGTAATCGGGACCGCTGATATTGAATTTGTATGTCCCGCTGTCACCGCTGCCGTGACCTATAAAGAAAAGGAAGAACGTGTCTCCGGCTTTGAGCTGATTCTTGACCGTCGCGAAGGCTTTCTGAACTTCCGCTTGAGCCGTCCGGGAACCGCTGAGAACGACGACACGATCCTTCGAAAAGCCGAACTTCTCGACAAGCGCCTTTGACGTTCCATTGGTCCACTTTTCGAACTTCTGCTCGTGCTCCTCGCTACCCGGGACACCGCTCAGGATCAGAGCAGTCGAATCGGCAAGTGCGGCAGTCGACAGGATTGGAATCAACAACAGGGCGAAGACGGCAAAGGTGCGCAACTTCATGCGAGGCCTTTTTTCTTTCTCCAGAGCCATTCCGCGCCAAACGTCATGCAGAGCAGCATGAAAAGGAAGGGGACATCCCATAATTCTTTCTGTTCGACGAGTGAGGTCTCGGTATCGACGTATTGAGCATCTTCAGGCAGATCACCGATCTTCGACAGCGGATAGTAACGGCCGGACGTCGAAGTGGCGATCGACTGCAGCAGCCGTGTATCCAGCGCTGCGGCGGAGAACTCAACGGGGCGATCCTCAACCTGGAAAGCAGTGCGGTTCGTTCCGAGATTCTCCGAGCCCTGCGTCGCCTCGACCTCGACCTGATAGATACCGGATGCAGTCACGTTCAATTCCGCGAGGTACGCTCCTTCGCCGGAACCGTTCCAATCCAGCGGAACGGATTCAGTGGACCCGTCGGGATTGGTAACCTTTGCGACAACTTTCGCGTTGTTCATCCGCTCGAAACTCTTGTTCGAGATATCTGCGGAGAGATGGACCGTCTCGCCGGGAAGGTAGGTGTCTTTATCGGAAGTGATCATCACCGGATCAGGCGACGTATTGACGAGCCATCGAAGGACCTGTTTCCAGAACAGCTCGTGCGTCTGGTCCTGATGATCCATCTGCATCTGCCAGCGCCATGTGCTGCCCGTTGTGAGCGCCATCGAACGGCCGCGACCATATCGCTGGTAGGCGAGCAGAATCGGTTCGCCTCCGCGTCCGTCCGGCTGTCCACGGGCCAGTACGATACCGCCGACCTTTGCTTCCACAGTCTTGTTGTAGTCATTCAAAGGAGGCAGTTCGCCCCACGCCTTGACGTTGGCTGCCGCGTCCGCCGTCAGCTTCATCAATGGATGCGTTCGACCGTAATCTGTAACGGCAAACTTCAAATGACCGATGACCGGCGTTCGGTCGGCCGAAGAAAGCTGCACCGGCAGGATGTCCGCGATCGGGCTGTTTTCATAGCGGCCGCCCGCAAACGATTGGCGCCCGCCCATCATGAGAAAGCCGCCGCCGCGGTTACTGACGAAATCAACGACGTTCTTGAGCTGATCCTGCGAAAAGAAAGTCGACTCGATGCTGCCGAAGATGATGCCTTTGTAGGCAAACAACTCGTCCTTCTTCTTCGGGAAACCCTCCGCCAGCATCTCTTCCTTTTCGATTCCCTGCCGGTAGAACTTGTTCTGTGAGGATCGAAGCAGGCTGACGAGACGGATATTCGGGTCATCCTGCAACGCTCGCCGCAGGTACTTGAATTCCCAGCGAGGCTCACCTTCTATATAGAGGATCTGGGGATGATCGTTTTTGACCTCGACCATGGCGCTGAGCGTGTCGTTCTCGGGAATGCGGTCGTCGGGTGCCTGCAGCGTAAAAGTGAACAGCCGCGTGCCGTCATTCTTTAATGGCAAATCCAGCGTCGCTTCCGCGATCTCGCCGTCCGCCGGCAACGTGACCTGCTCGGATTTTAAGAGCGTTCCGTTTTCACGAACATGGACCGTAGCCTTGCGACCCTGGAATCCATGGCTCTTGTAAGAGATGTCGACCACTGCCGTCGATTCCTTCAAGGTCGAACGGGGAGCGGAAATCTTCACCATCTCCGCATCGCGTGTGATGTTTTCCGACCCTACGCCAACGGGATAGAACGGAATCTTGCGGGCTTCCAGTTTCGCGAGCGATTCGGTCCATTGCTTGGAAGCGTTGTCGGCGCCATCGGTGATGAGGACAACACCGGACAAGGGCACCGTTCCCAGTTCCTGCTGAAGGAGATCCGTCGCGGATTCCAGCTTTGTTCGAGTACCGTCGAACGTCAACCGGTCCAGCGATTCGTCAATCCGTTCCGCAGTGTTATCGAAGCGATAGGTCCGCACCTTGAATTTGGCGCTCAGGCGCTTCATGAATTCCGTCTCCTGAAGCGCCTTCGTCAACTGCTCGGATCGGGAAACCTGCCCGTCGTCCTTGATCTGCATGCTCCTGGAATTGTCGATCACCACCGCCATGTAGCTTTCCTGCGGCAGCACCGATTTCACTTCCATTACGGGACGGAGAAAGATGAACGCAAGTATCGTGAAGGTCAGCGCACGGAGAACGACAGGTCCAATTGAAAACTTCTCACGCGCGACATTTCGATACGCGAAATATGCGCCAACAGCAGCGCCGATGACGAACAGCCAGAACATCCATCGCGAACTGAGAAGCTGGAACGCCAGTTGACCTTTCTCGTAAACGATGGGCCGATATTTGAAGAAAAGCTCAAAAATACTCATTAAACCGAGGTTAGACGTTCCTTAGCGGGACATCCGGTAACCTTTTTGCCTCTAATCTTTATTTTTGGATCGGCAAGCGGATCTCATTCTACTTGGAAACGCCGACAAACTTCCATACGTTAAAAGACTTCTTAGGGTTACGGAGGGGTACCGTCGCGTTAATTGCGAGCCGCGATCTCAATGCCCGCGCGCTGCAGCGCATCGACGAGCATCGTTTCGGTCTTGAACTGATGAGCATGCATTCCGAATTCACGAGCGGCGAGGATGTTTTCCTCCCTGTCATCGGTGAAAAAGAGGGCTTCGGCGGGACGTCCGGAGACCCTGATCGCATGTTCGAAGATTTTACGATCGGGTTTCAGAGAACCGACCTCATGGGAGAAGACATGGTGATCGAAGTAGTCGAGGACACGATAATTCGATCGGACATAATCCACATGAGCTTCGTTCGTGTTCGAGACGCAGATCAACGGGTAGTTTCGCTTCAACGCGGCGAGCAATTCCTCTGAAACGATCAGGTCCGGGAGAAACACGGACGACCATGTCCGGCAAAAACCGGGCAAGTCCATTTTCAAATCGGCTGTGTCGCAAAGGTAGGTGTGGAACTCGTGCGTGGAGATTTCTCCCCGTTCATACCGCCGGATCCAGTTTTCATCCCAGAGAACTTCATCGAGACGGCTGCGGGAAATGGAGCAGGCTGCATGCAACGCCTGAACGCCTGTTTCAAAGTTGAAGTCGACAATAACTTTACCCAAATCGAACAGAATCGCTTCAATCTTCACTATTGAATCTTAACATCGAAAACTGAATACTGCGGGACATGGCACTACGAACACCGAACGAATACACCAGCCGGAGAGATCGGCGCCAGGCCGCGCCGGAAACGACTTTCCGCGAGGCGGAGTATATCGACCGTCTCTCGAAAAGCCGGACTCCCGTCGTGGTCAAGTTGATCGACGGAGAGGAAATCCGGGGCTGGATCGAGTACTACGATAAAGACATCATCCGAATCACACGGGATACCCTTCCGAACCTTTTTATCTACAAAAACCGCGTGAAGTATCTGTACGAAGACCAGGCAAATTCGCGAGCCCGCGAAGCAAGAGCGTAACTACCTTTCCCGTATTGCAATCGCATTGTAAGGAAATGATCGGTTCGCGGCCTTCATCTGCGCCGTATCGAAAATGTTGAACACAACATCCTCCGGCGAGGGAAGGAGCGACCCATCAGGAGCGCGGGTCCGCGCCGCAAACAAAGCGCCGTTGACCGTCATCGCGACGCCGGGGCTGAGCCGGACGATCCCCTGGCCAATAACGGTGACCAGTCCATTCCATGTCGCATCGGCGACGACATGGAGTTCTCCACGCACGAGAAGCAGACCGTACCCGGTCCCGGGGCCGAGTTCCAGATTCCCATTCACGACGACCACCCGATAATCCCCAGGCCCACCGATGTCGGTCATCGACGGGCCGGCGTACACCTCCATGGCATTTCTGGCGATACTCCCAGCCAGATTTTCGAGCCCCGCAACATTCGATAAACGCGGATCCGTGATGTTGTCAGGAAACCTTCCCTTCTCGACCACCACTTCCATCGTCTTGCTTGTGTCTCCAACCCGGCTGACGCCGCTGAGGATCAGAACCTCGTTGGTATCGACGATTGACGCCATATGATCCACGGCATCATTCTTCAGCCACACCTCGTACGTTCCTGCTCCCGATGCCAGACGTTCGATGAGCGGCCGATCATCCGCCGTTTGCAACTCAGCGTCGGCGCCGGCACACCAACTCAACCATTCCGACACGGTCCGCCCCGGCGTGCGCAGCACCTCGCGGCCGTGGTCGATTCCGGCCTCGGCAAGATACAAACTTTGAGTTGCCCTCTTGTAGTTATCGCTGATCCAGATGTCGATGGTCGCAGTGGCGAGAAGCGCGCTTCCGAGGACGGTCAGAAACGAAAGCACCAGCAGTGCAAGGATCAGAGCGACGCCGCGATTCTGTTTCACAACTCCTCCGACGCCGAAACTATCCGTGAAGCGCGCGACTAGCAAGTCGGCAGTTTTGCCGGTTGACACCGAACACTTGTTCGGTTATAACGAACCTCGTGCTGACCCAACGCCAGGAAGAAATTTTGAATTTCATCAATCAGTACGTGAACGACAACGGATTCCCGCCGTCGGTCCGTGAAATCGGCCGTCAGTTCGGAATCTACCCTGCAACCGTGCAGGACCACATCACCGCCCTCGAACGGAAAGGTTATCTACAGAAGAAACGATTCCAATCGCGGACGTTGTCAGTTCCATCGGCTTCGCGCCGGAGACTCGACCCGCGGGCCGGCGATGGAATTCCCATTGTGGGCCGCGTTGCTGCCGGTCTGCCTCTGCTGGCGCAGGAAAACATCGAAGACATGATTCACCTCCCCAAAGAGTGGGCGCCTGCGGGCGCCTTCCTGCTGAAAGTTCAGGGCAACAGCATGGAAGGCGCCCATATTTTGGATGGCGATTACGTGCTGGTACATCCACAGAAGACTGCCGCGAACGGTGAAATCGTGGTCGCATTGATTGGCGATGAAGCCACGGTGAAGCGCTTCTATCGCACAGAGAGCGGAGTCACATTAAAAGCCGAGAATCCCAAATACAAACCAATCGAGATCGAAAGGAACGAAGCCGCATCCTTCAACATCGTCGGAAAAGTGATGGGTGTGCTTCGCGTCATGAAGACATGAGCGGAGCGAATGCAAGCCCGATAGGGTGCAGCCGATAAACATATGATCGCAATCGCAACTGCAATTCAGACAGGACAACTTGTTGTTTACGTCACCGACCACGCAATCGACGAGGCCACGATCGCTTCCGTGAAAGAAACCGTACCGGGCGCCATCGTCCTCGCCGACCTGCTCGAACCGCTTTATGACTCCTCGATTCCCACACGCGACGCTTCGCACACACTTGGCCGCATCAAAGCCGAATTGGAATCGATGGCGGAATCGGGGGCTCGAGTCGCCGTGATTTGCCGCCTGCGCGCAGAAGACCTTGGCACGCGAGCGCACTTTCTGGCCTCACTCTGCGCGTCAGCCGACCGCGTTCACTTTCTCAAGAGCACGTAAACTGCGCCACCGCCGCCATCGCATCGCCGCGCGGAAGTGTATGCGATCACATGACGGCTCATCCGGCGGGTGCAAAGCCATCGCTGAATGTATTCTTTCAGCACGGAATGGTGCTTGTGCGAGTGGCGGCCGCGACCGTGAATGACGCGGACACACGTGAAGCCCCGGCGAACGGACTCCAACAGAAACTCTTCGAGAACGAACCGCCCATCCTGGAGATTTAAACCATGAAGGTCCAGATGCGCCTGAACTGAAAAACGTCCGGAGCGCAAATCCTCGAGGTAAAGCCAGCCGTGAGGATGCACCGAACCCTCGATGTATTCAGCGGTATTCTCGATCTCAACGTTTCCGTCCCGAACGAATCGCTCGAGCGCACGGAGTGCGTCCTGTTCTTCGTCCTGGCCTTGAATCTCGATCGGAGCCCGCGTATGCAGCGGAACAGCGCTCCAGCCGAGCGACTTCACATCGCGCATTGCGAAGGCAAACTGCTCCGCGTCGGAAAGGCCTTCGGGAATTTCATCAAGTGGTAACGCCGGCCTCCCAGCGCCATCATCCTCGACCGCTTCATTCACCCGATCATGCGACAACCGGATGCGTCCGTCGCGAACCCATTGCTCAAGAATTGCGAATGGCTTATCCATCTTGAATTATCTGAACCTGTTGGTGATCGGCATCCGCCGGTCACGGCCGAACGCTCGCGGCGTGATCTTGACGCCTGGAGCAGCCTGACGCCGTTTGTATTCGTTGTTGTCGACCATGCGAACAATGCGACGCACGAGTTCTTCGCTGAATCCCATGTCGATCATTTCCGAAAAACTGCGGTCTTCCTCGACGTACGCCTTGAGAATCGGATCGAGCACTTCATAAGGAGGCAGCGAGTCGGTGTCGAGTTGGTTCGGCCGTAATTCCGCGGATGGCGGCTTTTCGATGATCTCGCGTGGAATACGATCGCTTCCGCTCGTCCGATTGCAATACTCGGACAGCCGGTACACGGTGGTCTTCATCACATCCTTCAGCAATGCGAATCCTCCCGCCATGTCGCCGTAGAGCGTGCAGTAGCCGGTGCTGATTTCGCTCTTGTTGCCGGTGCTCAGGACCAGCCAGCCGAACTTATTCGAAAGCGCCATCAAATAGTTTCCCCGAATCCTGGCCTGAAGATTTTCCTCGGCGACGTCGGGCTTTGCGCCCTTGAATCCCGCTTTCAATGCATCGATGTAAGACGAAAGCACGCCGTTGATGGGAATCGTCAGGAGTTCGATACCGAGATTCTTTCCGAGGCGCTCCGAGTCCTCGACACTTCCGCGCGAAGAAAACTCCGACGGCATCATGACTCCGACGACGTTTTCTCGACCCAGCGCGTCGACTGCAATGCAAGCCGTCAGCGCGGAATCGATTCCGCCGCTCAGACCCAGCACCACTTTCCTGAAACCGTTCTTCAGAACATAGTCCCGGGTACCGATCACCAGGGCCGTATAGATCTCGGCATCCTCGCCGAGAGGCTCCGGCCGCACGGGCGTTTCGAGGGCTTTCGGTTTTCGGGCTCGTGATGTCAGCGGAAAAACTTCCGAAGACTCATTTCCTGACAGTTTCTGTTGCCGGCGGCGTGGGTCGTGCAGACGCTTTCGAAAAACGGATTCGACGTCCAGATCGACAACGATCAGATCCTCTTCAAACTGCTTTCCGCGAGCGATGAGCTCGCCGTTTTCGTCGAACACCAGGCTGTCGCCATCAAACAACAGTTCATCCTGGCCGCCGACCAGATTGCAGTACGCAACGATCACAGAGTTGTCTCCGGCGCGAGTTGCCAGCATCGTTTCGCGCCAGCGTCGCTTTCCCGCGTGGTATGGAGACGAAGAAATATTGATGATGACTTCCGCGCCGCCCGACAGCGCCTGCTGAAAAACCGGCCCATCGGGATACCAGATGTCCTCGCAGATACTGACGCCGATCGTCGCCGGATCCATCCGAAGAACGGGACACCGGTCTCCCGGCTGAAAATATCGGAACTCGTCGAACACACCGTGATTCGGCAAATACATCTTGTGGTACGTCGTTACCAGCTTGCCGTCCTGCGCAATCGCGGCAGCATTGAAGATGTCGTCCTTGCGATCAACAAAACCCACAATGACCGCGATGTCACGGCTGGCGGCAATGACTCTCTCCAACGCAGTGAGATTCGCATCGATGAACTGCGGCTTGAGCAGGAGATCTTCAGGCGGGTAACCAGTCAACGCCAGCTCTGGAAACGTGACAATGTCCGCATCGACGTGACGCGCTCGATCAATCCACTCGACGATCTTGCGCGCGTTCCCCTCAACATCGCCAACCACGACATTGATTTGTGCCATCGCCAAACGTAATTGAGACGGGTGTTTCATGAGGGCAGCGCGTTAAAGAGTAATGCCACAGCTATCGTAACAAAACGTTAAAGCTTCAAGCCAGAAGCGGCGGCAGTTTGAATCGTGCAATCGGCTGAAACACAGGCTGGGCGTGGCTTTCACGACTATTTACAAAATAGTAACGATGTGGTCCAATCCCACACTTTCGCGCAGGAGGAACTGTTAATGCCTCGCCTTGCTCAGGACGTCATTCTTGTCTCTCGGCCAGTCCGAGTTTTTCCAAATGGAGACTCTTTCTACATTGAGTTGTCGCGAAAGCACAATCGCTACAACTGTCTTCTGAAGATGGCGCGAGAAGGTAATCCTGCGAAATCGGTCATCGTAGTCCGAGCGCAAGGCAAGACGATCCGTGAAGCGGAAGAGGACTGCTACAGAAAAGCTCTCGAGCGTTGCCCTCGATTTCCGCGGCCACCTTATATGACCCGCAGATCGACAGCTACTCGAGGAGTGGTAGCCTGATTCCGAAACAGTCCTCATTCTGCCTCCCTCCATTCCTGAGGCACCGCCAAACTGTTGCATTTCCGTACGAGTTTCCAGTCCCTAATCCCGGAAGTTGAATTGCAGCCTCCAAGTCAGAACATTTGGATCACATTTATTTCGAACCTGGCTCGATGGAAGGGATAAACCATGGCACTGAAGAAACTTAGAATGATTTGTGCAGGCGGAGACAAAACGCTTGCGGAGTGGGATACCGAGAGTGTCAGCCAGCAGCGTCTTGCTGAGATCGAAAAAGAATTCAATGACAAAGTCGCTCAAGGATGGTTCGCCGCCGATATCTCGGAAAAACGGGACATTTTGATCCGTGAATTCGATCCGAATGCGGAGATCCTGTTGATCCCAAGAGTACAGGGCGGCCTTTAAACATTGCGGCCACGGCCGCATCATTTTTCTATTTTTTAAAAGTACTTTTTATGGCCACGCGCATTCAGGAAAATTTTCCTTTGCAGCGGCTCGACATCTTCTCGCATCCGACGCAGGACGATTATGAGCGCGCCAAAGATAAGGCGCGCCAACTCCTGCGCTCGATCCTCCCGGAAAGCTCGTGGACGGAACTGGAAGACAAGGGCGTAATTCAAATTGCGGGAAAACGTGGAAGCTACGTTATCTCGCCTTACTCGCAGACCGAGATACGCGATACATCGTCCGGGCGGTGCGTTGCCTACGCCTGTCTTCAGCTTTCGATTCCGGCGCCGACATACGATCGTATGGTTGCCGAGTATCTCCTCATCAGGAATGCGGAAGACGTTTACTGGAAGACGGCAAATATCTTTTCGCGAAGCGGAAACGAATTCGGCATCGCAACCCTCTTCCTTATCGCGTTCGATATCGCTCTGTTCGTGAACTTGTTGCTGGAGGTCCTGACATCATCTTAAGGCTGCGCGCTGTCGCGCTTGCGCTACGCGGGTTAATTAACCGACCTGCCAATAGATTGCAGCCAGCCTGGCGAGCACGACGATATTGATGCCTGCAAAGACCAAAAGGACGCCGTCCAAAACCACACGGTGATACCGAGACGGGAACAGTGTGCTCAGTCCGAGCGCCAGGAACGTCATGATCGGAATCATCGTCGGAAACATGTAACGTCCCTGATCACTGTTGTAGGTGTGCGCGTAATAGAGCGTTGATGCGAGCGACAGAACAATCGCCACGCCGAAAAACACAGCGAGTTTCCAGGGAAGATCGTGTCGCCGCTGGACCAGATAGCGGACGATGCCGAGGCACGCCAGGCCGGCCACGAGCCAGAACAGCCGGTAGATGTCCGCATAGTGATATTCGTTAATGCGGCCGAATACCGCCCAGAACGTTTTGAAAACCACGATGGCGCTGTGCTTCTCGTGTTCCCAGGTTATCGGGGGCGGGATGTATCGGTCGCCATTCTCGATGACCTTCAGAAAGTTTCCGTAGAGCATCCAGTTCCGCGCAAACCACCAACCAGCCGTCGACGCCGCGCCCAGCGCAAACCATCCTCCACGATAAAACCGAACGCGCCAGCTCGGGCTTGTGACTACAAGCAAAACCATTGCAGCGCCCACGAACGCGATTGAACTCAGCTTCGAAAGCATCGCCAGCCCGGCGATTGCTCCGATCCACGACCATCGCACGTGGCGTTGTTGTTCGCCTTCGAGCGCAGCTTTCGCGCACAGATGAAATCCAAGCGAAGCAAAAAACGTGGCGAGGACGCCGTTGCGCATTGTCGCGGACAGGTAACTGTACGTCGGAAGCAGCGCAACGACCGTGCACATGATTGCCACAGCAAACCTGTTCTCCTGAAAAACCGAAGACGCTGCGTAATACACGATGACGATCGTCAGCATCGACAAGAGGATGTTGAAAAACCGCATCGCCAGCAGCGGCCTGCCGTCAATCAATGTGGTGGATGAGAAAAGGGGCGCGGCCAGCATGTAGTAAAGCGGCGGCTGGTGGAGTTCGAATTCCTCGGGGTTCGAGGCCGGATTGGGCTGTACGGGAAGTTGACCAAAGGTATGGATAAATTTGA
>Ga0137433_1000754_pt1 | contig 15808 bp, 22 predicted proteins | sample EasRivERMZT840_2_FD_102335 | JGI IMG/M metagenome (GOLD analysis project Ga0137433, IMG submission 102335) | Soil microbial communities from meander-bound floodplain in the East River, Colorado, USA - East River MetaG ERMZT840_2 | ecosystem: Environmental > Terrestrial > Soil > Floodplain ...
CCGTCGTCGAGGACAAGGAAAGCATCGTCTTCGGTGACTTCAACCACTTCGTCGTCCGTCGCGCCCTGAACCCGATCCTCGTGCGGCTCAACGAGCGCTACGCGGAGTTCTTCCAGACCGGGTTCGTGATGTTCGAGCGCTGGGACAGCGACCTGGTCGGCGGGGCAGGCAGGGCGCTCCGTCTCCTCTCGCACAACCTCGCGTAAGACCCGGGCGGGGCGGGGCCTTCGGGCCCCGCCCTGCCCTTTCACGTCTCGGCACAGAGGAGGAACGCATGAACGTCAAGCTAACGCCCGCCGGCGGCATGGCTGGGACCGGTTTCGAGTTCAAGCCCGGTCAGGTCATCAAGTGTTCGGATCGACAGGGGAAGCGCCTCATCGAACACGGCATCGGCACCGAGGCTCCGAAGGACGCGCAGGTCGACGGCGAGCTCTTCGACAAGGCGCCCGAGGAGCTGCTGCCGCCTCCGAAGAAGGGCAAGGTCGAGAAGGCGATCAAGCCGGCGGCCGAGAAGCCCGAGAAGGACGGCGAGCCCACCACCTGCGCCGGCTCGACCGCGAAGGGCAACCGCTGCCTGCGCGCGCCCGTGGCCGGGAAGCAGTTCTGCCAGGCGCACCTCGAGGAGTAAGGTCCGATGCTCTACGCGGCGCAGATGGGGGTGGCGTACACGTTCTTCCACCCTGTCCGGGACATCAACGAGGCGTACGTCGCGGGCCAGGCATCCGCCATCGATGCAACGAAGGCGATGCTGGGCCCCGACCGTCTCGCGGCGACCGCCGGCGAGCTGGCGGCCGTCACCCTGGTCGACTACGCCGTGGGCTGGGTGGCGGTCACCGTCACCCTCCCGCGCCTCGGCGAGTTCACTCTCACGCTCACGAATCCGGGCGCACCGACGGCCGACGGCCGGGTCACCGACTATCCCATCCTGGTCAGCGCCGGCCTGGCGCCCTCGGCGTTCCTGCTCACCAGCCTCGATCGCGTGCGCGCCCGCATGCAGCTGAAGAAGCCGGCGAGCAACCCGCCCGTCCTGATCCAGCCCGGCGAGGCGCACCCGCTCGACAACCTGATCCAGATGGTCATCTCCGAGGTCTCCGAGGACTACCAGGCGACGCTCGGGCGGAGCTTCGTCGAGCAGAACTACACCGAGTACCTGGACGGCAGCGGGACCCGCAACCTGCTCCTGACGGCCGGCCCGCTCGTGTCGGTCACCTCCGTGCAGTCCGTCGAGTACCAGGACGACGGCGCCGGCGGCGTGACCGAGGTGCTGACCACCGTGCCGCGCAGCTGGTACGTGCTCGCGGGGATGCGCTCGAGCCCGCGCTTCTACGGGCGGGGCCGGCTCGACCTGGTGTCGGAGTGCTCGACCTGGTGGCTCGGGGTGAAGCGCTTCAAGGTCGTCTACGTCGCCGGCTTCGCGTCCGTTCCCGAGGGCATCGTCGGTCTTGCGACCGAGGACGTCGTCTACCGCGTGATGAGCGGGGAGCACGCGCACCTGATGTCCCAGACCCACGGGGACGGGTCGATCACCTACCTGCGGCCGCAGCAGATGATCGAGGCGCGCGAGAGCCGTCTCGGTCCCTACATGCTGGAGGCGGCGTGAGGCCGGCCGCCGGCGGCGGGTTCTTCGTCGAGGCCACGGGCTTCGAAGAGGCGGGGGCTTTCTTCTCGAAGCTGCAGCACGAGCTCAAGCAGGGGATGCGCGGGCGCCTGCGCGAGGCCGGGCAGCTCGTCAAGAGCGCGGCGCAGGAGGAGACGCACAGCGCACGGGTGCGATCGGGGATGACGGTGAGCGTCAACGTGGCATCGCTCATGGAGTTCTCCGCACGCATCGGTCCGAGCCGCCGGCGCGCCTGGTTCGCGCACTTCCTCGAGTTCGGCACCAGGCCGCACATGGAGCAGAGGGGTCCTGGCAGTGGAAAACAGGGCCCGCCAGGCCCGCCATTCAGCCACCCCGGCAGCCGCGCCTTCCCGTTCCTCGCGCCGGCGCTGGCCAGGACCGCGGACGAGGTCACCGAGATCGTCGGCTTCCCACCAATGCTGCAGCACGGAGGCAAGTGATGAAAACCATGCGCCGTCTGACCGCCGCTGTCCTGTTCCTCGCGCTTGCCCTGCTCGCGGCGCCGCCGGCGGCCGCGGCCGACGCCTTCGTGCTGAAGGCCTCCGGCGCGCAGATCGCCGCCGGTCAGGGCTCGCTCGTCGAGATCGGCGGATACCGGTCCCTTACCGTCTTCGTCGCCGTCACCACGGGCTCGGGCACCGTCACCACGTTCCGAGTCTGGCTCGAGGGGACCGTCGACGGCACCACCTGGTTCGAGCTCGCGTGCCAGAACGTCCTCAAGGCGGGGGCGGCGGCGCCGGGCACGGCCGCCGTGACCCAGCGCGACATCGTGAACGAGACCGCGGTGCAGACCGCCGCCAAGTACGTCGCCACCTGCGAGGCTTACGTCAGCCAGGTGCGGGCCGCCTGGAACATTGTCGGCTCGACACCCAGCGAGACCTTCTCCGTCACCGCAGTGGTGAAGTGAGGGGCTGATGCCGGATCCGGTCCTCGCCCTGATCGCCGACGCGCTGATCGCGAAGAGCGTGGCCGCCGGCTACAAGGCGACCGGCCTGCTCAACGACGTCGGGCGGGACTGGCACGAGGAGGATAACGCGCCAGCGGCCTACTTGGGCGACGCCGGCGAGCGCAACGAGGACCGACCGACGCGCAGCGTCAGCCCGCGGGCGGGGTTCTTCTTCTTCAGCATCGTGAAGGGGGACAACCCGACCCGGAGCTTCTGGCCGCTCTACAAGGCTCTGAAGGACTCGATCGCTCTGGACCCGACGCTCGGAGGCCTCGCCAACGGCGACAACGGGGCACGGGTCACCGGCTACTTCTCGGACAAGACCATCCCGACCATCAACGCCGGCGTGCACCTGGCCGACATCTTCGTCGAGGTGGAGTACCGCCACGACAGGGGGAACGCATGAGGCTCCGATACCTGGGAACCGGGACCGTGTTCCTCGAGGGCGCCGGCGAGGTCAGCACCGGGGGAGTGATCGACGCGCCGGACGCCCTGGCGCAGGCGCTGCTCGTCGAGCAGCCGGGGGTCTTCGAAGAGGCAGGTGGTGAGGCGCCGACCGACGGCGCCGCGGAGCTCGAGTCACAGCCGCGCGCGCGGCGGGGGAGGTAGACCATGCCGGGCGGATACGGGCGCAACACCTTCATCGGATGGGCCGAGGAGTCCGCCTGGGGCACCCCCGTCGCGGCCAGCAAGTTCGCCGAGATCAACAGCAGCGCCATCGAGGCCATCCGCCGGCGCACGCCGCGCGCCTCGGTCCGCTCCATCGACGACCGCGAGGGGAACTTCTACGACGAGCTCTTCGGCGCCGCGGGTTCCTTCGTCATCGACGCCAACTACGTCGGCCTCCTGCGCCTGATCGAGCACGCGATGGGGGACGCCTCCGACACCATCACCCAGCCCGACGTCGGCGTGCGCTGGGTGCACACCTTCACGCTGAAGGAAACCCTCATGGCGGCGAAGGGTCTGTCGCTGCACGTCAACGACGACGTCGACAACGGCGGCACCCCGCAGCGGCGTTACGCCGGGTTCAAGGTGAACGGGCTGAAGTTCAGCTTCGACCCGCTCCGGAACACCACCATCGAGGTGTCGGGGGCGGCCAAGGACTTCGCCTCGATCGCCGCGGTCAGCCCCACCCTGCCGGGCCTCTCCACCTACGTCGCCGGGCATCAGACGGTGGTGGAGATCGACGACGTCGTCCGGAAGTGCGACATGGTCGAGGTCGAGCTCGACAACGGGATGGACCTCGAGAAGCGGATTCTCGGCAGCAAGAACATCGACGAGCCGATCCGGAACGACAAGCGACGGGTCTTCGGCACGATCAAGATGGACGCCGCGGCCGCCGACCTGGCGAAGTTCGACGCCGGGACCTACTTCAAGCTCGAGGTCCTCGCGACCGGCGCCACGCTCGGGACCGGGAACTACGCCCTGCAGCTGGTGCTGGCGAAGTGCCGGCTCGACGGGGACCCCTACTCCTCGATCGACGGACCCGGCGTGCGCAAGACCGAAGTCCCCTTCGTGGCCGACCTGCCGACGTCCGGCGAGCGCCTGCAGGTCATCGTCCACAACAACGAATCGGCGGTTGCCTGAAGAGCGCCTCGGCGGCGCGGGAGGAAGGCGTGGGAGAGAAGGCGAACGGACCACTGACCAGCGCGGGGCTGCTCGCGGCGCGCCGGCGGAACGTCGAGACCAGCCTGGGCTTCGTCCAGGTGCGTGCCCTCGGATTCGCGCAGCTCGCTGGGATGCTCGGGCAGCTGCTCGACGTATCCAGCCTCAGCCAGGCGGCGCGTGCGCTGCAGGGGAACACCGGAGATACCGACCAGGTCCAGCGCGTGCTCACGGACCCGAAGGTCGCGACCGTGCTCCCGATGATCGAGCGTGTCGTGGCGGCTGGGTGCATCGAACCGAAGTTCGGGGACGACCCCTCAGCCGGGGCCGTCGTCGCCGACCTTCCGATCGAAGACCAGTTCCTACTCTTCACCGAGATCCTCGATCTCTCGGGCCACACGAAGAAGGCGGGGGAGGACATCCGCCCTTAATCGCCGATCGCCGGGCGATGGAGGCGCTCGACGCCATCGGCCGCCGCTACGGGACCCGGCCATCGGCGGTGATCGGCGAGACCGACGAGTTCAAGGCGTTCGCGATTGACCTGTGGGCCTGTAACGCCGGGGTCCAGCAGGACAAGCGGCTGATTCGAGAGGCGGAAAGGAAGCGAGGCCGTGGGCGGCACTGAACGCAACGTCAGCATCATCATCAAGGCGAAGAACGAGGCCGACAAGGCCCTCGCGAGCCTTGGGAAGAACCTGACGTCTGTTCCCGTGCTGGCGGCGGCCGCGGCGGGCGCCATGGCTGCGGTCGGCGCCATCCTGGTCAAGGTGACCCAGGCTGCGGCCGAGCAGGAGAAGGCCGACGTCCGGCTCGCCACCGCGCTCGCCTCGATCGGCCAGAACACCGAAGCGACCCGGCGCCACCTCGGGCAGTTCATCTCCACCCTGCAGGACGTCACCACGGTCGGCGACGAGACGATCTCCGGCGTCGTCTCGACCTTCGCCCAGCTGGGCCAGCTCAGCGGCGACGCGCTCGAGCAGGCGACCCAGGCCGCTCTCGACTACGCCGCGGCGACCGGCCAGGACGTCCAGACTGCAGCGACCCAGATGGTCAACGTCCTGGTCAAGGGCAGCGGCCGCCTGCAGGGGATCGCCACCGACTTCGACAGCTCGTCGTCCAAGGGTGACCGCTTCGCCGCTGTCATCGGGCAGATCAACGACAAGATGGGCGGCGCCGCGGCGGTCGCGGGGAAGACCTTCTCGGGCGCCCTGCAGAGGATCGCGAACGACTACGACGACCTGATGCAGGAGACCGGCCGCGCCGTCGTCGAGAACGAGGCCTTCCGCGGGGTGCTCGAGGCGATCTCCGTCATCCTGAAAGAGGCCACCGGGTTCGTCTCCGAGCACAGCGACGCCTTCCAGACCCTCGTCACGGTCCTGTCGCGCGCGGCTCTGGGGCTGGTGAAGGTCGCGGCCGAGGTCACCGCGTTCGAGTTCCGCGTGATCTCGATGGGCCTGTCGCTGGGCCAGGTCCTGGTCAGCCTGATCTCGCTCGCCGACGAGGCGCCGGCGCTGGCGAAGAAGGCCTTTGGCTGGACCGACAAGGACTCGATCGACCTGGCGAAGTGGGCGGCCAACTGGCAGACGACGCTCGGTGACATCAAAGGCGCGTTCGGGGAAGCGGGAGACAGCGCCGACGTGGTCGCCGCCAAGATCGCCGGCATCATCGAAGGCCTTGGCAAGGGGACCGGGAAGACGAAGGTCCCGGAGGCGATCGCGAATATCGGCACCGGGGCGGTCGCCGCCAAGAACCAGATGCAGGAACTCGCCGAGATGCTCCAGGCCTTCGGGATTCCCACCCTCAAGGAACTCGAAACCACGACGCTGGGCGTGGACCAGGCGCTACAAAAGATCGTCGATCTGAACGAGGCGGGTCTCCTGTTCCCGGAAGAGTGGGACTTCCTTCTGGGCGCCATTACCGAAATCACGAAGCAGCTCCCCACCTGGACAGAGAACGCCGCGGCCATGGTTCCACACGTGCAACACGTCCTCTCCCTGACTGATGAAATCGGGGATGTCGTGGAGGACCACCTGGTGGGAGGGACGCTGGCGTTCAGCGACGCCCTCATCGACGGCGCCCTTGGGGCTCGAATCGCGTGGGGGGCCTTCTTCCGACAGCTGCTGGCCGACCTGCTCAAGGCCATCGCGCGAGCCGCGCTCTTCAATCTTATCTTCAAGGCTCTGGGCGGCGGGTTTGGTGGCGGCACTGTAACTGGCCACGGCTCGCTGGCCAGTGGTGGCGGTGGAATTTCCATCCCGAGTGGGTTCGGCGAGGCGCTCTCGGCAATCGGTGCGCCAGTTCAGGTCGCCAGCCCGGGGCTCTCGACATTCGGCGACGGCGCGGGAATCGCCTCTGCCGGCACGGCCGCGCCGCTACGCCCCGAGATCTCGATCCCGATCACCATCGTGCCTCGTCGAGACCGGACGTCGGAAGCGATCGAGATGGTCGAGGAGATCAACACCCTGGTGGAGCGCCGCGGATACCGGCTCGTGGCCAGCACGGTGACGGGATGAAGCGCCTACTCGTTGTTGGTCTGGGCGGGCTTCTCGGCGGTCGCGCCGTTCAGCGCCCCGGAAGCGGCCAATGCGCAGACGAGCGTCAGCCCCATAACGACGAGCACCACGCCGATCCCGACCAATCGAAGGACGGATTCCAATCCCGATGGCTTGGGAGCTGTTGCCAGGATGCGGGGCGGGCTGGGCGTGGCCGAGATGTTGACGTTGAGCCGCACGCCGTAGTGGCCGACATCTTTCCCGCCACGGTCCCATCCGCCACGGATCCACGCATGGCACATCAGGGCGGGCTGCACTTGCCCGATGGCGGCGAGCCGCTCCCGGTAGATGCGCGCATTGTCACGGGCGAGGTGGCCGACGGTCTGGCCGCTGATGTCCACCCGCACCGCGAGCGGATCCTTCGGGTTCGCGTCCTCGAGAACCAGGAGGGCGGGGATCCCCAGACTGTGGCCCTTCCTGGTTCGGCCTCCGCAAATGCCGTCGAGGGCATCCTGATACCTGGCCTCGCCGACGATCTCCAGGGGGAACGAACCATCACCGACCAGCTCCGCTGGGATGGTCGGGGCCTGTTGCGCGTTGGGGACCATGTCCTGACCCTCGTTGGGGAACCGTATACGCCCGAACCGGCCGCCGCGCAAGGCCTTCTGGGGAGGGCCGCCTGATGCCGCGCCAGAACCCGGACGGGGGGGACGGCGGCGGGGGCGGCGCTCCGAGCCCGCCGGACCAGGCCGCTGCGGCGATCGCGAACCGCGCCAGCGCGGCCGCCGCGCGCGCCACGGTCAAGGTCTTCGAGCGAGACCTGCCCGACGAGCTGGGGACCGGGCCCCTGAAGTTCGAGGGGGCCGGGCTCTCGAGCTCCTGGGACGAAGGCGAGCAGCGCGCGGTGGTGACCGTCCACCCGCCGGTGCTGTTCGGGACCGCCGCGGCGCGCCCGGCGACGCCGGCGGCGCCGTGCCTCTACATCGCCACCGACAGCGGGGCGCACTCCTCATGGGACGGGACGACATGGCGGACGATCTGAAGTGCAGGCGCCATGGGTCTGGGCGTGGGACGACGACCCCAGCGATCTGTCCGGGGGCGCCAACTTCACGCGCCGGATGCTCCACTACGTCGAGGGCACGGGGGAGGTCGAGGTCGACATCCCGTTCGACTCGATGGAGACCGACTACTTCTTCAGCCCGGCGAACCAGCCCGGCTCGAGCGACTGGCCGGTCGGGGAGTGGCGCGCGCAGGTCGACGTCACCGTCGCGAACCCGCGCATCAGCCTGGCGCTCGGACTCTTCCGGGTCAACGGCGCCGGCGTTCCGATCGAGGCCTACGCCTCCGGCACGGCGCCGCAGGTTCTCTCCGCGACCGGAGTGTACCTCTTCACCGGCACGACCCTGGCGCAGTCGGGACCGACGACGGGTGACCGGCTACGGGTCCTCTTCCAGTGGACGCGCGACAACTCCATCGGGGGCGGCGCCGGCGCCGGCAAGGTCCGGTTCGGCTTCGGCGACCCCGCCGTCGACGTCCTCCAGGTGCCGATCCTGATGGCGAACCCACGCCTGATCTGGAACGGGAACAGCCTCGACTTCCCGGGGCCGCTGACGGGGTTCTCCAATAAGCCGGTCAAGGAACGGACGATCGCGAGGAGCAACGGGGTGGTACACGCGGTCAATCTCTCCGCGAGCTGGCGGCGCCTGCGCATCGTCCTCGCCAACTTCCAGGACGTCGCCTTCTGGGACGCGCTTCACGCCTGGTGGTCCTGGGCGAGTGAGGGGAACCAGTACGCCTTCGCCATGGACAGCGCCGACGTCGTCGACAAGGTGACGTCCGGGAGCGCCGCGGCGGGGCAGAAGGACATCCCGATCGCGGACACCAGCAGCATCGTCGCCGGCCGGAAGTACCTGGTGCGCCAGGCGACCGGGCACCGCGAGGAAGTCGTCCAGGTCGACACGGTCACCCTGAACACGAAGGTGACCTGCCTCGCGAACCTGAAGTTCTCCTACGTCACGGGGGACACCTTCCGGAGCCGCGATTACCTCCCGAAGCTGGTCAACCTGGACAACACCGAACCGCCCTTCGAAGAGCACGCCGGCGTCACCTACGGGTTCGATCACTCCTGCGAGGAGGACCGGGCGTGACCTACGACCCGAACGCCACCTGGACCGCGCGCAAGGCGGAGCGCCAGCAGGCGCCGGTCTACTACGTGGCGATCGACGGGCTCACCACGAAGCACTTCTCGACCGGTCCGGTGAAGGCGGCCGCGGTCACGAAGAAGCCGCTGATGATGCTGCCCACCGAGCTGGGGCAGACCCTCAACCCGCTGCAGGGGAAGGCGACGCTCCGGATCAGCAACCTGCACCTGGTCGACACGGCCGGGGAGATCACCGACCTGGTCTCCACCGAGAAGGCCTCGCCGACCCTGCCGACGCTGATCAACCGCACGGTGACCCTCTACGAGGGGGACGCCGACATGAACGAGGCGGATTACGCGCCCGTGGCGGTCGGGGAGATCAGCGACGTCAAGCTCGGCGAGGACCTGGTCACCTACGAGCTCACGCTCGTCGACGTGAAGCGGGCCCAGAACGAGGACCTCTTCACGAACGCGGAGGCCTCCGGGCTGCAGCGCTACAGCGACTTCCTGTCGGCGGCGCCGAACGCCGGAGACAAGGCGGTCGCCGTCGTCAACGTGCCCGGGGTCGAGGAGGGCCAGAAGCTCATCCTCGGCCCGTCGACGCACGGCTCGTACACCGGGGGGGAAGAGAAGGTCGAGGTCGTCGCGGTCGTGGGGACGGCGATCTACTTCAGGACCGCCCTGACGAAGAGCTACCTGGCGGGGGACCCCATCCGGTGGGCGACGACGGTAATCCAGGGGAACCCGATCAACATCATCCGGGCCTGCCTGACGGGGGACTTCGCGAACGTCTCGTTCCCGCTCGAGGAGGTCCTGGGGATGCCCACGGGCCTCGGGGTGCCGGCGTCGCTGATCGACGACACCTACCTGGCGCGCGAGCGCGACCGGATGATGCCGACGCGGTCCATCCGGTTCGAGGTCCGGCAGCCGATCCGTGGGTTCCAGTTCCTCGAGCAGCGGATCTACCGGCTGAACGGCTACCCGTTCATGCGCGGGAGCGGCAAGTTCGCCTTCCGGTGCTATCGGCCGGTCTACCCTGACGACGTCGTCGCGGGGCTGCCGACGATCACCGAGGCCGACGTCGTCTCCTGGCGCTGGGAGCGCGGCTTCGACCTGCACATCAACCGGGTCGCCCTGGGCTACGACTTCGACACCGAGACCGGGAAGCCGGCGGACACCGTCATCACGCAGGACACCGCGGACCAGGCGGCGACGAAAGAGACGGCGACGATCGAGCTCGAGGACTCGGGACTGCGCACCACGCTCCGCGGGATCCGGGTCGGTGAAGTCCTCGGGGCCGGCCTCCTGCGCCGCTACATCAAGCCGCCGCCGCTGCTGCGCCTCGCCCTCGGGCCGCACAAGAAGGCCCTCGAGATCGGCGACGTCGTCGCGTTCACGCACAGCAAGATCCCGAACGTCCGGACGGGCGCCCGCGGGTTCGTCGCGGCGCGCCTCGAGATCGTCGAGCGCGCCGATCGACCGGAGGCCGGGGAGGTTCAGGTCAAGGTGCTCGACCCCGGATTCACCCGGCCGGGATGGATCGGCGACGCCGGCGCGCTGCCCGACTACGACTCCGCGAGCGCCGCCCAGAAGGAATACGCCCACATCGGAACCAGCGGTTCGCCGGTCGGGAACTTCGCCGACGGCGGCCTTCCCTACGAGGTGCAGTGATGGCGCCGGCGTTCACCCCGTACGTCGATGCCCAGACCGCCTACAAGGCGCCGCTGGGGCAGGACTTCTTCCGCCAGATGCAGGACAACTTCGACAACCTGGACGCCCGCACCACCAGGCTCGAGAGCTCGGTCCTGCTCTACGACCACTTCGCGGACAAGGACGGGCGCTGGCTCGCGCACGACAACGACGCCAACACGATCGTGAAGTTCGCGCTGGACCAGAAGGGGATCTGGCTGGTTCACCGGATTCACCCGGGAAGCAACGACCCCGCGCTCTTTCCACCGATGCCCTCCGTGCAGGCGCACAGCGTCGTGCTGCTCGACTCGAACGGGGCCGGCAACGACAACGCCGTGATTCTGGCAGGGATCCAGGAGGTCGTCTTCAACTCGGCCGTGCGCCCGATCGTGTACGAAGCCCGGGTGAAGTGGATCAGCATCGGCGCCGGCCAGCCGTTCCATCGGTTCGGCCTCTGGAGCGACATCCCGGCGACCCCCTGGAACACCCACTGCGCGAGCGGGATCTGGCTTGAGTTCCCGGACAGCACGAACGTCCGGTTCGTCACCCGCGACAACGGGGGCGCGCTCAATACCGGCACCTCGTTCGCGAGGCCCGCGGGCAGCACCTGGTTCACCGTGCGCATCGAGTTCACCGACGACCCGAGCAACCGGGCGCTTTGCTACCTCGACGGGGTGCTGAAGGAGACCTTCACCTCGAGCCTTCCGACGGCCCGCCGGCTGTTCCCGGTGATCGCGTCGATCGAGTCGGCGGGCATCAGCACGCAGGCGCACGCCGACCGTTGCGAGTTCAGCGCCGAGTCCCTCGTGGACGCGGCGTAGGAGGGGGAGATGAAGCGACGGGGCATCGTCTGGGGTCTGGGGTTCGTCGCGCTCTTCGCCGCGGCCGTTCCGCTGCTCTCGCAGGACGGCAGGACGATCAACTCCGTCATCCTGCAGGGCCGGGCGTGGACCTACTCGGCGCTGCAGACGTTCGGTGCGGGCGTGAGAACACATGCCTTGTACGACGCCACCGACGCGAGCGGGCCCAGCGTCCAGCTGGACGGCTCGGGCACCCGTAACTCTGGGGGAACGGCCGCCGTCAACCTCCTACAGCTGACCTCCGACTACACGATGGCGAACCCGACCACGGCTCCGACCATCGGAACCCCGAGCGGGGTGAGCGGCTGTCTCGGCACCAAGGCGTGGCAATTCGGTGCGTACTACTACAACAAGGGCGGGTTGACGGCCTACTCTCCGATGACGGCCAATCAGGGAGGGTGGGCGACCAGCAAGACCATCCCGGTGATCCGCCCCGCCGACTTCCCGCCGACAGCCACCCACTGGACGCCCGTCTACATCGACGTGACCGCCGCGCCGACGGTCGTAAAGAATTGCACGACGACCGGGCCGATCACCGCCATCGGGACGGCCTCGGCGAATTGCACCTGCGCGGCTGCTGCGTCAGACGTGACAGGCCAGGCGAACACGACGGCCACCCGCTCAATCATGCAGGTGCTCGACGGGGAGCTGCGCTTCCCTTCCTTCGCCGGGGCCGCGCCGAACCTGATGACCGAAGGGGCGCGCCGATTCAACTTCGGCGGCGGGTTCATGTCGTTCTCGCCCGATTCCGGGGTAACGCTATACGACGTCCTGACCAGCAACGGGCAGAGCCGAATTGTCTGTGCGACGTGTCGGTACACGACGGTCGATCTAGCGCTGGCGAGCATCAGCGACAACGCTATCGGGAAGCCGTACACGATCTACGCGCTGCCGGGAACCTACGGCGGATTCACCATGAGCAAGTCGTACGTCTATGTCGTCGGGCTCGGCGCGCCCGGCTCGGTGATCTTCGATGACCCGATGGGCGTCGGCGTCGACGTCACCGACTCGGGGGTGTCTAACGTAAGCCTGTTCGAGCTCTCGCCGGCGATCTCGATCGGCACCAACACCGTTCCGACCCGCTTCTTCATCAACAACAGCCGGATCGGCAGGCTCACGGGAGCGACCTGTACGATCGACATCCTGCACGAGGCCGGTGGCGGCAGCTACAACGGCCGCACCTGGTTCTCGTCCGGCAGTGTCTGGCAGACCTGCTGGGATGGGATCTTCCTCGGCCGGGATACGCGCTTCGTGTCGTCCGGCGACCTGTTCATCGCAGACAACACCGACGAGCCCCAGGGCGCCAACAACCTGACCATGTTCAACTGGATCAGCGACGCTGTCGATATCGAGATCAGCGGGGCGACGTTCCTTGCCGTCCAGACCAAGAACATCAGCGGCGCCCAAGGGATCCAGCTGTTCAAGTCGGCGGTCACCGGGGGGAACGGAAGCATCAGGCCGCGGATCTCCATCACCGGCAGCCGCATCTACCTCCAGTCAACGCACGCATCTACCGCGGGGACGGCGTTCCACGTTCTCCACCTGAGCGGCGCCGAGGCCACGACGATCAACCCGGAGATCTCGTTCACCGGGACAGACATCGACGTGGTCGCTGCCGGGACAACCGCCGACCTGATCGTCTTCAACATCGACGCCGACGCAGACCACGATGGCTGGATTGTGTCGATGACCGGAGGCAGCATCAGGCGCTCTGGCGGGGACACGGCCAACAGCTACGACATCGACAACGCAGAGACCGCGTCCGGGTTCGCCGTGGAGTTCAACGGAGTACGCCACGACGGGAAGTACACCGGCGCAGGCACCACGCGCATCCTCAACTCACCCCTCACGAGCGGGGTCATCCGCAACACGCCGCTCGGGACGGCGCCGGCGACGTGCAGCATCGGCGACCGCTACACAGACACGAGCGGGGCCGACTGCTATTGCAGCGCGTCCAACACCTGGCAGATTACCAACGCGACCGGGTCGTGCGTCTGATGTCCCGCGCCGCGCTCAGCCTCGTGCTGGCCGCCCTGGTCTGGCTCCCGGTGGTCAGCGACTGCCTCGGCGGGTTCGAGAACCAGCCGGTCACCTACACCGTCCGGTTCGGCGACGGCTCGATGGCGCACATGGCGACGTGCCCGCGCGACGAGGCCGGCCAGCAGCAGCGGTGCGCGACCTGGTCGTGGGCCGAGAAGTACGTCGGCACGGCGACGTCGTTCGACTTCGAGGATCTCGACGTCCCGACGCCGGCGACTGGCGCGGTCTTCATTCTGGAAATCGGCGCGGCGATCGACCCGAGCGGGAACCGGAGCGACGGGCCATGCGACTCGTAGACCTCGAGCCACGCTTCCTCAAGATCCTCGACTCCGGATGCTATCGAATGGTCGACGCGCTCGAGGAGGCCGACGGACTCGACTTCCTCTGCCCGCTCTGCTTCACCACCAACAGTGGCCGAGTCGGGACCCATCACGTCATCTGCTGGCGCCCGCACGTCCCCCAGACGACGAACCCCATCCCGGGGCGGTGGGAGTTCAAGGGGACCGGCTACGGCGACCTGACGCTGGTGGCCGGGTCGTCATCCATCCTGCTGATGTCCGGCTGCCGGTGGCACGGGTACATCACCAATGGGGAGGTGCTGACGTGCTGAGCCAGCCGAAGATGGAGTGGCTCCTGGCGCAGCTGCACCCGGTCTGCCACGCGCCGCTCGAGGCGCTGATCCAGCGCGCCGCGCACGAGCTGGGCCTGTCGTTGACGCCGTTCGACGCCCATCGGGGAGACGCGGCGCAGAACGCGGCGCTCGCCTCCGGGGCGTCGAAGAAGCCAGCGGGAAAGTCGTGGCACAACCTGGTCTTTCCGGGCGGGCGCCCGTGCTCGTTCGCCGTCCACGTCCGTATCGATCTCCCGGATGGTGGCGGGGTCGGCTTCGGCGACTCGCGCCTCGAGTACCCGGGCGCCGTGCTCCTGCACGCCGACATCTGGCGCGACAAGGTCGGCGAACGGCTCACCGCGCGGCAGCTCGTCTACGTGTGCGTGATGCTCCTGGCCGAGGAAATCGGCTGGACGACCGGCGGCCGATGGAGCGGGCTGCAGGACTGGTGTCACCTCGAGTGGCACCCGAACGGCGCGACGATGGAGCAGGTCAAGGCGGCGCTCCTGGCGAACGAGGTCATCGCGGGGAGGCGCGCATGAACGGCCGGGCCCGCAGCATCGTGGCGATCATCTTCGCTGTCACCGTCAGCCTGGCGGTCCTCCTGCCGATCCTCTCCAGGGTTCTCGATCCGGCAGGGGCGCCGGCCCTTCCGGAATCCGTCTCGGGCGGGCTCGTGCGCCTGGTCGACATGATGATCGGGAGCCTCGCGACTCTGCTGGGGCTCACTCAGGAGAAAGCATGATCGCCGCGGCCTACCCGTCGCACGGCGTCTGCTGGCTCTGGGACTCCTGGCTGATCGCCGCGATGGTCACCGGAGACGCAGCAATCGCCCTTGCCTACGGAATCATCCCCTTCGGGCTCTGGCGGGCCGCCCTCCGTCGCCGGCGGGCCCGGCGCGCCGTCTGGCCGCTCTACTCGTTCGGGGCCTTCATCGTGGCATGTGGGCTCACCCACGTCGCGAAGATCGCCGTCATCTGGTTCCCGTGGTTCTGGGCCGAGGCGACCGTCGGATTGCTCTGCGCGAGCGCCAGCATCGCCACCGTCGCCGCCATGTTCAGCCGGCGGCGCTACGCGGAGGTCGCCGAAGCCATCGTTCACTTCGAGGACCGGATCGACCGGGCCGACAGGATGCGCGATGGGCGATGACGCAGTGAGTGCCGCAGTCTTCGGGGTGATCGACCGCCTCCGCCAGGAAATCATGGGGCGGCTCGACCGCGCGTCGGATGACCAGCGGAAGAACCTGCAGGAGTTCCGCGACGAGGCGAAGGGCGACATCGACCGGCTCGAGGAGGCGATCAACGCCCTGGGCCCGAAGATTGCCGTGCTCGAGGACCGCGCCGCCGCGAAGGCGATGACGCGCGCGGTGATCGTCAGCGTGCTCATGGGAGCTCTCGCGATCAGTGCGAACCTGCTGATCGCATATCTGAGGGGGTAGCGGACATGGAAGAGGTCTTGATAGGGGCCGGGCGGGCGATCGTCGACGCGGTCCTCCCGTTGATCATCACGGTCTGCAAGGTCGCCGCCGGCGGCGCCGCGATCTGCTTCTTCTCGCAGCAGACCGTCGAGTGGGTCTACGCGCCGCTCGTCAAGCGCCTCAAGATCCAGGTGGCCGACACCGGGGAGCGGAAGCGCCTGGCCGCCCTTGGGGTCGGGATCCTGATCGCGATGGCGATGCACTGGTGTGACGCGCCGAGCTTCGCCGTTGGGCCGAAGGGATGGCTCCTGGCGGCGCTGGCGGGGTTCCTCGGTGGCGGCGTCGCCGGCAGGTTCCGGGATTGGGGCCAGGACAAGTGGTTCGTGCCGAC
>Ga0137433_1000756_pt1 | contig 15742 bp, 7 predicted proteins | sample EasRivERMZT840_2_FD_102335 | JGI IMG/M metagenome (GOLD analysis project Ga0137433, IMG submission 102335) | Soil microbial communities from meander-bound floodplain in the East River, Colorado, USA - East River MetaG ERMZT840_2 | ecosystem: Environmental > Terrestrial > Soil > Floodplain ...
AAGGGGGACAAGACGCGTTTCGTGGCGGCGTGCCTCCCGCCTGCCGTAGAGGGCGGCATCTTGCCGTCCGGAATTTGGCGTCCGCACTTCGCCCACTTGGCGAATTATTACGCTTGCTGCGCCGGGCGGGACGCCACGGCTCTACGGCAGGCGGGACGCCTACCGCTACATACTGCTATCCCGTGAGCGGCACCGAAAACATGACTCGCGTCCCCTCGCCGGGCTGGCTTTCGAGCACGCAGCGCCCACCGATGCTGTCCAACCGCTCCCGCATGTTGAGCAAGCCGTCTCCGCGTCGGACGGCGGTCCCCGGGTTCCCGCCAACGAGACCGTGGGACGCCAACTCTTCCACGCGAAAGCCCCTTCCATTGTCGCTGAGGGTTACCTGAAACGCCGAAGGACTGACGCCAAAGGCGATTCGCACCCGCGTGGCCGAGGCGTGTTTCAGCACGTTGTTCAGAGCTTCTTTCACGGCGCAAAAGAGGTTGTGCCGGACCTCGGCGGACAATCGATGCGATGGACACTCGGGGGGCAATTCCAATTCCAGTTCGACAGGAGTCAGTTCAAAGAATTCCTCGGCATGGCGCGCGATATAATGCGTGAGGCTTTCTAACGTGTCGTTGCGGGGGCTTACGGCCCAAACGATTTCATCCACGGTGCGGATGACATCGCGGGCAGCCTCGGAGACTTCATCAATCTGCCGGCCCGCTTCGGAGGTTTCAGCCACACTGCGCCGCGCCATGTCGCTGAGGAACGAGATGCGGCTCAGCTTGCCGCCGACGTCGTCATGCATATCCTGCGCGATCCGCATCCGCTCCTTGTCGATTGCGTGGGCTTGCTCCAGCCGTTGCAAACGACGGCGGAGTTGGCGCACGGATACAAATCGAACCGCTGCCGCCAGGACGCCTGCGACACCAACACCGCCCAGAGCCATAAACCACCACGTCCTCCAGAAAGGCGCGGCGACCCGGAACGCGAGCCGGTGTCCGGCTTCATTCCATACGCCGGCATTGTTGCACGCAATTACCTGAAAGCCGTAATCGCCCGGCGGCAGTTTGGAATACACCGCCGAACGCGCATCACTGGCCTCACTCCAGTCGGGATCAAATCCCTCCAGACGATGCCGGAAACGCACGCGCTCCGGAGCCGTCAGACTGAGCGCCGTGTATGCGAACTCCAGGCGCCGGGTGCTATGCGGCAGAACGAAGGGCGAAGCGTGGGGCGTTTTCTTCGGGTCGAGGGGCGGCGTGACATAAGGCCGCTCGATCAGTCTGCCGTCGGCCCGAACCTCTTCGATGAACACCGGCGGCGGTGTAGGGTTGAGTTTCTGCTGAAGCTCTGACGGATCCACCATCACCAGTCCTTTGGAGGTAGGGAACCAGAGCTTACCATCTTTCGTCCGAAGGCCGGCAGGAGAGAAACCGCCTGAACATTCTTCGCTCAACATTCCCTCGCCACGTCCGCACGCAAACACTTCGGCGGACGACCTGCGTCCTTCGGCCACGGCCCGCAGATCGCGCTTGGCGATGCGCATGAGCCCGCGCCGGCTGCCCAGCCAGAGATTGTCCGCGTCGTCCTCCAGGATCTGCGAGATGTTGGCGTCAGTCAATCCGTGCTCTCTCGTGAACGTGGTCACTTCGCCCTGGTGCCACCAACACAATCCGGCCTCGGTACCGACCCACAACGAGCCGGCGGCATCCTCGTGCAAGGTGCGGATAAGATGCGTCGGTAATCCTTCGCGGCGGGTGATCCAGTTCGTCTTGCCCGCAGCCAGGCGCAGCACGCCCAATCCGTGACAGGCCGTCCACAAGCCTCCCTCGCGGGATTCGATCAACGCGGTGACGGGCGCGCGCAATTCCCGTTCGCCGACCGTCACCGGCACCACCCTGTTGGTCTCCGTGCCCTTGTAGAGGCTGTAGTAGGTTCCAACCCAGACGCCCCCTGTGCGGTCCTCGAGCAGGGCCATCACTTTGTCGATGCGGGCGGGACTTCCCACGGTAGGCGCGAAATGGTTGGAACTGCCCGCGTGAAACCGAATCAATCCACTGCCGAATGTTCCTACCCACAACGCGCCATCGCGCGCGGCTAGAACCGATTTCACCGCGGTATCGGCAGGCCATCCGTCGATTCCGTCCACGGGCAGAAACGCGCCGGCTTTTCCCTGAGCGAGCCGCCCATTGTTCATTCCCACCCACAGGCCGCCATCGGGCTTTTCACGCAACGCCGTCACGCCGCCATCCGTTAATCCATGCTGCGCGGCGTAGGTCTTCAACACCCGGCGCTTCACGCGCGCCATTCCCGCCGTGCCGGTGCCGACCCACAAATTGCCTTCGCGATCTTCGAAGAGCGTCCGCACTTCGCCGCTCACCAAACCGTCCCGTACGGTTATCGCGGTCCAACGTCCATCGCGCAGCCGATACAGCCCCTTGCGCGTACCAACCCAGAAATCGCCGGAGCGCATCTGGCAAAACGCCGTGACTTCCGAACCAGCGAACAGGCCCGCATCGTCCAGGCTCTCCCATTGGCCATCCATGCGGCGGCGCATCGCCTTCCCCATCATGCCGGCCCAGATGTTTTCCTTGTCCACGTACACCGACCGCAATGGCTGCATGAGATTGCCTCCAGATAGGGCGGTTTCAAAAACGCCGTCCTTGAAAAAACGCAGGTTGCCCCAGTCCGCCGCCCAAACCCGCCGTTCAGGATCGATGGCAACGCACCAGGTGGATTTGGTGGTGTTCCTGAAACCTGCGGCATCGGTGAACCAGGTCAGTTTTCCTTCGGTCAATCGGCCCAGCCCGCCGCGAGTACCGAGCCACAGGTTACCGGCGCCGTCCTCGGCGATGGACCGCACCGCATCCTGCGACGATCCAGGCCGTTCAGCAAATGCCGTGAAAACTCCCTCCGCATAGCACAACACGCCTGCACCATCAGTGCCCATCCACAACTGGCCGCGGCGATCCACATGGAGGCACTGAATGCGATTGGCTTGTTGGTTGGTGGAATCATCAGGCCCGATGCGAACAAACCGGACGCCGTCAAACCGCACTACGCCATCGTATGTGCCGCACCACAGGTAGCCGTCCGGCGTCTGCGCGATACCGGTCACGGTGTTGTTGGGCAGCCCTTCGTCCGTGCCCCAGACATCCACCAAATATTCTGTTTCCGATTCACCGTGAGAAGGGACGGACGCAGCGGCACCTATTGCTTCCGCGCCCCGGCACGAATCAGCCGTGCTCCCGACCGCCAGTATCAACATGCTCTGGAATAGCCACAAAACGGGCGTCCTCAAGAATGACTGAACAAACAGGGGCACGACCGCATGTTGGCATCTTTTGCGGCGGATTGACAAGAAGATGACGCCTGATTCGCCCGAGGAAGGTCCCGTGCGACGAGCCTTGGACTTTTCCCATGAACCGTTACACTCGCCTCGTTATGAAGATGGGAACTCTGTTTGCGTGGTCCGTGCCGGAACTGCGGAAGATGACCGGCGCGCAATTGCTCAACGTCTGGGCGGCCTGCACCAATTACTCCCGTCTGAAGATCTATATGCACATCATCCTGCTCATGGCGTGCTGCTCGGTCATCTTCAACCTGGCCATGTGGGTGCGCGGGCCGATTATCGTGGATATCCTGGGCCTCGCTCTTGGCCTGACCGTTCCCTCGAACATCTACTTCTACAACGTCTTCACTCCCCGCCGCGCCGCCATCCGCCAGTTCATCCAGGAGAACTGGGAAGAATTCAACAAGTAGGCGGAGCGCCGGGGTTGCATGAAGACTTCCGGCTCGATAACGTCTGAACCATCGACCACGTTATGAAGACTCCACGGCTTCACTTCTCTTCGATTTCACTATTTCTATTCCTGCTGCTGGCTTACGCACCCGCGAGCTTCGCCGCTGACTCGCTTCTCCGCCTCAACACCCGCGCACGGGTCGAAACTGCCAAGGGCAACGGTGAATGGCAGGTCATCGAGAAAACGATCGGGTGGCAGCCGCAGCAAACCGCCATCGTCATCTGCGACATGTGGGACAAGCACACCTGCGCGGGTGCCACGCGCCGCGTCGCGGAAATGGCCCCACGCATGAACGAGTTGGTGAAGAAGGCACGCGAGCAGGGCGCGTTCATCATTCATTGCCCGAGCGACACGATGAAATTCTACGAAGGCACACCAGGACGAAAGCTCGCGCAGGCCGCGCCCAAAGTGGAAACGGCCATCCCCCTTCAGCGCTGGTGCCACCTCGACAAGTCAAAGGAAGCGCCCCTGCCCATCGACGATTCCGATGGCGGTTGCGACACCGATTCGCCTTGGCCGAAAGGCGCCCCTTATCCGTGGACACGCCAGATTGCCACCATCGAAATCCAGGACGGCGACGCCATTACCGACTCCGCCGAGGCCTACTATCTCATGCGCCAGCGCGGCATCACCAACGTCATCGTCATGGGCGTGCATTTGAACATGTGCGTGCTGGGCCGGCCCTTCTCGATTCGCCAGATGGTCAATCAGGGCCAGAACGTCCTGCTCGTGCGCGACCTGACCGACACGATGTACAATCCCCGCCGTTCACCCTACGTCGCGCACTGCGTCGGCAACGATCTTATGGTCGAACACGTCGAGCGGTATTGGTGCCCGACCATCAGCAGCGCCGCCTTCCTCGGCGGATCGGAATTCCGCTTCATCGAGGACAAACGGCTACACGCCGTCTTCCTTATCGGTGAAGACGAATACAAAACCTGGGAAACCTTGCCGGACTTCGCGAAGAAGAACCTCGAATGGCGTGGCTGGCGCTTCTCCGTCATTCAACAGGACGCGCAAGATAAACATCGTTTTCCCGGCCTCATCGAAGCCTTGCGCGAGGCGGACCTCCTGTTCGTCAGCACGCGCCGACGTGCCCTGCCGCAGGAGCAACTCGACGCAGTGCGCGCCTACCTCAACGCCGGCAAGCCGCTTGTCGGCATTCGCACCGCCAGCCACGGCTTTGCCCCGCGCGGGTCGGATGTCGGTAAAGGCGCGGCGTGGACGACCTTCGATCCAGAAGTGCTCGGCGGGAACTACAACAACCATTATGGTGCGGGTCCGAAGACCTCGGTTCGAGCCGCGCCGGGCGGGGAGACAAATGCCTTGTTGACCGGCGTAACACTCGATCAGTCCATCAGTAACGGCTCGCTCTACAAAGTCAGCCCCCTCAAGAGCACCGCCAGGCCGTTGCTCATCGGCTCCATCCCCGACCAGCCCGCTGAACCAGTAGCATGGACCCATTCGTTTGGCGAGAAACAGGCGCGCGTCTTCTACACCTCACTGGGTCATCCGGATGATTTTGCGAACCCATCCTTTCGCCGGCTGCTGTTGAATGGAATGCTCTGGGCAACCGGCCAATCCATCCCACCCGCAGACGCCCAGCTCGCCCGGCCATGAGGATTACCGGCTGCTTGGCTTCAGCACTGGCGATACTTGCGGTCACCGCTTCGGCCCAGACCGACAAGCCAGCGCCCAAGCCCATCGTGTCCCAGTTCGGCGGCCACACGGTTCCAACGCAGGATCATCCCCTCAACCCCGCTGAGTCGGCCAAGTCGTTCACGGTGCCGAACGATTTGGAAATCGAGCAAGTGCTGGCCGAGCCACTTGTCCGCCAGCCAGTGTTCCTGAACTTCGACGAACGCGGGCGGATGTGGGTGGTGCAATACCTTCAGTATCCCGCGCCCGCCGGACTGAAGGAAGTCAGCCGCGACAAATTCTGGCGGGCGGTCTATGACAAGGTGCCTGAGCCACCGCCCCGCGGTGTCAAAGGCCGCGACAAGATCACGATTCACGAGGACACCGATGGCGACGGCGTATTCGACAAGCACAAGACCTTCGTCGATGGCTTGAACATCGCGACATCGTGCGTGAAAGGACACGGCGGTGTGTGGGTGTTAAACCCGCCCTATCTGCTCTTCTATCCCGACAGGAACGACGACGACGTGCCCGACAGCGATCCCATCGTCCACCTCCAGGGTTTCGGCCTCGAAGACACGCACTCTGTCGTGAACAGCTTGCGCTGGGGACCGGATGGCTGGCTCTACGCTGCGCAAGGCAGCACCGTGACGGCGAACGTGCGGGTCGTCGCTCCCGGCAGCTCCGATACCAACAAAGTTCAGTACTCCCAGGGCCAGAACATCTGGCGCTACCACCCGGAAAAGCACATCTACGAAGTGTTCGCCGAGGGCGGCGGCAACGCATTCGGCGTCGAGTTCGATGACAAGGGCCGGCTCTTCTCCGGTCACAATGGCGGCGACACGCGCGGCTTTCACTACATGCAGGGCGCGTATCTGCGGAAAGGATTCGAGAAGCACGGCGAACTGTCGAACCCGTATGCCTTTGGCTACTTCCCGCACATGGACGGCACCAAGGGCGAGCGCTTCACGCACAACTTCATCATCTACGGCGGCGGTGCGCTGCCGGAGCGCTACGATGGCAAACTCTTCGGCGTCGAACCGCTCCAAGGCCGGGTGGTGTTAAGCGACATCACGCCCGACGGCTCGACCTTCAAGACGCGCGACGTTGAGCGCGTGGTGACGAGCCGCGATTCATGGTTCCGTCCCGTGGACATCAAAACCGGCCCCGACGGCGCCATCTACATCGCCGATTGGTATGACCGACAGGTGACTCACACTCGCAACCAGGAAGGCCACATTGATACCAGCAATGGCAGGATCTATCGGCTGAAGCGCAAGAGTGCGCCGCCATTGGCCCCATTTGACTTGGCCAAGCTATCGACGAGAGAACTGGCTCAAACCCTCAACCACAGCAATCTCTGGTTTCGTCAATATGCCACACGGCTTGTGAGCGAACGCAGCGACTTTTCCATTCCGAATCTAAGAATTCCTCCTCGAAACGGCACTGTTCCCCCTGAGTTGGAATCGTTATGGTCGATTGATCAGTCCGGCCGTTTCTCGGAAATGTTTTATTGGACTGGCTTGGTTCACCGAGTCACGAAGGAACCAGACCCGTTTTGTCGCCTGTGGATTGTGCGTCTTCTGACAGACAAGTTGGAGAGATTGCCCGACCCAACGGCCCGTACCCTCGCGGAAGCAGCAAGTCGTGAAACCAATGTTGAAGTCCGGGCGCAGTTCGCCGCCTCTGCAAAGCGACTCCCCGTTGTTCACGCTCTCCCCATCGTCGCCAACCTTCTCCGTCACGATGAAGACGCCAAAGACCCGCGCCTCCCCCTGCTCTGCTGGTGGGCCATCGAATCGAAGTGCGACTCGGATCGTGACGCGGTGTTGAAATTGTTCGACGACTCGCCGTTCTGGAACCTGCCGATGGTCGAGCAGCATTTGCTGGAGCGCATCATGCGCCGATTCGCTGCCGCCGGCTCACGGAAGGATTTGCTGACCTGCGCGAAGCTCCTCCAGCTATCGCCCAGCCGCAAGCATAGCGTGAAATTGATGGGCGGCTTTGAGGAAGCTTTCAAGGGCCGCTCGCTCACAGGACTCCCGGATGAACTCGTTGCTGCGATGTCCCGGCACAATGTCGGCTCCGAGGCATTCAAGCTCCGCAGTGGCGATCCCGATGCGCTCGCCCGCGCGATTAAGCTCATCTCGGACACCACTGCCGACAAGAAGCGCCGGCAGGAGTTCATCGAGGTGCTCGGCGAAGTCCGCCCGCGCGAAGCACTCAATCCGTTGCTGAGCGTGGCAGATAACGACCGTGAGCCTCAGCTTCGCAAAGCCGCCCTCGCGGCACTTCCTGGCTACGACGATCCGCGCATCCTGGCGACTGTCACGAAGGACTACAACGCCTACACCCCGGAACTCCGAACCGCAGCGCTCACGCTCATCTCCAGCCGCCCAGCGTGGACGCTCACGTTCGCTGAAGCGGTGGACGCCGGGCGCATCAAGCCGGCCGATGTTCCGCTCGATTCCGTGCGTCAATGGCAGCGCCACAAGTCAGACAAACTCACCGCGCTCATTTCCAAACTTTGGCCCAACGCGGTTCGCCCGACCACAGAGGCCATGCAGCGGCAAATCCGCCATCTCACCGGAGTGATTCGCGGTGGCGAAGGCGATCCTTACAGCGGCCAGAAGCTCTTTAACGCCGCCTGTGCCTCATGCCACACGCTGTTCGCGCGCGGCGGCAAGGTCGGTCCCGACCTGACGGCCTACCAACGCGGCGACCTCGACGCAATGCTGCTGCACGTCGTCAACCCGAGCGCCGAAATTCGCGAAGGCTACGAGAACCTCCTCATCGAAACGAAGGACGACCGCAGCCTCACCGGATTCCTCGTCGAGCGTGACGACAAGATCGTGGTGATCCGCAGCCCCGATGGACAGAACATAACCCTGGAACAGAAAGACATTGCCGAGATGAAAGCCGCCGGCCTGAGCCTGATGCCCGAAGGGCTGATCGATCCTCTTAGCGACCAGCAGGCGCGCGACCTTTTTGCCTACCTCCGCAGCACCCAGCCGCTGGCAAATTGATTTTTTGAGGCGTCCGCGAAACACGCGAAAGGACGCGAACGAGCGAAATGGGGCGCATCTTGTAGCTGCGGAGCGCCGGTCTCCGACCCGGCGCGAACATGGCGTCTCTGGCACACGCCGGGTCGGAGACCGGCGCTCCGATGTCGCAACTAATCTTCCTTACTTCTCGTAAAGTCTGCGCAGTTCCTCCGGCGAAGCGCCCAGCCAGTAGCGGATCATCACCGACCACATTCTGAGATAGGTCCGAACCACGCCGAGCTTTGTGAAGCGGCGGGCAGAAGTCGTGACGGTGGCGTTGGCAAGAACAAGCCGGCCAGCCTTGCGGAGGCGGCGGCACAATTCAACATCCTCCATTAGCGGCATGTCGGGGACGCCTCCGATTTTTTCCAGCGCGTCGCGCCTTATGAACATTGCCTGGTCTCCCAGAATGCGGTTTCCAATCCACAGCCTCAGCCCGCAGCGAAAGCGCGAGCCGAGCATCAACCAGGAACCATCTCGAAATGATTTCCAGAAACCTCCTGCGATCACGGCCTGGTCACTCAAACATTCCAGTGCAGCGCGTCCGGCCTCCGATGGCAGCCAGGTGTCCGCGTGAAGCAACAACACTACCTCGCCCCGCGCCTGGACAGCGCCGATCCTCATTTGTCCGCCCCGCCCCGGCGGAGTCTCCAGCACGCGACAGCCCAATCGTTCCGCCACGGACCGGGTGTCGTCCCGGCTGCCGCCGTCCACCACAATGATCTCGCACACCTCCGGATTCGCCCGTGCTTGGCGAACCGTTTCGGGCAATGACTCCGCCTCATTGAGCGTTGGGATAATAACGGAGATGCTTTGCAATGGCGAAGCCACAAGCCCACGTTCGCAAGCGCGGGACAAACTTCAAGGGACAATTGCCTCCAGGGGAACAACTCGACTTTACAGCCCCTTGACCGCCACGCCGATCAGGGAAATCTCGGTCGCGTCGTCGAGTGACCACGACATGCTCGTGGTGCCGGCTGCGCCCGGCTTGGTGCTCATCCGGTTGCTCGCGTTGCCGTAGTTGAGCGAGACGATGCGTTCGGTCTGACCGGTGCCGGAAAGTGGATTGAAGGAGTAGTAGCCCAGCAAATCCACGATTAGATCGTTGGCCGTGCTGGGCACGGAGACGCTGATGTCGGTCACCGGGTCGCCGCCGTCATGGCCCCGGGCCGGGCCGATTGGAGTGACTTGATTCACGTTGGTCAGGATCATCGCGGACACCGACAGTTCGGGCACACTCGCGGACATGGTCACTTGCAGCGCGTGATCGCCGGCTGCCGGCGCTACCAGTGAGTAAAGCGCCAGCTTGCCGGAGCTATAGAACCAATTTGTCACCAGCACCGGTAAGCAGATAACGCCGTTGTAGGTGACGAATGGGATCGTGCCCTCGTCGTGATCGTTCCAGCACAGGCCGGCCAGCAGGAGCCGGTTATCGCCGGAGGAGTTCACGGCGACATTCAATGCGGACACGTCCAGTCCACTCACTTCCGCCGCGGTGAGAAAACCTGGCGGTCCACTGCTAGCTGCCGGAAGCAACACCACGCGATAGAACAACTGGCCAGCGTTCCCAATCGAAGTGTCCGTGAACTGAACCGGAAAGCCCGTGCCGGTCAACTGGCCGGAGACGGTCACCCAGGATCCCGGCAGCATTGTGTCGCTGCGCTCCACCCGATATTGCCGGCCGAGGACGGAATTGAACCGCAACTGAAACCCATTGGCCAATCGGGTGGCCGACAAAATGACCGGGGAACCAGAGGGCGCCGAACGATAAGTTGCGGTGACGCTAAAGTCATGGGTGGGCACGACCAGCGTGTGCGTCTGGTCGCCGTCATCCGACCACGTTTGGAACAGAAAGTTGGAGTCAGCAATCTGCTGGTTCGGAGCTTCAATGGTGTGACGATATCCTTTCACCGTGGGATCGATGAACGGCGTGGCCCGCGGCAGCCCATCCAACCTGACCGTCAATCCTGAGGGCTGCGTATCGACGGCGAGATTCACCAGATCGGGCTGGAGTGTGACCGAAGCGGCCCCTTGCAAACCAGACGAGTCGCTCGCCAGCAACAGGATCTCGTAGCTGGTGTCGTTGCCGAAAGGATGACCCTCCGGCGGGATGATATAAGTGCCCTGATTCGTTCCGGACCAGTTGCCGACCACCGGATGAATGTGTGTGCCGTGATGGAATAGAATCGTCCAGTTGAGGGAACCCGGCGGCAGCGCGCCGTCTTCGGTGTCCGTGGCGAGACCGTTGAACTGGATAGCATCGCCAGCGCTGAAAGTCGTGCCGGTTGCAGGATTCAAGATGGTGGCTATCGGCGGATTCCCGACCACGATGGTCAACGGATCGGAAAGCGTCGTGTTGGCGCCGTCAGAAACGGAGAGACGCACGGGATATCGGCCGGCTTGCGAGTAGGTGTGCGATGGATTTGGCGCCGTCGAGGTTTGCCCATCGCCAAACGTCCATTCGTACGAAAGCGGTTGACCTTCCGGATCCGCGGAACCATCACTGGAGAAAGCCACCAGCAGCGGAGGCTCTCCCGCCGTGGGTACCGCCGAAGCGAAAGCCTGGGGAGGCTGGTTCGATCCCACGTAACGGATGCGGCGGATCATCGCCCAGAAATTGTCGGGGTCGTGCGTGAAATCTGAGTAGTAAATCGCGCCGTCCGGCCCCTGCTTGAGACACGTCGGATCGCCAATGTCGGCATCAAGGCTGCCGTCGACCGGCAGAAAGTTGAATACGCCGCTGACGTTGCCGTTGGTGTCGAACGTCAGCCGCCGAAACCAGTTTTGCGCGTAGTCCGCGAAAAAATAATTTCCGTAGTAGGCGTTGGGAAACTGGCTGCCTCGATAGATGAATCCCCCGATGATGGCCGCGTCGCGCCCATTGTGCGGGTAGGAATAAATCGGGTTGGAGAAGCCCGGCGTCGAGCAGCCGCCCTCGCAATCCGGCCAGCCATAGTTCGCGCCGCGCAAGCCAATGTTTAACTCCTCCATCGCAATTTCGTTATTGTTGCCGCCCACGTCGGCGATGAAGAACCGGCCCGTGGTAACATCAAACGTGCATTGAAACGGATTCCGCAGGCCCAGCGCCCAGATGGCGTCGAGGTTCGAACCATTCCCGTCGTGAAATGGATTGTCCGCCGGAATGGTCCCGTCGCGATTGAGCCGGAGCATCTTTCCGCGATAACTGGTCATCCGTTGCGCGTCTTCGGGAACGAAGGCTTCACCGACGGAGATGTAGAGCTTGCCGTCCGGGCCAAAGGCCACCGCGCCGCCATGGTGTTCCTCGAGCGCCGGCTGGATGTCCTGCCAGATCACCACCTCGCTGCCCGCCGACGCCTGATTGCCGGTGGCGGTAAAGCGCGACACACGGTTCCGGCTCAACGAACCCTTGACGTAGAAAACGTAGAAGTATCCGTTGGCGTCGAAGTCCGGATCCAATTCGATGTCCATCAACCCCTGCGCGCCGAACAGTCCCGTGTTATCGAGTTGGAGAAACAATTGCGCGCTCGGCTGGCCCGCGCCGGGCGGCACCACAAAAATGTAATTCTGCAATTCACCCACCAGCATCCGCCCGTCCGGTGTAAACTCGATGGTCGTGGGCTGATCCAGCCCGGTCACCACGATCTCATTTTGGAATCCGGGTGGCGGGGACGGCTGGGAGAAAGCCGCGCCACCGGCCAAAAACAGACAGGCCAGCAACAAAATGGCGCGGACAAACGTCTTCATCAGAACTGAACGCAAACCTACAGCCCGCAGAAAATCTGAGATGATGCGCCTATCGTAGCCTATTGGCCCCATTGTTCAAGCGCACGGACCAGGCGGGCGTTGCTGGCCGTGATCTCATACGTATAATCGTCGCCAACCGCCCGGCTCTGAAATCGCCCGCCTGCGCACTCGACAATCAGCCCGCCTGCCGCGATGTCCCACAGCCGCAGGCCAAATTCGAGGTAAGCGTCCATCCTTCCCGTCGCCACATACACCAGTGAGAGCGCCGCCGCGCCCATGATGCGAATCTTGCGAACGCGATGGATGAGGTCATTGAGCGTCGGCAGCATCCTGTTCAGCGTGGCTGGCTGCTTGGCAAAGCCCAACGCCACGATGGCTTCGTTGAGTTTCTTGCGCCTGCTGACGTGGATGACCTTGCCATTCAACCGCGCCGCCTGGCCGCGAATCGCCGTCCATAGCTCGTCGGTGAACGGGTCATACACCACGCCAACGATGCTGTCGAAATCCTCTCGCGCCCCACGCCTCGCGCCGCGCGCCTGAAGTGCAATCGACACGCACGCATGAGGAATCCCGTAACTGAAGTTTACCGTCCCATCAATCGGATCGACCACCCAACGCACCGGCGCCTCAGGATCGCCGAGAACACCTTCCTCGCCAAGGATCGGAGTCTCTGGAAACGCGCGGCGCAACTCGCGTTCGATGCGCTTCTGGCAACGCACGTCCAGTTCCAGCTTGATGTCGTGTTGGGTGGCTTCGTTGATCTTTTTCGTCTCGCGCAAGTTGTCGCGCATCATCTTGCCCGCCGCGCGCGCGGCAGTGATGGCGGTGGCGAGGGCACGTTTCGTTTCAGTGGCGGTCATGAAAGCGTTTTCAACGTAGGAGCCGACGTGAGGAGGCTCTAACTTGGTTCGAGATCAGAAATGAGCCTCCTCACGTCGGCTCCTGCCAATTGGTTTATCCCTTCAGCCCGTCGATCGCCTTCTGAACATACTCGCGTTTCGCGATCCAATCTTCCAGGCGCTTGCGATGTTCGGTCAGCACTTCGGGCGGAACCTTCTGCGTGAAGTTCGGGTTGGCCAGCTTCTGTTCAACCTTTGCAATCTCGGCGGCGATCTTCTCCAGTTCCTTTGTCTGGCGCGCGATCTCCGCAGCCGTATCTACCAAACCTTCCGTTGGCAGGTAGAGCTCGCCCATCTCGGCTTTCACCGAAGAGACGCCTTTGCCCGGCGTGTAGTCGGAATTGATCTCCAGCGTCTCGGCGTTGAGCAGAAGTTTGATGACTTCGATGTCGCCAGGCGGGAGGTCCTGTGAGGGCTTGAGGATGAACTTCACTTTCTTGTTCGCCCCGATGCGGGCCTCGGCGCGCAGGTTTCGCCCCTTGCTCACGAGATCAAACTTGTTGTCCACAAATTCGAGGTAGCAATCATCAAGGCTGTAGTGGTCACGGAAGTCGGCATCGAATGGCTTCGGCCACGGCGCATGCATGATGCTCTTGCCGCCTTGCCCTTCCGGCATGTCTTCCGCGTAACCCATGCCCTGCCATAGCTCCTCCGTGATGAACGGCAGGAACGGATGGAACAGCCGTAGCGTGTGCGACAGCACAAAATCCATCACCGCGACCACGTTCGCCCGCGTGGCCGCCGCGCGCGCATCTCCTCCCTCTCCGCCCCGTCCCACGGGGGGGAGAGGGCTGGGGTGAGGTGGGGAAGAACTTTCATCGGTGCCGCCCTGACCATTCTCACCCCTCACCCCGGCCCTCTCCCCGTTGAGGGGAGAGGGAGAAGAGGCGTCGGTCGATCGTGGCAACACCGCTTTGCAACTCTCCACATACCAGTCGCAATACTCGCTATAGAAAAAACGGTAGAGCGTCTGCGTCGCCTCGTTGAATTTGTATTCGGCAAAGGCAGTGTTCAGATCCTTGATGGCCGCGTGCAGCTTGAGCAGGATCCATTTGTCGTCGCTGCGCAGCTTGTTCACATCGATCTCGCCCTGCGCCTCCCCACCCTGCATCTGGCGGAACCGGCAGGCGTTCCAGAGCTTGTTACAGAAGTTGCGGCCCAGCTCGACGTTCTGTTCGTCGAAGAGGATGTCCTGCCCGAGTGGCGCGGCGCGCATCACGCCGAAGCGCAAGGCGTCGGCGCCATACTTGGCGATAAGATCGAGCGGGTCGGGCGAATTGCCGAGTGACTTCGACATCTTGCGGCCCTGCTTGTCGCGGATGAGGCCAGTGAAATAAACGTTTCGGAATGGGAGGTCGCCCATGTATTCGTAGCCCGCCATGATCATGCGTGCGACCCAGAAGAAAATGATGTCCGGCGCGGTGACGAGGTCAGTCGTGGGATAGAACGCCCTCAGGGTCGGGTTCTTCGCGTCGGATTCCTTGTCGCCGGTCCAGCCCATCGTGGCGAACGGCCAGAGCCAGGAACTGAACCAGGTGTCGAGTACGTCGGGGTCTTGGGTGAAGCCAAGTTGTTCCAGTTTTTCGGTTTCCTCTGTAAAGTATGTTGCAGCTTCAAAATGGCAGTCTTTACGGCTGTTGTCCTCCTTGATGACTGTAAATGTTCCCTTCACTCCAGATAAAGACGGATAGTAAGCTTTTCCGGCAAGTGCCGCGTTGAGGAACTCCGGCACTTCTTTAGTCTTGCAAGAATACCTCCACACCGGAATCCGATGGCCCCACCAAAGCTGGCGGCTGATGCACCAGTCCTGAATGCCGGTCATCCAGTGGTCGTACACCTTCGCCCAGCGGTCCGGGAAGAACCGCATCTTGCCGTGTGCTGGAGGGACGAGTTCCACGAGTCCCTGATCTCCAGGCTGTGTCGCTGAAGGATTTGGGACTCGCGGAGCTCGTCCCTCCAACTCCCCAGATTGCGCCACGCACGCCTTCGATTTCTCCACACTTGGATACTTCAGAAACCATTGCTCGCTCAGACGCGGCTCGATGGGCACGTCAGCGCGCTCGCTGTAGCCCACGTTGTTGGTATACGGCTCCTCCTTCTCCAGCGAACCGAGCTCTTTGAGCTTCTCCACCGCGAGCTTGCGGGCGGCGAATCGGTCGAGGCCGTTCAAATCCTGCCCGGCCAGCGCGTTCATCTTGCCGTCGGCTTCGATCACTTCAACCACCGGCAGCTTGTGACGCTGGCCGATCTCGAAGTCCGCCTTGTCATGCGCGGGCGTCACCTTGAGCACGCCGGTGCCGAATTCAAAGTCCACATGCTCATCGCCAATGATCGGAATGAGCTTCTGGTCGCGGGGCAACTCCGGCGGCAGCGGACGCACGATATGCTTGCCGATGAGATGCGCGTAACGCGGGTCCTTCGGATTCACCGCGACGGCTGTGTCGCCAGGAATCGTTTCCGGACGCGTCGTCGCAACGACGGCGTCGCGGGCTCCGTCGGCGCCGGGATAGCGGATCTCCCAGATCTTCCCCTGCTCTTCCTCGTTTTCGACTTCGAGGTCGGAGACCGCGGTGCCGGGCGTCGGGTCCCAGTTGACGAGGCGTTTGCCCCGATAGATCAGCCCATCTTCATAGAGCCGGACGAA
>Ga0137433_1000757_pt1 | contig 15712 bp, 4 predicted proteins | sample EasRivERMZT840_2_FD_102335 | JGI IMG/M metagenome (GOLD analysis project Ga0137433, IMG submission 102335) | Soil microbial communities from meander-bound floodplain in the East River, Colorado, USA - East River MetaG ERMZT840_2 | ecosystem: Environmental > Terrestrial > Soil > Floodplain ...
ATAGACGATCTTCAAAAAATCCGGGCGACCTGATTCCGGCACCCCGGCGAGCGTGCGGAGGATGTTGTCGTTGATGAACTCGCCCAGCTTGTCCGGTGGGATGCCCGAGTCCACGTTGGGATCGAACACTTCGAGGAAGTGCCGGAACTTCTTTCGCTCCGCCTCCTCGCGAAATTCCTTGTACCAAAGCAACGCCTCGCGGTCCTGCTCCAGGTTGTTCACGAACGTGATCGAGTAAAGGCCCAGGTTCGCGCCGGGAAACTCGCCGCCCTCGTCGCGGTCGCACTCGACTTCGCCGCACTGAATGTGATCGATGCCTGCGCTGCGGAAGGGCTGGCTCGGTTCGCGGGTGTAGGCGCCGTGCCGCGCGGCCCACACGTCGGTCGTGTCGTTCGCCCGGGCGGCGGGCGTGACGTCCGAATTCTTGAACAGCCCTTCCTTGATGGTAAGCTGCTCGTTCACGTAGGCGGACATCAGCATGATGTCCACGATCCCCTGATGCACGACCTCGCGGATGATGTCGAGGAACTCGGGCAGGTTGCGGTAGCCGAACTCGTCGCGGTTCCAGAGTTCCGGTGAAAACTGCGCCGGACGCGCGCCGCGTGTCGCCAGATAGCCCCGCGGCCCGGGCGCGCGCACACCGAACGCCATGTCCGCGTCCTTCGCGTCGGCAAGGATGAAGGCGCGTGAGGTGCGGTCAGTTTTGACCGCGGCGAGCTTTGCGTCCAGCGACTTTGTTGTCATCAATGATCCGCCGAGAAAGAACCTCTCTGGACGGACGGGCCCACCTTACGATTCTCGCGCCGCGCCGGCAATCCTTCCGTGAACTGGCAATGTTTGATCCGGCAGGGTCAAATTGCCCAGTGTCTCGGAAAGGTCTGCATTTGTCATAAGACTACCCGATGTGAGCGGTTTGCGCGTCGTGAGTTAATTCAGCTACTCAACAAATTGGCCACCGCCTGTTGCCGGCTGTAGTTCGGGGGACAATCGTTTCTTCAGCGGCGTTCTCCACGCCAACGGGACGCTTCTTCAACACCGTTCATCTTGCAAACCTCATCAGGGCATTGTATGCAATTTGCGCTCCTATCCCTGGCCCCTTCACAATCTAAACTTCCAAATTCAACGGCGGTTAACGCCTGCGTCCACAGGCACGCCGCAAGCTAAGGAAATTCCGGTAATGGTACAGTTTCCAGCCAGTTTTTTGGATCGGGCCGATGGGGGAGTTACCCAATTGTGTGAACGCCGCATTTCTTCATAGTCTTCGAATTCAAATGCGCGCCGCTGGCCAACACAATTTGAAAACAACTAACTCAGACTGTACCACTACCGAAATCCCAGAGCGATTGAGTGCTGCAACAATAGCAACGCTTGCTCCGTCCCGCCGGAATGTGCCGGCGCGGCACTCGTGCGAACTCTCTCGCCCACGGCGGCCCATCATGAGTAGAAACAAACAGGCCGTTGTGGCCGAAGCAATGACGGTAACTGACGATTTTCGTAGATTCCAGTGGCGGTGCCGGGACACGGCTCGGGATGATAGCCCCGGAAGCTGCGACGCTTCGCCGCCGCCATCTCACTGAACTGCGCTGCTGGGCAGTCAATTGTAGTGGATTAGACGCACATAAAAGTCACGGACGTGAAGGACCCACCGACAACTGTCGGGCTTGCCGTTTCCACGACGACACACCCCTGCCCCACGCGAGCCTTCTGGAGGCTGCCTGCCGCAATCATGGCCATCGGCGTGGCGCTGCTGGGCGCGCCGCCGATCGCCGCGCAATCGTATCTCCTCAGTGAAGGCTTTGAGGGCGTGGGTTTCGAGAACACGGGATGGACGACGTTCAGCACCAGTGACCCGGACTACGCAGCCAGTCCGCTGGTCGGCTCCCAATCGCTCCGCTGCAACGGAACGTCCTCGTTTATTCAGCGGCCTTTCGCACCGGGCAACAGTTTCTACTGCTACTTCCAGGTCCGCTGGCTGGCCTACTCACCGTTCAAGTTCGTCGTGGATTGGCTGGATTCCAGCATCAACTCGGTCACCCGGGTGGTCACTGACGGATTTCCCAATCGCCTGCACATTGTCCATGGCGAGGCCAATGTTACCGGCACCACCGTGCTCGCGGAGAACACCACCTATCATGTCTGGGTGGAGTGGACGCGCGGCACCGGCGCCAATGGAACGATGAGTCTCTTCTTATCCAGCACGGGCGTGAAGCCCGGTTCCCCGGAGGCGACCATCACCACCGGCTCGGGCATTAATCCCATCGCGGCGTTCGACGTCGGACCGTTCGATGCCGCCACCTCAACCGACGTGATCTATGACCGGATCCTCATTGATGACGAACCCATCGGCAGCAATCCTGGTGGAAACTCACCTCCGGGCATTACTTCGATCGCGAACCAGATCACTCCGGTGACCACCGCCATCGGCCCGATCCCTTTCACCATCGGCGACGCCGAAACCAACGCCAACGACCTCGTCGTCACCGGCGCATCTTCGAACACCGGCGTGGTGCCCAACGCCAGCATCGTCTTTGGCGGCAGCGGCTCCAACCGTACCGTCACCATCACTCCCACGCCCGCCGTCACGGCCAACACCACCATCACCATCATCGTCAGCGACGGCCAGTCCAGCGCTTTCACCAGCTTCACCCTCACCGTGGGCAATGCCAACGCGCCGGGCATTTCCGCCATCCCGAATCAGAGCACTCCGCCCAATACCCCCGTCGGCCCCATCCACTTCGTCATCGGCGATGTTGAAACGCCCGCGGACAGCCTGACTCTCCTTGGCTCCTCTACCAACACCACACTGGTGCCCAACGCCAATATTGTCTTCGGTGGCAGCGGCTCCAATCGCACCGTCACGGTGACTCCAGCCGCCAACGAGTCCGGCGTCACGCTGGTCACCGTGTTCGTCTCCGACGGAGAGTTGACCAACTCCACGACCTTCACGCTGACCGTCGGCGCGGCCAATACTCCGCCGGCCATTTCCGACGTTGCCAACCGGTCCATCACGCAGGATACCACGCTGGGGCCAATTGATTTCACGGTGGGTGACGCGGAAACGCCGGTGGCCAGTCTCACCATCACTCGAACCTCTTCCAACCCTGTGCTGGTGCCGGTCAGCGCCGTCGATCTGGGGGGTTCCGGCGCGAATCGAACCGTCACGATCACACCGGCGGCCGGCCAGGCCGGCACGAGCACCATCACGTTGACCGTCAGCGACGGGGATTTGACCGCGAGCGATTCCTTTGTGCTCACGGTCAACGCCACGAACCCGCCGACGGGCAACCCCGGCGAGTGGCTCCTGCGCGAAGGCTTTGAAGGCGCGGGTTACGAGGACACCGGCTGGGTGGAATTGATCAGCCCGAATCCGGATTACTCCACGCTGGCGTTGAAAGGCGCCGAGTCGTTGAACCTGGCCAACGGCAGCGTGATCATGCGGACCTTTCAGCCCACCAACGAGTATTCCCTGTACTGCCGGCTGCGCTGGAACCGGTTCGCCCAGGGCGCGGTTCTGTACTACTTCGAAACGCCGGACTTCTCCCCCGCCGCCAGCCTCCTGACGGATTTTTCTGCCGACCGGCTGCTCCTCGCCCACGGCGACAGCAGTGCTTCCGGCGCCACCGATCTGCAGCCCGACGTGACCTACCACGTCTGGCTGGAGTGGACCCTGGGCACCGGGGGCAACGGATCCTTGAAGCTCTTCCTGTCCACCGATGTCATCAAGCCGGTGCTCCCCGAAGCCAGCGTAACCACTGGGAACGGCGGGCTCATCGAACGCCTGTACCTCGGTTCGATCGACCCCGTCCCGGACGTGATTGTCGATAGCATCCTCATCGCCGACGAACCCATCGGCGACAACCCGGACGGCAACGCCACGCCGACGATTTCCAACATCGCCGGCCAGACCATCGACGAAGATTCGTCCACCGGGCCGGTTTCGTTTGCCGTGGGCGACCGCGAAACTGCCGCCACCAATCTGATCGTGTCTGGCGCATCCTCTAACCAGGCCCTGGTGCCGGACAGCAACATTGTCTTCGGCGGCTCCGGCTCCAACCGCACCGTAACCGTCACCCCGTTGCCCGACCAATTCGGCACCGCTGAGATCAGCGTCACCGTCAGCGATGGTTCGTTGAGCACCAATGACACTTTCGTGCTCACGATCCATCCGATGCCGGACGATCCGGAGCTGACGTGGTTGAATCCCGATCCCATCGCGTACGGTGTCCCGCTCAGTTCCACTCAACTCAATGCCGTGGCGAGCGTCCCGGGCCTTTTCACTTACACGCCTCCTGGCGGCACGATCCTCAACGCCGGCGCTGGCCAAACGCTCACCGTCACCTTCACTCCCGATGACCCGGTGAACTACAACTCCGTCAGCGCCAGTGTGGCCATCTCGGTCACGCGTGCGGCGCTGCTCGTGAGCGCCAACTCTACCAACCGGCCCTACGGGCAAACCAACCCGCCCTTCACCGCCAGCTTCACCGGCTTCGTCAACGGCGACGACGCGGGCGATTTGGAGGGTGAACTGATTTTCAGCACCCTGGCCCAGACCAACAGTCCCATTGGCTCCTACGAGGTGATTCCTTCCGGGCTGGTCTCGAGCAACTACACGCTGAACTTCGCGGCCGGCATGCTCACCATCACCGCCGCCCCGCTGGTGGTGACGGCCGATGACGAAACCAAAGTCTATGGCGCGGCCCTGCCCGAGTTGAGCGGCGGCCTCGCGGGCGCGCAAAACGCGGACAACCTCAGCGCCACCTTCATCACCGTTGCCACCGCGGCCAGCGACGCGGGCAGCTACACCATCAGCCCCCTGCTGGCTGACCCGGACGGCAAACTCTCCAACTACACCGTCACCACCAACCTGGACGTGCTGACCATCACACCGGCGCCGCTGCTCATCAGCGCCAACGACACCAACCGGTCCTACGGCGCGGCCAACCCGCCCTTCACCGCCAGCTATGCTGGCCTGGTCAATGGCGACGATGAAACTGATCTGGACAGTCCGGTGGTATTAAGCACCACGGCCACGGCCGCCAGCCCGGCGGGCTCCCACGCCATCACCGCCGCCAACGCCGCCGACCTCAACTATGCCATCACCTTCGTTGACGGCACGCTCACCATCATGCCGGCGGGTCCCCTGACCCTGGCGATCATCGCCGTCGATGCTCTCGGAAATGTGACGTTGCGCATCACCAGTGATCCGGGCCAACGGATAAAGTTGGAGGCGTCCACGAACCTGACCGACTGGATCGACATCGCCACCCTCGAGAACGCAACCGGCACCATCGACCATGTTGACCCGAGTGAGCCTGGGCGGGCGTATCGCTTCTACCGCGCCATGCTGGCCCCGGAGTAACTGGCAGGTCAGTCACGTCCGGACGTGTGCCGGCGACTGGACCGGCAAATCCGCCGGCGGTTTTTTGCGGTTGCTGGAAGCCGAATTTTGCCGGCAGCACGACATGCCATGGGCGCGGCTCAATGTCTGCGCCAGCCCAACAAGGAAAACATGCGAATATGCGGGACTGACCCGGGACTTGACCCGGGACTGACCGGCGTAAAGCTCACCAGGAAACAGGCCGACTACCTCGGCGTCTCCGTGGACGGCCCCTACAAGCCGGAGCATTATCGTTACTGAGCGATTCAGGTCTTGTACTGCAAAGGCGAACGGAAAATCCGTTCGCCTTTTTCTTCTCCACATGGCAATATGCGAGCCTCAGATGAAAGCCGTTCTCTTTGCCTGGTGTCTGGTCTTCACTACTGTCGTCACTCATGGCCAAGTGGCGCCGGTCATTTCAAGCGAGTTCGATATCGCGGGGCCAATTCCACGACCTTATGAGACAAGAATCCCTGCCATCGCTTCCAATGGCACGAATTGGCTGGTGATGTGGCACAAGGGCCGTGCTCAAGGGCTTGGTGGTGCTTTGATCGGCTCCAATGGAGAGTTCAAAACCAACTTCAACTTTCCTTTAATCTCCGCAGGCATCCCAGTCGTTGCTAGCGACGGCCACGACTACTTTGTTGCCTGGGGGGATTATTTGGATTCTAGTTTGCATGCAGTACGAATAAGCGGTGATGGCGTATTGCTTAGTTCTGTTGGGTTTCTTGTGTATTCCGGATTGTGGGGAGAGCCCAAAATCGCATGTAACGGCACGAACTATTTGGTCATTTGGGAGGATTCCCACTTCTATCCCACGAATTTCAACATCTTTGGGGTGCTTTGCGATCCTACGGGAACGGTTGTGAGCAGGACTAACCCCATTCCGATTTCAATCAACTTATCCAACCAATTCAGTCCAACCGTTGCGTCGGATGGAAGCGATTTCCTTGTCGTCTGGGAGGATGAACGCAACTGGAACATTTCCGTCACGGACATCTTCGGCGCACGAGTGAATGGCGTCGGGGATGTTTTGGACAGGTCCGGCATACCGATTTGCACATATGGAGAATTTCAAGGGTTCCCTATTGTCGGTTCGAACGGACGCGATTATTTCGTGACCTGGCAGGACCGGCGAAACCTTGCTACCAGTGGTTGGAGCATTTTTGGCGCTCATGTCAGCCGCATGGGAACTGCGGCAGTAGATGTTGCAGTGAGTAATTGGATCTACGATCAAGAATATCCAAATCTGGCCGCGTGCGGCGAAAGTTATCTCGTTGCCTGGCGGGACTGGAGCAAAGGATTCTCGCTTGATTCACGCCTGCGCGGAGCTTGGGTCACCAATGGTAAACTGCTTGATCCGGATGGATTTCTAATCAACGATTCTGCTGGCAATCAGAATTATCCGGCGGTGAGTTATCGCACAGACGGCCAGTTGTTGATTGCCAATCAAGGATGGAGAGACAACAATAATCACATTGTAGGCAATATCATTTCCGTTCCCGACTGGCAGCCAAAACTCTGCGGCATCACCGCGCAAAGCAATCACATAGCACTTTCCTGGTTTGCTGACACTTCCAAATCATATCGCGTGCAGTACCGGACAAATCTGACTTCGGGAAACTGGGAAGATTTGCCGGGCACCATTACTGCAACGAAAAGCGTGGCCGAAAAGAATGACACAACGATGGGGATGTCGCCGGAACGCTTTTATCGTGTAGTACTGCTTCCTTAATTCAGGCTGCCATCGCGACGGCGCCCTCAAACTCTGTTTCTATCGCTTCGAGAAATCCGGCTGACCGCCAGGAGCTGAGGCCAGCCTTCCTCATTTCCGATTTTCGATTTGCGATTTCAGGCCACGCAGCAGCGGTCGGGTTGTTCTGCGCGGTGACGGTGGAACGCTTCTTCGCGCTGCTGTCGTAGCTCATCGACTGATCAGTGAGTTCGTGACGGGGTCATGACGGGGTCCCGCAGATCCGCATGTTTTATGCGTTGACGATCCAGAGTAGTCTTCTACAGCTTGTCTATCCGTTGTGTCCGCGCCCGCTTCAACCCTGAGTGCTGCGCTCCGTGAATTGGACACGACTCTCACCAGTTAGCGTTTGTCTCCAGCCGCGGTTTGTGTTCCACTACCGCGAACAAATTCCACTTCCCTGCATGAAGTACCGGCTGTTCTTTTCGCCCGCTCTTTTTGTCACGCCCTTCGTGTGGTTGGCCCTCGCTGCATCGGGGGGCGTCGTGATTAACGAAATCCACTACCATCCAGTCGAGCGTCCGGCCTTCACGGCCGACGGATCGCCCGTGCTCGATTTGAGCGACGACGTTCATGAGTTTGTGGAGCTGTTCAACTCCGGTCCCACGAACGTGCCCCTCGCGGGTTGGCGGCTCAGCGGCGACATCGATTACGAGTTCCCCGCGGGCGCCGTCCTCAACGTCAACCAGTACCGGGTGATTGCCAAAAACCCGGCGCGCCTGGCGGCGGTGGCGCAGTACGGCCTGACCGCGGGAAGTGTGCTCGGCCCGTTCCAACGGCAATTGAGCAACCGCAACGGCACCGTGCGCTTGCGCCAGCCGGGCGGCGACACCGTTGATGCGGTCAGTTTCTCCGCTGAATTCCCCTGGGCCATCAGCGCGGATGCGCTGGGGGCCGAGGACGAATGGATTGGGCTGAACTCGTCGAACTTCCAATATCGCGGCCGCTCGCTGGAGCGCGTGAGCGTCACGTGGCCAGCCAACGACCCGGCCAACTGGGTGGCTTCGCCGCTGCCCGGGAATCCCAGTCCCGGCCGGGTCAACGCCGGGACACGCGCGGTGCCCAGGCCCGTGGTCACCGCCTTCTCCGTAGTACAGACCAACGACGGCGCGATGATGATCGGCCCCGGCCAGCCGGCGCGCCTGGACGTGGTGTTCTCCGCCACGAACCAGTTGTCCGCCGTCACGGCTGAATTCTTTCTGGACGACATCAACTCAACCGCCGAGCCGCGGACTTCCGTCGCGCTGGCACCCGTGGCCGGAACTGATGGACTGGCCTACACCGGCGTGCTGCCGGGCCGAGCCGGCCGTTCCGTTGTACGTTATCGCGTCCGGGCTAATCGCGGCACCGGAGTGGAAACGGTCTCTCCGCGCGCCGATGATCCGTTCGCCTGGCACGCCTACTTTGTGGCGCCGGCGCGCAGTTCCACCAATCGCATCTACGACTGCTTTATCTCGGCGGCGAGCTTGAACACGCTGGCGACGAATCTCTTCGTCGTTACTCCCGGCTCGGTGGACACGGCGCACTTTCGGCGCGTGACTCAGCCCGACCCGCCGGGCGTGCCGCGCACGACCTGGAACGCCACGGAGCCGGCCATCTTCGTCTTCAACGGCGAGGTCTTCGACGCCCGCGCCCGGTACCACGGAAGCCAGTACCGTCGCGCGCCGGACAACAATTCCTGGAAGTGGCAGTTCCCCCGGTACAAACGCTTCGAAGACCGCGAGGGCCTCTTCATTTCGGACAACGTGGACGAGACGGTGGTCTGCCACACGCTCTATCGGTTGGCGGGCCTGCCGTCGTCGTACACCAAGTGGATCGACTTTTATTTGAACAATAACACCGTGATCCGACGCATGGATCAGGACGAGATGGACGACCGGCTGATGGAGCGTTTCACCACCGAACAGGCGCTGGCCAATCCTGCCACGCCGGCGGAAGGCGTCGGCGAGTTCTACAAGTCCCAGGGCAACTTTCTGTTCCAGGATCCGTGGGGGCCCTTCGGCTATGGCGGCTATCGTCTGCTGCCGGCGCGGCCGCCGTGGTGGACCGAGTTGCAACGTTACGAACAGACTTACGGTCTGCAGATGCACGGCTGGAAGGGCCATCAGCCGTTCATGGAGTTGTTGCGCGGGTTGTGGACCGCGCGCGGCGACTCGCCCACAGCCGTGAATCCAAACCTCCCGGCCTTACGAGCGTTTCTGACGAACAGGTTCGACGTGGACGCGGTGCTCACCAGCACTGCCATCCGTGTGTGGTCGGGCGGCTGGGACAATTTCAATCACAATCATTTTCTCTGGCGCCGGGACAACGGCAAGTGGGTCACGCTCCAGTGGGACTTCGACGGCGAATTGGATACGGGAGGATTCCCCAACCAGACTGCCTCCAGCCTCTACTTGAGCGAGTTCGGGGCGCCGCTGATCTATAGCACGTTCAGCGCTGGCTGGGTGGACGCCAACTGGGTCAACGACTCGTTCTTCAAAGCCTTTCGCGAGGAGTACAAGCGGAAGCTTTTTCTACTGAACAACACGCTGCTGCACCCGACCAATCTCACCGCGCTGGGCTTTGGCAGCTTCAACACTTTTGCCACGGCCCGGTTCGGCTTCGTCAATTCCCAACTGGGTTTGGGCACGTTCCGCGCGCCAGTTCAACCCACGAACCTGGCGCCCGCCCATGCCGCCGCCGTGTTGCCGGGTGCGGTGTTGCAGTCCTCGCCCTATCGCCACAGCCAGTCGCCCGCCCCGCGTCATGCGTCCACGACCTGGACCATCCGCCGGGTCAACGGAACCTACGCCGCGCCCGTCTTCAAGACGACCAGCATAAGCAACCTGATCACGCTGCCCATTCCATTCGAGGCCCTGACCTTCGGGGAAACCTATCTGTGGCGCTGCCGCCACACCGACACCAACGGTCATCCGTCCGTTGAATCGCGCGAGACGGCTTTCGTGTTCGGCGCCGACCCGGCGTTGGTACCCCTGATCGCTCTTGATGCCGCGACGGAATGGCGTTACCTGGCAAATGGCCCCTTGCCGCCTGCCAACTGGGCCACGCCGGGTTTCGACGACAGTTCCTGGGCGGCCGGACCCGCGCTGCTGGGCGACGACGTCCCGCCATTGCCCGAGCCGATCCGCACACCTTTCACCCGCGGAGCCCGCGTCGCGTTCCACTTCCGCAAAAGCTTCGACTTCACGGGCGACCTCTCCTCCGCCTCGCTCCGTCTGCGTCACGTCGTTGACGACGGCGTGGTCATTTATCTCAACGGCGTCGAAGTGCTTCGCACCGGCATGCTCGCTGGTTCCATTTCCGCTGCGACCCTGGCCGCGCGCACCGTGGCCAACGCCGTTTATGAAGGCCCGTTCATCATCCCGACCACCAACCTCGTGCATGGCAGGAACGTGCTGGCCGCCGAAGTCCACCGCGTCTCCTCCGGCAGCGCCGACGTCGTCTTCGGGCTGGAGCTGAACGCCGCCGTGCCGCCCGCGCCCGGGGCCGTGGTGCTCAATGAGGTGCTGGCCGAGAACCGCGGGGCCGCGACCCACGCCGGCACACGGCCGGACTACCTGGAGTTATTCAACAACTCCGACATGCCGCAGAGCCTCAACGGCATGAGCCTGAGCGACAATGTCGAGCGCCCGGGTAAATTCACTTTCCAGCCGGGCGTGACTTTGGGTCCGTCCGAGTCGCTCATCATCTGGTGCGACGACCAGACGAACGCGCCCGGGTTGCACACCGGCTTTGCTTTGGACAATGACGGCCAGACGCTGGCGCTCTTCGTCGCCACACCCAGCGGCTATCAAGTGAGTGACGCGGTCACCTTCGGCTTGCAAGCGCCCGATTTGCCGATCGGCCGCGCGCCCGACGGCACAGGACCATGGGTGTTAAACACGCCGACGGCCGGCGGCGGGAACCAGGCATCTCCGACCGCCCCGCCCGCGGAATTGAGGATCAATGAGTGGATGGCCAGCGTCGCCGATGGCCCGGATTGGTTCGAGATCTACAACGCCGCCGCGCTGCCTGTGGCCCTCGGTGGCCTTTATCTCACCGATAACGCCGCCGATCCCACCAACACGAGGATCCCACCTCTTTCGTTCATTGCGGCAGGCGGGCACCGCCAGTTCCTGGCCGATTCCGATCCCGGCCAAAGCGCGCGGCACGTGGACTTCCGGCTCAGCACTGGTGGCGAACGTATCGATCTCTACGACGCCGACCTCAACGTGATCGATGTCGTCGTCTTCGGCCCCCAAACCAGCGGCGTTTCCGAAGGCCGCCTGCCTGATGGCGGCACCAACTTCGTGTTCTTCCACACGACGGCCTCGCCCGGCGAACCCAATTACCTCCCGCTGGAGAACGTGGTCATCAACGAAGTCCTCACTCACAGCGACCCACCGTTCGAGGATGCCGTGGAATTGTTCAACCCCACCGGCTCCGACGCCGACATCAGCGGCTGGTGGCTCAGTGACAGCAAAATCAACGCGCGCAAATACCAGTTCCCTGCTCCAACGCTGGTGCCGGCCAACGGCTACCTCGTCGTGTACGAGAATCAGTTTAACCCGCCGCCTGGCGCGCCGGCGAACTTTGCGCTCGACTCCGCGCACGGCGAAGGCGTGTACCTCGCAGCCGCCGGCCCGGAGGGACAGCTCACCGGCTTTCGCGCCGGCGCAGAATTCGGCCCGGCGGAAAGCGCAGTCTCGCACGGCCGTTTTGAGACCAGCCAGGGCGAGCGGTTCGAGGCCCTGGCCGCGCGCACCTTCGGGGCGGACAATCCTGAGTACGTCGCACAATTCCGTACGGGCATCGGCCTGCCCAACGCCGGCCCCAGGGTTGGCCCGGTCGTCATCAGCGAAATTCAATACCGCCCGCAAGACCACCCGGACGGCGGCGACAACGACCTGATGGAATACCTCGAACTGAAAAATATCACTGACGGCGCCGTGAATTTATTTGATCCCGGTGCGGCGGCCAACCGCTGGCGTCTGCGCGACGCGGTGGACTTCACCTTCCCGCCGCAGACCACGCTGCAACCGCAGGAGACCGTGCTGGTCGTGGGCTTCGATCCGGCGACCAACGCCGCGGTCCTTGCCGGTTTCCGCGCCACCTACGCCGTCGAACCTGCCGTGCGCCTGTTCGGTCCCTGGAGCGGCAAGCTGGACAACAGCAGCGACAGCGTCGAACTGGTCAAACCCGACCCGCCGGTGAACCAGCCAGGGCCGGACTTCGGTTACGTGCCGTCGATCCTGGTGGACAAGGTACGTTACGCGGACAACGTGCCGTGGCCAGCCGAAGCCGACGGCACCGGACAATCGCTCCAGCGAGGACTCAACACCGCCTATGGCGACGATCCGACGAACTGGTTTGCCTCCGGACTGTCACCCGGATCCGCGAACTCTCCCACGCTGCCGCCCACGATCAGGCTCGTTAGTCCGGCCGACAATTCCGTCTTTAACGCTTCCACGCCGATCCTGCTCGAGGCCGCCGCCAATGACGCGGACGGCGCCATCCGCCAGGTGGACTTTTTTGCGGACGGGATGCGGATCGGTGCCGCCACGAATTTCCCCTGGCGCGCGGGGTGGAGCAACGCCGCGCTGGGCCTCCATCTGCTCACCGCCCGAGCCATCGACGACCGTTACGGCTCCTCCGACGCCACACCCATCACGGTCCGTCTCACCAACGGTCCGCCCCTGGTGACGCTGACGTCGCCGACATCCGCCGGCACCTACGTTCTTCCAACGAACATTCTCCTCCAGGCTACGGCGAGCGACCCCGACCGCGCCATCGCGAAAGTGGAGTTTTACGACAACGACATAAAGCTCGGCGAGGCCACCGCCAGCCCGTATGCGTTCCTGTGGACGAACGTGCGGGCAGGCGCGCACACGCTGTCCGCACGGGCCACGGACATTTACGGATTAAGCGCCACGTCCAGCGTGCCCATCACCGTGGTCCGGACGCGCTTCGTCGCCTACGTCGTGCCCCCGGGCACGTTCGGCGCGCAGACCTACGTCAACAGCCTCGGCATGGACTTCGAGGTGCGCACACAGATCGTTGTCACCGCGTTGGGGATGTTCGACAGCGGGTCCGACGGGGTGTTGTCCAATGCCACGCTGACAGCGCAGATTTGGCGCCGCAGCGGCAACACGGGTACGTTGCTGGCGGCCACCAACTTTACGACCGCCAATCCGGGCACGCTCGTGGACGGCAGCCGATTCAAGCCGTTGGCCAGCCCGCTGGTGCTCTCCAACGGCAGCTACACCCTGGCGGCCTACGGGTTCACCGCCAACAACCCTCATGGGGATGCGCTCATACAGGCCCGGTCCTGGACGACCGACAGCGGCGGCGGAGTGCTCTCGTTTGTAGGGCCCTCGCGCTTCGGCACTGCCGGCGCCTTCCCCACGTCCCAGTGCGATGGAGGCAATTGCAGCACTTTGGCGGACGGCTTCGCCGCCGGCACTTTCGAGTTCCTCCGTTACACGGCCCGGCCGCTGATCGTTTACGGGCCGACCAACACCGGCGCCCGGGCCGGGACCACCGTGCAGTTCAACGTCACCGCCGCCGGCCAGGCGCCGCTCTTCTACCAATGGCTCTTCAACGGCACGCCGCTGGCCGGCCGCACCAGCTCCACCCTCGCATTGACCAACGTCCAGCCCGCCAACGAAGGTGGCTACTCCGTCGTGGTAAGCAACGCAGCTGGCGTCACGGCCACCGCTGAGGCGAGCCTCAGCGTGACTTTCAATCCCGTTATCGTGCAGGGTCTCGTCAGCCAGACCGTCCCCGCAGGCGCGCTTGCCACGTTCAGTGTGGTCGTGACCAACAACGCCACACTTCCCCTCAGCTACGAATGGCGACGGGGCGCGCTCGTGATCCAGAGCAACCTATCCAACGAACGCACCGAGTTCCTCGTGGTGGCCGCGCCGTCCACGGTCGCCACGCAAACCATCCGCGTGATCGTGCGCAATGCGGCGGCGCCCACCGGCACCTTCACCTCTCCGGCCAGCCTCATCACGCTGACGGATGCCGACGCCGACGGCCTGCCCGACGACTGGGAAACCGCCTTCAACCTCAACGACGCCCTGCTCGACGGCGATGGCGACGGATTGACCAACGGCGAAGAGTACCTCGCCGGCACTGACCCGGCCGATCACCAAAGCTATCTAAAGATCGACATCCTCGGCGTGACGGGCGGCGCGACGTTGACGTTCGGCGCCATATCCAACCGCACTTACACGGTGCAATACTCGGATGATTTGCCGGCCGGCCGCTGGACCCGGCTGGGTGACCTGCCGGCCCGCGCGACCAACCATGCGGCCAGCCTGTTTGATCCCGCCGCCACGACCAACCGATTTTACCGCGTGGCCACGCCGCGACTGCCGTAGCTTGCCAGCGTGTTGCAGATTCCGCGCGGAGGATGAAGCACGCCCGATGAGATAGTTCCTTCCAGCTTTGTCGTCGGCAGCGTCTCGCGACAAGGTGCCGGCAGGATGCCGGCAGCACGTTCACGGCAACCGCAGCAGGCGCAGTGATTCGAGGTCGAACCAGGCTTCGCCCGCGCTGGCGCGCAGTTCGCACAGCAGTTCCACTTCGGTTTCGGGCGCGGTGAGGACAAATTCGACGCCGGACTTCGTCCAGGGCGAATCGCCCGCGAGCTGGTGCGGGGCCGCTTGTTTGGCAACGGACACGCGCAGGCCCGCTCCTTTGTTTTTGCCGAAGGCCATCGACTTGACCCCGGCCGTGCGCGCCTCGCCCTCGAACCGGTAGCGTCCCGCCGTCAGCAATACTTTGGTGCGCCACGAGGACGAGGTCGTGGGCCCGGCCTTGATGCGCAGCGCCGCCCGGCCATCTGGCGCTTTGGCCTGTTCCATGGCGCCGCCGTCAGCCGCATCAACCGCGCGCCACGTAGGAAGCTTCGCCATGCCGTTGGCAAACGCGAGCGGCTTGAGTTCCGGCTCGCGCAATTGCTTCTCCAGGTTGGCGAGGCGGCGGACGATGCGCTCGCCCAGTTGCCTGGCTGCGTCGGCTTGTTCGCCCGCTGCGCCGCCTTCGAGCGCCGGGCGAATTCGGGCCGAGAGTTGTTCCACGCGGTTGGTCAGAGCCTCGACCCGAAAAGAATTCGTGAGGAGCGCGGCGGCGCGTTCGAGATAGAGCCGGCGGCCGATGGTCGTCTCCAGCACGGCGCGGGCGACTGGTCCACCCATGTTCGCCCGCAACGGAAGGTCCGCGCGCCCGAACAATTGATCCATCCCATGCGGAATGAAGGTGAAACGAGCCGCGCCAGGATCGAAATAGAGCCGGTAATTATTCGCCGCCAGGCAATAGCCATCGCGGTGCCCGGCCATCACCTCCACCGCCATGAAGGTCAGGAACTGGTCGAGATCGACCACCTCCTTCAAACGCTGCCACCGTCGCCCGTGGTCGGTTTCAGCCGCGGCGTCGGCCAGGGCTTTCAAATCAACCTGGTCGTCCGGGCCGGCGCCGGAGTTGCGTTTCATGCGGGTGCGCTCCTCGTCCGTCGGATCGTTTTCGTAGAGGTTTCCATCGGTCCGGCGGAAGTGAAGCGCGAGAAACTCCTTCACGAAGCCTTCCTTCAACACGTA
>Ga0137433_1000765_pt1 | contig 15613 bp, 10 predicted proteins | sample EasRivERMZT840_2_FD_102335 | JGI IMG/M metagenome (GOLD analysis project Ga0137433, IMG submission 102335) | Soil microbial communities from meander-bound floodplain in the East River, Colorado, USA - East River MetaG ERMZT840_2 | ecosystem: Environmental > Terrestrial > Soil > Floodplain ...
AAGGACCTCGGGTTCTTATCTCCAGAACACGTTCGGCATCACCGCGAGCGGCTCGCCGCGGCGGAATCGCAACAGATTCGAGACCACCGACGGCATGAGCGCGGACCGCGGGCGTGACACGAGCAGCTCGACGCCGGTCGCCGCGGCGCCGAACGGATTCGCCAGAATCTCGAACGCCGATCGCGGCTGCGGATAGACCACCAGATCCACTTCCTTGTCCGGGTCCATCTTCGCGCGCTCCTTGGCGATCCGGAGGGCGCGGTCGAGGCCGCCGAGCTCGTCCACGAGGCCGATGCCCTGCGCCTGACGGCCCGTCCAGACGCGGCCCTGCGCGACAGCGTCCACCTTCTCGGCCGGCATCTTGCGGCCCTCGGCGACACGCGACACGAACTGGTCGTAGATGGCCTGCATCTGCTCCTCGATCCGCGCGCGCTCGGCCGGCGAGAAGGTTGAAAACGGCGAGTAGATCCCCGCGAGGCGGCCGTCGGTGACCGTTTCGACGCCGACTCCCAGCTTCTCCATCGTCCCTTTGAGCACGAACTTGCCGGTCGCGACGCCGATCGAACCGGTGATCGTGCCCGGCTGCGCGACGATGACGTGCGCGGGTACGGCCATGTAATACCCGCCCGAGGCCGCCACGTCGCCCATGGAAATGATGAGCGGCTTGACGTCGCGGGCCAGCATCAGCTCGCGCCAGATGACTTCGGACGCAATCGCGGAGCCGCCCGGGCTGTCGATGCGGATGACGATCGCCTTGACCTGTGGGTCCACGCGCACCTTGCGAACCCACTGCACGAACGTGTCCGATCCAATCACCGATCCGCCCATGGCGTCGGACGTGCTCGAGCCGCTCGCGATCAGGCCGACCGCATAGAGCAGCGCGATGCGGCCGCCGGACTGGCGCGGCCCCAGCGACACGGACGCGCGTGCGTAGTTCTCCCCTTCCAGGCGCGACGTCCCCGCCACCGGGCCGTCGTCGTCCAGCTGGTCCTCGTACCCGAGCGCATCGACGAACCCCGCGCGCTTCGCGCCCTCGGCGAGGAACGGGCCCTCGTCGATGGCCGCGCGGATGTCGGCTTCGGGCCGCTTGCGCGAGACCGCGATCGCGCGCACCAGCTCGTCGTACCAGCTGCGGTTCAGCGAACGCGTCACGTCGCGGTGCGCGGGCGTGAATCCCCGCTCGACGAGGGTGTTGGTCGCGGTCTTGTACTCGCCGATGTGGAGCAGGTCGGGAAACACGCCGACCTTGTCGAGCGTGCCGCGGAAAAACAGCTCGTAGGTCGCCAGGCCGGCCAGGTCGAGCTGGCCGCCCGGCATCATCACGATCCGATCGGCGGCGCTCGCGAGGTAGTACTCGCCGGCCGCGCCGGCCTCGAGGTACGCGGTCACCTGTTTGCGGGAGGTCCGGAAGTCCTCGATCGCTCCGCGCAGTTCCTGCAGCTGGGCCCACATCGCGCCCTGCGCCTGCGGCGTCAGCACGAGCGTCTTCACGCGGTGATCCACCTTGGCTTTCCGAATCGCGTCGATGGTGTCGCGCAACGTCGGCGGCACCCCGCCGAACACCGACCGCACGTCGTCCGGCACGACCTCGGCGAACGGCGCATTCACGCGCAAATACAAGGCGGCGTTGGACGGCACGTGCACGGGCGCCCCCGCGGCGGTGCCGATGAGCAGGACGGCGACGAGCGACACGAACATGCCGAGGCCGATGAGCACGAGGACGAGGATCACGCCGCGGCGGGACGAACCGGAGGCCATGTCAGCAGTGTACAACCCATTCCGCGGCTCGCCCATTTCGTGATCGGCCTGCCGCTTCTGTCAGGCCCCTGCGCGGGGAAGGCGGATTCCTCGCGGCGCAGGTCTTGCACAGACACTCCCCTCGAGGATCGCGTGATCACCTTCAGATGCGGGGGCTGCGCGGGCGTGGTGGAGGCGGGAAATCAGCCGCCGGGAAGCACCGTCGCCTGCAAACGATGCGGCCACGTCAACGTCTGTCCGGCGCCTCCGGCCCGGGCCGCGCGGCTGGCGCAGCCACCGGCGCGAGACGGCGATTCAAGGGCGTTCTGGCTGACGGCCGGCGCGATTGCGGTCGTGCTGGTGGCGTTCGTCGCATGGGCGACGATCAGCCCGGCCCAGCCGCAGGCGGCGCAGCGCGTGACCGGGCCCACCGCGGCCGACACGCGCCAGCGGCAACTCCTGGACGCCAACCTCGACAAACCGGGCGATCCGTTGCTCGACCAGTTCTACTCGCAGATCAACCGGCAGCACTTTCGTGGCGGCCTCCCGCCAATCCCCGTGCGATGGGAGCCGCAGCTCGTGGACGTCGGCGAGCTCGCCGAGCGCGCCTTCAGGCTCGAAGGCATGTTCGGGCACGTCGGTGGAAAGGCCGTCATCCTGCTGAACCCCGTGCTGCAGAACGACCAGGCCGCGCTGCGACGCGCGTTGTGCCATGAGATGGTCCACGCGCAGTTGTACGTGGCGGGTCAGCCGAGCGTGGAGCACGGCCCCCCGTTTCAGACCATCCTGCGGCGACTGTCTGCCGAGAACGCCTTCGAAGGGATCGTCGCCAGCGACGAAGAGCGGACGAACCTCCGCGGCTGGCTCGACGCGGAAGCGGCGCGCCTCGAGGCGGAACAGGCGGCCGTCACGCAGGAAGGCGCCGAGATCGAGCGCGAGCGCGCCGAGCTCGAGAGCGGGTTGTCGAGTCTCACCACTCGCATGAACACGCCCTCCGCCCCCACGGCCGCCGAGGTGTCGGCCTACAACGCCCGGCGGGAGCGGTACAACTGGCGCGTCACGCAGACGCAGGCGCGAGTCGAGCGCGGCCGCGCCGACCGGACGCACTTCAACCACGAAGTCGACCGCTACAACCTGATGCTGGTCTATCCGGACGGGATGGACGCGGGCGCGATGAAAACCAAGAAATAAGGGGTCGTACCTCGATCTGTGGAAAACTCAGGGGAGATCACCGCTACCAACTCCCCTGAGTTTTCCACAGATCGAGGTACGACCCCTTCGCGTCAGAACCTCACGCTGATCCCGATAATGAACGGAATCGTCCAGCGGCTCGTGTGGCTGTTCAAGTCTTCCAGGCCCGTGCCCGCGAACGCGTCCACATCCGACAGACCCGACAGATAGCGCAGGCCGATCTGGGCGTTGAGGTCGATCTGCTTGTGCACGTTGAACAGGATGCCCATGTTCGCCGACATCGTGAAGGCGGTCGTCGCGTCGTAGAAGTCCGAGGCGTCAAAGATGATGTTCGATCCTGGCGCCACCAGCTCCACGTCCAGCTCGCTGATGAAGCCGAGCCCGATCAAACCCTCGGCGTACAGGCGGATGTTCTGGACGGTGTTCGGCACGTACCGCCGGATACCGACGTCAAGCGTCAGGCTCTTGTACGGGTCGTACTGGGCATAGAGCTTCGAGGCTCCGATGTCGCCGAGCTGCGTGAGATCCGCGTCGATGGACTGATACGTGAAAGTGACGCGGACTTCGTTCAGAGAGTCGAGCTTGTACCCGCCGCCGAACCGCAGGTGCAGACCGGTGCCGTACACATCTTCGTAGCGGTTGGGCAGAATCGCGGTCGCCTGGCCGTTCAGCGTCCCGATGGCGCCGCTGTTGATGTTGCCGCTGATGCTGTTGTCCCAGCCCAGCCCGAAATCAAAGCTCCACGGCTTCTCCGGACGAGCGGACGCCGGCTGGGGCGCGGCCGGCTGAGCTGCCGCCTGGGCCTGGGCGGTGGCAGGTGTCGCGGCAAGCAGGCAGGCCGCGGTGAGCGCGAGAAATCTGGGTGTCGACACGATGGGATGGTCTCCTAACCTGGGGGCACTTCGATAATAACCCCCGCTCAACAGCCTGTACAAGCAGATTGCTACGCGGCTTCGATATGATCCGCCATCGTGTCCACCATTCTTCAGGCACTGCCCGTCGGCGAGCGTGTCGGCATCGCGTTCTCCGGAGGGCTCGATACCAGCGCCGCGCTCCATTGGATGCGACAAAAGGGCGCCGTCCCATTTGCGTACACCGCGAACCTCGGACAGCCCGACGAATCCGACTACGACGCGATTCCCCGCAAGGCGCGCGAGTACGGCGCCGAGCTGGCGCGGCTCGTCGATTGCCGGGCGCCGCTCGTCCGTGAAGGAATCGCGGCGCTGCAGGCCGGCGCCTTCCACATCTCGACGGCCGGTGTGCCCTACTTCAACACCACGCCGCTCGGCCGCGCCGTGACCGGCACCCTGCTCGTCGTCGCCATGAAGGACGATGACGTCCATATCTGGGGTGACGGGAGCACGTTCAAGGGCAACGACATCGAGCGCTTCTATCGGTACGGGCTGCTGGCGAACCCGCACCTTCGCATCTACAAGCCATGGCTCGACAAGGCGTTCATCGACGAGCTCGGCGGCCGCAAGGAAATGTCGGAGTACATGGCGCGCCATGGCTTCGCGTACAAGATGAGCACCGAGAAGGCCTACTCGACCGACTCGAACATGCTCGGCGCGACGCACGAGGCCAAGGACCTCGAGCACCTCAACACCGGCATCAAGATCGTCCAGCCCATCATGGGCGTGGCCTTCTGGCGCGAGGACGTGTCCATCAAGCCCGAGACCGTCGTCGTGCGGTTCGAAGAGGGCGAGCCCGTCGCGCTGAACAACGTGCGCTTCCCGGATCCCGTCAAGCTCATGATGGAAGCCAACACGATCGGCGGCCGCCACGGCCTCGGGATGAGCGATCAGATCGAGAACCGGATCATCGAGGCCAAGTCACGTGGCATCTACGAAGCGCCGGGCATGGCGCTCCTGTTCATCGCGTACGAGCGGCTCGTGACCGGCATCCACAACGAGGACACGATCGAGCAGTATCGCGACAACGGCCGGCGGCTCGGCCGGCTGCTCTACCAGGGCCGCTGGTTCGACCCGCAGGCGATCATGCTGCGCGAGATGGCCCAGCGGTGGGTGGCGCGCGCCATCACCGGCGACGTCACGATCGAGCTCCGGCGCGGCAACGACTACTCGCTGGTCGACACGGTCAGCCCCAACCTCACCTACCATCCCGATCGGCTGACGATGGAAAAGGGCGAGGGCGCGTTCACGCCGCAGGATCGCATCGGCCAGCTGACCATGCGGAACCTGGACATCACCGACACGCGCGACAAGCTGAGCATCTACACGAACGCCGGGTTGCTGAACCCGGGCTCGGACGTCGCCCAGCTGGCGCCGCCCAAGAAGAAGTAGCCGTCGGCCTTCAGGCCGACGAATCACTTGAGTGCTCCGAGCGCAACCTGCACGCACAGGATCTTGAGGATCGTCATCGACGGAAAAATCGTCGCGAAGGCGGCGTCGATGCGGTCGCTCGTGACGACGCGATTGGCGTAGACGAGGATGGCGGGGTTGCCCGTTATGCCTGACAAGACGCCAAATAGATCGTCGGTCGCCATGCGAAGCAGGTACTGACCCACGATCGCGGCGACAAGCACGGCGCTGAGGACGATGGCCGCGCCGGTGGCGAGAAACGGCAAGCCCTCCGAGGCGACCGTGTCCACGAACGGCGCGCCCGATGAGAGCCCCACCGCGGCCAGAAACAACGTCAGGCCGAACGTCCGGAGAGTGAGGTTGGCCGGCAGCGGCATGTGCCAGGAGAGCGGACCCGTCCGGCCGAACCGCCCGAGGACGAGCGCGGCGATGAGCGGTCCGCCGGCAAGGCCGAGCGAGAACGTCCCGACGCCGGGGATCGGAAACGGAATCATCCCGAGCAGTACGCCCAGCGACATGCCCAATCCCACCGAGATGTACGAGAACTCGGTCGTGGACTTGATCGAGTCGCCGAAGTGTTTCCTGAGGGCGGGAAACGCGTCGCGCGACGCGACGAGGGCGACGCGGTCGCCGTACTCGAGCACCATGCCTGGGTCGGGAAGCAGCACGCTGTCGCCGCGGCGCACCTCGACGATCTTCACGTCCGTCCCGGCCGGCATCGGCACCTGCGCGAGCGGCACGCCGGTGATCGCGGCGCGTGAGACGAAAAATCGCACGATGTCGAGCGCGGCCCGGTCGGAACTGAGGCCGCCTCGCTCGGCGCGGCCGAGCTGCCGGCGCGCCGCCTCGAGCGCTGCGGGCTGACCGTGCAGCAAGACCCGGTCGCCCGCGTTGAGCCGCAGCTCCGGCGCGGGCAGCCGGTTCGCCCCTCCCTGTCGAATCGCCACGAGCTGTGCCCCCACTGGCAGACTCGCGAGGAGGTCGGCGACCTGCAGGCCCTGGCGGTCGTCGCTCAGCACGATCTCTAGCGTCTCGAGCGGCGGAGGCGCCGGCGCCAGACGGACCGCCAGCACGCGCGACAGCGCGAACAGGCAGAGAATCGGACCGATCACGCCAAACGGATACGCGACCGAGTACCCGATCGCCGGATCGCGGTTGCCCGCGGCGTCAATCGCGGCCTGGAGCGTCGGCGTGGACGTCAGCGCGCCCGCAAACAAGCCCATCGCATGCGAGGGCGCGATGCCCGCCAGCGCCGCGAGTCCGAGCGTCACGGCCAGCGCGACCAGCACGCCGGCTGCGGCCAGCACATTCCATTTCAGGCCGGCGCCTCTCAAGCCCGCGAAGAACTGACGCCCGTACTGGATGCCGATGCCGTACAGGAACATCACGAGCCCGATCGAGCTGACGAGCCCCGGCGGCGCGCTCTTCGGCGCGATGGCGCCGAGCAGCAGTCCGGCAAACAGCACGGCGCCGATGTCGAGCGAGAACCCGCCGATGGAGATGCGGCCGATCGCGTAGCCCAGGCCGATCGCCGCAAACACCGCGAGCAGCGGCGACTGCTCGAGCAGCTGGCGAATCGCGTCAATCATGGGTCGGAGTATATGATCGGCCCCTCGTGACCCGCCGCGACTTCCTCGCGACGACAGGACGCGCCGCCATCGCGCTGCCGTTCGCGCGCCGGCAGCGGCGCGCCCGCAAGCACTACGTCTGGCTGCGCCCCAACCTCAAGAAAACCACCGACGACCTCAGGCGCGACTTCGCGCTGATCAAAGCCTCCGGTCTCAGCGGCGTCGTCGCCGAGATTTACAGCGGCCGCACGGCGTTGTATCGGAGCAAGCGCTTCTCCGTTCGGGCCGACTGGCTCGAGACCGCGATCCCGGTTGCGAAAGCCGAGGGACTCGAGCTCCACGCGTGGATGTGGACGATGGTGTGCGGCCAGGACAACGTCATTCGCGATCACCCGGACTGGTACAACGTCAACGCCAAAGGCGAATCCGCGCACGACAAGCCGGCGTACGTGGACTATTACAAGTTCCTCGATCCGGCGCGGCCGGAAGTGCGTGAGTTCATTCGAGATACGGTCAGCGAGATCGCCGCGATTCCCGGTCTCGCAAGCGTCCACCTCGACTACGTCCGGCACCCGGACGCGATCCTCCCGTCCGGCCTCTGGTCCAAGTACGGCATCGTGCAAGACAAGGTGTACCCGCCGTATGACTACGGCTACACCGCCTACAGCCGCCGGCTCTTCAAGGCGAAGCACGGCGTCGATCCCATCGAGCTGAAGGATCCCGAATCGAGCAAAGAGTGGCTCCAGTACCGCCTGGACTCCGTCGTCGATCTCGTGAACGAATACCTCGTGCCGGCGGCGCATGCGAAGGGCACGCCGATCACCGCCGCGGTCTTTCCAGGACCAGGACGGGCGCGCACGATGGTCCGGCAGGACTGGGGCCGCTTCAAGCTCGACGCCTTCTTCCCCATGCTCTACAGCTCGTTCTATGAAGCGGGTCCGGAATTCGTGAGCCAGTACACGCAGGAGGCCGTGCGGACGGTGAACGTGCCGGTTTACAGCGGCCTGTATGTCGATCCGATGTCCGCAACGGACTTGACCCGATCGATCGAGCTCGCGCGGGCCGCCGGCGCCGCAGGCGTGTCGATCTTCGACTTCGGCGCGATGACCGCCGAGCGCTGGCGCGTCATGCAGCGCGCTGTGGCAGGCTGACGTGCGCCTCGGCACGCTGACTGTCGCGAGCCTCCTCGCCGTCGTCGCCGGCACGGTACCGCCCCAATCGCCGTGGTCGCTCCGTTCGCATCCTCGGGCATACATCGCCCTTCGCGCGGAGGGCAGAGTTCAGGTGGACGGCCGCTTGACGGATCGAGCCTGGACGAACGCAGGCTGGTCGAGCACCTTCGTGGATATCGAAGGCCCCGTGAAGCCTCAGCCCACCTGGCAGACCCGCGTGAAGATGCTGTGGGACGACGCGTTCTTCTATGTGGGCGCCGAGCTCACCGAACCGCACATCTGGGCGACGTACACGAAGCACGACTCGGTGATCTTTCACGAGAACGACTTCGAGGTCTTTCTCGATCCTGACGCTGACAACCGCGAGTACTACGAGTTCGAGATCAACGCACTGGGCACGTATTGGGATCTCCGGCTCCCGAAGCCGTACCGCGATGGCGGCAAGGCCGTGGATAGCTGGGAGATTCCCGGACTGAAGGCCGCGGTGCATCTCGACGGCACCATCAACGATCCGCGCGACGCGGATCGATCGTGGTCGGTCGAGCTTGCCTTTCCGTGGTCGGTCCTGAAGCAGTACACCCAGCGGCCCGCGCCTCCGCGGGACGGCGACCAGTGGCGGATCAATTTCTCCAGAGTCCAGTGGGATATCGAGCCGTCGGGCGTCGGCTACCGGAAACTGCCGAAACGGCCCGAGCACAACTGGGTCTGGTCACCGCAATTTGCCATCGACATGCATCGGCCTGAAATGTGGGGCTACGTGCAGTTCTCCAGGCACACGTCCGGCCTCGCCAACTTCGTGCCCGATGTCTCCTGGCCCGCGCGCGCGTGGTTGTACGACGTTTACTACGCCCAGCGCACCTACCGCGACACACACAAGCGTTTCGCCACGACACTCGCTGACCTGAATCTCGCCGCGCCGTCGGATCGCAACTTGAGTTCGGCCGAGCTCGTGAGTCGAAGCGCGAGCGAATACACCGCCGCGGTCACGCTGACGACGGCCGATGGACGTTCCGTGCGGTGGAGTGTCAATCAGGAGTCTGCTATCGTCTCGGCTTCGTCCCCAAAGTGAGGTCCCCATGCCCACTCCACGACGCGACTTTCTGAAACTCGTGGCTGGTTCAGCCGCGGCATCCAGCGTGCTCGGATCGTCAGGCGCCGTGTATGCGGCCCTCGAACGCGGTCAAAGCCCGGCGCCCGCCGCCAAGGGCGGCACGCCAGGGACGATGACGCCAGAGGAACGGCGGCGGCTGATTGCCAGGGCCGTGTTCGGCCGCAAGGACGTCGCGTCCGGCATGGGCGGCCTCGTCATCTGCGCGCATCCGCTCGCGACGCGGGCCGGCACGGACATCCTTCGCGCCGGCGGCAACGCGGCCGACGCCGCGCTCGCCGCCTCGGTGACCCAGACCGTCGTCGAGCCGCACATGACCGGCATCACCGGCGTCTTGAGTCTCCTCTACTACGAGGCCGCGACCGGCAAGCTGCACTACGTCAACGGCGGCATGAACGCGCCCATGGCGAAGCTCGCGGGTTGGGGGGCGAACGCGACGGCGACCGGGCTCGGCGCCGGCGTGCCCGGGTTCTGGGCCGGGTACGAGGCGTCGCGTGAGAAGTTCGGGACCAAGCCGTCGAAGGACCTCTGCGCCGCGGCCATCGCCTACGCGCGCGACGGCTTCGAGATCCATCCCTTCCTCTGGGGCGAGATGTTCGTGTCGACGAACATGCTCGGCCGGACCGAGCAAGGCCGTGAGATCTTTTTTACGGACGGGCGGATGCTCAACCCGGGCGAGCTCGTCGTGCAGAAGCGCGCGGCCGACACGCTGGGGCGCCTTGCAGCCGAGGGCAACAAGTACTTCTATCAAGGGGACTTCGCGAAGGAGTACTCCGCCGTCGTGCGCGCGGCGGGCGGCGTCATCACGCCCGACGACTTCGCGCGATACGACGTCCGCTTCGATGAGCCGGCGCGCGGGACTTATCGCGGCTACGAGCTGGCCGGCTCCCCTCTTCCCGACCACGGCGGCGTGCACATCATCGAAATCATGAACATGCTCGAGTTCCTGGATCTCGCCAGGCTGGGGCCGCCGACGGCGTCGGCGGAGACGCTCTGGCAGATGGCGCGCATCTCCGCGCAGGTCTACGTGGACGGCGGCAAGCATCGGGACCCGAAATACCATCGCGTGCCGTCGGCCCAGATCGTGTCCAAGGAATACGCGCGGATGCGGTTTGACCTGCTGCAGATGGACGCGCCGCTGGCCGGGTCCGTGCCGGGCCGCGATGACCTGGACGTGCCGCCGGCCGGAAGCTGTCACGTGACGGCGGTCGATCGCGCGGGCAACGTCGCGACCATCCTCCATTCGTGCATGTCGCTGCCGTGGAGCAACGGGCTCTTCGCCGCCGGCGTCACGATCGTCGCCTCCGGCGCGCACTTCAATCGCGTGATGCCGTCACCCGGCGAGCGGGCATCGGTGTACGTCGCGCCGAACATGGTGCTCAGAAACGGCAAGCCGATTCTGGCGTCCGGCTCGCCAAGCGGCAGCCTGCTGCAGGCGATTGTCCAGAACACGACCAACATGCTCGACTTCGGCGTCCCGATTCAGGACTCTACGGATCGGCCCCGCTTCGGCTACGCGTACTCGTCATCAGGCGGGACGTTCCTCGCCGTCGAAGCCGACTTCCCGGCGGCCGTCCGGGACGCCGCGCGTCAACGCGGGCTGGCGCTGGAAGTGGTCAACCCGTGGAACTGGGGCATGGGATCGTTCGAGGGCATCTGGATCGATCCGGCGACCGGCCGGCGTACGGCGCGAGGCGATGCGCGCCGCTGCGCGATGGCCGAAGCCGTCTGACGCGGGTGCACGCGCAGGTACCACAGCGAGATGGCCTGGTCGTCCCCGTCGGACGCGCGCCTGACCCGCAGGATGATCTGATTGCTGCCTGGGCGCACCGCCGTGCGTGGGAGCACGATGCGATACGTGCCCACGCGATCCGGCGCCCACTCCAGTTGAATCGTCGCGATGGCCGCGCCGTTGAGGAGCACTTCCACTGCCGGGAGCGGCCCCGGCGACGCGGCCAGCGGCCGCGGAAACGGATCCATCCGCAACGTCGCCGGATAGTCGCCCTCCTCCGGCAGCCGGATCGTGAGCTTGCCTTCGCCCGACGTCACCCGCTGGCTGACATTCGGGCCGCGCAGGACCGGCGACCAGCCTGATCGGAAAAACGCGCCGTCGCGCGCGCCGGCGATGACCGTCGCGTCCTCGCGCGCGCGCAGCGTCTCCGCGAGGACCAGCGGCGGTGCCACACCCCAGGTGAGCCAGAGCGTGACCGCAACCACACCCACCGTCGTCGCCCACGGCGTCCTCGGCTCGCGCCACCACGCGACCGCCGTTGGTCCGCCGCCCGGCACCAGGATGCGGCGGATCGCGCCGGCGACCACGGCGATCGCCACCGCTGCCGCAATCAGCAGGAACGGATAAGCCTGCACCGTGAAGCGATAGTCCGGATCCACCGTCCACGTAAAGGCGAACGGCACGATGGAGCCGAGCGTCATCATGATCACCAGCCGGCCGCGCGGCACGGCCGCCAGCACGGCGAGTCCCACGGCCGCCGCGGCGGCAGCCCAACCGGCGAGCCCTTCCACCCAGTGACCCAGGCCGCCCCACTTGTTCGTGAACGGATACGTCGTCAGGCCCTCCGCGACGGTGTCGAACATGAGCAGCGGCCGGCGCTGAAACTTCTCGATGATGTAGCCGACCGTGCCGCCGGTGTACTCGGGCTTCCCTTCGGCGAGGCTGTAGACGCTGCCATGGACGGTGAACGCGTAGAACGGATCGCCGAGCACGCGCCAGCAGTTCACGAAGAACGGCCCGGCGACGAGCACCAACACCGCGAGACTGAGCGCGGCCGCGGCAAGCTGGCGCTGCCAGGCCTCACGCCGCTCGACAAACAACCAGACGATGCCGGGCAGGATGAACGTCGGCGCGGTGATCCGTGTCAGGCACGCCAGCCCGGCCGCGAGGCCGGCTGCCGCCGCCGCGAGATACGTCGCGTCGAGTCGCTGGCGGCCGAGGGCCACGGCGCGCGTGCCCGGCGGCCCCGCCTGCCACCAGCGCAGCGTCAGATACGCGCACAGCACCGCCATCGCCATGTAGGCGTCGTCGCGCCACCCGAGGCTCGCGAGCCCGACGACGTCCATGTCGATCGACAGGCCCAGCGCCGCGAGCAGCCCCACCGGCCTCGACCAGATCGCCGCGCCAAGCAAATACGTGAACCAGACGGCCAGCAACGAGAAGAACATCGAGGCAAAGCTCACCGCCACGTCCTGCCCGCCCAGCAGGCGCAGGAACGTCCTGGTCGCGTACGGAAACACCGGCTCCCGCTGATGCCCGGCGTAGAACCACGTCATCTTCCTGGCGGTGTCCAGATAGGTGTGCGGGTCACTTCGGTACCGGGCCACCGTCCCGTCGCGGTGCGGAAACACCGGCTCGAGGTCCCAGACAATCGACGCGGGTCGAATGGACGCCGGCGGCGCCAGCGACCGCGTCTGAACGGCCGCGAGCCAGGCGGGCGATCGCACCGGACCGTAGCGGCCAGCGATCGCGTCGAGTCGCAGCAGGGCGCCGTAGATGAGAATGCCGGCAAGCGTCGTCCACGCGAGCGTACGGGCGAGCATCTCGCGCCGCGCCGGACTGAACGGCCCCTCGGGCCACATTCGCGCGGCCGGTCGAACGGTTTTTCGCACGGCCAGCACGACCGCAATCAGCGCGATCCACCCGAGCACGCGGTGGACGAACCGCAGCCACGAGCGCAGCGTGGGATTGTTGGGCAGCCGGGGCTTCAGAACAGCCGAGTGAAGCGGCTTCGCGCGCCGGCCGGCCTCGGCCACGTGGACCAGGAGATGAGGCGCACTGACGTCGACGTCGCAGGTGATGACGACACGCCGGAACCCGGCGTCGAGCCAGACCGTGCGTGTCGTCGCGGTGGGACCTGGCTCGCTGATCGCGTTCGCGATTCGGCCGTCGACCGTCCACGACGATCGGCCGCGGCTCTCGAGCACGAGATCGTAGAAGCCGGCGGCGCCGACTTCCCAATAGCCTTCCCACGACACCACAACGCCCGCCGGACCGCCCGCGGCCGGATCGACGCCGGCGAGATCGATCGACTCCGCCCGACGACTGTCGAGTACGGATCGCGCGGCCGTGTTCGCGACGACCGTCCGAACCAGCCCCGTCACGCCATCAAGCGCCCAGCCGGCGAGGAGATACAGCCCCAGAGCCGCGAGCGCGATCACCCAACGTCGTCGCACCGGTCAGCGAGTCTAACTTGATCCGGGGACGTTGTCCCCGGACCCCTCACACGCTCCCTCGCGCGACTCGCCTCCGCTGGATCGCGCTCTGGCAAGTCGCGGCTCGGTCGCGTGGCTCGCTCGCGCAGCTCGCTCGCTGACAATCAAGTCTTGACGGACACGCGTCGCGGGTGTATTTGTAAGCCGATCGCAACGCTCCTCGCGGTCGACTCGCTCATGGCTGGAGGTTTCATGCCACCGGGCCCTCGACGCGCATCGTGAGTGCAGATCGCACTGACGACGCGCACCAAACGTTGACCAGCAAGACCAATTAAGTTCTGGCGTCTGCCAGGATGCGTGTCAGACACGCTGTGAAACGCCCGCTGCTCGAGCTCAGGCTCGACCGGGCGTTTCGTTTTTTGATCCAGGGGCTTTGCCCCTGGGACCCCTACACGCTCTCTCGCGCGACTCGCCTTCGCTGGATCGCGCTTCGGCAAGTCGCGGCTCGTTCGCGTGGCTCGGTCGCTCCCGCTCCCTCGCTGCTGATCGTTTTTGATCCGGGGACTTCGTCCCCGGACCCCTACACGCTCTCTCGCGCGACTCGCCTTCGCTGGATCACGCTCCGGCAAGTCGCGCCTCGGTCGCGTGGCTCGGTCGCTCCGCTCCCTCGCTCACTCGTCCCTGGCTCTCTGCGCGTTCGCTGGCTAGATCGACGCGCGGCAGCAGCACGCGGCCGACGACTTCACTCCAGGAGAACCGCCGGGCGGTCGTCCGGCCTGCCTGGCGCATGGCGCGCGCCTGCGCGGGCGCCTCGCGCAGGCGGCCGAACAGGCCCATGAATTCCTCGGGCTTTCCGGTCTCGAGCACGAGCGCGTTCCGGCCCGCCACCGCGTAGTCTTCGCCGGTGCAGCCGGTGCAGGCGATGCCGCCGGCCGCCATCGCCTCGAGCCCCACGAGGCCGAACGGCTCGTGGCTGCTGTTGGCCAGCACGGCGTGCGCGCCGTGGAAGAGGAGCCGCCGCGCGTGCGGGTCGACGTGCGATCGCAGGTTCACGACATCCACGTGGTGATCGACGCCGTTCAGCGCGGCCAGAATGCCGTCGGTGCCGGCGCCGCGCCAGTACCGATCCACGCGGGTGAGCCTGTGCCGCGTCATCGCCGCGAGGACTTCGGCCCCGTACGCCTCGGCCCCGCCGCGCGCGATGAGCAGCGGCCGCCAGCCGGCGCGTTTCATGGCCGCCACGATGCCGATCGCCGACAGCCAGCCCTTGTCCGGATCCCAGCGCGCCATTTTCACGACCACGGTGCGATCGCGGAACTGGCGGCGGAGCGCGGCGGCCGCGGCGCCCGGAATCGGATCGAACGCGTCGCCCGTCAGGCCGTTGGGCACCACCAGCGCCTCGACGCCGAGCGGCATCATCTGGTGCTTCATGTAGCGGCTCACCGTCGTGATCACCGCCGACTGCTTGAGGCGCGCCCAGTCGATGCGATCGAAGCCGAACGTGTTGTTGGCGTTCCAGAGAATCGTGACGCGCTGCCGCAGGCCGCTGCGCTCGAGCAGCCAGTTGAGGTGCATGACTGCGTGCACGGTCTGCCATTCCTCGGCCATCACGACGGCGTGGTCGCCCTGCGTGAGGGCCGGCCGGAGGATTTCGTCCACCAGGACCGGCGGCAGGGATCGCGCGAACTCGTCGTGCTTGCCCCACTCGCCGTCGTACACGCCGCCCGGATGATGGCGGCTCACCCACTGCGCCCAGCGATGGAGATGGAGCGATCCCGATTGTTCGTGACCTGGCAGCGCCGGATCGCCGACGAACCAGAGATGCGTCTCGAAGCCGAGGCCCGCCAGCGTGCGCACGAGCCCGTCGGCCCGGCTCGCCAGGCCGCCCGCCCGGGAATAGGCGTCGGGGCCCTCGAACGAGAGCATATGGAATTGCATGGCGCGAACTACCTCTGCTTACTGAATCTCGCGCGCGAGCACGGCCCGGCTGCTGGCTGACTGCCCCGCCACTTGGCCCCTGAGGAAGACCACGTGCTGGCCGGGACGGACGACGTCGTGGGTTCTCGCCCACTCTACACCACGAGCGAGTTCCGCGTCCGCGGATGTTGCGCCGGGAATCACCACAGCGGTGATACCCCAGCAGAGTGACAGCGTGCGGGCGACCTGTTCGCTTCGGGTCAGGGCCAGGATCGTGGCGGTCGGGCGCCGATTGCTGACCGCCAGCGCGGTCCTGCCGGATTCGGTGGCGACGATGACCAACGGGGCGTCCAGCCGTTCGACCGCCAGCACGGCGGCATCCACCGCGGCTTCCGTGATCGGCTCGATCCAGCCGCCGAGTGGCGCGGCCTC
>Ga0137433_1000768_pt1 | contig 15579 bp, 14 predicted proteins | sample EasRivERMZT840_2_FD_102335 | JGI IMG/M metagenome (GOLD analysis project Ga0137433, IMG submission 102335) | Soil microbial communities from meander-bound floodplain in the East River, Colorado, USA - East River MetaG ERMZT840_2 | ecosystem: Environmental > Terrestrial > Soil > Floodplain ...
GAGCGAACCGTTATCGCCGTACCACGCCACGAACGGAAGCTTCTCGTTGGTGCGCGGGTGACAACTGCTGCCGTCCCAGATCAGACACTTGTTTCCAAAATCAATCGTGGCGATGGAGGTGTCCGGCGTTTCCTGGTCGTCTTTAAAATGGTAACGGCCACCGTTGCAGGTGACACGCGTCGGATATTCGAGACCGAGTCCCCAGCGGGCGAGGTCGAAAGCGTGCGGACCGTTGTTGGCGATTTCGCCGCCGCCCCAATGCCAGCGCCAGTGCCAGTTGTAGTGAACGAGGTTGTCGAGGTAAGGCCGTTCAGGCGCGGGGCCTTGCCAGAGATCGTAATCGATGTTCGCCGGCACGGGCACGAGCTTGCCTCGGCCGATGGAGCCGCGCGCGTTGTTGTACCAGGTGCGGGCGGAGCGGACTTCGCCAATCACACCGGCACGCAGCTTCTCGACGGCCTCGATGATGGCCGGCCAACTGCGACGCTGATTGCCCATCTGCACGACGCGATTGTGTTTCCGCGCGGCGGCGACCATGAGTTCTCCTTCGCGCGCGTTGTGCGAAGCGGGTTTCTCGACGTAAACGTGCTTGCCGGCAGAACAGGCAAGAATGGTCGCTGGCGCGTGCCAATGGTTCGGCGCGGCGATGAAGAGCGCGTCCACGTCCTTGTCGTCGAGGATGCGCCGAAAGTCCTTCACGCCTTTGGGCTGTTTGTCCGCCGTGGCGAAGGATTTTTGCGCCGTGGCGACGCGGGTTTCATCGATGTCGCAAAGGTAGGCGACGTCGACATTGGCGATTTGCTGGAGCGCCTTCACGTGGTCGAAGCCACGGCTCAAGCCCATCACGCCCACGACGAGTTTCTCGCCGGGACTTTTCGTGGTCTGCGCGCGGGCGAGGAGCGGGGCAGCGACCAGGCCAAAACTGTAGAGGGTGGCGCGTTTGACAAACGCGCGTCGATGGAGCGGTGAGTTCATGAGTGGATCGGACGGCGAAGGCGCCGTGGGTCATCAATCAAACGGTATTCATGCCCATCAGCCCGGCGCAGTGAAACTCCCATTGACCGCGGCGACGGCCCTTTCGAGCGGATGAGAAGCGTGAAGGCTTCCAGCCGAGTCGCGCATGCCAAAGCGGTGTCGCGTCGAACTTGCCACCGCAGTCAACAACGCTGACGCGCCACACCGACAATCCGGATCGCGAGAACTTGGGGGTTGAAAGTCGCACCGGGCCGCAACGAGAATGGCCGGCCATGAGTTCACGGAAGAATTCAGCGGTCGAGTTGAATCCAGCCGCGACCGCAATGCGGTTGAAGAAACTGACCCGGCTCCGGCCCTCGTTGGCAATGGTGCTCGGGAGCGGGTTCGGTCACGCGGTCACGCGGTTGCGCGTCGAGGTTGAAATCCCGTACGCGAACGTGCCGGGATTCCCGCAGCCGGGCGTCGGAGGTCATTTTGGAAAAGTGTATTTTGGCCATTTCGGTGACGCGCCGGTTTGTGTGTTGAGCGGGCGGGCGCACTTTTATGAAGGACACTCGTTGGAAGCGGTGACGTTTCCGATCCGAGTCCTGGCGGAGTTCGGCGTGCGGGCGGTGTTGCTGACCAATGCGGCGGGTGGCATCAACCGGCGGTTTCTTCCAGGCGATCTGATGCGGATCACCGACCACATCAATTTTATGGGAGCCAATCCGCTGCGTGGCCCACCGACGCCGGGACGCGAACGGTTCATCGACCTGACCTGCGCCTACGACGCGCGCCTGGCCGGACTCCTGGAAACGGCCGCAAAAAAGGCACGCATCCGCCTGCGCTCTGGTGTCTATCTGGCCGTGGCCGGGCCGAGCTATGAAACGCCGGCGGAAATTCGCGCGTTCGGCCGTCTGGGAGCGGACGCGGTGGGCATGAGCACCGTGCCGGAAACCATCGTCGCGCGGCAATGCGGCCTGGCCGTGGCGGGGTTGTCGTGCATCACGAATTTGGCTGCCGGAAGGGGTAACGCTTTGCTCTCTCATGCCGATGTATTGGGGTCCGGCGAACGGGTCAAAGAGCGGGCGGCGGTGTTGATCGAGCAGTTTGCAAAACTGTATGCGGCAAGAGACGAAGCATCAACTGGTCGCCGCCGCCGTTGAAGCGCGAAAGCAGGCAGTGGCGCCGTATTCGCGCTTCCGGGTGGGCGCAGCGTTGTTGACCGCAACGGGCGCGGTGGTGACGGGCGCGAACGTTGAAAGCGCCAGTTACGGATTGACCTGTTGCGCCGAACGCGTGGCCTTGTTCAAGGCGCTCACGCAAGGCGAACGGAATTTTGTGGCGATCGCCGTGGTGGCGCGCCTGGCCAAAGGGCCGATGCCCTGCGGAGCCTGCCGCCAATTGCTGGCCGAGTATGCGCCAAAGGCAATCGTGTGGGTGGCGGACTCGGCGAAGCCCGCCGGCGTGCGAACATTTAAGATCGCGGCCTTGCTGCCGGAAGCGTTTCGCAAGGTGACGCCGCGATGAGTTGTGAATCAGTAGTCCGGCCAGCCGCACTCGCGGTGCGCCGGTGGTTGTATGAAGTCTGACGTAACTTTTCAGTTGGAGAACGCGGCCTGGCCGGCCTTCGTGGTCGAAGCCGGGGGAACGATCCGATACGCCAACCAGGCGGCGGTGGACTTCTTCGGGCCCAAGCTGGAGGGGGAGTGTCTTTTCCTTTCGGCGCTCTGGGCGGACCCGGGCGAAAGCGCCGAGCAGTTTCTGGCGCGCTGGGAGCGCTCGCCAACGGCGTTCAAGGCGATCCGGTTCTGCGGCAAAGGCGGCAAGGTCGCGACGTTCGACACCTGCATCTGCTCCGCCCGGGACATGCAGAAGCGATATATCTTTCAGTTGATTCAGGAGCGGACGCCGTCCACTCCTGGCGGAGGCGGCGGCAATGACTTGTCCGTGCTGGGCGTCGCGGAGGGCAAGCCGGGCAGTAACGACACGAGTACACATCAGAAGCAGCGCCTGGATTGCGCGTTGCAACTGACCCGCTCGGTGGCGCTCGACTTCAACAACGTCCTCACCGGCATCCTCGGACATACCTCGCTCGTCCTGGCAAAGATGGAACTGGACCATCCGTGGCGCGCGTCATTGCTCGAAGTGGAGCGGGCAGCCGAGCGCGCGGCGGAAATCACGCATCACCTCGCGGCCTTCAGCCGGTCCGAGAAAGAAACTCCCGCCCACGCTTCCGGCAATTTGAACTCGGTCCTGCGACGGGCAATCGGGGCGTTACAAAAGGCCAGGCCGCCGGGCATCCACTGGGAGCTTCAACTGGAAAAACATCTTTACGCCGTCAAGTTCGACGAGGCCAAGGTGCAGCAGGCGTTCCTCCGGATTCTCGAAAACGCCGTCGAAGCCGTGGGCGAGGCTGGCCGCGTCAGCATTACTTCGCGCAACCTCGACATCAGCGAGGCGACACAGGACCGCACCGCGCAGCTCACGCCCGGCCTCTACGTATGCATCGAAATCACCGACGACGGCAAAGGCATCGAAGCAGAGCATTTGCGGCGCGTGTTCGAGCCATTCTTCACCACCAAACCGGGGCACCGCGGTCTGGGTCTGGCGTGGGTGTATGGGATCATCACCAATCATCGCGGCGGGGTGGCGATCTCCAGCCAGCCGAAGATGGGCACTTCCGTGCGGGTGTATCTGCCGGCTTCGAAGAAGATTGTGACTGAAACGAGCCTCATCACCGCCGATGCGGGTGGAAAACAGACGATTCTGCTGGTGGACGACGAGGAATTGCTGCTGACCACGTGCGTGGCCGTGCTGTCCACCTTCGGCTATCAGGTCATCACGGCGAACAGCGGCGAGAAGGCGCTGGAATTGATCTCCTCCACCAAGGCGCCGATTGACCTGGTGATCACCGACCTGGTGATGCCGCGAATGAGTGGGCGCGAATTGATCGAGCAGATTCAACTCCGGCTTCCCGGCGTGCCCATCCTTAGCACCAGCGGGTGCGAGCGCCGGGGCAACGACGACGACGAGGCGTATCTCCCCAAGCCTTTCAGCAGCCAGGACCTCCTGCGGCACGTCAAGCGGATGCTCTCGGCAGTAGCCGCGGATTAATCCGCGAACTGGGAGGGTGAGGCTCCTGCCGAACCCCAATCTCCAATCCCCAATCCCAAACGAGATCAGGGTTCGGCGGAAGCTTCACCCTCCCATTGCGACCAGGACGCGAACACGGTCGTTGTCGGTCAATTGCGTTGCGCTGTCGGCCAATTGCGGGTGATTGCATCTTGCCACGCCGTCGCGGCGAACTTACGCTGCCTGCCGTGAAAGATTCGTTGCCCACCTGCGCCGCGGAACATTGCGGACAGCCGGAGCTTTGCCCGCTGAACCAGGTCAAGGCGGGCACGGCGGTGCGCATCAAGCAACTGTCCGCTTCGCCGGAAGTTTCCCATCGGCTGCGGGAAATGGGCTTTTGCGAGGAGCAACAGGTGCGCGTCGTCAGCCAGCACGCCAATGTCATCTGCCAGGTCTGCCACGCGCGGCTCGGCATCAGCCAGCAACTCGCCGAGACCATCCTGGTCGAACCGCTTTTCCCGACTCGCGAATTGCAAATGGCGTGACCATGTCCGCCGATTCCCAACCGCTGGCTTCCCTGCAAGTCGGCCGCACCGCCATCGTCAGCGAAATCAAAGTCCCGCCGGAGAACCGTGGACGCCTCCTCGAAATGGGTTTGCTGGTCGGGACGCCGGTCGAACTCGTCCGCTTCGCTCCGCTTGGTGATCCGGTCGAGATCAAGGTCCGCGGCTACCACCTGACTCTGCGCAAACACGAGGCGGAGCAGATTTGGGTGAAACCCAAATAGCAGTTGCGCCGTCAATGTCTTCGCCCGCCGCCCCTTCGACTTCCGCCCGCGTGACGCCCGCCGTGAAACACGTCGTGCTCGCCGGCAATCCGAACTCCGGCAAGACGACACTCTTCAATGCGTTGACGGGGTTGCGCGCCAAGGTTGGCAATTATCCTGGCGTAACCGTTGAGCGCAAGGAAGGCCGGCTCCAAGGAGCGTCCAGGGATCAGCCCGTCATCGTCCTCGATCTTCCGGGGACCTACAGCCTCAGCCCGCAATCGCTCGACGAGCAGGTCGCGCGCGACGTGTTGTTTCATCGTTTGCCCGGCGTGCCGCCACCTGATCTGGTCGTGGTGGTGGTCGATGCGTCGAACCTCCAGCGAAATCTCTACTTCGCCACCCAGGTCATCGAATTGGGCTACCCAACGCTAGTCGCGCTGAACATGACCGACGTGGCTCGTGAAAACGGGCATGATGTCGATGCGCCGCTTTTGAGCAAGGAACTGGGAGTTCCCGTTTTTCCCGTCGTCGCCAGCCGAGGCGACGGTGTGAAGGAACTGCGCGAGGCCGTCCTCGCCGCCGACTCCAGACCGAAGAAGCCCATCATGCCTCGCCCATTCGCGGCGTTGCCGGGAGCACTGACCATCGAAGTCACCACATTGGCCGGCGCGTTGATTCAGGCGTTCCCTGAAAGCTGCTTTCAGTCGCGGAGCGAGGCATTGCTGGTCCTGAGCGATGAGAAATTCCTGCCCCTGAGCGGAGAGCACTATCCCCACGCGATCCGTTCCGCCGTCATCGCCGCGCGCGCCCGCCTGGATGAACAAAAGGTGGATTGGCGAAGCGTGGCCATCGAGGCCCGTTACGCGTGCATCGCGCAGATTCAGCAAATGGTCACGACCGAAACCTTCGTTGCAAAGGAGACCATCAGCGACAGGCTCGACCGGGTCCTCACCCACAAACTCTGGGGCCTGCTGATCTTCCTCGGCATCATGACGCTGATGTTCCAGAGCATCTTCAGCTTCGCGGAACTTCCGATGAAGGGATTGGAGCAGGGCGTAGGTTGGATGGGCGAGCGGATTGGCTCATGGCTTGCAGCCGGAGCGCTGAACGATTTGCTCGTGAACGGCGTCATCGGTGGCGTCGGCGCGGTGGTCGTCTTCCTGCCGCAAATCTGCCTGCTGTTCCTCTTCATCGGCCTGCTTGAAGACACCGGCTACATGGCGCGCGCCGCGTTCCTGATGGACCGCCTGATGAGCAAAGTGGGGCTGCACGGCAAGAGCTTCATCCCGATGCTGAGTTCGTTCGCCTGCGCCATCCCGGGCATCATGGCCACGCGCACCATCGAAAGCCCGAAGGATCGGCTCGTCACCATCCTCGTCGCGCCGCTGATGAGCTGTTCCGCGCGGCTGCCGGTCTATACGTTGCTCATTGCCGCGTGCATCCCCGACCGGCGCGTGTTTGGTTTTCTCAAACTCTCCGGCCTGACGATGCTCTCGATGTATCTGCTCGGGATTGTCGTCGCGCTGTTCATGGCCTGGCTGTTCAAGAAGACGTTGCTCAAAGGCCCAACGCCCATGCTGATCATGGAACTGCCGCCCTACAAGCGGCCGCTGTTCCGCACCGTTGCGCGGCATACATGGGATCGCGCGGGTCTTTTCCTCAAGCGCGCTGGCACCGTGATTCTGGGCATTAACATTCTGCTGTGGTTCATGGCGACGTATCCGAAGGATGCTTCCGTTGAGAAAAGATACGACACCAAGCGCCAAACGATCCGTTTGGCGCTGCCTCCCTCTCCCCTCAACGGGGAGAGGGCTGGGGTGAGGGGTGAAAACGCGCAAACGCTTTCGCTCTCCGCCGAAGAACAAGCCGCCAAACTCGACGCCATCGACAAAGCCGAAGCCGGCGAAAAACTCCGACACAGCTTTGCGGGCCGCCTTGGTAATTTGATTGAACCCCTCATCAAACCGCTCGGCTTCGACTGGAAGATCGGCATCGGCATCGTGAGCTCCTTTGCCGCGCGCGAAGTCTTCGTCAGCACCATGTCGCTCGTCTATAACGTCGGCGAAGCCGATGATTCCGACGAAAGCACGCAAACCCTCGCCCAAACTCTCCGCGAACAAACTCATCCCGACGGCTCGCCCGTTTATACCACGCTCGTTGCGGTGACGCTGATGGTCTTCTACGTCTTCGCCCTGCAATGCGTGAGCACCATCGCCATCGTTCGCCGCGAAACCAACGGCTGGAAATGGCCCGTGTTCCAATGGCTCTACATGGGCGCGCTGGCCTGGGTGCTGGCGTTTATCACCTACCAGGGCGGCCGGTTGCTGGGGTTGGGCTGAATCGACCCGCTCACGAATCCAGGTTGGGCATCGTGCGTTTGCCGTCTGCGGCAATTGTTCTGCACTCAACTGCATTGAAAGACCCAGCGGTGTTTCCATGGAACACAAACTCTGCACACGAAAATATTTATTTCTCCCATGTCCCCAAGCATTAGCCCAGCGGCACACTGCACCTGATTGCGAACCTCGCACGCTGCCTGCCACACATGTTGTTCGGACTCTGGAACCCAGCGCTCATAGGTTCCTCCATCAAACTCAGCGCTGTCGATTGTCAGTAAGTAATCCATCTCTTTTCCGCAAGAGCAGGTCGGTATTTGTGGCTCTTGTGACCAGTTTGGATATCCTCCCACTTTGAATCCCGGAGCGACCGACAATGAATACTGGTACAAAGCGGGGCCGTCCTCGTTCCACTTCTCCAGTTCGTCAAACTGGGTTTGTGAAAGCAAGGCCGCGCTGGGATATTCCTGCACTGTTTCGGGGCTCAACCGACACTGGCGTGGAAGGTAGTCTTTGGTCCCCGCATTGATCTGCAGTTTGGTGGCGGGATAAGGCAGCAGCAGCGCTGCATCTCGCCAGAAAACCTTCAGCGCAGGGCAATCTCCACATTCTTCGTGGTCATTGGGGCACCAGAGCACCTGTAGCAGGTCAGCATGAGGTGAGAAAGAGATTCCGGGCAGGTCTCCTGAAAGAATCTGTAAGACGGCCACGTAGTCTGAATGATGTTTCTCGCAATGGGGCCAAACTTCATTCGAGGGCCACAGAATCTCTCCACCGACCTTGCTCGCGTTCACAGGGAGAGAATCGGCTATTCGTGGATGCAGTCGAATAGTCGAACGTGCCCTGCCTCGAAGCCACTCAAAGGCTGATTCGAGGTCATAGCCGTGAGATTTGGTTTTCAGCGTTGGCATGAGCCTTCAAGCACAACGACGCTGCTCAGTGACGCGCCGCCGAAGGTGACCGATCTGGAACCACCCTGCAACCGGCGCGTTCACTGGAGCAGTCTGGTTCGGCGGTCTCATGGAATTACTCGAACTGTCCTTACACCGTTGGTCTCTATGGAAATGACGTCCGTCGTCTTGACAGAAAAGAGGCGTTTGTAAGTTGCGTGACCGTCATATAGGCCAAACTCGCCCGCGAGTGAGTCCGCGGCCTCAGCATAGCCGACGAGTCTGCCGTGATTGGATTGACGCTCACTTAGCACTACCGGGATGAACACCGCCGTCGACCCGCCGACACCAAGGAAGAGGCCGACAACGAGACCTGTGATAAACTTTTTCATAACGCCGAACAGTTATGTGGGCGTCGAAAATGATGGAATATGGCACTCATGGTTCTGAACGGTAATTTGAGTCTTCCTCTTGTCGAGGAGAATTCAGGCAAGAAGCGAGCACAATAACCCTAACCGAGTAGGGATGATCTTCCTAATTATTCGCCAGTTGTCGGATGGCTTGTTCCAGCGCCCACACCACCGACGCGAACGGAGCGTAATCCAGGCGGTCAGGCGTGTCGGAGAGTTCATGGTAGTCATCGCATCGCAGGAAGCCGGTGTCCGTGACGCAAACCGCCCGCAGGTCATGCCTCCAGAACGCCCAGTCATCGGACCAGCCAATCCGCCTGGATACGCCGGCAGGGACCGCCAGCGTGCGGGCTGCCAATCGAGAGTGCTTGGCGAAGGCTGCCGCCCATCTCTTGGACTGGTGCCAGGAGACTTGATCGCTGACGAACGCCACATAATTCGTGTCAGCGGAAAGGCCAACGAGATCGGCGTACCAAAATCTCTTTTCATTGGGCCGCTTGGAGTAACAGCCCAGGATTTCAAGCGAGAGCATCGCTTCCACCTTCACGCCCTTGCCTTTCAACTCCCCGGCGTACAGGTAGCTGCCCATGGCTGACGGTTGTTTGAAGAAAGGGGGCTCTTCATTCGCAAAAAACACCAGGCGTAGAGTCTTCGCGCACGGTTGTGCGGCGAGCGACCGGGCGATGGAGAGGAGGGCGGCGACTCCGCTGGCATTGTCGTTCGCGCCGGGCGTGCCAGGACGATCCAGCAACGGCGGCCACCGATCCCGATAGCCGGGCGTGGCCACTTTCGTGTCGTAGTGTGCTCCGAAGATGATGTTCTTCTCCGGATGACGATGGCCCACCAGTACCGCCTCGAGGTTGTAGGCTGTAGCGCCGGTGCAACGAAAGACATTCGTATCAACCGCGATCGCCTGGCGCCTGACCTCGTAGCCCAGAGTTTGCAGCTGCTGTTCTATCCACGTCGCGGACTGCTCCAGTTTCTCGGGCCGGTAGAGGTTCCGTTCTCCAATTTCGCCGGCGAGCTTTGCCACCACCGCGCGCAGGTTCGGCTCGATCCAGGCGGGAGGTTCTAGCGCAGCGCGGTTGCCAGGGTGTTGCGTGGCGCATCCCACGGGCAACACGCTCAGGCCAAGAATCGTGCCGAGCTGAATCGCATTGAGCCAGTATGCCTGCTTCGTCATCTGAGCCTCTTCCGTTCGGGCATCGTAGCTGGAAGTATCCGGCTGTCGAGCGAGTCCGTCTTGTTCGGCCTCGGGTCGAGTAGGTACTTGCCCCATTGGCGGTGACTTACTCTTCAGGCAAAGGCTTGGCCGCTGAAGGCTTGAAATGAAAAACCCTTTTCCAGAACTTCCCAACGGTATGAGCAATGATCTTGAACAGGCCAATCGTCTGTGGAGGGAATCCGAACGGTATGTGAGCCTGGCGCGCCGAGACCTCTATCTCGAACAAAGGATTGAACAGATGGCCCGCCTGGGGAAAAAAGTGGCTGAACTCCTAAAGCCGCCGGCCGGTCTGACCCTGCCTCCCGGCTATGGTCTGGAGCACCAAACGCGGGTGCATTTCCTGTTTCCGAATTTGGAACCCAAAGAGAGAGCAGTGCTCAGCCTTATTCTCTTGTGGTCCGATCCGATGGGCGGCAGACAACCCCGGGCTTTGCACAAAAAAAGGATTACTGAGTTGATGGAGCAGTTCCACGAGCTTGAGATCATGAAGAAAGTGACGCCCGTGCAAAGCGTGATTCTCGAAACCAGGATTCTTCCGCGCGACCAGGAAAACAAATGGGCGGGCAATGACGCTAGTGCGCGGCTGCTTTTTAGTTGGTGGCCACCTTCGTGTCGTAGTGTGCTCCGATTGATGATGTTCTTCTCCGGATGACGATTGCCGACCAGCAGCGCCTCGAGGTCCCAACCGAATTGGGTGAAGCCAGTAGTCCGTGTGAATCGCTTGAGTTCCGATCATCCTCGCCAGTGGAAGGCTCATGACGCGCACCGGATGTCGCACGCGCCCTTGAACACCAACTCCGAATCACTGCGGACGGGATTGCCGATTAGGAACGGTGCGCTGGATGGGAGGGTCAAGACACCACGCGAAAACAAAAGGCCAGTGTCGCCTTGGCAGACGCTGGCTAGAAGATGTGATGGGATTGGCTGTGCCTCAAGCGCTCCAGGCGGGGAAAAACTTCTCCCCAAATCACTGCAAGAAGCACAGCCGCGCGAACCTTGCACTGACTTCGGTGACTGCCGCCACTCGGGGAAATCCCCCAGTAGACGAAATCAGATCATCGACACTATTTAGCGCCCACGTTTGTGGCGTTCATGAAACGAATAACAGTGCTGTTGGCGGACGACGACAAGCTCGTCCGCATGGAGTCAGAAAGATACAACTCAATGTAACCGCATTGTGGGCACGCCAAAGCCGTCACTTTCCTTTTCAAGCTCAATTCTGACGCGGAATCGGCCTTGAATCTAATGTCATTCAAGGTCCCGTCGTAAAAACTCTACCCTGTTCCCGTTCAATTGAGCCACACTTTGGGCATCTGTCTGTTTTCATGGTGAGTGCCATGGACATTGCACGGGGTTCAAAGTTCGCCGCCAGCGGGGGAAGCCCCGAATGGGTTTCATGGCTGAAGTTTCGCGAGTTTGGTAAGAGGGGCTGCGCCCATGCACACACTTGCAAGAAATGTTTGGGCGCAGCGAGTGCTGGGACGGATTGAACCGTTCGCACTTGTCATCATGATGCACGGCAGAGACAGAGCCGCCAAGCAGGGGAAGTCCCCGATGCCTGGAAAACAAAAAGCCCAGCGTGAAGTTGGAAAGGCCGCGCTCAATTCAGTTCACCGCGTTCTTTTGCGCCTCGCAGGATTTCCCAAGCCTTCAAGCGGGCCAGGGGCAAGGGGGCCCCGCTGCGCATGTGCGTTGTGCTTGTCTCGTGAAAGAGATCACTCCAAAAAACGTCCACCACGAGGTAGCTCGAAGAAAAGGTATAGCTCGCTTCGTAGTCTTTGCCATCGTAGCCGACAATGAACGTCCGATTGTTTGGCTTGTGATTCACGATGACCTTGGTGGACTTATTCGGCGGGTAAGCAAGCACTAACTGGCTGGAATGGAATGAGACAGGAATCTGTGCCGAAGCGGTGCATTTCCCGGTTTGGCGTGGAAGTTTGGAGCGGGCGATGGGAATCGAACCCACGTGGCCAGTTTGGAAGACTGGAACTCTACCATTGAGCTACGCCCGCAACTGTGCCGGACTATATCGACCGCTCTTGCCTTGTCAATTCGCGTGCGGGTAATCTCCGGCTCGCATGAGTTCCTTGCTCCTCTCCGGCGGGCGCGTCATCGACCCAGCCAACCACCTCGACACCCCGGCGGACGTGCTCATCCGTGATGGCAAAATCGCCGTCGTTGGATCGGACGCCGCGAAGCGCGCCGATGCGGACACCGAGCGGGTGGATGTGGCCGGCCTGGTGGTTTGTCCCGGCCTGATTGATTTGCACGTTCACTTGCGCGAGCCGGGCCAGTCCGCGAAGGAGTCCATCGCCACGGGGACTCAGGCCGCGGCGCGCGGCGGTTTTACTTCCCTCGTTTGCATGCCGAACACGTCGCCAGCCATCGACAATGCCGGCACCGTTGCGCTCATCCGCGACAAGTCCGCGCGCGATGGCGTGGTGAATGTGTTTGTCGCCGGTGCCATCACCAAGGGCATCGCGGGAGAGGAACTGGCGCCCATCGGGTCGCTCAAGCAGGCCGGCGTCGTGGCCATCACCGACGATGGCCATTGCGTGCAGAACAATGAGTTGATGCGACGCGCGCTCGAATACGCGAAGATGTTCGACCTGCCGGTGATGGATCATTGCCAGGACTACGCGCTGGTCAGCGACGGCGTGATGCACGAGGGCTATTGGAGCACGGCGTTGGGTCTGCGCGGCTGGCCAGCTTCGGGGGAGGACATGATCGTGGCGCGGAACATCCTGCTCGCCGAACTCACCGGCGCGCACGTCCATTGTCAGCACGTGAGCACGGCCCGCAGCGTCGAGTTGTTACGAGCGGCCAAGAAGCGCAGCGTGAGCATCACTGGCGAAGCATGCCCGCATCATTTCACGCTGACAGACGCCGCCATCGCCGGGAGCGAGAAATTCTGGAGCGCGGACGGCAAAGGAGTGTTTGGTGTGGATGTATCCGCCGGGGAACTTCCCACATGGCCGGTCTATGACACGAATTTCAAAATGAACCCACCGCTGCGCTCCGCGCGCGATCGTGAGGCAATCCTGGATGGCCTGGCCGATGGCACCATCGACGTGCTGTGCAGCGATCACGCGCCCCATTGCGACTACGAAAAGGAAGTCGAGTTCGACTACGCGCCGTTCGGCATCACGGGGCTGGAGACCGAACTGGCGCTCTCCTTGATGCAGCTTTATCACACGCGCCGGTTGGCGCTCCTTGAGGTTATCGCCAAATTCACCGTAGCGCCCGCGCGGATTTTGCGCCTGGCCAAAGGCACGTTGAGCGCCGGCGCCGAGGCGGACGTGACCGTCTTCGACCCGGATCGTGAATGGGTCTTTCGCCGGGGGGACAGCGCCAGCAAGTCGAAGAACAGCCCGTTTGATGGCTGGCCGATGAAGGGCCGGGCCGTCCTGACCGTGGTTCGAGGCGCAATTGTCTGGCGTGAAGAAACGGAAGCGGCTAACGTCCAACTCACCAGCGCGAATCGCTAACCACAAATGAATCTACCGAAAGCCTTACCCTTCGTTATTATGAACAAAACCCTCCTCTTGATCGCCGGCCTTTTGGCCGGCCAACTGACCGCCCTGGCCGAAGTGAAGTGGTCCACCGACCTGTCCGCCGCCCAGGCACAGGCCAAAAAAGACAAAAAGCTCGTGCTCATGAATTTTACCGGTTCCGACTGGTGCGGTTGGTGCAAGAAGCTGCAGGCCGAGGTCTTCACAACGAAAGAATTCGACGCCTACGCCAAGGATAAGCTGGTGTTGGTGGAGGTCGATTTCCCCAGCCAGAAGAAGCAATCTCCAGAGTTGAAGAAAGCCAATGAAGCGTTGCAAGCCAAGTATAAGGCCCAAGGATACCCCACCATTGTGGTCCTGAATGGCGATGGCAAGGAAGTCTGGCGCCAGGGTGGTTACATGCCTGGCGGCCCGTCGGCATGGATCGCCAAACTGGATTCGGTCAAGTAACCGATCCGGTTCCTGGGTTGTGGTTTCAAGGCGCGGCCATTGTGGCCGCGCTTTTTCTTTTGCGGAACGAACGGGAACAGCGCGAACTTTGGTTAAGACGATTTCAAAACTCGTAGGAGACGAGGGAACGAGTCTCGCATTTCCCGGATAAGATGAGAGCCTCCTCACGTCGGCTCCTACCCCTGAGTCATAGGCTTGCTACGACGGGCAAGCAGCCCGCTGTTGCTCTTCGCCTTCTCCGCATGGCATAACAAGCACTCATGAAATACCGACGGTTCGGGCGCACGGAACTGGCCATGCCGGTTTTTTCCTGCGGCGGCATGCGCTACCAGTTCAAGTGGCAGGACGTGCCGCCGCAGGACATTCCCGCTGAAAACCAGGCCAACCTTGAGGCCACCATCCGTCGCGCCGTCGAACTCGGCATCAATCATATTGAGACCGCCCGCGGTTACGGTTCATCCGAGATGCAACTCGGCCGAATTCTGCCCGCCTTCCCGCGCGACAAAATCATCGTTCAGACCAAGGTCGCGCCGATGAGCACGGCGCAGGAGTTCCTCAAGACGTTCGACACCTCGATGAATTATCTGCGGCTGGACTATGTGGACTTGCTCTCGCTGCACGGTATCAACAACCGCCAGTTCCTCGAATGGTCGCTCAAGAAGGGCGGCTGCGTCGAGGCGGCGCGCAAGCTCCAACAGGAAGGCCGCTGCCGCCACGTCGGATTCTCCACGCACGCCACGACCGACGTCATCCTCGACGCGGTGAACAGCGGCTCGTTCGACTACATGAACGTCCATTGGTATTTCGTCAATGATTTGAATTGGCCAGCGATCGATGCCGCGCATCGGCATGACATGGGCGTGTTTATCATCAGCCCGAACGACAAGGGCGGAAAGCTCTACGACCCACCGAAGAAGCTTGCCGAGATGTGCGCGCCGCTCACGCCGATGCAGTTCAACGACCTTTATTGCCTGGCGCGCCCCCAGGTCCACACGCTCAGTTGTGGTGCGTCAAGGCCGGGCGATTTCGACGAGCACGTCCGCGCGCTGGAACACTACGACAATATCCAGGCCGTCATGAGGCCCATCGAAAAGCGACTGCACGCCGAGATGGCCAGCGCCCTGGGCGAAGACTGGTGCGCGCGCTGGTTCGAGGGATTGCCAGAATACGTCGATGTCCCCGGTCAGGTGAACATCGTGGAGATTCTCCGGCTCTGGACCTACGCGAAATCGCTGGACCTCGTGGGCTGGGGCAAGATGCGTTACAACCTGCTGGGGCAGGCCGACCACTGGTTTCCCGGCGAGAACGCCGGCAAGGTCGGGCAACTCGATCTCGCGCGGCAACTGGCCCGCAGCCCCTTCGCCAAACGCATCCCGCAGATCCTCCGCGAAGCCCATGAGATGCTCCTGGACGCCCCGAAACAGCGCCTGAGCCAAAGCTAAGGGTTGAGCCGGCGATGGAATTGGCGTAAAATCCCCGCGTCTTTATCCCGTGAGCCGGCCAAGACACCGGGCGCACGGGCCGGGCAGTCAACTATGCGTGATAAGAATCTGCTGCAATTGTTTTTGACTCTGAACGTCGCCCTGGCGGCGTGTTTTGTGGTCTATCTTTTCCTGTCGTCGAACGGCCAGCCGCCGGTCGCTTCGGCTGCGTTCCCGACTGCGGCGCTGAAAACAAACGCGCCGCTCAGACTGGCACCGGGCCCGGCCAGAACCAATGGGACAAACCTTGCAACGACCGTCGCAACCGTGGCGGTTACGAATGACTCCACCGTGACCAACCTCACTGCGCCGCAGCCGGTGTTTACGCAGAGGAAGTTCAACTGGCAGCACATCCAATCGGACGAGCAGAGCAAGACCAACGAGTATCAAACCTACCTCGACAGTCTCCGCGCGGTCGGTTGCCCGGAGGACAAGGTCCGCTACATCGTCCTGGCCGACATCAACGAACTGTTCGCC
>Ga0137433_1000770_pt1 | contig 15527 bp, 12 predicted proteins | sample EasRivERMZT840_2_FD_102335 | JGI IMG/M metagenome (GOLD analysis project Ga0137433, IMG submission 102335) | Soil microbial communities from meander-bound floodplain in the East River, Colorado, USA - East River MetaG ERMZT840_2 | ecosystem: Environmental > Terrestrial > Soil > Floodplain ...
TCCAGGCGCCCGATATCTCCGACCAGACTTTGAAGCGTCCCACCCAGACCGAGGATACTGTTGACCGGCCCCATGAAACTCGCCGTCAGGCTTTGAAACGCCACGAGCATGCCGATGCTCAACGCGCCATCCATGACACGCAGACTACCGATGCTGAGTATGAGAAGGGTCATGACGACGGAGAGGAATCCCGGCAAAAGGCCCAGGTATTGATCCGCTTTTGCGAGGCTTTGATAGGTATTCGTTGCCTTTGCAAACTGGCCGGTCCAACGCGAAAAGAAATCCGACTCCAGAGCCGAAGCTTTGATCGTGCGTATGCTTTGCAGCCCGAAAATGGAAATTCCGCCGAGCTTTCCAAACTCGACTCTCAGTTTCTGGTTTCCGTCGATGCGGCGGCGCGACACGAAGCGAAGCACACCGAAATTCAGCGCGGCAAAAACGAGCGCGACGGCCGTCAAAACCACATCGAACTGAAACATGACGGCCGCGTACAGCAGCATCATCAGAATGTCGATCGTGGTGGTAGCCAACCGTCCCGACAGAACCTCGGCGACCCTGTCGTTCAACGGCACTCTTCCCGCGATCTCGCCGCTGAAGCGCTGCGCGTAATACCCCGCGGGCAATTGGAAAAGATGCCAGACAAAGCGGCTCGACATGACGATTGCGAGCTTGGTCTTGAGCTGTCGCAGCATCTTGAGTTGCAACGCTGTAAGCAATCCTCGCAGGCCGGCTGTCAGCAAGAGACCAACGATGATTGGCCGCGCCCAGTCAGTTGTGCGTTCGATGAGAACTTTGTCCACGAACACCTGTGTCAGCGCCGGCGCAGCCAGGCCAGGCGCGACCAGAAAAAGCGCGGCCAGCGCGCAGGCGATCAGAGGCAGGAATGCGCCCTGGAGCCGCTCGCGCAATCCGGCCGTGACTGTTGGCCGGCCCCCGCCCTTTTTAAAGTCGGGTCCAGGCTCCATCACGAGCAGAACGCCTGTGTAGGACTCGTCGAATTCCTCGAGCGTGACCGACCGCGGGCCGGCGGCGGGATCGTTCAAGAAGACCTGGCCGCGCTTGCAGCCTTCGACGACAAGAAAGTGATTGAAGTTCCAAAAGACGATGTAGGGATACCGAATGTCTTTCAGGGCGGCTGGTTCCTTCTTGAAGCCTTTGGCGATCAGCCCATACCTTCGCGCGGCGTTGACGACGCTGGAGGCCTTGCTGCCGTCACGCGAAACGCCGCATTCCTTGCGCAGTTCGGCCAACGGGACGTGCCGGGCGTAGTAGCCCAGGACGATTCCAAGGGACGCCGCTCCACATTCCGCGACCTCCATCTGAAGAACCGTGGGCGTTCGGACCCGGCCCCGCCTTAGCGCGATATCAATAGATTCCACTGACCGATCTCAAGAAGGGAAGTATGTATGTTATTGGCGCCCGCTCGTCCACGGTTGCGCGAACGATCCCCGTTAAACCTGCGGACATTTGAGCCGAAGGACCAGCCGAAGAAGACCACTTGTATTCACTTTGGGCGGATGGATCCTTTTCGAGATGTGAGGTGACTTCGATGTAGGGCCCTCCCGGCAGCAATCCTTCCACTACCGACGCGTTCCCCAAAGCAAGCATCACAGCTTCCCGGGTAACCGGCAGCGTTGAAACGGTCGTGACTTTTCCGACAATTCCTCCATATCGCTGCCGTTCGACAGTGTCCGGCGTCACTTGAACCAACATTCCCGGCTTTATCTTCTTCCCATCACCGATCGAAAAATAACCGATGCTCACCAGGGTATCGGCGGGCGCATCCACATCGATCGTGGCAATGCGTTCCCCGACAGCCACCACCTTTCCCAGCCTCGCAACGACCTCAGAGACGCGTCCTGAGTATTCGCTGACGATATTGGTGTTCTTTCCCAGCTCAACTTCACTGAGCGCGATGCGGGAGAGAACGTCTTGAATTTGATTTTTTCGCGTTGTACTAGTTTCGAGAATTTCGCGATTCTGAGCGGCCAGTTGCGTGTCGAGTTGCTTGGATTGTCCCTCGAGTTCCTGCAATCGTGCTCTCAAGTCGGCGATCTTCGCGTCGTTTTCCAAATACGCCTGTTCGGCTTGAACCAGATCGGCGGAGACGCCGGCAATCAGTCCTTCGTTCCGAAGCTGGTTCAGCGAATCGAGCCGCCGTTTCAGTGTCGGGACGAATGCCTCCGCATCACGAAGGGTCTTCGACAGACTGGCTTGCTGCAACACGATGAATTTCCGTTGAAGCTCCGTTTGCTGTCCTTGCAGCGTGGTCTGTTCTTGATGGAGTGCGGCCTTGGCGCGGTCCTGAAGTTGAAGCTCGCGGAACAGAGCGCGGTCGTCTTCCAGGCGGCGTCGAATCTCGGATTGATCGATTTTGCCGATGACATCGCCCTTCCTGACGACCGCACCAGCACTGATGTCGAACGCTTCGAGCCTGCCCGCCGCAATAGCCTGGAAGTCGACGAGTCTTCCGGGACGAATCAGAATGCCACGGCCTGTAACGGCTGTCGGCAGTCGTCCCATCACGCTCCATGCCGACGCGACAATCACGAGGAAACCCAATGCGGCGAGCGCCAGCCAGTCGCGGGCGGGGACGATACGCATGAGTTGATCGAGGCTTTCCGGTGAAGAGAGTCGCTCCAGTGCCTTTTGCCGAAAGATGGGGCTTTTTTCAGGCATAGGTCCTTACATCGCGCGAAGCTTGCGTTGAAGCCAGTCGAATCTGGCGGCGGCCACCGCGACGTTGTCTAATACGTCGGGATCGATTTCCTCGGCGTACTCGCGATCCTGCAGCGGCTGATTCGCTGCATAACCCAACAGGCCGACCGTAGTACGCAGCCGATCGGAAAGGAATACTGCCAACGCTCGATAAAACCGGACCGCAAAAGCAAGATCGGTCGCCAGCCTCCGGGCCAGTACCTGTTTTGGAATGGACAAGACGGACGACGTATCGATAGCGCGCACGGAAGCCGAGGGCGGCCGGGAATCCACGAATGACATCTCCCCGACGATCTCCCCCGACATAAGATGCGCGATTTCCTTCGTCCCCGTAGCCCTGGTTGAGACTGCTAACCGTCCATCGATCACGATAAACAAGGATTCGATCGATTGCCCTTCGTGAATGAGAACCGTTCCTGGGGGAATGTCTTGCTTCTTTCCCTCAGAAGCCATCCAACTGATGTCGCTGTCGTCGAGAATGCCGAGAAATAACAGAGCTTTTCTCATATTTTGATGCCCAGGCCGGCCCGGACACGGGGCCATTCTCGTCAGAACTGAAGCATGTGTCTACGGGTTTTACGGATGGCGCGCTAATCATCTTAAGTAGGTATCGCCGATAGTCCACGGCAATATCGTTGTCGCGGCGCCAAATCCGGCCAGATGCGAACGCAGTTGCTCCGTCAAACGAGCTTCCCGCGGATCGGGAGACTCCCCGATTTCGCCCCACCAATGCGCGTATCCCGCGACTTCCCGCGCTTGCACGATGTGACAGATTTCGGCGACGCCTCGAGGGCCAAGCGTGATGACATCCTTTGCCATGGCCGTAAACCGGCGGAGCTGATCCGGCGTCAGGGAAAGCCAGTAGTGCCCGCCGCTGATATAGAGAGGATGGTAGAGAGCGAACTCGCGCAAGTTGCTCAGCAGCAAATCAACATGCCCAAAGCGTGCTTTCACTTCGTGAGCAACCTGCGTCATATGGCCGGACCAGTCATTTCCGGAATCGATGAGAAACCACGACGTCCAGGAATCGGTCCGGATGACGTATGTGTTGCCATGATTGCGAAGGTCCGGATGCCTGGGTCTTTCGTGCAGGAGAGGCTGTTCACCGTAAAAGGGCAGAGCGTGTACTTCGAGATCCCCGACAACGACGGGCGGGTCATACCACCCAAGCTCGACGACTCGTTGAAAGCCAAATGCCCTCAATGTTTCAGCAAAGTTTGGACACAGCATGGTGGCGCGAAATGCCCTGGGCACGACGATGAGAGTGTCCGGGGAAAAACTCAGCAAGGTGGGCAAATGCCAATGGTCGCGGTGGCTGTGCGAGATGACGATCGCGTCGACCAGTCCTTCAAACTGGCAACGCAAGAAGTTCCCGCCGAGATCATCGGGTTCATACGAAGAATGAAAATGCGGGTCTACAAGAACACCGGCATTCCGGCCGCGATACAGCAATCCCGCATGCTGCAGACGCGTCACGCAGGGGCCCTGAACCATCCGTTGCGGCAGTGGAGGCGGCAGCGTCTGCTCGACCACGACTCCGTTATCCAGCAGACATTCGAATAATCCGAGCATGGGTTCATCGATGGCGTCCCGAATCTGTTCCGCCGTCGAGCGGCCGGTCCCGCACATGGCCAGTAAGAAATGAAGATCGTGGGCGAGCATGGCATCGAGAGCAAGTGACGTCGTCGTGTTGTGGCGCTCGAATCGAATTGTGGCCGCCAGCGGCTCGTTTGGGAATGTCAACTTGTCGTTGAGCGCAAAGCCGTGCTCGATGGAAGCGTCGTCATCTTCGAGATTGAACGCTTCTACAGCAAACGGGTGGCGGGACGCTGCAGATCGTACCGCCGCTGCGAGTGAGGTTCCTCGTTGCAGGTCCGCCGCGGCATCCGTAATGAAACCGGCCAATGAACGAATCTTCTCGTCCGCGGTCGCAAAGACAGCTTCAAGCCGGCTTCCATGCGGAAACGATACTGTGTCTTGACCCATAGTCAACAGCGGCGTAGGTTACAGAACCAGGGAGGCACAGTCAACATGGGTACAACGCGCGCAATCGTTAATAAAGCAATGAAGGACGCAGAATTCCGAACACGCCTGATGAAGGATCCGAAGGCGGCCATTGAGAAAGAATTTGGAGTCCAGTTCCCCGATGGTGTGAAGGTTCAGGTGCATCAAAACACGGCGGACGTCGTGAACGTCGTTCTGCCGGCGCCGCTCGAGGTTTCTACCGACCGTTCGCTTTCTCAGCAGGAACTGGAACAGGTGGCGGGAGGCTTGATGGCGAAACCCCCTATCAAGGGCGGCGATACGTTCGGTTCATACACGGCGTGCTGTAGCTGACTTAAAAGCCGCGGCGCGGCGACAGAATGTAGCCACGGCCGCAGGCCGTGGTTGTGGGCTCCCAGAATCGGAGCCGCGGAGCGGCGAAAGATTCTTTCGCCCCTGGCGGGGCTAACGGCTCTTTCCCAATTCTTTCCACGGCCTTTTGGCCGTGGCTACATTCTGTCGCCGCTACCGCGGCTGCATTTGCAGCACAGCAGGCACGACATCCGGCCGCGCGATTCGAAGTAAGGCGTAGCCGATTCCAGCCAGCCCCCGGAACAATCCCACACACTGAAGTTGCCCAACGGAAGGCAGATCCAGCCTGTACTGACCTTCCGCATTCGCCCGTCCGACGATTTCACCCGCAAGCCGTCTCGCGCGATCACGAAGGTCGGGTCGCCGCAGCGCGTTTCCAGCCGTCCAAAGGATGTCCACAATTCCAAACGAACCGCAGCACAGATAGTCCGCTCGTTCGATTCCTTGCCGTGTCGTGATTGCGAGCGCCCGCTCGATGTCCACGTGCATCTCCGGTTCTTCGATGACGCCCGCACTCGCGATGCGTCCGAGTGCAATACCCGGCGCGCCGTGGCACCAGGAAGCCATAAAGCGTGGCGGGCCGGATTGGCGCAGATCCGGCCAGTCGTCGTGCTGGACGGAAAATGCGGCGCGCTCGAAGTCCATCAATGACCGTACCGCTGTAACCAGATTCGAATCGGGAGAGACCGCGTGAAGGCGGCAAAGAGCGTAAGCCATGCCGGCCGCGCCATGTGAAAAGCCGGTAAGGAACCGGCCGCCAACCGTTCGCACTGAACGGGTGTTTTCGCCGGCAGGCTCGAGGCGGGCAACGATCCGGTCCGCGCACATTCTTGCTGCGGCAAGTGTCGATGGGTTCTTGTTTTTATCATGTAGAGTGAGCAATGCAAGGAGAGCTCCGGCAGATCCAAGAGTTACGTCAATCGAGGAATCCGCTTCGATCCTTTCGCGAGTGATCAGACCGGCCGCTCGTTCCGCGGCGGCAAGCAGCTCGGGATCGTCAAGGAGAGCGCTCATCGAAACAAGACCATAAACCATGGAACCCAATCCCGACATTCCGCCGATCCCAAGAAGTTGCGCCGTTTCTTCTCCACGTTCCAGAAGTTCGACGAGCGCCGGCAGGATCGCGCCGATCGCAAGCGCTCGAAGATCCGATCGTCCCGTTACACGGTGCGCGGCCGCCAGAAATAACCCGATGCCTATCGCGCCGTCATACAAATCAATGCCAACCACATCGAGTTCGCGGTCCGGCCGTTCGACCATGAATTCTCGCGACCACACCGGCTGAAACCAGCAGAGACTTCCATCCGCACCACGCACTGAATTGCTTTCCAACAATCCCGCGATTCGAATGGCTTCATTGATACAAGCCTCATCGCTGATCATCCCGTCCAACTCGTTTGTGGAATGCGTTGAACGGGACTCTACCGCCGGAATTCGCGAACGAATCGCCGAGCGAATCAGATCGGTCTGAAATGCGAGGTCCGATTCGTCGAGAGAAACCAGGCGTTCGACAGCCGCCGCATGGCTTGACCGTGCGAACCAGTCCGCGACCTGGCGGCCCGTTCCGATGGCCAGACTGTTGTCGCCTGCCAAAGCCGAAAAATATGGAACGTCCCCTCGCTCCATGGCCTGTCGCTCGGTGTTCCAGATTTCTCTCCAGCCCGACCGGTCGTCGAATTTCTCACTGTTCAGAGAAGCCATCGCGAGCTGCTCGATTTCAATGCTTCGGTCGGCGCCGTCACGAAGCAGTTCGGGCTTCTTCAGATGTTCGAGCACGGCGACATATATCGACGTCCTGCGGTACACAAAACGGACGTCCACCCGGCTGAGACGCTGAAACGGGCTCCCGGGGGCCAGCAGCGCGTGCCGCTCGTGGATAAAGAAACGGTACATCGCCGCAAAACCGCTCACGAAGTCCGCTTCGTACTCATAGAGGTGAAGCGGGCGGCCATCGACCCTTGCCGCGCGCGGTGACGGGGGAGTCTCGAGCGGGGCACGGACGAACTTCATGCGGTCCGTGTTTATGAAGAGCCAGCGTCGCGTCGTCATCGAAACGTCCTGTTCGAAATCGGCGCCGAAACCGCTGCCGTCATAGACTTCGCCATCGCCGATGCTGCGGCACCAGAAAGGGAGAAGATAGGTCGAAAGCACGGAACTGGTCAGGCGGCGCCGTGCAAGGCGCGGCGCTTCGCTGCCGACGGGGAGCGGATCACGGGTTAAGGGAGAGAGTATGGTTTCAACGTCGATGACCATGGGGTGCTCGCCCGCGAAGACGAGATTGTCTCCGTGGCAATCGGTTCCGTGAAGCATGTGAACGACTGCCAACAAAGCCCCGGCGCGCGTGAAATACCTGCGAACGCTCTCCTCGGCCTCGCAGGGCGCATAAGCCACGTACTCGGCCCAGCCGTGGTCTCCACAATCAAGGACGCGAAACGTTCGAAAGGTTATCGGTGCGCCAAGGCTTCCAAACCAATCCAGCAAGGCGTTCCAGGCGACTTCCACTCCCAGGGAGCGCGGCTTGTAAACAATCCGGTCGCCGGAGGCAAACGATAGAATGGCGACGCTGCGCATGCCGTGATGCGGATCCGACAACGATGTCGCGACGTCTGTAACTGTGAGTTCGCCCTGAATTCCGAACCTCTCGCGGATTTCGCGGGCATCGTTCGCAAAGTGGCCAAGCATCTCGACGGTCGCTTCCACCCAAAGCTGGGACGTGTTCGAAAGCACGCGAGCGAGCACGCTGTATTCTTCAAAAAAGAAAACGAGATCACCGGAGAGCATCCTGTCCACGAATGCGCTGTACGCGGCAGACGAGTCTGCCTCCAATGAGTGGTCCAGCAATTCAATGGAAAACTCCATCCACAGAGCCCGCGCCGCCCGTGACGAAAGCCAGTTCAGCAGTTGTCTTTCGAGCACTCGATGCGCTTCGTACGCGAAATGCGAGCAGGCAGCTCCGGCTTGACGTTCGCACGCTGCGCGCGCCCAGGTGACGAAGGGCGTCAGCAGGTCCTCAAATGGAACAGGTGCGCGATCATCGAGACACCTCTCGCGCGGTCTCGTGGAATTTGAAATCTGCAGCACTTCGGCGAGAGTCATCGCCCAGCGAGGCATTTCGGCATCAGGACGAAGCCGCACCGGGCCGACGGCCTTCCGCGCTGTCGCCTCGTTCAGACCATCCCAGGCCAGCCGGCGCTCGAACCGCTCCGCATCGTCATTGGCTGCAATTCGTCGCCACGCGAGCATTCGCGCATCGACGATCTGATCTTCTATTGGAATGAAATCCGGCGACAGCCGCTCCTCGATGGAACTGGCTCGCGCGACGATGTTTCTCAAGACGTCTTTCATGCGTGTATCTTTACAGCCGCGGAGCGGCGGCAGAGTGTAGCCACGGCCTGCAGGCCGTGGTTTGAGATTTTGAGCGCGATGAGCCGCAGAGCGGCGAAAGAATCTTTCGCCGCCCTGCGGCTCATGTGGCGCTGGATTATCGTCAACCACGGCCTTCAGCCGTGGCTACAGGCTGTCGCCGCTCCGCGGCTCTTAATATATGAGATTGTCGCAACTCCTGATCACACGATCTGCTTCTGCTTCCAACGACGACAACGATCTGCTCGAACGAGCCGGATATACGCATCGGCTCGCCGACGGACTCTACACGCTATTGCCGCTGGGTCATCGTGTGTTGCAGCGCATCAGCGCGATCGTCCGCGAAGAACTGGATCGAGCCGGAGCTCAGGAAGTCGCCATGCCGCTGCTTCAGCCGGCAAGCCTCTGGGAACGTCGTGCTGGCGTGTTCGGTCCGCAGTTGTTTCGCGTAGAAGGCGAGAACGACGAACGTTTGGTCCTTGCCCCCACACACGAAGAAGTCGCGACGATCGTCGCCTCGGCCTGCATTCATGAAAGCCGGGATTTGCCGCGCATTCTTTACCAGATTCAGCCGCGCTTCCGCGATCAGGACGCCGGCAGCAGGTCCGGACTCATGCGGACGCGAGAATTCGTGATGGCCGACGCCTACAGCTTTCACGCCGGCCGCGAGAGTCTCGACGAAACCTACACGGCGATCAAGAACGCGTTGTGCGCGGTCCTCGAACGGTGCGGCGTTCGGATCCAAATCGTCCCTGCCGGCAGTGGAGCGATGGGCGGCGAAGAGTCCGAGGAACTGCTCGCATCCTTTCCGCGGGCTGCAAATACGATGGCCTTGCAGTGCGAGAAGTGCGGATACGCGGCCAGCCTGGAGATCGCGGAATGTGCGCATTCCGATTCGACGGAGGACGTCTTGCCTCTGGAAGAAATCCCGGTTCCGGATTCGCTCGCGCCCGCGCGCCGCCTGACGGGATTGCCTTTCATCGCCGCAGGCCGGGTGGGTTTGGCGGTGATGCCTGCGAATCGGGTTCTGAATCCCGCCAAATTTGCCGGCGCATTATCCGGTCACGGCTTCAATATCGCCGATTGTCATGTTGCGTCCGCGGCAGAACTCGCGAACCTGGGCGGCACCTACGACTGGATCTCCATCGTGCGGACTCCGCCTGCGGTCTTTGTGATTGCCGACGAGAGTGTGCGGGCGGGCGCCAATTTCGTCCTGCCATCGCCACGCGGGGGATATTTCTTGAAGAACGTGAACGGCGCGCGCGACTTTCGCGTGGATGCGTTTGCAGACATCAGCTTCGCTGCGGAAGGCGACGCCTGTGTTCGCTGCGGTAAACAACTGAATGCCATCCGCGGTACGGAGGCTGGCCACATCTTCAAGCTCGGTCACCGATACTCTGCAGCGTTCGAGATGGGCTGCTACGGCCTCGGTGTCACGCGTCTCATGCAGACGATCGTGGAACAGAATCGAGACTCGCGCGGCATCGTGTGGCCGAAGACCGTCGCGCCATACATCGCGATCATCGTGCCTGGGAACGTCCACCTTGCGGAGCAGCTTTATTCCAGTTGCAAAGAACTGGAGATCCTGCTTGATGATTCCGACGCTACAACCGAAGAGAAGCTTCGACGCGCGGATCTCCTGGGCATGCCGTTTCAGATCACTGTTCCGGAGGATGGCTCCGTTGTCGAAATCCGCGAGCGCCTGTCGACGGAAATCCACCACGTGCATGCATCAGACGTGCCGGCATTCCTGCACGATTCAGTGCCACCTGGCCGAACGGTTTAATGGGATTGAGCGGGGAACTGGTCTGAGATGAGACGCTTCGCCGCCTCCCGCCGTTGCTCCTGAAGAGCGCGTACCCCCGCATCCAGGGCGCCGCTCTGGATCAACTGAACGATCCGCTCCGCCAGAGCAGCGAGGTGATCCCGGTTCTGCCGGCCGTCGAGGTCGATCGATGCCGGCGGAAAGAAGGCCCTGAAATCCCGATGTTTGAGAGCCACCCGCACGAGGGTCTCGAGCACATCGTAGCCGGTTAATGGTTCGATGCCGAACGTGACGTGCAGAGAGCGGCTATCGAGCGCCACCGCCGAGTGGAACTGGCCGCGCGGGAGGTAGAGCACGTCCCCGGGCCCGAGGACCTGCGTCATCAGGATCTCCCGTTCCGCCTCATCGCGCCGCCCGTGTAGCTCTGCGAGGAAATCGGTCTTATAGGGCGGGGCATCCAGCGGGCGATCGGCGCGGACGGATGAGATGGCCCACTCCTTCCGTCCCTCGACTTGTAGAGCCAGTACTTCGTGCGCGTCGAAGTGCATTCCGAACGGCGAGTCTTCTCTGCCGGTCGAATAAACGTTCGGCCACACCCTGGCGTCGAGTGCTCGAGCAAGATCGCCCAGGCAGTCGTCGATCTCCGGTGTAACGCCGCGCGCTCCGTTCCACAAGATGGGGTGGCCCGCTGCCACGTATGAACGCAATGCTTCGAGCGTGAGAGGTTCACACCGTAAATGCTCGATGTCGGCCTGTACCTTGCCCTGTCTCTTCCCCGGACTCGCGATGGCCGCCAGAAACCGATCAAGGTCAAGCAGGCCTCGAGCGCGGTCCGGATATCCCGTCATCACGGCTGGCTTCTGTTCATAGTAGTCGGCGAAGAACTCGCTGACGGTGAGCGGTGCGAGGAATTCGGCGAGTCGCGCAGCGGGAATCATCGGCTAAGCGCCAGGACATTACAAATAAAGGTCATGACGGTGTCGGTGATTCAAACGGGTGGCAGGGGAGGGTATGACTTGATTTTGCATCACTCCGATGGGACGCACCCCGTGATCCTTCCCGCGGGCTTTACAGCACCTTGATGTCTGGCGGGTCAGTTAGCACCTTGGTGTCTGGTGCGTCATTTAAAATGGCACGAATCGGCTCCAGCGTCTTGATGTCCTGGACAACGATCCCTCCGCTGATATCCTCCAGCGCTTCCGGTTGCAGTTCATCCGTCGTCAGAGTTTGTTCTTCCTTCTTTTGGTCTTCCATCTTTCCCTCCGTTTATTGGTGTGCGGAGATTCTGCGCCACGCCCCTGCAATAAGAAACACAATAATGTTCGTGCTTGACCTGCGCCGAGCGGGACAGGTTTTATCGGTGATAAACCAGTGGGTTTAAGGGAGACGCTGCCGGCATTCCCGGGATTCCACCGGGGAAGAATCCTTTAAGGTCCGCTTCTCTCGCGGAGTTGTCCGGCGTCGTTAGGTTCGCTCCGTCGGCAAAATAAATGATGGTCATGACTTCCCTCAAAGTTCCGCTTTGGTTGGGAAGCGCCCCGTGGAGGGTCCAGCCGGAATGAAAGGTGGCGTCCCCGGCCTTCATCGGAGAGGCGGCAGTGCGAACATACCCTTTCTTGTTCACGAAATTATTGAAGAACAACTGCGATGTATCCGACGTGCCGAAGTCTCCCAGATTTTTTTCTCTGTGGGATCCGGTAGCGAAAACCATCGGACCTTCCTTCTCCGTGACGTCCACTAATGGCATCCACATGGTAATGGTGTTGTCTGTGTCCAGCGGGAAGTAATGCTCATCCTGATGCCAGGGCGTAATGCCGCCGCCGGGCTCCTTGAAAAGGGCCTGGTCGTGGTAAAGCCGGACGCCTTCCACCCCCATTAAATCCGCCGCGATCTTGCCGAACCTTTTCGCCAGGACGAATTTTTTGATCTCCCTCTCCCTCAACCACAGGTTGATGACCAGAATGTGAGCCTTGCCGAAAGTGTCTCTTTCTTCGAGCGGACGGGTCTCCGTGTTGCAGTCTTCGACCACCTGCTTGAGCAGGGGACGGTAATGTGCAATCTCATCCGGGTGAGCCACGCCGCGTAAAAGGACGTGCCCATCCCGCCGATAGGAAAGGCTCTGGCCCCGGGTTAATGGATAATCATCATCAAAGGCGGGAATCATGTTGAACCCTTGTCCTTGAAATAGGCGCGCGCCGCGAATCATCGTCAGGTCCGGCTACCGGCGACAGTCTCAAGCCGGCGGGCAGGCTGTGCTCGCGTGGTACGCACAGCATGTTGACCGAAACAATGTCGGCAAAGATATTCTCCGTGATCTGCCTGAAGTTGTTTGAGTTCCACAACGGTGTCAGATGCCACCAGAGCCGATATCCGAGATGTTCGATCAGCTCGATTAATGAACGGGACCGGCTTTCACGGTCATTCTCGACGTAGAGCAATGGCCGGCATGCGGCGATCGTCCGTCGCGCCCCTTCGATCACCCCGACCTCGCCGCCCTCAGCGTCGATTTTGAGAAGAAAGCACCGGTCTAAACCGAGGCCGTCGACGGTATTAATCGTGATCGCCGTACCGCCATCCGCCAGCGGCCTTCCAAGCTCGAAAGCGCCGAAGTTACCGGGCCGCTCGTAGTCCGGCATTCCACAATAGACGACGCCAGGATTGGCACCGAACGCACACTCGTGAACATGCACGATGGTACCGACACCGCACTCATCCACGTTGCGTCGCAGGAGGTGGTTCAGTCGTGGCTGAGGTTCGACCGCGTGCAGTTTCCCACTCTCGCCAATTTGCTTTGCCATCGGCACTGTAATGGCGCCGATGTTCGCGCCGACCTCTACGACCGTATCGCCAGGCTTCAGGAGACTACACAGGAACGCGACTTCGTCCTCCGAGTACTCGCCGTAGACAGAGAGGCTCCTACCTATATAGATGTCCGTTGGCAGATAAGAAAAAGTGCCATATCGACAGGAAACGCGCGGCGGTCGAGGACCCTGCCCGACAATCGCCGCCAGATCCAGAAGCGCATCGAGGACTCGGTGCGGCCGAATCTTGTCCATCGACTTCTCGGCGGACTCCTCGGCAATGTGCCGTCCATGCGGTGAAAGGCGAAATCCAAATTGCCGCGGCGACGTCGGTCCGAATAGTGCTAAGCCTGGCATGCGGAACAGATCGGCGGCGTGGAGAAAGCACGAATCGATGCCAAGAAACAGGTCCGCGTGCCGCATCACGGCAAGCACCAGTTCGAGATGCGCACCGCTGTGCGCGCCGATGTGAATCACGCGTCCTTCGTGCGTACCCAGATCGATGGGCTCACGGCTCGCCACAATCACCCCGTATTCGGGCCGCTCCGCCAAAAAGCGCTCAAGCACCCAGGCGAACCGCTCTGCCGGCCAGGTCTTTTCAGGCAGTGTTTCCGGGTGCAGAAAGAGTACGCGATCCCAGTCACGGCACTTTGCCGACACATACCGCGAGGCGGCGGATTCCGCGGCGGGCGAAAACACTGGTGGTGCGCAGAATCGATCGAACTGAAGCGACGGATCGAGGTGCTGCGGCAGCGCAAACAGTTTGTCGAAATTGTGAACGCCGGACTTGCAGAAGACCCGCTCGTCAAAGATTTCCGAATAACCCACTGTCCGTGACGCAGCCAGGCTATGAGCCAATTCCAACGCCGACGGCACGGCATGTCCGGGAAAGCATAGAAAAAGGTCGCAGCGCTCCGCGGAGCCCGCAACGCGAGTTATGTCGATGCGGTCCTTGTCGTCGTCGTTGCACCAGACTCGGACCGTGTCGCTGAACGGAAGATCACGATAGAAGAAGGACAACATGCCTTCCCCGAGGAAGAGCTGCAGTCCCTGGGGGAAGATTGCGGCTAATGCGCGCATTGCAGGCAAGGCGATCAGCTGGTCTCCCAACTTGTTCACCATAAACACGGCGGGTCGCTTGAAGCCGGAGGTCAGCACGGTTCTCAGGCGCGAGCGGTCGCGAAATCAATTCGTGATGGTGTACTTCCTGGCCGCGCCTACAACCTTTTCGAGTGCCTGATCGCTCAATTCATTGGAACCCATCTGATCCCGGGCAGCGAGATACTCGGTGACGGCGTCCTCCTGGCTGACTTTGCGGCCGAGAGTTTCCTCGACAACCGCCGCGAACTCTTCAGCCGTGAATTCAAAGCCGGTGTCATAAGCGATCTTCACCCACGTATCCAGCGACGGCCCGGCTCCGGCCATGCGTTCGTTGAGATCCTGACTCTTGTTGATGGCTTCAATGAAAAACACAACGTTTTCTTTAGACATGGCGCGGGAATATATCACCCGTATAGATTTGAACATCGATCTTTCCAACGTCTACTGGAGTGGCGACGCCTTGGGCATGGTTTCCTTTTGACAGAAAACGATACTTCCGACAGACTCGCCAAAACCTTAATCACAGGAGGAAAGATCATGTCAGGTGACCCGTTGGAAAAGAAGGCGGAAGAACTCAGCCAGGAAGCCGAAGAATTGACCTCGAAAGACATGGACGCTGTTGCCGGCGGCGCCGAACCTGCCGGCAACAAAAGCAAGTTGCCGATCAGACCGGCAGAGCCGATCAACGATTGATTCCGACATCGAGCCCGATATGCACGTCGGGTTCCCGCACAACCTGCCTTCCATTGCCCGCCGGGTTTCCAGCCCAAAGGTCAGCCTATCCTCTAGCCGCTCGGTCCGGCGTATGATGCTTTGCGAAGACTCAAGGACAATGGGCCCTGGGTGTGCGAACCGAAGTGATTCATGTTTAGAGAAGCGTTCGTAGTCATAACCCTCTCGCTCCTTCTGGCCGTTCCGTCTTTAGCCCGTCAGCAGGAGCAACAGTTTGATCGTGCGGCCGCAGGCCGCATGCTGCTGGAGAAGGGAATCGAGGGCCTCCAGCAACTGCTCGCAACGGTGGATGCGCCTCCGCTGACCTTTGACCAGGAAACCCAGATTCGCAACCTTCACGACCTGCTTCGAAGGGAAGCCTCCAGCCTTCAGGAAGAAAACAAAATGGACGCATCGACCTTCAATGCGTTGCTGGCCGACCAGTTGTTCCTGGCCGCTTTGAAGTTCCTGAACACGGTGCAGCGCGGCGCGCTGGGCGTCGCTGCCGAGGTGAACTCGAGTTCGGATCTGCCGGCCGATGAGAACGAGCTTCGCGAATATTTGCGCGACCTCACCAGCACCGCGTCGCGCCAGGGCCAGGACGACGATGAAGACCTCGTCATCGACGGCTTTTCAGGCGGGCGTATACCGAACCGCGACGAGATCATGGAGATCCGCATCAACGACAACGCTTTCACGGCGGAGTCGAGCGA
>Ga0137433_1000771_pt1 | contig 15509 bp, 12 predicted proteins | sample EasRivERMZT840_2_FD_102335 | JGI IMG/M metagenome (GOLD analysis project Ga0137433, IMG submission 102335) | Soil microbial communities from meander-bound floodplain in the East River, Colorado, USA - East River MetaG ERMZT840_2 | ecosystem: Environmental > Terrestrial > Soil > Floodplain ...
CGTCAAAGGCGACGTACTCGCTTACGATGCACGGACTGGAAAGAAGCTGTGGAACTTCCACACGATTCCGCGCAAGGGCGAGAAGGGTTACGAAACCTGGCTCAATGGCTCTGCGGAATACACAGGCAGCGTCGGTGTCTGGGGGCCGTTCTCTGCGGATCCGGAACTTGGTTACGTCTATCTCAATACGGAAGCGCCGACCAATGACCTGTGGGGTGGAGCGCGGCCCGGCGCGAATCTTTATTCCGACAGTCTGATCTGTCTCGATATCAAGACGGGGAAGATGATCTGGTACTACCAGATGATCCATCACGATATCTGGGACTACGATTCGCCGCCGCATCCGATTCTGGTGGACGCCACCGTTGACGGTGTCCGCCGCAAACTCGTCGTGCAGCTGACCAAGCAGGCGTTTGCATATGTGTTCGATCGCGTCACGGGAAAGGAAATCTGGCCCATCGTGGAGAGACCGGTTCCACAGACGGACATCAAAGGCGAATGGAGCAGTCCGACACAGCCGTTTCCGACCAAACCGCCGGCGTTCGACCGGCAGGGCATTACGGTGGATGATTTGATCGACTTCACACCGGCGCTCCGGGCGACGGCGTTGCAGGCAATCGAAAAATTCCGTATCGGGCCCATCTTTACGCCGCCGATCGAGGTCGTCACAGGACCGAACGCGCTGAGCGGCACGATCCAGGTTCCGGGATACGGCGGCGGCGCCAACTGGCAGTCCGGCGCGGCGGATCCGGAAACGGGATTTGTATATGTCGGGTCGAACACCAATCCGACCGGAATCGGCAACAGGAAAAACGCCAATTACAATCCGGCCGATGGCGATTCTGCCGAATACAGTCAGGCCACCAGCGCCATACCTCAGATCAACGGTCTCAGGTTGCTGAAGCCTCCATACGGACGAATCACCGCTTACGACATGAACAAAGGCGACATCGCCTTTACGATCCCCAACGGCGATACGCCGCCGAACATCAAAGCTGCATTCGAAGCTGCCGGCCTGAAGGACGTTGCGCCGACGGGCGCGCCATCGCAGGCCCACCTGCTCGTGACGAAGAATTTCCTCTTCGCGACAGAAGGCTCTGGAGGTCAGGCGATTTTTCACGCGTACGACAAGAAGACCGGCGCGAACATCTGGCAGAGCGCAATGCCGGCAGGACCTGCAACTGGAATTCCGATGGCGTACACGCATCAGGGTAAGTCGTACATCGTGCATGCCGCGCGCGGTCCTCAGGGTGGTGGCGCTCAACTCGTCGCATGGACCATCGCTCCACCGCCTCCACCGGGTGGCGGCGGCAGAGGCGGGCGTGGTGGCCCTCCGGGTCTGGGTAATCCGCCGGCCGGCGGCCGCGGCGGCCAGCAAGGCGCAGGCGCGGAACCTCAATAGGAATTGTATTTCGCCGTTTCCCGCGCTTCGAAATAAACAAAGAAAGGGGCCGCGATGGCGACCCCTTTCGTTTCATTCGATGTGTTCTCAGTTCTGGACCGAGTACACAAGCAGCTTCGGATTGTTGTTCACTGGTGGACCGGCAGGCCCCGGCACCGGTGGCGGAGTATTTCCGCGTTGCGCTGCTGCAGCTGTCGGCTCTTGAGGCGCTGCGGGCGGTGGCGCCGCACCCTGGCCGCCGCGTCCGCCACCACCACCGCCACCGCCGCCTCCACGGCCGGCAGCGCCGGTTCCGCCCATGACGGCGATGTACTGCTTGCCGTCGAGCATGAAAGTCATCGGCGGGCCGACACCGGAGGTCACCGGCAGCGCCGTGTCGAGAAGCTGTTCACCCTTGTCTGCGGTGAACGCTTTCAGCCGGCCGTTGCTCATCGTCTGAATCACGAGGTTCGAAGCCAGAGACAGCGTACCGCCGCCCGTCTGTCCGCCGCCGGGAGAGAACCATCGCTCCTTTTGAGTCGCAGGATCCCACGCGCTGAGAATGCCGCCGCGCACGCGGCTTCCATCAGGATTCATGCGAACCGGTCCGTGAGGAGGCGGCGATGCCATCGGTACGCCACCGCGCGCTCCACCCAGATTGAGTCCGAAGTTCTGTCTTCCCGGAGTCGCCTCGTAGGCCTTGGCCGCTACGAAGTTGAATGAGTTCTCGACCGCGATCGGAACATAAACCAGACCGGTGTTCGGATTGAACGACATCTGTGATGTGTTGTGCATCTGCACCGGAAAGACCGTCGTGCCTCTTTCCTCCGAATACATCGCGTCGGGATGAACATTGGGCCGGCCCGTCTTCGGATCGATATCGATAGCCCAGCTCACCTGCGACATTTCGGATGCCGAGATGAATTCGCCGCTTACGCGATCGACCACGTAGAAGTAACCGTTCTTGTTCGCCTGCATGATGACCTTGCGGTTGCGACTGTTGATTCGAACGTCCGCAAGCATCAGGTGCTGGATCGCGTCATAGTCCCATTCGTCGCCGGGCGTCGTCTGGTAGTGCCACTTCAACTGACCGTTATCCACGTCGATGGCGATGATGGAGGCAATATAAAGATTGTCGAGATTCTTCTTTTCGCCGCCGTTGCGAACGTCCGATGACCAGACCGTTCCATTACCGGTTCCGACATACAAAAGGTTCTCGTCGGGATCGTACGCCATGCCATCCCACATGGATCCGCCACCGCCCTGCTCCCACCATTTACCGGCCCAGGTTTTCGCCGCGGCTTCCATGGCTTTGCTCTCAAATCCCTTTGAAGGATCGCCGGGTGTTGTATAGAGCCTCCAGAGTTCCTTGCCGGTGTTCACATCGAATGCGGTGACGTATCCGCGGAAAGGAGGGAATTCGGCGCCGGCATTGCCGATGAAGACCTTGCCCTTCGCGACGCGGGCCGCCATGGTGAGGGAGTATGAGGAGATCTCGCCTTCTTTCGGTTGCGGAATGGCCCAGGTCGACCACAAGAGCTTTCCGGTCGCGGCGTCCAGCGCCTGCATGCGTCCGTCGATGACGGGAACAAGCACCTTGCCTTCGTACAGCGCCATACCGCGGCTGTTCACACCGCAACACAGGCGCGATCGGCCCGGCGCCGTCATCGTTCGATCGGCCTCCGGATCATAGCGCCAGATCTGTTTGCCGGTTTTCGCGTCGACGGCTGCGACGATGCTCCAGTTCGTAACGGTATAAATGATGCCGTTCGAAAAGAGAGGATTCGCCTGCTGGCTGCCGCCCCCCGGACCAAGTTCATACGACCAGGCGAGCGCCAGTTTGCCGACGTTCGTGGGATTGATCTGAGTCATCGTGCTGTAGCGCTGCTCGGCCCAGTTCATCCCGTGGGTTATCCACTCCGCGCCTTTTCCCGCGTCTTTCAGCGCCTTGTCGTCGATCCTCTTGACCTGTTGCTGCTGAAACGCAAGCGTCGTCCATGTAATGAAAACGATTCCGAAAACTGCCAGAAGAAGCCATTTCATTCGCTGTACCGTCATAGTGCTCCTCACCTTAGATAGGTGTCAGTTGGTTACCAGACCTGTCAGAGGAGTGTCAAGGCCCGACAAAAAGAACTGTAAGAAAACCCTCTCTTCGATCGACTATCTCCAACGGATGCCGGAGAACAAGCGCACGAGGGACGACCTCTACCAGGAAGCGGCGGCGAGTTGCGGCGCGGCTCTCGGCCGCCTGGCCCGCGCTTATGAAGCCGATCCGGACAAGCGTCGCGATCTCCTGCAGGAAATCCACGTGGCTCTGTGGCGGAGCTTCGAATACTTCGAAGGCCGCTGCTCGCTTAGAACCTGGGTCTATCGGATCGCTCACAATACCGCGACGTCGGTAGCGATTCGCCCGAAGCTGAAGGCTCCGGCCTTCGTGGGTCTCGACGAAGTCGAAGCGTCCGTTCAGGAGGATGGCGAGGCATCGCTGGATCAGCAGCAGGCTCTCGAGCGGCTGTGGGCGTTGATTCAGAAACTCAAGCCGTCCGACAAGCAGGTCATGCTCCTGTATCTCGAAGGAATGGACGCCGCAGCCATCGGCGACATCACCGGTTTCTCCTCTTCGAACATCGCGACAAAGGTTCATCGGATCAAGAAGGTCCTGAGCCGAAAATTTCGCAAGGGAGATCGCCGTGCCGAATAACGAGATGGATAACGATCTGAGAGCACGATGGCAAAGCCAGCCCGGCGATGACGGGAAAATTCCGCTCGGCGACATTCGCGTGGAGGCGCAGAGTTTTCAAGACCGGATTCGCAGGCGGAATACCCGGGAGTATTTCGCGTCGTCGGTAACCATCCTGATCTTTGTGCTGGAGATTCTTTTTATCCCCTTCCCACTGCCAGTCCGTGTCGCACTGCTTTTGTGGATTGCCGCTATCGTTAACTTCATGTTTCAGATTCGGAAGCGAGGCTCGCAGCGCGCGCTGCCCGAAGATCTGGGGGCATCCTGTCTCGATTTTCACCGGAGGGAACTCGAACGTCAGCGTGACGGTCTCGAAAGCTTCTGGCGATGGGGACTGTTGCCTGCCGTTCCTGGCACAGTGGTCCTGGTCATATCGATTGCCTTCGCGCGACCCGGCGCCTGGATCGTGTCATTGATTTTCACGGCCTTCGCCGTCGCGTTCTTCATATTCTTTGCACAACTCAATCGACGTGCCGCGCGCAGGCTGCAGCGCAAGATCGATGATTTGTAGAAAGGCCGGGCGGTCATAGACCGCCCCTACAGTTTCTTGTGCCCTAGTTGGTCGCGAAGCAGTAGAACATTCCGGCGCCGCCGGTCGGCGCGAGTTGTTCCATGCCGCAACCCTGTGATGCATGGATCGCGTTCCAGGAGTTCACGCCGGCGTTGCGTCCCAGGCGATCCGCGTGGCCGAGCATGGTCTTCGCGTCGGCGTTTCCGACAGTCCAGTCCTTGCAGGTGTCGGCATCCCTGGTGCCGTCTTCTTTGGTTCCCGTCATGATGTCGTGCTGCAGCGGCTGTGCACTGGGCGCAGGCGGATTACCCGCAAGATAATTCGGCGTGGTTCCTTTCTCCGTCAGTGCTGTCGCGGCCGTAATTTTGTTATTCGCGCTGTGCAGGTCCGCAACGTTCGTCGCGATCTGCTGGCCTTTGGAGTTGAACCATGGTCCGTTGCCGATCCGGCTCTTCGCATCGACAGTGCTCGTGCTCAGGTATGCGCGCCAGGTTTTGGTGCTACCGACCGCTTTGGCCAGCGATTGACACACCGCATCCGCGCCGGACAGACCGCCAAGATTTCCACCCTTTGGGTTCGAGCTCGTCACGAAGAAGCTCATATTCGGCGCGGCTGTTTGCGCGAACGCCGTGATGCTGCCGATCGACAGAACGGCGATTACTGCTGCTGCCAGAGATCTTTTGTTCATACTTGTGGCTCCTTTGGGGTTGATGGTTTTAATGAGATCGGGAGCCATATATTAATGTCTGCGGGATTTCAGGCGGCAATGAAAACAAAGGTCGATGCATTTCGCTAGACGATCTATGCTCCGATAATCCTTTAAACTTGCACGGCGTCTCAGCGAAACGTAATAATTCGATCCGCTTTACTGACCGGTGTAATGGAGGAGTTGATGATTCGAGCACGCGGATTACTGTCTCTTACCCTGGTTCTGAACCTGATGACTGTCGCCATTTATGGCCAGGCTCCTCGAGGCGGACGAGGCGGAGCGCCGGCGCAGCCAGGTCCAAAGCCGCTGATCGCAAATGCAAAGCCGGTTCGATCGTGCGAGAGTCTGGCGACCGTTGCTCTGCCGAACACGACAATCGAGTCGGCAGCCATCGACGCGAACAATCCCGGCATTTGTCGTGTGACCGCGATCACAACTCATCCGCCGGCGAACGACAAGGTGAAGATCTGGGTCGGCATTCCCACAACGAACTGGAACGGCCGATTTCTCGGCACGGGCGGCGGAGGGTTTTCAGGCGGCAGCGCCGGCGGCGTCAATCAACCGGTCGGTCAGGGTTATGCAGCAGGTGCGACAGATACCGGACACGAGGGCGGAAGCGGCAGCTTTGCTTTGGGTGCAGACGGAAAGTTGAACTGGCAGTTGATTCGCGACAACGGTCACGTCGGGATTCATGAGATGACCGTAACCGGAAAGGCGCTGACAGAAGCCATGTATGGAGTCGCGCCCCGATACTCCTACTTCAATGGATGCTCGACCGGAGGCCGCCAGGGATTGATGGAAGCGCAACGGTATCCGCAGGATTACAACGGCATCGTCGCGGGAGCGCCGGCGATCAACTGGAACAGGCTGCACCCGCAACAGCTCTGGGGCGCGCTGCTCATGAACGTGGAAGGGAATACTGTTCCGCAATGCAAGATCGCCGCGGCCACCACGGCCGTGGTCGCTGCTTGTGACGCGATCGATGGCGTGAAGGACGGAGTCATCGAAGATCCGGGCCGCTGCAAATACGATCCCAAAGCTCTTATCGGTACATCCGTCGCGGAGTGCTCGGCTTTCACGGAAGCGGATGCGAACCTCATCCGCAAACTTTGGGACGGACCGCGCCGGCAAGACGAAAGCTTCCTGTGGTACGGATTGCCTCGCGGCGCGGATCTGAACGCGTTGTGGACCAGCAGAGGGACTCCACTAAAACCTCAGGCATTCGGCATCTTAGTCGATTGGTTCAAGTATTTCCTGACTCAAAACCCACAATTCGACTGGACGACTGTCACGCGCGATTCCTATGAGCGTCTGTGGGATCAATCCGTGGAGCAGTTCGGTGCGGTCATCGGAACCGACAACCCGGACTTGACCGAGTTTCGTAATCGCGGCGGCAAGGCGATCGTGTGGCACGGCTGGGCGGATCAACTGATCAGCGCGGAAGGAACCGTCGACTACTACAACCGTGTCGCCCAGTTGATGGGCGGGGCCGAAAGAACTTCCCAGTTCCTGCGGTTGTTCATGGCGCCCGGAGTGGGGCATTGCGCCGGCGGCGCCGGACCCTCGCCGACCGGACAGCTGGAAGCGTTGCTGGCCTGGGTCGAAGAAGGGAAAGCGCCGGAAACGTTGACTGCGACGCGCGCGGTTGGAGCGACCACTCGAACTCGCCCGCTGTGCCAGTATCCTCTTGTCGCGAAGTACAAAGGAACCGGCAGTACCGACGACGTGGCGAACTTTACGTGCAGCACCGGATTTTAAGGGACCAAGGGGTCAGACCCCTCGGTACCTAAGATGAAAGCGATACGCACTCAAGTGGGAATTGTCGGAGCCGGCCCGGCAGGCTTGATGCTTGGTCATCTCCTGCATCTGGCCGGCATCGACTCCCTCATTATCGAAGATCGATCCGAGGACTATGTGATCGAGCGCGTTCGCGCCGGCGTCCTCGAGCAAGGCACCGTCGATCTCATGATCGAGACGGGCGTCGGCGACCGGCTTCAGCGTGAAGGGCTCCCCCATGACGCCATCTGGATCAACGTTCAGGGAGAGCGCCGCCGGATCGATATGGCGGAGCTGACCGGCCGGCGCATTACCGTTTACGGACAAAACGAAGTCGTCAAGGATCTCATCGCAGCGCGCCGGCACTGCGGCAGGCCATTGTTGTTCGAAGTTAATGATGTGAGCGTTCACGACCTGGATTCGAAGTCGCCCACCGTACGGTTCACCAAAGACTCCGAGGCACACGAGATTCGATGCGACTTCATTGCCGGCTGTGATGGATTTCACGGCATCTGCAGGCCATCGATCCCCGAGAATCAAATCCGCATCTACGAGCGCGTCTATCCATTCGCATGGCTGGGAATTCTGGCCAACGCGAGCCCTTCCTCACCGGAACTCGTATACAGCCTCCATGAGCGCGGCTTCGCGTTGTTCAGCATGCGCTCGAACGCGGTGACCAGACTGTACCTGCAGTGCGCGCCGGACGAAGACCTTAAGCAATGGCCGGATGAGCGCATCTGGGACGAACTCGTCACGCGGCTGGCGAGCAAAGACGGATGGAAGCCAAATGTCGGATCCATCACTCAAAAAGGCGTCACAGGAATGCGCAGCTTCGTGGCGGAACCGATGCGCTACGGCCGGATGTTTCTCGCGGGCGACGCGGCTCACATTGTTCCGCCGACCGGAGCAAAGGGTTTGAATCTCGCGATCGCGGATGTGTGGCGGCTGTCACGCGCTGTGACGGATTACTATCGGTCGGGGTGTGAAACGGCGCTGGACCGCTATTCGGAAGATTGTCTGCGCCGGGTCTGGCGAGCACAGCGCTTCTCCTGGTGGATGACTTCGATGCTGCACAAATCAGACATCGACAATCCGTTCGACTGGAAGCGCCAGCTTGCCGAACTCGAATATGTGATGAGTTCCCGCGCCGCAATGACCAGCCTTGCCGAGAACTACGTCGGCTTTCCGATCGAGTAAGAAAACTTTTTCTTGACGAGTTTTGTAAGTATGGATATTTTGTCTCGCGTTAGGACAAATAACCGTACAAAGCGTCATTGGCTGCCTGGTTGGGTACCAGGAAATCCTGGAAGCGCCATTAATCCTCGGGATTGAGCGCTACGCGTTGGGATGCTTTGCACAATTAGTCTTTTAATGGGACATAAAGAGTGAGACGAATAAATCCAGCCCGTTTTCAGGTCGCGAACCGGGGAACGTCACGCGATATCAATCGGCGAATCGTCCTCAATCTGGTGAGAGCGCAACAGCCGATTTCCCGCGCGGACCTCGCCCGCAGGATGGGAATGCGCCGCGGAGCGGTATCGCTGATCGTCAACGACCTGCTCGAGAGCAAGCTCATTTTCGAAGGAGCGACGGGCGAGACGTTGAGAGGCCGTAAGCCTACCTTCTTATATATCGATTCCACACGTCGCACCGTCGTTGCTGCGGACGTTCGCGCGAGCGAGACGCACCTCATGCTGGCAGACTTGTTGGGCAAACCGCTCACCGGAGTCATCTCGTTTGTAACGCCAAAAAAACCGCAGCAGCTTGTTACGGAACTCGCGACTCGAATCAAGAGTCTGCTTCGTGAGCAGGGCGTGGACGTGTGTGAGGGCATTGGCGTCGTTGTCCCCGGCATGGTGGAACACTCCACGATGAAAGTACTCCATGCTCCGACTCTCGGCTGGCGTGACGTCAACCTCCGCGACCCGCTCTCAGCGGCATTGGGCCTGCCGGTACAGATCGAGAATTCAGGCCGCGCGTGCGCTCTTGCACAGGTGTGGGCGATGCGCGGCGATGCTGCTTCGGCGCCGGGCGATGTTGTCTTCATCAGTGTTTCGGACGGCGTCGGCGTCGGGGTCATCATTCACGGCGAACTTCTTCGCGGGCGTCACAACATTGCGGGAGAGTTTGGACATGTTCCGCTTTCGCTCGATGGTCCCAGATGCTCGTGCGGCTCGAACGGCTGCTGGGAAGCGTATGTTTCGAACCGGGCGACACTGGCGCGATATTTCGGTCGCCCACAGCCTGAAAATGCGAAACGCGCTCAGTTCTCAGTTGAAGATCTTGTCGCGCGGGCGCGGGCGGCTGATGCGAAGGCCATTGCGGCCATCGAAGCCACGGCGCGCTATCTCGGTTTGGGGCTGGCTTCAGTTATCAACGCCCTGGATCCTGCCCGTGTGTACATCGGCGGTGAGATCACGCTCGCCTGGGACCTGATCGAATTTCCACTTCGCGCGGCGCTGGCCGAAAGGGCGTTGACGCCCGCGGCGGCGGACACCGACATACGGCGCGTAGCCGCGAGCGAACATCCGCGCCTGCAGGGTGCGGCTGCGCTCGTGGCAGCGCCGTCGTTTGCAGCTCCGATTGTGGCTTGAAGAAAGGAATAGGAAGAAAGAAAGATGTCAACTCCGTCGATCGCTACGCCCACCTGCGTCGTCCGCAATACCGCGGCGAAAAAAGGACGAACCTGCTCTGTCATGCCGGGCGCAACCGCTGCGCGTCACCTGCGCTACGGCCGAATCATTATCGATGCCGGCGATAGCCCGATTCGGTTCACGACTAGCGGTGTTGAAACCGGCCTCATCTGTCTCGGCGGCCAGGCATCGGTTCTGGTTGACGCGGAGTCGACGGAACTGACCCGCTTTGACACCTTATATATCCCACGCGACGCGTCAGTTGAAGTGAAGGCCGGGCCATTCGGGTGCGACATCGCGGAAATCGCGGCGCCTGTGACCAAACGCCATCCGCTGCAGCGCGTGTTTTTCTCGGATGTTCAAAAGGATCCCGGGCTTCATTTTGAGGCGGGCGGGCCGGCGGCGAAGCGCGAACTCAATGTCCTCATCGGAAAGAATATTGAAGCCGGCCGCATTATGGCGGGCGTCACGTTCAGCCAGCCTGGCAATTGGACGTCCTGGCCTCCCCACGAACACGCGGCGCTGGCGGAGGAAGCCTACCTTTATATAGAGATGCCTCCGCCGTCCTTCGGCATTCAACTCGTCTACACAAACAACGAAGAACCGGAGTTGGCGACTATCGTCCGAGAGGGAGATGTCGTGCTGATGCCCGAAGGCTATCACCCGAACGTCGCAGCGCCCGGCTGCACGATCAATTTCCTTTGGATGATGGCCGCCAATCGGGAAGACATCGACAGGCAATTCGGAGTTGTCAACGTTCATCCCGACTTCTCGTCGACGAAATCCGGACTCGACGCCGGACGATCGGGGGCGAAATGACCAAGATTCCCGAATCCGCTCTAGAGTTTCAACACCGCGATTGGAACGGAATTCCGAGTGAGCGTCTGCCCGACGGCTCGCAGCGCCAGATGATTTGGGGCGAGCGCTTGACCGTGTGTCGTCTGCGGCTGCCGAAGCGGCTTGTGACGCCGGTACACACGCATCCTCATGAGCAGGTGACAATCGTTGTGCACGGTCCCGTGTTGTTCACGATCGGCAACGAGCAGCGCATTGTCACGACCGGCGACGTTCTGCACTTCCCGCCGAATATGCGGCACGGCGCCACGATGCTCGATGAAGAAGTCATACTGATCGACGTCTTCTCGCCGGTCCGCGAAGATTTCTTGCCGCAAGGCACGGTGAGGCCGGAGAAAGCCGTCGCTCCTCTTGATCAGTTTCGTCTCGACGGCAAAGTCGCGCTCGTGACCGGATCTTCGCGCGGACTTGGGGCGGGCATGGCTGTTGCTCTTGCCGGAGCCGGCGCGGACATCGCGCTTCATGCGAGTGAAAAACCGCCGTCGGACACCGAGCTTTCAATCTCTTCGACAACCGGACGCCGCACTGAATTGCTGACCGCCGACCTTGAAGATCGCGCGGCGGCAGACCGTCTGGTCGCGGATACGCTGTCAAGATTCGGCCGCATCGACATCCTCGTGAATAACGCAGGCATCATTCGGCGGCAGCCTGCCGCCGAACACAGCGACGACATTTGGGATTCGGTCATCGAAGTCAATCTCTCGAGTGTTTTCCGCCTGTGCCGGGCAGTGGGCCGGCACATGATCGAGCGGGGCGGCGGCGGAAAGATCGTCAACATCGCGTCGATGTTGTCGTTCCAGGGTGGGATTACGGTTCCCTCCTACGCCGCCGCCAAAGGCGGAATCTCGCAGCTTACGAAAGCGCTGGCGAACGAGTGGGCTCCGCACGGCATCAACGTGAATGCCATCGCGCCGGGTTACATGGAAACGGACAACACGGTGGCGTTGCGAGAGGACGCGGGCCGGAACCAGCAGATCCTCGCGCGCATTCCGGCCGGTCGCTGGGGAACGCCGGCGGATATGGCGGGCGCCATCGTTTTCCTGTCGTCGAACGCTTCCAATTACCTGCACGGACACATCCTTGTCGTCGATGGCGGCTGGTTGAGTCGATGAAGACTACAGCAGCTACGAACGATACACGCATATTGGCAGGCACGAGGCTTTCCCGCCTGCCGCTGGTCGGCGTCTTCTCACGTTTCGTCGGTCCGGCGGCATTGACGGCTGCCGGAATGATCGGCGCGGGTGCGGTTGCTACGCGTCTGCTGGCCGGCGCGTGGTTCGGATACGATCTGCTTTGGGTGGCGCTCTACGTGGTTCCGATGGTCGTTATTACGCTGGACTCCGCATCGCGTGTGGGTGTCCTGTCAGGCGGCCGCGGGATGTTCGAAATGATTCGAAGCGATATTGCCGCGTGGCTCGCCTGGGGAATCTTCATTCCGACGGTCCTCGTGAACGTTGTCGTGAACATGAGCCAGATGTCGGCAATGGTTGAAGGCGCGTACGGCCTTATGGGCATGCTGCCGCCGGCCGGTGCGGACCGAGGTATGGGGCTCGCGGTTGTGACGGTGGCGCTGACCGCGCTCACCGTGGCCGCAGCCGTACTTGGCGGCTACAAGCCGATGGAAAAAATCATGACGGCGCTACTCGTCGTGATCCTGGTATGTTTCATCGCCGTCGCGATCAAAGCATTGCTCGATTGGCAAACGTGGGTTTCCGTGGCGCGCGGTCTCGTGCCTCAGGTGCCGGCGCCGGTGCCGGTCCAGGGCAGCGATCGAATGCGCGACGGATTCACGCAGATCCTCGCAATCGCAGGCCAGGCGCTTCCGCCCTCGGTCTTTCTCGCCTATGGCTACCTGGCTACGAACTCCGGCTACACAGCAGCCGACGTGAAAGCAGCATTCTGGAGAACCGTCCAGAATCTCGGTGTCGTGTGGGGTTTGTTCTCTGTGGTCGTGATTGTAGCGGGTGCATCTGCGTTGCACGCTGTCTATAACGGACAGGGTCCGTCATATCTTGGCGTCACTCACTACTCGCAAATTGAAAGCATCCCGGTCGCCGGTCAGGTACTGGGTCCGGCGTTCCCCGGAACTCTCGGCTTTCTTGCTCCGCGCTTCTTCTCGATAGGTCTGATTGCCGCAGCGTTCACGACGCTGATCTCTGTTTCGTTAACCATGACTTATTTCTGTCTCGATATTGCGGGCAGGAACTGGCGATTCACGAAAGACAACCGGTTGTTCAAAACCGTTTTTGCAATCTGGATCGCCGTTCCTGCTCTGGTCGCCCCTTTCTGGCAACTCCCCGCTCTATTGAAGGCAATCCTGGCAATGATTGGAAATCTCATTCTGGCTCCCGTAGCTGTGCTCGTGATCATGTATTTCATCAATCAAAGGCGCCTTGGAGAGTTCAGAGCGAACGCCGGACGGAATGTCGTGCTCGCCATCACGGCGCTATTTGCCCTGGCCCTGGTGATCAACGGCATCCGCGGACTTGTTTCATGAGCCGAATGAGCGCCAACCCGGAACGCGCCGCGATCGTCAGCGCCATTGAGAGTTCGGGCGTCGTCGCCGTGATTCGCCTTAGCGATGCAACGCAACTTCGTGCCGTGGCAGAGGCGCTTGCAGAGGGCGGCATTCGCGCGCTCGAAGTCACCATGACAGTTCCCCGCGCAGTCGCGTTGATCGAAGAACTCGCCCGCTCTTTGCCGACGGAGTTTCTGGTCGGCGCCGGCACAGTCCTCGATGTCGAGACGGCCAGACAAGTGATCGCTGCAGGCGCGCGCTTCGTCGTCAGTCCGGTGTTCAAGTCTGAGTTGATTGAAGCCTGTCACCGTTCCGATGTTCCGGTGATGCCCGGCTGTTTCTCGCCAACCGAGATTTTGACTGCGTGGGAAGCCGGCGCGGACGTCGTAAAGGTCTTTCCCGCGACGGCGCTCGGGCCGACATTTTTCAGAGACATTCACGGGCCGTTGCCTCAAGTGCGGCTAATGCCGACCGGAGGCGTCACCCGTGAAAACGCCGGAGACTGGATTCGCGCGGGTGCAGTCGCCATCGGCGCGGGGACGGCTCTGGTAGATGCGAAAGCCGTCGCCGAGCGTCGCTTCGATCTCATCACTGAAAATGCGCGTCATTTTATTCAGGCCGTCCAGCTTGCTCGAGGGACGGCGCGGCAGGGCGGGTGAAGTATGGCGAAGACGGTTTGTTTCGGTGAAATCATGCTCCGGCTCAGCCCTCCCGGCTTTGAGCGTCTCTTTCAATCGCCGCAGTTGCACGCGTCGTTCGGCGGCGGAGAAGCCAACGTTGCGGTGAGCCTCGCGCATTTCGGCTGCGACAGCTATTACGTAACACGCCTCCCCGCGAATCCCGTCGGGGATGCGGCAGTCAAGGCGCTTCGTGCTGAAGGCGTCCGCACGGAGTACGTTGTCCGCGGCGGCTCACGGGTCGGCATCTACTTTGCGGAAACAGGAGCCAGCCAGAGGCCTTCCACTGTCGTATACGACCGCGGCCATTCGGCGATCAGTGAACTGGAGCCAGGCAACCTGCCGTGGCGGACCATGTTTGAAGATGCAGCCTGGTTTCATTGGTCCGGGATCACTCCTGCGTTGAGCCGTGGGGCTGCATCATGCACGCTCGAAGCAATCCAACACGCCAGACAGGCGGGCGCGCGCATCAGCGTGGATCTCAATTACCGGAAAAAACTGTGGAGCGACCGTGAGGCGCAGCAGACGATGCGCCGGCTGGCGCCGCTTGCAGATGTCGTTATCGCTAACGAAGAAGATCTGCAATCGGTGCTCGGGATCGACGTGCCCGGGACAAATGTAGCCGGCGGTTCGTTGAATCCCGAAGCCTATCGCAAGGCAGCCGAACGTGTAGCAGCCGAGTTCAGCGTGAAGTGTGTGGCAGTGACGCTGCGCGAGAGTCTTTCGGCAAGCGTGAATGATTGGAGCGCCGTACTACTGGATGCGACCGAGCAGAAGTTCTATCAGAGCCAGCGCTATCGCGTAAGTCTCGTCGACCGCATAGGCGGAGGCGATAGTTTTGCGGCCGCATTGATCTTTGGTTTGCTCACGGGCAAAGGAAGCGAAGAGTCCTTGCGGTTTGCCGTTGCAGCCAGCGCGCTGAAACAGACGATTCCAGGCGATTTCAACCGTGTTTCGGTATCCGAAGTGGAGCGGCTCCTTGCAGGTGATGCGAGCGGCCGCGTTCAAAGGTAGGAAACGAGTGGAAATAGAGGAGGGGGTATGAAGAGGTTGGCTTTTTTGATTGTCACAGCGCTGTTTGTTGCGCTGCCTGCCCTGGCGCAGGACTATCGCGGCCGGGTACAAGGTTTAGTTACTGACGAAACTCGAGCAATCATCCCAGGTGTGAGCGTGACTCTGCGGAACGACGCCACCGGTGTTGCAAATACATACGTATCCGATGAACTCGGCCGTTACGTTTTCGACTACGTCGATCCCGGCGTCTACACGATGACGGCGGAACTGCCGGGCTTCAGCAAGTCTCAACAGCAGAACGTGCGCGTACAGCAGCGCGCAGGCATCGTTGTGGACTTCGTGATGAAGATTGGCGGTGTGGAGCAGACAATCAGCGTCGTTGACGCCCCATCCGTTGTGGAATTCAAGTCGACGACCGCCGCGCTCAGACTTGAGCACGAATTATTGGACCAGATTCCCATCAGCGGACGCAATCCATACAACCTCGCAAACCTGGACCCGACGATCACGACGTCACCTGCGACCAATGAAAACCGGCCGTACCACCACGCTTACGCCAATGACTACGACGCCGGCGGCGGAACGCGCCGGGCAAATGATGTGTTGCTGGATGGAGTCCCGTTGGCAGCAAGCTATAAGACGGCCTACACGCCTGCCGTCGACGCCGTTGAGGAAATCACGATTTCAAAGAACAG
>Ga0137433_1000772_pt1 | contig 15454 bp, 18 predicted proteins | sample EasRivERMZT840_2_FD_102335 | JGI IMG/M metagenome (GOLD analysis project Ga0137433, IMG submission 102335) | Soil microbial communities from meander-bound floodplain in the East River, Colorado, USA - East River MetaG ERMZT840_2 | ecosystem: Environmental > Terrestrial > Soil > Floodplain ...
TGGACATGATCCGCTCCCACGACGGCACTCTCCCGGACTTCAGGAAACGCATTGAGGACGATCTCGACATCTTCGGGATAGACGTTGAGTCCTTCCTTCGTGACGATCATGTCCTTCTTCCGCCCTCGGAAGTACAGGCGGCCTTCTGCGTCGATCTCCCCAAGGTCGCCGGTATGCAGCCAGCCATCCTGAGTCGCTGTGACACTTTCGCCGCGCACCAGGATCTCACCGTCCGGCGCCAGCGTGACATCCTGGCCGCGCACGACCTTGCCGACTGAACCGGTACGCGTGCTGAACGGATGATTGACCGCAATGACGAGGCTCGCTTCCGTGAGGCCATATCCCTGAATCACGGCAAACTTTTGCCGCTTCCAGAATTTCTCCAGCTCGGGATCCACCCGCGCCCCTCCCACAACAAACGCAAAGAACTTCCATCCCAGTCGCCGCCGCGCCTGAAGGGGACGAGGGGTCTGACCCCTCGTCCCCCTTTCAAATTCGTTCTTCAGGTTTTCGAGAATGCGAGGGACGCATACGAGAACTGAGATTCGGTTTTCGCGAACAAACTGAATGATTTTTCCTGGATGAATCTCACTCGTGAATGCGACCGCACCTTCGAGGAAGAGCGGCATGAACAGTCCCAGCGATTGGCCGAACATATGGCTCAGCGGCAGGAGATCGAGAATCCGAATCGGCTGAAAGAGCCCGGCCCACTTTTTGTATTTGGCGATCTCAGCGCGAAAGGGCTGCAGGTTCGCGCATAGATTGCGATGCCGATGCACGACGCCCTTCGGTTCGCCGGTTGTGCCCGATGTGTAGACGATCTCCACGACGTCGTCGGGCGACACGTCGGCGGGTACGAAGTCAATGTCTGCGGGCCATCGCGTGATTTCTTCCAGCATCGCGTCGTCGATCATGAGCTTCGGGTTCGACTCGTTGCGAATGCGAGCAACGAGGTCCGCGGAGAATCGGAAGTCGACAGGCACCAGCTCGACACCGCGCGCTATGCAGGCCCAGAAAACGGCAACCCACTCCGTCCGGTTTTGGCCCCATATCATCACCCTGTCACCTTTGCGGACCTGGTGTTCGTCGAAGAATCGGACGACCGCGCTGATCCGTTCGTACAGCTCCGCGTAGGTTGAGGTCCACGTTCGAAAACCGTTTGACCAGCGGACGGCCTCGCGACGACTGAGGTTTCGGATATCGGGAAGCAGCTTGGCGAGGGTTTGCATCTCTATCTTTTATATATAAGCGTCGTCTATGGCTTTGGAGGTGTTCTTTCGCATGTTTCGGAAAAACTCCAAAATTTCGCTGATCTTATCGCTCATCCTGGCTATTACGGTCACCGCCTACGCCGCGGATACGCGAACAAAGTTGAAGCCAGGCTGGAATTTGTTTTCGCCGCAGCAGGACGTCGAAATGGGGCGGCAGGTTGCAGCCGAGGCCGAAAGCCAATTGCCGATCCTCAACGATCGGCAAGCCAACGCGTACATCGACGCGCTCGGCAGGCAGCTCGCTGCGCGCGCTCCGGGCGAGAAATATCCTTATCGATTCAAGATAGTGAACGATCCGTCGATCAATGCCTTCGCCCTGCCGGGCGGCTACATCTATGTCCATAACGGCGCAATTCAGGCGGCGGACAATGAAGCGCAGATTGCTGGCGTCATAGCGCACGAGATCGCGCACGTCGCGCTGCGTCACGGCACAAACCAGGCATCGAAGGCCTATCTCGCGCAGGCGCCGCTGGCGATTCTCGGCGGCGTGCTGGGAAGCAATTCGATTGGAAGCGTCCTGGCGCAACTCGGTGTTTCATTCGCGACAAGCTCGATCCTGCTGAAGTATTCACGTGATGCCGAAACGCAGGCGGACCTGATGGGAACTCAGATCCTGCACGACAGCGGATACGATCCGAATGCGATGGTTCAGTTCTTCGAGAAGATTCAGGCCCAAAGCAAAGGACGGGCCGTTCAGTTCCTGAGCGATCACCCGAACCCGGACAACCGCATCAGCAAAGTCCAGGGCGAGATTCAGCGCCTGGGCGGGCTGTCCGCCGGCGTGCGCAGGGATTCCCCGGATTTCAATTCGATCAAGAGCAAACTGGCATCGATGCCGGCGCCGCGCAACGTGCCCGGACGGTCCACGCCCAATCGCACGACGGACAACCGAAACGGACGGCCGGATGCGCCTTCAGGCCGGATGGTCACGTTCAACGGTCAGGACATTCAGTTTCGACACCCGGATAACTGGCGGCAATACGGGCAGGGAAGCGCGATGACGCTCGCTCCGGACGGCGGCATCATCAACAACGCGCTTGCGTACGGCATGATGATCTCGACCTTCGAGCCGGATTACCACGGACAAGGACGTATCTCGCTCGAAGACGCGACCGACCAATTGCTGAGCGACCTGCGGCAGTCGAATCCGAGGATGCGCATGACACGACGTCATGAACAAATCAGCGTCGGCGGAAGGCAGGCTTACCTGACGGAAGCGTCCAACGAGTCGCCGACGGGCGGCCGGGAGATGGATTGGATCGTCACGACGGCCTCGCCCGACGGTGTCGTGCATTACTTCGTCGCAGTTGCGCCGCAGAACGATTTCAACAGATACGGCAACACGTTCGAGGACATTATCAACAGCATCAGATTCCGTTAGAACCACAGACACAAAGACACAGAGCCGCATGCCAATCGCATGCGGCTCTGTCTCTTTGTGTCTCTGTGGTTTTTATGGTAAACACTTCCCCACAAACCCCAAAACCTCAAACCATTTGCTCCGGAGGCAATGTATATGGACTGGAAAGATCTGGAGAAGATGACCGTCCTCAAACTACGTGAGGAAGCGCTGAAGTATCCACAGATCGAAGGCGTTCACGGCAAGCACAAGGAACAACTGATGGACGAAATCGCGAAGGCACTGGGTATCGAAAAGCCTCATATCCACTTCACCGAAACCATCGTCCACACAAAGCACGATTTGAAGCACCGGATTCACGACCTCAAGATCGAACGCGATCGGATGCTGCAGACCAACGATCATAAAAAGCTGCACGATATCCGGCGTGAAATGCACGAACTGAAACACACGATCCGCAGGCTTGAAGCGAAGGCGGCCAAGGCGGCCCACGGCTAGAGCTTTTGAGCTTTTGTTGTGATACAACAAATCGGTGATTGATCCGCAACTACTCGCCGACATTCGCTTTTTCGAACTCCACGACGAGGAAGACCGGCGGGAGCTCGCCAAGCTTGTCGACGAGCTTCAGTTTGAGAAGGGCGCGCGATTATTCGAGACGGGCGACCGCGGCGAAGAGCTCTACATTGTTCACACCGGCAAAGTTGAGATCTACATCCGTAACGTTACCGGAGAGAAGATCATCCTGACAGTCGCCGAGCAGGGTGATTTGTTCGGCGAAGTTTCTCTCGTGGACCGCGGCCCGCGAACCGCGACGGCGATTGCTCTCGAAGACACAAAACTCATTGTTCTCGATCGCGAGAATCTGCTCGTATATTTCCGGAGCAAGCCCGATGCAGCGTTCGACATGATCGCTGCGATGGGCGCCATGATCCGCAAGGCGGACGACCTGCTGCGATCTCAGGTCTCGCGGAACGTGAACGAGGAAGTCAAAGAGACGCTCACCGTATTCCAGCGTGTTTCCGACTGGATTGCCTGGTTTGCCGGAAGCATGCCGTTCCTGGCGTTGAACATCCTGTGGTTTGTGGTTTGGATTGCGATCAATACCGTCGATTTGGGAATCCGGCAGTTCGATCCTTTCCCGTTTGGCCTTCTCACGATGATCGTTTCACTGGAGGCGATCTTCCTGTCACTGTTCATCCTGATCAGCCAGAACCGGCAGGCCGAGAAGGATCGAGTCCGGTCGAACATCGACTACGAAGTGAACGTCAAGGCGGAATTGGAAGTCGCCCACCTGCACGAGAAAACGGACCGCCTTCAGGAGAAGATGCTCGAAGAATTTGCCCGAATCCGAAAGAGCATTGAATCCGGCCGCGACGACAAGGAACAGAAGCCGCGGTTCGGACGAATCTGAATCTCATGCCGAACGATCAGCTCCGCATCATGGTGTACCGCCATTCCGTCTTCTACAGTCCGCTCATTGCGACGATCGCCGGCGGTTTCCTGAAGGACGAAGGATTCGATTCCACGTATTTCCCGAAACCCGCGCAGCGAAACCAGTACGAAATGTTCCGTGCCGGCGAAGTGGACGTCATGCAGGCCGCAGTATCCACAAGTTGGGATCCTCTCTCGAAGGGCATTCGCGACATTCCGGTCCACTTTGCGCAAATCAATCAGCACGACGGCTTTTTCATCACCGGCCGGCCGGGACGCGCGCCATTTCGATGGAAGGATCTCGAGGGGGCGACTCTCCTGGCGGATCACGCACAACAGCCGTTCGCGATGCTGAAATATGCCCTGCATCAGAAAAACGTCGATTTGAGCCGCATTCACCTGGTGAATGCCGGCGGTCCGGATGGCATGGAGAAAGCTTTTCGGGAAGGACAGGGCGACTATGTCCACCTTCAGGGACCCGCGCCTCAGCAGCTCGAGAAGGACGGCATCGGCCAGGTAGTCGCCGCGAATGGTGAGGTTATTCCTCCGGTCGCGTTCAGCAGCCTGATGGCCACTCGTGAATTCCTTTCGACCGATCGCGCCCAGGCCTTCATGCGCGCGTACCTTCGCGGGTTGAGATTTGTGATTGAGTCGGACGCGCGGGAGATCGCCGAGATCGAGGCGACGTTTTTCCCAGGCGTGTCAGTCGAAGCGATTGCGGCCGCGATCTCACGGTATCAGCAACTCGGGACCTGGCGGTCGGATCCGAGAATTACACGAGAACAGTATGAAACGGCGATGGATATCTTCGTGTTTGCGAACGTTTTCAAAGAACGTTACGTATATGAAGACGTGGTAGTCTCGATTATCTGAACGGAGGGAACGGAATGGGAACTGGTATGAAAGTCGCTCTCGGCGTGATCGGCGCGATCGTTCTTGTTGCGATCATCTTCGGTACAACCATCGCCGGCACTTACAACTCGCTCGTGAAACTGGATGAAGAGGCGCAGAAACAGTGGGGGCAGGTCGAAAACGTCTATCAACGGCGGGCCGATCTGATCCCAAACCTTGTTGCTACCGTCAAGGGCGCGGCGAATTTTGAGCAATCCACTCTGACGGCTGTGACGGAAGCGCGAGCCAAAGTCGGGCAGGTGAGCTCGGGAGCCATCGAGAACGTCGCCAGGGATCCTCAGGCGTTTGCGCGATTTCAACAGGCGCAGGACGGGTTGTCATCGGCCTTGTCGCGGATGATGGTCGTGGTGGAGAAGTATCCGGAGTTGAAGGCGACGCAGGGTTTCCGGGATCTTCAGGTGCAACTCGAAGGAGCGGAAAACCGCATTACCGTCGAGCGCATGAGGTTTAACGACGCCGCACAGGGTTTCAATACCCGCCGCAATACTTTCCCGACGGTCCTGATCGCCGGGTTCTTTGGAGCGAGGTTTCAAGAGAAGCCGTACTTCAAGTCCCAGGCCGGAGCGGAGAAAGCACCCGAGGTGAAGTTCTAAGGCGGTGCAGGCATCGTCAGGTAACGCAAAGGCGCAAAGACGCAAAGGCACAAAGAAACGCGGAATAAAGATTCTTTTCGTCGCGTTTCTTTGTGCCTTTGCGTCTTTGCGCCTTTGCGTTGCTGTTGTTCAGGCGGCCGAGACGCCAATCCCCAACACCCCGACCCAGTGGGTTACCGACACGGCCAATTTCATGTCCCCGGGCGCCGCGGACTCGCTGAATTCCCGACTCCAGCAATACGAACGCGATACGGGTCATCAACTCATCGTCTATATCGGGCAGACCACGGGTGATGCCCCGATCGAGGACTGGGCGGATCGCGCGTTTGGAAAATGGAAGGTCGGACGGAAGGGGCTGGATGACGGGTTAGCGCTTTTCGTTATGGCGGCGGATCGGAAGCTGCGCATTGAGGTCGGCTATGGTCTGGAGGGCGATGTTCCGGATGCCATCGCGTCGCGAGTTATCAACGACGTCATGGTGCCGCGCATTCAGGCCGGGGATCGGGACAACGCTGTTATCGAAGGCATGAACGCAGTCATGACCGTGATTGGCGGCGGAGGCGTCGTCCCCGCTCAATCCCGGCGTGACGTCGAACGCGAGAACCGTCGGCTGACCCTGGGTCAGATGATCGTCTATGCGATTATCGGCATCGTCGTTCTGTTCATTTTCCTTACCAATCCGAGTCTCGCGATCTACCTGCTGATGAGCATTCTGTCCGGCGGCGGCGGCGGACGACACGGACGCGGCGGTTGGGGTGGCGGCGGCGGTGGCGGTTTCGGCGGTGGCGGAGGCCGTTCCGGAGGCGGCGGAGCGAGTGGATCATGGTGATGACGCGAAAGCAGCTTCTTCAGATCGTCGATCAGGACAAAGTCAAAACTGCGATCGACGACGCGGAGCGCCAGACGTCGGGCGAAATCCGTGTGTCGGTGGCTCCGCTGTTCTGGGGAAGCGTGGAAAAGGCGGCTGACAAGGCGTTCGTTCGGCTGGGCATGACGAATACAAAGGACCGGAATGGCGTGCTTTTCTTTGTCGTGCCGTCTCGTCGAAGATTCGTCGTTCTGGGTGATCGCGGCATCCATGAACGTGTCGGCCAGGATTTTTGGAACAGTGTTGCGGCTGCGGTCTCCGAAAAATTTCGCGAGGGCGATTTCACGGGAGGACTTGTGGGCGGGATTCAAAAAGTCGCTGAGCAACTCGCAACACACTTTCCCTATGATGCGAGCGCTGATAAAAATGAACTTCCCAATTCCGTCGACTTCCCGGAGATGACTTAAAGGAATGATCAGCCTGCTGATTTCCGCGCTAATGATGTTTTTGGCGGGCGCCGCTGTCCCGGCGGAAACGGCCCACGACAGCCTGGCGCGCGAAATCTTTCAGGAGCTGATCGAGATCAATACCACCGACGCCGCGGGCGACACGACAAAGGCCGCCGAGGCCATGGCTGCCCGGCTGAAGGCTGCGGGCTTTCCTGCTTCGGATGTGCAGGTACTTGGACCAAATCCACGCAAAGGCAACCTTGTCGTACGTTACCGCGGTGCAGGCACACGTAAACCGCTTCTGCTTCTGGCCCATTTGGACGTCGTTGAGGCGCGCAGGGACGACTGGTCCGTCGATCCGTTCAGGTTCATCGAGAAGGAGGGATATTTCTGGGGCCGTGGGACTACCGACGACAAGGCCATGGCCGCAGTGTGGGTGGCTACCTTGATTCGCTTCCGCCAGGAACGTTACGTGCCTGATCGCGACCTGATCGTTGCGCTGACCGCGGACGAGGAGGGCGGCACCTTCAATGGAGTGCAGTGGCTTCTTTCGCAGCATCGTGACCTGATCGACGCGGATTACGCCCTGAACGAAGGCGGCGAAAGCCATATGAAGGGCGGCAAGCATCTATTGAATAGCATCCAACCGAGCGAGAAGACCTATCAGAGCTTTCGTCTCGAGGTGCGGAATGCCGGCGGCCACAGTTCACGGCCGATCAAGGACAACGCCATTTATCGTCTTGCAGAAGGATTGGCGCGCCTGTCCAGGTACGAGTTTCCAGTACGACTCAATGAAGTGACGCGGGAGTACTACAGACGCATGTCTACGCTCTATTCGGGCCAGACTGCCGCCGACATGACGACTCTCGCGAGGAACCCTTCCGACCGTGCGGCTGCGGTGCGGCTTTCCGTTTCGCCGCACAACAATGCGCTGTTGAGGACGACTTGCGTTGCGACGCAGCTGGAGGCCGGCCATGCTGAGAACGCACTGCCGCAGACAGCCCGCGCGACAGTCAATTGCCGGATACTGCCGGGCGAGTCTGCGGCGGACGTGCGCGCCACTCTGGTGCGGGTATTGAACGACTCGAAAATCGCGGTCTCCTCCCTCGCCGACGCGGTATCCAGTCCGCCGTCACCGCTCCGGCCGGAAGTGATGGGCGCCATCGAACGGATCACCAGTGAAATGTGGCCCGGCATCCCGGTTATTCCTATGATGTCCACCGGCGCGACAGACGGCTTGTACCTCCGAAATGGGGGTATCCCAACCTACGGCGTATCCGGCTTCTTCGAAAACGTGGACGACACTCGCGCGCATGGGCGCGACGAGCGTCTCGGCGTGAAGGAGTTCTTCGAAGGGCGTGAGTTTCTATACCGCCTTGTGAAAGCGTTGACGTCGTGATTCCAGTGATGCCCGGTCTTTCGATACCGGAAAACGAAATCAGTTTTACAGCCTCTCGCAGCGGCGGCCCCGGCGGTCAGAACGTCAACAAGGTCAGCAGCAAGGTAACGCTTGCCTTCGATGTGCGGCAGTCGGCCGCTCTCTCCGACGATCAGAGAAGCCGGATCATGGCGAAGCTGCCGACACGCATCAACAAAGAGGGCATTCTCCAGGTCGTTTCCCAGCGCACACGAAGCCAGGATATGAATCGCGTCGACGCACTCGAGCGGTTTACCGATCTGTTGCGACGCGCCCTGACGCCCAGACAGGCGCGTGTCAAGACGCGCGTTCCGGGTTCGGTGAAACAGCAGCGGATTGACGAAAAGAAGAAGCGCGGGCTCACGAAGCAAACCCGTTCCCGAAAAGGCTGGGATGCATGATCCGTGTGCTCTTTGTCCTGGCGCTGACGCTCTTTTCGCCGCAGCAGCCGCTGTCGAGATACGAGATCCGTTATCGACTCGCCATGCCTGTTCCTGCCTCGCATCTGTTCGACGTCACGATCGATGTCGCAGTACCGCCCGGCGAGCGGGCCGGTTTCATCGACTTTCAAATGCCGAAGTGGCAACCAGGCCGCTATTCGGTTGCGGACTTTGCCAAGAACGTCCAGGAGTTCGGTGCTCGGGCCGGGGGCGGAGCGCTGACCTGGACGAAGCTCGACGACCAGACGTGGCGGGTGCAACGGCAGGGAAGTCAGAACATCACGGCGACATACAAAGTGTTCGCGAACGATCTTTCCGGCACGTTTGGCCAACTCGATAGTGGCCATGCAAGCTATACCGGCGGCGAGATCTTCATGTATGTCGCGGGTCACAAGCCTGATCCCGTTGAATTGAATATCGAACCGCCGCAAAAATGGCGAGTCATCAACGGACGCACGGAACGGCCGGACCAGCGCAGTTGGAAGTATCCCAACTACGAAATCCTTATCGACACGCCCACGGAGATCGGTCCGGATTGGACAGTCGACGAATTCAAGGTCGACGCTAAGGCATACCGCGTCGTTGTCCATTCCCGGGGCGAAGAGGGAGACCGCAGGCCTGCCTTCGTCCGCGACATCGAGAAAGTGGTCCGCGCCGGTATTCGCATGTGGGGACCGCCCGAATTTGATACCTACACATTCCTGTTTCACTTTGCGGCGGATGATCGATCGAGCGATGGAATGGAACACCTGAACTCCACGCACATCATCGAACCGGGCGTTCTTTCCGAGAGTGTGTACTACGACAACGCTGTAGCTACGGCTGCACATGAGTTCTTTCATGCATGGAATGCAAAGCGCCTTCGGCCCGTCGAACTCGGCCCCTGGGACTGGACCAAACCCCTGGCGACGCGGTCCCTCTGGATCGTGGAAGGTGTCACTCAATACTACGGGCTCGTGATGTACCGGCGCGCCGGCCTTGAAGACGCGCGCCAGTTTCTTCGCGGGCTTTCGGATGCCATAGAGATCATCGAAAACTCTCCAGCCAGCAAGCTGATGAGCGCGGAAGCTTCGTCGATGGCGGCCCCGTTCATCGACGGCGCAGCGCACAGACAGCGGACCAACCTTCAGAACACATCGTTGAGCTATTACCTCAAAGGCGAGTTAATCGCTTTGAACCTGGATCTGCTGATCCGCGGCTGGACGCGCGGCCAGCGGTCGCTCGACGATGTGATGCGGCGCGCATATGACGAGTTTTATCTTCGTAGTCCAAACTCGTCTTACTACCTGAAAGGACGCGGGTATTCGATCGAGGATTTCACGCGCGTGGTATCGGAAGTCGCGGGCAGAGACATGACCGATTGGTTTGCGCGGCACGTCCGCGGCGTCGAGCCGCTTCCGTATCAGGAGGCTCTCGCTGCGGTGGGTCTGCGTCTGGTAAGAACGCCTGCAAACCAGCCGTTCCGCGCGGGAATCGTTATCGATCGCGAGGACCAGGACGAGCTTCGCCTGGGCGCGCTGCAGACGAACTCACCGGCGCAACGAGCCGGCCTGCAGGAGGGCGACGTGCTGCTGTCGATCGGCCGCACGAGCGTTTCGCACGACAACTGGATTTTCGTGTTGAACCGGTACAAGCAGGGCGATCGCGTTCCAATAACCGTGCGACGGTTCAGACGCAACATGGACTTCTCCGTCGAACTTGCTGAGCCCGAACTCTTCGACTACACCATCGAAGAAATGCCGGACGCGACGGCGGCAATGAAAACATTGCGCTCCAGCTGGCTGTCGCCGAACTAATTACGGATTGCGATTCGGACGGGAGAGAAGGGCGCGAAGCGCAACCGAATACAGCCGCTTTTAGCGGCGACAGAATGTAGCCATGGCCGGCAGGCCGTGGGTGAATATCCACAGCGATTTGAGCCGCGTTGGCGGCGAAAGACTCTTTCGCCACTCCGTGGCTCGTATGACTTCGAAATCACAAACCACGGCCTTCGGCCGTGGCTACATTCTGTCGCCGCTGACGCGGCTGAAGGCGCTCTCCAATTCATTCACACCTTCATAGAGCGCCCCTATTCAGCGGGCTCGTTTGCGTCCTCGAGATAGATGCTCAGGTAACAGTGAACCCGGGCGTCACTGTGAACTCGCAGGCGAAAGCCCTCTTCCGAAACCTCGTCCAGCACGCGTTCGCCGAACTCGACGATGTACTCCTGAAGCGATTCGTCGCCGGTCGGATTATCCAGCACCTTCCTCACGATTCCCGCGTCACCGGGACGTAATACGTCGTTTTTGGAGATCCTGACGAGGTCGCCGACCTGGAATCGCGTCATGACCAAATTGTACGTCGGCTTTTTTAGATCCGAACGAGATCGCCTGCTTGGAAAACGCTTGATAAGGGTGATATAAGTTTTGGCATTCCTAGTCGCGGTAGTGTCCTGCAGCATGGTGCTCATGTCCTCCGCGTCTCTAAGGGAGGTTCATGGGTAAGAAGCTATACGTTGGAAATCTTCCGTTCAGTACGACGGATGATGCACTGCAGGAAATCTTCGCTCAGGCTGGAAGCGTTCAGTCCGCCAAAGTCATCACCGATCGCGACACCGGTCGCAGCAAGGGTTTTGGCTTTGTTGAAATGTCGTCGGATCAGGAGGCGGCCGACGCCATTCAGAAGTTCAACGGTGCTGAATACGGCGGCCGCAATATGACGGTGGCTGAAGCGAGGCCGATGGCTCCAAGAGAAGACCGCGGCGGTGGCGGGCACCGTGGCGGTGGCGGCGGTCGACGCGACCGCTGGTAAAACTAAATCCCTGGCTCAAAAACCTAACCCCGGACTCTTCAGTCCGGGGTTAAGCGTTTTGGACCATTTTTAATGGCGACCGATCCGTTCCTTCATTGGTTCGAGGCGCTGGAACGGCGCCACCTTGCCAGTCTGAGTTTCCCAGAAGTTCGCAGGGCCGTGCAGGCGCTTTCATCCCTTTATGTCGAGCGCAGGCAACGTATGGATGCGGGCTCCGCATTCAGCGGCGCCGGCAAGCGGGCGGCGTTTGCCATGTACTTTGGTCCATTGCACTTCCTTCTCGTACGTGAAATCGTCCGGGCGCTTGGCGCGCAGATCCCGCGGAATATGGCCATCCTGGATCTCGGCTGCGGCACGGGAGTGGCTGGTGCGGCATGGTCTTTGGAAACCAATCCACAGCGCGTGACCGGCGTCGATCGGAACACCTGGGCGATTCAGGAATGCAAGTGGACGTACAAGCAGCTCGGAATCCCCGGCACTGCAAGGGTCGAAGACGTCGAGAATGTACGGATTCCCGCCGGGACGGCCGTCGTCGCGGCGTTCACGATGAACGAACTCGATGCCGTTGCGCGTGACCGTCTTCGAGGCGAATTCATCAAAGCTGCCCGGCAAGGCGCGCCGATTCTGATCGTGGAACCCATTGCGCGGAGTCTATTGCGGTGGTGGGATGACTGGTCACGGGAGTGGACTTCCATCGGAGGTCGAACCGACGAGTGGCGATTCCGAGTCGATCTGCCCGAAAGGCTTGCTCTTATGGACAAAGCTGCGGGCCTCGACCATCGTGAACTCACGGGCAGGTCCCTCTGGCTCCCCAACCATGAGCGGAGCGAATGCAAGCCCGACAGGGCGCAGCCATCAAGAGACCTGAGATGATACAATCGCCCGCTATGTTTTGTCCCAAATGCGGCACATCCAACGACGATCGCGCGAAGTTCTGCCAGAGTTGCGGCACAGGATTCCAGCCTAAACCGCCTCAGCCGGGAGCCGTTCTCGTTGGGTCGTATGCAGGATTCTGGGCCCGGTTCGTTGCCTGGCTGATCGATGCGATCATCGTCCTGGTCGCCAGCGGCATCATCGCCTCCGTAACTTTCGGCGTCGGGGTCTTCGTTGGTTTTGTCGCGCCATGGCTTTATGAAGCTTTCATGCTGAGTTCGGAATGGCAGGCCACGGTAGGCAAGCGCGCCATGTCCATGGTCGTCACACGCGTCGACGGGACGCCTCTCACCTTCGCCCGCGCGACGGGCAGACACTTCGCCAAGTACATTTCCGGACCCTGCACTCTGGGAATCGGCTTCATCATCGCGGCCTTTACTACCAACAAGCAGGCGCTTCACGACATGATGGCCGACACGGTCGTCACTTACAGGTAGCGCTGAAAACGGAAATCTTCCACGAATTTTGAATACCGCCCGAGTTGGTGGTCCACGCATACCAACGTAAATCTATGCAAAATCACGATCGAGCGTTAAGACGATTGGCAACTGCTTTGCGTTGATGCCTCCAGGATATCGCGGCTTATCGGAGGTACTAAATGGAGTGGCTTAGATCGAAAACAACACTGGTTGCGGGCGGATGCCTGGCACTGATTGGTCTTCAGGGTTACGGGATGATGTCGATGCGCGGTTCAATGGAAGAGCGTGTGGCTTCCGTTGAACGCGAGCTCCAGGCTATCCAGAAGCAGGATAGCGACAAGATCACGAAACTCACTGCGGATCTCGATGGGGTAACGAAGCGCCTGGGCGCCGGCGCGCAGGAACTGGAGGAGGCCCAGGCTTTGGCTGCGCAGTTGAAGCAGGAGAATGCGCAAACTGCTCAACGTCTGCGGCGCGAACTCTCCGCAAAAGCAGACGCCAAAACACTTTCGCAACTACGCGAGGAAGCGAATAGCAGGCTGAGCGCCTTCCAGCAGGATGCCGACACGAAATTCGCCGGAGTTACAGGCGAAGTGCAGGTCGTCAGAACCGATCTTGACGCGACGCGCGAAGATCTCGCCGCCAGCAAACGCGATCTGGGTACGCTTATCGCCCGCAATTCCACCGAACTGTCAGAGCTGCGGAAGCGAGGCGAGCGTGATTATCTGGAGTTCGACATCCGCAAGAGCAAGCAGTTCGACCGTATCGGAGATGTTCTGGTCCAGTTGAAGAAGGCGGATGTGAAACGACAGAAGTTCGACGTCGTTGTCAACGCAGACGACATCAAGATCGAGAAGAAAGACCGTACGGCGAACGAACCCGTCACGTTCTTCGTCGGCCGAGATCGGCTGCGATACGAGTTCGTTGTGAATTACGTCGACAAAGACCGGATCCGCGGATACCTCAGCACCCCCAAGGACAAGGTCCTGGCTGCCGAGGCGCCGCCCGTCCGTCGCCTTCAGTAACAGCGGAGCCGTCCCGGGAACCGTCCCGAGCAACCGTCCCGAAATGCAGGAGAAAGTCATGCGCGTGATTTGCGCAATTGTACTGATCGTCGGTTTGGCCATCCCCGCTCACGCGCAAGAAGAGCGGGGTTGGTCATTTTCGGGCTATTTCAACGGCAGCTCGAATTCGGACGGAATCATTACGAAAACTGAGCCGGCCCTGGGCTACAAGTTCAACCGGTATTTCTCCACGTATGCGGGAGCAAGTAATTCTCAGGAGAATAAAAATGAAAAGATTCGTGACGTTTGTTTTCGCGCTTACCTTTGTTCTCTACCTCAGCAATGTTTCTGCTGCAGCTCAAGGCAAGGGAAACAATCGAGGTCCTTCAGTCAATTCCGGCCCGGGCAATCAGGGCCGTGCGCCGGAAGTTCAGGTGCGTGATCGAGGTAAGGATGTGGATCACGACCGCGGGCACGATGCAAAAGACGCTCGCGAAGCGAAGTACGAAAAAGCCGCTAAGGAAAAAGAAGCGTGGCAGAACCGCGTTGAGTCGAATCCTGAACTCCGAACCCGTTTGACCGGCATGCTGCCTGCGGGAACGAATCTGCAGACCGCGTCGGCCGGATTCAAGAATCAAGGTCAGTTCATAGCCGCCCTTAACGTGTCGAAGAATCTCAACATTCCTTTCGCAGACTTGAAGTCGCGTATGACAGGCAGCAACTCCATGTCGCTCGGTCAGGCCATCCAGGAGTTAAAGCCCGAGTTGCCTGAGAACCAGGCCAGAAAAGAAGCTGAACGGGCGGAAAAGGAAGCCAAAAGGATCGAACAGGTAAAGCGAACCAGCTAAAACAAGCCTTATCGTTCCCCCAGATGACAGTTGAAAGAACGGCTGTTTGCAGCCCGCTTTCAACTGTCTTTTTTTTGCCTGCGGGAACCCACCCGTTTTTGCCTGCGGACACCTACGTGCACATAGATCTGGTGAGGAGGGACTACTTAATGCTTTGGACTATCTTCGTCATTCTTTTGATCATGTGGTTACTCGGTATGGTGACGTCCTACACGCTGGGTGGATTTATTCACATCCTGCTTATAGTTGCCTTAGTTGCGGCTGTGATCCAGCTGATTAGCGGACGCCGAGCGCTGTGATTTGCGTCGCAATGATGAAAAGCACAGCGGTTAGCAGTATGAGCACGGGAACGAGGTGACCAGGGTATCCATGTTCTTCTGAGGCATGAACGATCCGCCTCAGTGCTGCAAATGCCTGATCATCCAGTTCCCGGCTCATGCGTCGGAATTGCTCCGAGCACCTAAGAAGCCCCACGGCGGAAACGATAATCAGGATTTTGGACAGCAGTAGCAACACAGGGCCAGAATCCTACGCCAAGGCTGAAACCCACGTCAATCCTGGATTCTAAGGGAGGGGTATGCCCGAAAAGAGGACACTCGAACGCGCGCGGAAGGCGAAGCGCGAAGGCAAGTCGCCGACGACACAGGCCGGTGAATTCGTGCACGAGGAGATCGAACATATCCGCGAAGGCAAGCACGGAGCGCGTTCGACCAAACAGGCGATTGCGATAGGGCTCTCGAAAGCCCGGCGCGCCGGCGTCAAGCTGAGCCCACCGAGAA
>Ga0137433_1000773_pt1 | contig 15445 bp, 28 predicted proteins | sample EasRivERMZT840_2_FD_102335 | JGI IMG/M metagenome (GOLD analysis project Ga0137433, IMG submission 102335) | Soil microbial communities from meander-bound floodplain in the East River, Colorado, USA - East River MetaG ERMZT840_2 | ecosystem: Environmental > Terrestrial > Soil > Floodplain ...
GCGACCGACATTGCGACGACGACGCCTGAAGTCCTGACGACAGGGAACTTGGGTGCGACCGTCAACGTCGGCGACCTGATCGTCGTCCACTGTTCCCGTGACAACCAGGCGGGCGACTCCGCATCGCCGACGGACACGCTCGCCGACAACAAAGGGAACACGTACTCGACGGCTGTCGGGTTCTCGACGGCGGGTGCGGCGAACCGTAACGCCGGGATTTTGTTCTACTGCACGGCGGCGCAGTCGATCGCGTCTGGTGGGCCGATCGTCTACACGTGGAACATCGAAGACGCCGCGGCGATCGCGACGAAGGTCATCAACGTTGCGGTTCACCGGCCGGGTAACGCTACCGGTGGCACCCCGATCGTCACGAACAGTGCCGAAGTTCTTGCGACGACTACACCGTCGGTTACGGCGACGGGTGTCACGTCCGGTGACCTTGTCGTCGGTTGCGTCGGCCTCGAGGAGCAAAGCACGACGGTCACGGCGTGGACCCGTGATTCGGATACGACGAACGGGTCTTGGTCGGACCCGGCGGTCACCGTCCAGTCGGTCAAGGCCGGGACGGTCAACGACAACGCCTCATGTATGCAGGCGAAGGTCACGACCGGTACCGGCGACCAGACGTATAACCCGACGATTAACACGACGAACGACACGACGTGTTTGATCGCGTCGTTCCGCGAGAACGTTCCACCGAGCGCCCCAGCCGAGTGTGCGACGGTCGCGGTCGCGGTGGACGAGCCGACGATCACCGTCTCGTCGAGTGCGACGGCCGAATCGGTGGCGGTCGGTGCGACAGCAAACGAGGCGTCGAGCGCGTCGGTCACGAACGTCGACTCCGAACATGTCGCCATCGGCGCGGTCGCGAACGAGCCGACGGTCAATATCGAGGAAGCGTCCGGCGAGAACGCCCCAGCCGAATGCGCCACGGTCGCCGTCGCGGCCGAAGATGCGACGGTCACGGTCAGCTCAACCGCCGACTCGGAGCACGCGGCGGCCACGGTCACGGCGAACGACGCGGTAGCCACGGTCTCGGCGAACGCGACGGCCGAAGACGCCGCCGTCACGGTCACGGTCGAAGACGCGACGGTCACGGTCACGGGCGCGGCGAACGCCACGGCCGAAGACGCCGCCGTCACGGCGACCGCGAACGACGCGACGATCACCGTCAGCTCGAATGCCACTGCCGAACATGCGGCGGTCACCGTCACGGCGAACGACGCCTCTTCGGTATCGGCCACGAACGCCGCCGCTGAATGTGCGACCGTCACCGTCGAGGCACTCGACGCGGGCATCAACCTTGGCGGCACCGACACCGACGCAGACGCCGAATGCGCGACCGTTACCGTCACCGCCCTCAACGCTGCTGTCGACGTCGCCCTTGACTGGCTCACTCTCACCGTCCGGGAACGGCGCCACACCGCCACCCTCACCGAAACCATCTGGGTGAGCCGCCGCGAACGCACGAACACCGTCACGGCCGCCGAGAAGAGCACCGTCACCGCCCGCGAACGGCAACTCGTCACCCTCGGGAGCACCTAGATGACCGTCTCGTACCACTCCACCGCCGAACGCCCGATCCTGAAACTCTGGCTCGAAGACGATGCTGGCGCGTTGATCGACTTCTCGGCCGGGTACACGTTCTCATTCAAGATCGGCAACGCCGGAAGCTCCGCGTTGCTCACGAAAACGTCGAACATTGCGGGTGCAGCCGGCGCCGGTTCGGAACCGGACGGTACACCGAACGTCACGATCACCTGGTCGGCTGGTGAACTCGAGTTGACGCCGGGCGCGTATATGGGGCAGCTCACGGCGACGAGCTCGAGCCTCGACCGTGTCTTCGTGTTTCCACTAGAAATCTTGCCCGTTGTTACGTAGGAGGCATGCGTGTCCGGTTCTCGTGTGAATCAGCTCAACGCGCTCGTGTTCGCGCTGGTCCAGTCGTTGTTCCCCGCGTTGATCTTGCTTGGGGTGATCGACTGGACCTCCGACGAGCAAGCCGTCGTGATGCTCGTCGTGACCAACGTGCTCAACATCGTCGGGTTCGTCTTCGCCCAGTCGCCGGCGACGAACACGGACCCGTAATGCCGGAAGGCTGCGACGTCTCCGAACACCAGGGGAACCTCTCCGCCGAATGGTTCGGGCAGTGGTCGTTCTGCATCATCCGGGCGTACAACGAGAACGGGTACCCCGACCGGACGTTCCAACAGAATTGGGCCCGCGCAGCGGGCCGGACGTTGCGGGGCGTGTACGGGTGGCCTATCCCCGGCGGCGACAACCGTGCCCTCGGTGCCCAACTCGTCCGCACCGCACCCGGCGCCGAGGCCGGGTATTGGGCTGACGTCGAACACAGCGCGCAAGGCATCCCATCCGCCGCGGATGTGGAGGCGTACCTGCGTGGGATCGGCGACCACCCGCGCGGGTTCTACTCCAACATCGGTGAATGTCCCCGCTCACCGTTCCTCGAGCGGGAACTGTGGTGGATGGCCGACTACGGGCCGAACAACGGGCAGCGTCACGACCCGAACGCGCAGCCGCCGCGTCCCACACGCGGTTGGGCGATCCACCAGTACACGTCGAACCCGCTCGATTTGAATTACGCGTCGACCCTCGATTTCGTAGGAGACACCGACATGCCCTTGAGCCTCTCCGACTTCGATGGTGTGAAGAAGGTCGTTGGTGGTGACCCGAACGTCGACGGCACGATCCCCACGATTAGTCAAGTGGTCGGCGACCTTGTCGGTGCCCGCCAGGAGATCGCTGCACTGTCGGCGAAGGTCGACGCGATCGGCGGTACGGGGGTCGCACTCGACTACGACGAGTTGGCGAAGCGGGTTGCCGCCGAGCTCGCGGATCGGTTGAAGGACTGACCCCGGTGGATGGGCGCACGAACCTCGCCCGCATCGGCATCTACTCGGCGGCGGTCGCGTCGTTGGCGGGTGCGGCGGTCGCATGGTTCGCACGGCAGCTTTTGCATTTGCATGACCCGGGCCTCTCGGATCATCGCCGTTGAGCAGGAGTGAGGATGGCCGACGACGACGCACCACGACCGCCGGGCGGGCGGCGACGGGTCGATATCCGTCGGGTGTTCGTGCGAGACACCCACCCTCTGCTGTTCCGCACCTACTTGACGTTCGGGTTAGTCAGCGTCGGCCTCGGGTTGAACTTCCTGTTCACGACACCGACGTTCAACCCGTACCACCTGGACAAGATGCTGGTCGGCACCACGTTCCTGATCTTGGGCCTCGCGCAGATCGTCTTCCTCACCGCCTTCCGCCGAATCGCGTTGCTGCGTCTCGCCCTCGCGGCCAACATCGCCTTCGAAGTGTTCTGGGGGATCGGCGCGTCGTTCACGTACTTCCAGGGCCTGTCGAGCCTGCAACTGACGGTGCTGTATCTCGGGCTCGCGTTCCTCGAGTTCTGGCTGCTCATCGAGAGTCCGGTCACCCTGACGGAGAAGCCGCTCGAATGAGCGCGACGAACGACCCCATCGTGCTCGGTGTCGTCGCCGGTACACCTGCCGTCATCGTCGGTTACCTCGCATACCGCCGTTCGAGGAAGGCCGACGCGGCGACGGAGCGGCTCGGCATCGCGTCGGGTTCGGCTCAGTCGATCACCCAAGCGTTCGACGGGCTGAACAAGGTGATCGACGGGCTGAACATGTACATCGCGATCCTGCAGGCGGATCACGCGGTCGACGCGGAAGACATTCGGCGGCTCACGGCGCAGCGCGACGCGTTGCAAACGGAGTTGAACCGCATGTACCGGAAGTACGGCAACGGCCAGTGAAGCTCGTGCTCTGAAAGGAACCCCCGATGCTTGCTATCTCGTCTCCCGACCCGCTCGTCGCGGGGTTGCTGTTCCTCGTCGCGGTGATCGTGTTCGTCGTCGCGGCGGTGCTTGCGCGTCCTGCGTTGTGGGCGTGTCTCGTCGCGGTGGGCCTCGCGTGTTGCGCGGCAGTGTGGGCATGGGACCGGCTGGCTCTGTCCTGATCTGCCCGCAGTGCGGGAAGCCGATCGACTTGGCCGCGTTCGCTTGCTTCAAGTGCGGGTGGGCCAGGTATTGAGCCGCCCTCACCTTCGTGGGGGCGGCTTCTTCGCGTTTAGGCCGCGGCGACGCGCATGACGGCGGTGAGCACGTCAGCGGCGACCCTCATCCGGCGGGCCGACACCTTCGTGTAGATCTGTGTCGTCGCTAACGACGCATGACCCAACAACTCTTGCACGGCCCGCAGGTCGTTGGTTCGGTCGAGGGCGATCGTCGCGACGGAATGCCGGACCCGATGCGGCGTGACCCGCTCAACGGCGGCGACCTCGCAGATCTCCTCGAGCCTCCTGGCGAGGGTGCAACGCGAGAGGTACCCGGTCGCGGATCGGGTCGACGGAAACAACCAGTCTGCGGAACCGCATTCGGCACGCCACGCGATCAACGCAGCATAGAGATGAGCGTTGACGGGCACGACGCGGATCTTGGGGCCACGCCGCCGGGAACTAGTTCACCCCAGGTGAGGCGACCGGCGAGCGTAGGCTTCGTGGCCATGTAGAAAATTGTATATGCAGGTTGTTGACAACACAAGGGCGGCATCTGTAGTGTCCTGCACATGCAATCTTCTGCACTTGGCGGTGCTGTCCGAACCGCCCGTGAGGGACGGGGCTGGTCTCGGGCGACGCTAGCCAAGCGTGCCGGGGTGTCCTCAGGCACCGTCTCCAACCTCGAGCTGTACGGCACCGCCCCCCGGTGGGACACGGTCCAGTCAATCGCGCGGGCGCTTGAGATCGACCTTTCGGCCCTCCCCGAGCAGGAGCCGGCCGCGTGAACCGCGGCGCGTGCGTGTACCGCGCGTTCTCGGCCGACGGCGTTCTGGTCTACATCGGCTGCACGGGCAACGACCTGTTGCGATTCGAGCAGCATCGGGCCTCGAAGGACTGGTGGCCGAGCATCGCCAACATCACGGTCGAGCATTTCCCGAGCCGACTGGAAGCGATGGCGGCTGAGGCGAAGGCCATCCGGGAGGAAGGACCGTTGGTCAACGCCGACGCGTCCGAGGCTGGGCGCAAGGCATGGGTCAACCGGCTGCGCTTCCACGGCCGCGCCACGCATTGCCCTTATCCCGGGTGTCCGCTCTGTGTCCAGCAAGCGGCCCTTTTGGGTCCGGAGGGCTCCGCGTGAGCCCCTCGAAGACCGTCACGGTCTCCATTTCGACGCTCGGCCGGTGGCTGCGCGAGGACCTGGCGGGGCCCGCATGACGCTGTTCGGGCTGGAGCAGACCCAGGCGACGAGCGATGACTACTACACGCCCGTCTGGATCTTCGACCGTCTCGGCCTCCACTTCGACCTCGACGTCTGTTCGCCGCCCGCCCCGCCCCCGTGGATTCCCGCCACCCGGTTCTTCACGATGGCTGACGACGGGCTCGCCCAGGAATGGGCCGGACGCGTCTGGATGAACCCGCCCTACTCGCGGCCCGGCCCATGGGTGGAGCGGTTCATGGAGCACCGCAACGGCGTCGCGCTCGTACCGTTCGCCAAGTCGGCCTGGTTCGATGCCCTCTGGGTCGCGGCCGATGCCGTGTGCGCGCCCGGCGTCGAGGCGTCCAAGTTCGTGGGCGGGCCGATCTTCATGCCCGTGTTCCTCGCCGCGTACGGCGCCGAGTGCGTGGCCGCGTTGCGGAATCTCGGGACCGTGAGGGTGGCGGCGTGACTGCCGGGGTTCTCTCCGTCGCCCTCTTCGCTGTTCTGGTCTTGTCGACCTGGCTGTTTTGGCGGTCCCTGTGAGCGATAAGGACTACCACTCATTCCTCACCTCGCAGCGTCGGTCGGCTGCTGTGCCGCGGTTTGCTCCGGACATTGCCGCAGCGCGGGATGCTGAGAACGGTCGACGTTGGTCTGCAGCGCAGCAACGCGCCCTCCGTGCTCTGTCGCGGATGTATCACGAGGACTACGCCGAGCTCCTTGGCCTCGCTCGGATCGACATCGACTCGGAGCGCGGCCCTATGCCCGGCGACGAGGCGGTGACCTGATGGCCACCGCGACCCTCTGCCGTGTCTGCGGGGAGCCCATCGTGCGGGAGCCCGGGAAAAAGGGCAGGCCACTTTCCGCTCATCCTGCGTGCCGCGCCAACCCGAAATCGCACCAGCGCATTTCCCCGCCCCAATCCGCTCGATCTGAGACCAGGCCGAAGGCGCTGCGCTCAGTCCACAAGTTCAAGCACGACCCGCACCCTGCCGCCTGGCGCTGGTGCGCCCTTTGCGGTCGCGACCGCTCAGTCCATGAGGAGACCCGTTGAAGTTCTCGCGCACCCAGGAAGCCGCCAAGACCGAGAAGCGATCCAAGTGGGATCTCATCGAAGCCATCGCCCTCGACGCCGTTGACAACGACGTCCCGATCTCGGGCATGGATTCTCGTCTGGCCGCCAAGGCCGCCCTTGACGCGGTCGGCAATGAACACGCCGAGCGCACGATCTACGGCCTGTGCATGGTCGCCAAGTTCGACCATGAATCGACAGGGTCACAGCGCCAGCTCTGGCGGAAGTACGGCTGGACAGCCATCCGCACCGTGGCCGAGGCCGGCGTTACCCAGGACGCCGCCTTCGGGATGCTCGCCGGCCGGGATCGCCTCACGTTTCGAGAGATCGAAAAGGCGGTCGCGCGGGCCAACCCCCGCACGGGGGTTACGGCGACGCTTGCTCTTGATGAGGCACTTAGGCGGTGGGTGAACCGTCTAGACGCCGTGCTCACCGAGGGCGCCGAACTCGCTGAGCGGGCTTACAACGAAGACGCCGAACTCAGTTCACGTTCCGAACTCGCGCTCGCGATCTACGACCGCATCACGGAACGCAAGATCGATGCCGAACTCCGCGAGCTGATGGAGTCGGAGTCGGCTCGGTGACGGACTACAACCGGAACGCCGACCGCGAGCGAGGCGGGACAGGACAACCGCCCGGTGCCCGCGCGTCGCTGCACCGCACCGAGAAGGCGCTCGAACTCATCGAGTTCCTCATGGACCGCGACGGCTTCTACGAAGGCACCGCGTCCGAACTCGCCACCGAGATCGGATGGGTCGACGCGTTCACACGCAAGCCCGACCGGCGCCTCGTCAACGACTGCTGCACGCTCACCAAGGAACAAGAGCACAACCCGGAACTCCGGGCGGTGCTCTGCGGCTGCGTCGTCGCGTACCGCCCGAACAAGGGCGGGTTCGTGCTCATCGACCCGACCGGCGACTCGCAAGTGCGGCAGTGGCTGGCCCTCTTCAAGGGTGACATGCAACGCCAGCAGCAGCACCGCACCGAGAACCGCCGCCGCGTCCCGACGTGGCAAGCGCTCGGCGACCAGATGGCGAACAACGGAGACCTTGAGTTCGCCACGTTGTGTTGGCAGATCAAGGCTGAGATCGAGAAGACGGGCGACTACTCGGACGGGCTGATCTCGAGGTTCTGGCAACTCGTTCGCACGCGACCCGAATTCAGTGGAGTCGACGCGTGACCACCCACAAGCTCGACCGGATCCCTGTGCGGCCCGCGGTTGTGAGCGCCCAGTACGGCACGGTCCTCATCTCCGACGCGGTCGACGACGTGGTGACCGCAGTCGTCGAGCATTTCGAAGCCGGCGCGACCGCGATCAAGATCGCGTACCTGGACGACGCCCCGTGATCGCGCACCCGGTCGGCGCCATCGTCGTCCTCACCTTCGGGGCTGGTGCGGTCATCCTCGCGATCATCGCGTGTTGGCCTCTACGAGTCCCGGGTTCCTCTTCTCGCCCCAACGTCCTCTGCCCAGGATGTCGCCCGGAAGGGGAACCCGGCCTGTCGCAGAGTGGAGCGGCCATCGTAAGTCCACTCGCGAACGGTGGGGGCGGGTTGACGAGCGGCCTCTCCTCAGGTCGTGACGCCCCGCCTCTACCGGTTTCTCCTGACGAGGCCGCGTGACTCGCGTGTTCTGTCTCGTCGCGGCGCCGGTACTCATCGCGGCTCTCGGCGCCTGCCTCTATCACGCCGCGAAGTTCATCGAGAAGTCCGAGCAGTAATCGACCCCGCGTGTTGGTGCCTGACCAGACGAGCACGCGGGGCCGACTTGACGAAGGGAAATTCTAGATGCCCGAGGGAATCGTGATCACGAATGTGAACCAGATTGCTCTCCGATACGACTCTCGGGGACTCCTGTTCTACGACGAGGACAACTCCGTTGTGCTTGAGGTCGAGTTCGCGAAGGCGTCCCACGCACTCAGCGTGGCAGAGGATTGCCTTGCGGTCGCGACTGAGATGGTCCGAACGATGGACGAGGTAAAGACGTGACGACTCTCGAGCGTGTAGGCCCCGAACCTCTCGACGTCAAGGCACCGGAACCCGACGACCTGCGCCTCTGGTCCGTGACCACGATCCTCGGCGTCCTCGACAAGCCGGCGCTCATGTACTGGGCCGCCGAACAATCCGCGAAGGCTGCGGTCGAGCACCGGTCGACGTGGCAGGCGATGGAAGCGGAGTCGGGTACGGACGAGGCGATCAAGTGGCTGCGCGACGCACGGTTCCGCCGCGGTAAGGACACGCTCTCCGACGCCGAGTTCGGGACGGGCGTCCACACGCTCGCCGAGGAATACGCGCTCACCGGGGTGAAGCCGACCCCCGACCGCGAGACGTTCAAGTCTGACTTCGATGCCGCGGTGGCGTGCCTCGACCGGTTCGATGAGTGGCTCTCCGAGTTCCAACCCACGTACCTCGCGACCGAGGTCACGGTCTACAACGCGACGTACCGGTATGCGGGGACGTGCGACGGGTTCCTCGCCATCAACGGCACTCCGTTGATCGTGGACTACAAGAGCTCGAAGAAGTCACGCGACGCGAAGGGGAAGCCGACCGGCCTCTACCCGGAGGCTGCGCTCCAGCTCGCGGGCTACCGGTTCGGTGAAGTCGCGGCCGTGTGGCGTGCCCGACGCTACGAGAACTTTCGGCGCCGCTACTACCTCCTCTCCGACGCGGAACGCCACGCAGGTGTCCCAGTCCCGAAAGTCGACGGTGGCCTAGGGATCAAGATCACGCCGGAGCACTGCACTGCCTATCCGGTCCGATGCGATGAGGAAGTGTTCGAGGCGTTCCTGTACGTCCTCGAATGTGCGCGTTGGTCGTTCGACCTCGCGAAGACTGTCATCGGCGAACCGTTGGTCGCCTGATGCCGATTATCGACCAGCAGCGCCGCATGGTGGAAGTCGGCCGTATCCGCATGGGCGAGAAGCGCGTCGCGAAGTCGGGCAAGTCGTACCCGGCGAAGCTCGACACTTGGCGGCTCACCTCACCCGACAAGACGCGCCTCACCGCCGCGGCGTCGATCTACGGAGGGACGGTCACCGACTGGGACGGCCAACACCAACTCACTACCGAGTCGAACGTGCTCGACGTTGCGGTGATCCCCGGTCAAGCCCTCTCGCAGTACATGGAACTGTGGGGGCAACGCCACCCGAAGAACCATGACGGCCCGAACCCCGTCCTGTGTCTCCGTCGGTGTGACGGGCAAAGCGAACTCCTCTCCGACGAACCGTGCATCTGCAAAGTGTCCGGGGATGAGCAGTGCAAGCCGACGACGCGCCTCTCGGTCGTGCTCCGCAAAGTGCCTGGCGTCGGCATGTGGCGCCTCGACACGCGTGGCGCGATCGCAGCGGGTGAACTGGTAGGCGGGGTCGAACTTCTCGAGATGTTGACCGCACGGAACCGGCCGGTGCGTGCCCGTCTACGACTCGACCAGCGGAGCACGCTCGACCGTCTCTCCGGCGAGACACACAACTTCGTCGTCCCTGTCCTGGACATCGACGCGACGCTCGATGAGGCGCTCGACGCGATGAGTTCGGGGCGGCAACTGCCGACGTTCACTCCGGTCGCGCGACTTCCCGAGGCGCCCACGCTGACGGTCGGCGAACAGATCGCGCAAGTCGGCCAGGAACCACGCGTGCAGCGTACGAACGCAGCGGAGCCGATCCCGGCGACCGGTCTCCGACCGCGCACCGCCGCGGGCACGGTCTATGACCAGCCGATTCGCGAGCTCGTCGCCGAATGCGAACGGCGCGGACTCGAAGCGAGCGGATCTAAGGCCGCGCTCCTGCAACGCCTCACCGATTCCGACGCGTCAGCCGAACCGCCCGAGGGTGTCGACGAGATTGCCCTCGCCGCGGCGGAATGCAGTTTGTGTGGTTCGACGCGGGCGCAACGGGTCCTCGACGCGCACGGTGCGGCGCGGTGCAAGGACACGAAGGGTTGCATGGAACGCGTCGAGCAGAAGGCCGCGGTGGAAGCCGACCCCGACATGGCGCCGTTCACATGAGTGTCCCGTGGGTCGACTTCTCGCAGTCCGCCTGGCGTGAACAAGCCGCATGTCGAGGTGGGAACACGGACATGTTCTTCCCCGAACGTGGCGACTCGTCGAAAGCAGCGAAGGCGATCTGCGCGTCGTGTCCCGTCACCGGCGAATGTTTGGACTACGCGTTGACGCACTCCGTCCACGACGGCATTTGGGGTGGCTTGTCGGAACGGGCCCGGAAACGGATGCGGCGTTCCGGTACGGAAGTCACGTTGACGTGCGACGCCTGCGGTCAGCCGTTCACTCATGTTGTCCGCAAGGCGCGCCGGCCGACGTGTTGCGAAGACTGTGTGACGGAACGGGAACGGCAACGGAAACGCCGCTACGACGTGGAGTACCGGGTAGCCGTGCCGGGGTCGTCGCCGCGCATGTCGCTCGCGGCGGGTCACGGGACGATCTCGCGGTACCACGGCGGGTGTCGGTGTAATGCGTGTCGGAAGGCGGCGCGTGTGCAGCGTGCCCGATTCGCGAGGTCGTCGTGATCCCCTACTACGACGACGGGACGTGCGTGATCTACCACGCGGACTGCCGCGACGTGCTGCCGTCGTTCAGCGGTGGGCTGGTGTTCGCAGACCCGCCTTACGGCGTCGGCCTTGAGTATGGGCACGCTTACACGGACAACGCCGGCACCGGATACGCGGCCTTCATGCACTGGATTGCTGACGAGATTCGCCGCGCTGCTCCTGTCTCGTTTGTGACGCCGGGCATTCGGAACCTCTGGCGGTGGCCCGCCGCGACGTGGGTGCTCGCGTGGACGAAGCCGGGTTCAACGAGACGCAGCGACCTCGGCGGGTTCAACGAGTGGGAGCCCGTGCTCATGTACGGGAAGCGCCGCATCTACAACGACGCTCGGCGGCTACCCGACTGCGTGAACCACGCCACAGACACGGGCGACCACCCCTGTCCTAAGCCGTTGTCGCTTCTTCGCTGGCTCGTTGACCAAGGGAGCGACCCCGGGGAACTCGTCCTCGATCCGTTCATGGGTAGCGGCACCACCCTCCGCGCAGCGAAGGATCTCGGCCGCAAAGCCATCGGCATTGAGATCGAGGAGCGGTACTGCGAGATCGCGGCGAAGCGTCTCGCGCAAGAGGTGTTGGCGCTGTGAGGTTCTTGCGGTTCTGTTCCCGGTATCTACGGGTCCCTTACGGCGGGCGGCTGCGCTAGATGCCGCCGCGGAAGAAGCCGTCGAAGCGTGCGACCGCGAAGCAGTGTGATGCGGTGTTCGGCCGTATCGTCCGCGCGCCTGGTTACTGCCTGAATTGCGGGGGGACCGAGTACATCCAGTGCGCGCATGGGTTCTCTCGCAGTTATCGGAGCACGCGCTGGCACTTCGATAACGGGTTTCCTTTGTGCCGAGCGTGTCACGTCTACTTCACGCATCGTCCGATCGAGTGGGACGAGTGGCTTCGCGAGACATGGGGTGACGAGTTGTACGCGGAACTTCGGGCGCTCGCATTGACGTACCGCGTTCACGATCTCGACGTGTTGTTGGCGGAGCTGAAAGAGATCGAGATTGAGGTCGCCGCGTGAGTGCCCCGGCCGTGTTCATTTGCTACGCCGAAGTGATCGCGACCGAGCGGCGCGTTCTTCGCTGCCGTACCTGCAAGACGCGGCGCCGATTCGTCACCTACAACGAGGGTTGGTATGGCACCCGATTCGTGTGCTGCACCTGCGGCGACCAATGGCAGGGCGGCGAACGACTCCGACGCCGCAGTCGGAAGCCGGGCCGCACCGAGCGTGACGCGGCCGAGCGAGCGCGTGCAGCGTGGCCTACAGCGATGACACGGGACGAAGCGCGGGAAGCCTTTCGCGAGTGGATGAAGGACTACACCGCGTGACTCCCGCGGTTTCTCCCCAAAGGACTACACGATGAGCGCGCAACCGAGTTTGTTCGACGCGCCTCGCGTGTACACCGGCCGCTCAAGACGCACCGACCCGGACACTTCACGCGCGGCGGCAAGGTCGGTAGGTCACGGGGCGGAGCAAGCAATCCTCGACGTGTTCCGGCCCGGTGTCGCGATCACGGACGACGAGATCGCGGAGGCGCTCGGTTACCGCGGCCTCTACCCGAGCACGGTGAAGTCGGCGCGGTCGCGTCTCGCGAAGGCGGGTCTGCTCGTCGCGGCGGGTGAAGGTCTGAGCAATCGGGGTCGGCGGATGACGAAGTGGCGGCTCCCGTGAATCCCGTTTGGGTCTTAGCAAAGGAGAACCCGTGAGCCGCACACCGTTTTTCGTTGGCGTCGCGTTCATCGTCGCCGCGCTAGTGACGGGCATCACCGTGCAGCAGTCCTTCGATGCTCAACGGCAGAGTGCGCCGCCACACCGCGTGCGGCCCGCGGCCGTGACTCAGGAAGTCCCGCTCGCTGTCATGGGAGCGGACCCGCAAGGAACAGGCGAGATGCTCGAAGTGTGGTCCCGGTTCGTCACCGGGGTGGAGGCACAAGATCGTGAAACTTGGATCGCAGCAGAGCTCGAACGGTTGGCCGCTGAGGAAGCTGAGCGCCTGGAGGCAGCTCGCCGCGCTCCAAACCAGCCAGTGGCTCGCCCAGGGACTCGCGCTACAGGCCCGTACGCCGACGCCGCCGAATGCACCCGCGCCCACGAAGGCTGGTACACCGCCAACACCGGCAACGGGTACTACGGCGCGTACCAGTTCTTGCAGCCCACCTGGGACAACACCGTCCGCGCGATGGGCCGCCTCGATCTCGTCGGAGTGCGACCCTCTGACGCGTCACCTGCCGATCAGGACGCCGCGTTCTGGTTCCTCTGGAGTGGCGGCGCCGGCGCGGGGCATTGGGGCGGCCGATGTCTCGAGTATGCGTGACGGCGGTTCGTGACGTGGGTGATCCGGTAACAGAGATCCTCAGCGTGAGCCATGATTCGGGAACCCCGCAATGAGCGGAGGACACCGTCGCTTTCACCCGTGGCAGCCGAAGTACGGGACGATGCGATGGGCGGAATGGCAGCGGAAAAACGCGCTCAAGGCCGAGCGGCGCGCCAAACGACGACTCCCCCAACCGGAGCCGGGGGACGAGAAGCAGTGAGTGACGATCTGCGCGAATACGAGGTCTCGGTGAAGGTGCGTTCCCCGAAGCATCTCGTCGGCACCGAAGCGGGCTCTGCGTTCGTCAAGTCGCTGATGCCCGACATGGAGGCCGCGTGTAAGGAGCATGGGCTCAAGTTCGTGTCCTTTGGGTGCAAGTGGCTGGTCGAAGACGAGAAGGAGGGCTGAATGGCGCGCATTCGCACGCTCAAACCCGAGTTCTTTCGTTCCCGGTCGCTCGCCGGCTGCTCGAGGGAAGCACGCCTCACATTTCAAGGGCTGTGGTGCGAGGCGGACGACTTTGGTCGCGGCATCGCTGACCCCCGCATCCTCAAGGGCGCGATCTGGCCGCTGGACGATGACATCACGTGGAAGCGCGTCGAGAAGCTGTTGGACGAGCTCGCAGCGTCGGGCCACATCCGCCTGTACGTGAGCGGCGGCGAGTTGTTCTACGACATCCCGTCATGGGAGGAGCACCAGGCCGCCGCGTATCGACGCGGTAACGCAATTCACCCGGAACCAGACGAACACGCCCGGCACGTCCAGTCGTGCAAGGAAGTGCAGGGCGCACTCGCCGTCGTGCTGGAACTTGGAACGAGGAACGAGGAACTGGGAACGGGGAGCACGCGTGCTGCTGCACGCACACCACCCCCGAAGGAAACGCGAGTACCAGATCCCTTCGACGTGTCGGACGTCATGGAGACGTGGGTGAAGGACCGATGCCCCGAGCTCGACTGGGAACGCGAAACCGAGAAGTTCGTCAACTACTGGACGGCGTCGTCGTCGAAGACGTCCGTCAAGCGGGACTGGGCCGCTGCGTGGCGTACATGGATGCTCGACCGGCCCGGATACCGCAAGAACGGAGCAGCTAGATGATGCGTCAATCCCCCACCGCAACGAAGCTCTCGCTGGACGCGACGCTGAAACGCATTCTCGGCCGGATTCAGGTCGTCGCTGACGACGAGCTCGGCCCGGTGGTCTCTTGCGTGCGATGCCACGACTTCGGCGTGGTGGAGATGATCTCGGGCCGGTACGAGCTCGCGGGCGACAGGTTCCGTCGCCACAAGACGGTGGAGGCGTCGCGGGAGAATCCGGTGTACGTGCCGTGCGAGTGCCGCCGTCGCGACGAGGACGAGAAGCCGCGGGCGCGCAAGTCGTTTTCGGCTGCGAGTTGAGCGTGCGTTCCGGTACCGCGCGGAGGACAGCATGAGACTGAAGCATCGTGCGATCGCGCGAGCGGCCCGCAAGATCGGTGACCAATCCGACCGTGCCGCCTTCTCCGTAACGTGGGTTCGGCTCCACGCGCAGGAGATCGCGGACCGGGCGAACAGCGACATGGACGACGCCATCGCATCCACGTCGTACGGTTCCCGATCGTCGGATCCGGCAACCCCAACGGAAGCGAAAGCCTTGCGGTACGGCGACCAGGTGACTCGCATGGCTCTAGCCCTCGCGGACGCCCTGGTCGAAGCGGACAGGCTCACCCGCAAAGCCGAGCTCGTCATGCAAAACGCGGAACGTGCCGGCCGTTGGCTCCTCGCAATGGACGCGGAGGAGGCCCGCAAACTTGCGGGTACGGAGGAAGTGAAGTCGAATCCGGAGGATGAGACGCGGTCTACGGTGTGCGCGAATCCGAACTGTCAACGGGTTGTGGCAAGGACTCCGAATGATCGGCTTAGAGGCGGTAGGTGTGATGCGTGCCGGAAGTACTTGGACCGGAACAATGTGGAGCGGCCTGCGTTCTTGTGTGCGTTGGGGGATGATGCGTTGAGTACGGAAGGGTTGGGGTTGGACACCGAGCGGTTGATCGTCGAGCGCGAGGAAGCGAATCGTCGTGTTCAACCAGCCGTAGATCGGCTACGCAAAACTGTGGATCGGCTGATTGGGGAGGACGTGGCGTGAGCGAGAAAGCCCGACAGGCCGAATGGCATTCCCTCTGCGCCGAGTATCAGTCGGACATGCTGGCAGCACCCGAGGTCGTGTGGCTCATACCGACCGACGTGGCCGCCCTGCTCTGGTTGGAAGCGCGCCGTAATGCAAGGTTGATCGTAAGCGAGGGA
>Ga0137433_1000775_pt1 | contig 15424 bp, 17 predicted proteins | sample EasRivERMZT840_2_FD_102335 | JGI IMG/M metagenome (GOLD analysis project Ga0137433, IMG submission 102335) | Soil microbial communities from meander-bound floodplain in the East River, Colorado, USA - East River MetaG ERMZT840_2 | ecosystem: Environmental > Terrestrial > Soil > Floodplain ...
ACATGCAAACCATATTTTACTCCATCAAATCGCGCTAAATTTGAAGACACTTCGGCCGGCACAATAATGTAGTAGGCAGCGAGGGCATAATCGATACTGGGCAAATCGATATCTTGAATCATATACCCATGTTCATTAGTAATTCTTCGCATCGCATCCATGAAGTTGTTTTGCACATCTTCAGCCAGACCTTTTTCAATAAAAGATTTTGGTACACCAATAATTTTTTTATTTTTACGCTCAGGATTTGATGAATCAATTGACGTCGAATCCATCGGATCTTTGCCGGCAATAGCCTTAAAGAGAATTTCAGCATCTTCAACCGTTTTGGTGAGCGGTCCAATTTGATCTAGTGAAGAAGCCATAGCCATGAGACCATAACGTGACACTGCACCGTAACTTGGTTTAAGACCCACCACTCCACAAAATCCTGCCGGCTGGCGAATCGAGCCTCCGGTATCAGAGCCAAGAGCAGCGAGTGCAATATCCGCCGCCACTGCTGCTGCACTTCCACCTGATGATCCGCCTGGTACTCGAGTGAGATCGTGAGGATTTTTTGTTACTCCATAGGCCGAATTTTCAGTTGATGCTCCCATGGCAAATTCGTCCATGTTTGTACGGCCGAGAAATACAGCTTCATGCTTCTTTAATTTTTCTATAACAGTAGCATCATAGGTCGCTTTATAATTTTCAAGCATTTTTGATGCTGAAGAAGCGACCTTGCCTTTGATTAAAATATTGTCTTTAATCGCAAGAGGAATACCGGTCAAAACATGAGCTTTACCAGACTTTAATTTTTCATCTGCCCTTTTTGCTTGTTCTTCAACATCATCATATACGCCTAAATAAGCATTTAAGCTAGGATTTTTCTTCTCTATTTCTTTTAAATATGCTTTTGCCAATTCGGTCGCCGAAAAGTCACCTTTGACGAGATGTTCATGAGCTTTTTTAATTGTCAGGTTTTTCAAATCAATCATGTCTTTTATTCCTCCCCAGCCCTCCCTTAATTTAAGGGAGGGTGCCCGAAGGGCGGGTGGAATATTATAATATCTTCTTCACCTTCACGTAATTTCCCTCTCGCTGGGGCGCCTCGGCTAAAATTGTCTCGGTGTGAATCCCCGACTCATGAGGGTTTTTATCTTCCCGGAGGACATTTTTCACTTTTTCCTGTCCTTGAGTATTTTCTCCAGCAGTAAATTTTTGAATGTGAGCCACATAGCCAACAATACCATCAATTTCTTTGGCAAATTTTTCTTCTTCTTTTTCCGTGAGTTTTATCCGAGCCAGTGCCGCCAACTTTTTTACATCGTCTTGAGAAATCATGGTTGTATACTACATCACTTGAGCATTTTTAGAAACTCTTCTTCAGAAATCACTTTCACGCCTAATTCTTGAGCTTTATCAAGCTTTGAACCAGCATTTTCCCCGGCCACCACATATTCAGTATTTTTTGAAACTGAACCTGAAACATCGCCACCCGCGGCTCGAATTTTTTCTTTGGCTTCATTCCGCGTCAAGGTGGTAAGGGTGCCAGTCAGGACAAAAGTTTTTCCCTCAAATGTAGTACTGACTTTAGAAGCCTGAACTTCTTTTTCAATCTGCACTCGTCGTAATAATTTTCTTAGCAATTCCCGGTGCGCTTTTTTGCCAAACCACTCCACAAGAGCTTGAGCGACTACATCCCCTATCCCATCGAGAGCCTGAAATTCTTCTAGGGTCGCTTTTTGGATATCTTCTAACGTTCTGAATTTTTCGGCCAAAAGATAGGCGGTTTCTTCACCAACATGGGGAATAGAAAGAGAAATGATAAATCGGCCTAAATTTATTTTTTTGGCTTTTTCAATTGAGGCCAGCAAATTATCAACTGACTTTTCAGCAAATCGAGGAAGTTGAAGAAGGTCACCTCGTTTTAAATCAAAAATATCAGCCGGAGATGAAATGAGCTTGCTATCTAAGAGAACATCAATAATGCGGGGACCCAAACCTTCAATATCATAGGCAATTTTTGACACGAAGTGATAGAGCATTCGCTTTTGTTGAATATAAGAATCTTTTGATACGCATCGCCAGGCCGCCTGGCCAGGAATGCGCTCAATTTTTCCATCTCCTCCACACTCCGGAACAAGATCAGGAAAAATGTAAGCTTTTTCTTTGCCGGTGCGCATTTCTTTCACCACCGACACAATATCAGGAATCACATCCCCCGCTTTTTGAATGATGACGGTGTCACCAATTCGCACATCAAGACGCTTAATTTCATCTTCATTATGAAGCGTCGCACGCGAAACCGTTGAACCAGCCACTGACACAGGCTTCAAATGGGCCACGGGAGTTAAAACTCCTGTCCTGCCAATTTGGAGTTGAATATCTTCAACGATTGTCGTGACTTGTTCGGCGGCAAATTTAAAAGCAATACCAAAACGCGGCGCCTTACCGGTATAACCTAAGGCTTCTTGATATTCTTTTTCATCTACTTTCACCACCACCCCGTCGATAAGATAATTTTGAGCAGGAGCTTTTTTACTCCAGGTTTTCCAAAAATCTATAACGTCATCGATATTTTGAGCATGCGTAAAATGCGGATTGACCTTAAAACCTAATTCCCGAAGATATTCAAGTTCTTTTTTTTGGGTGCGAGGGACATGCTCGGATTGAGCGACATCATAAATAAAGGTGTCGAGGTTTCGTGCCTGGACAATCTTTGGATCAAGTTGACGAATTGTTCCAGCGGCTACGTTCCGAGGATTAGCGTACAGAGGCGCATTTTTCTTTTTCTGTTCATCGTTTAATTTTTGAAATTGTCTCTTCCCCATCCAGACTTCACCCTCGACAATAACATCAACATCTTTGGTTAAGCGCAGCGGAACTGAATCGATGGTCCGGACATTGACTGTGACATCTTCACCCACCTGACCATTACCCCGAGTCGCGGCGGTTTTTAATGACCCCCGCTCATATTCTAGGACCACTTTCAAACCATCAATTTTTAATTCTGACGTGTAGGTAGGATAGATATCTTTTTTATAATGAGACTTGAGCATGCGCTTCACTCGGGCATCAAAATTTCGAATATCTTCTTCCGAAAAGGCATCGTTGAAAGACCATTGAGGGACTTTATGTACCACTTTGGCAAATTCTTTGAGCGGCTCTCCAGCGACTCGCTGAGTTGGCGAATCAGGCGTAATAAGCGTTGGATATTCGGTCTCGAGCTCAACTAATTCTTTTTTGAGAGAATCAAGCGCCGCTTCTGATATGTCTTGCTTATCGAGCACATGGTAGAGGTAGCGATGATGATTAATTGTCTCTCGGAGTTTGGCTATCCGGTCAGTAATCTCTTTTGGAATCTTCGTCATAGGCTAAGGATAGTGTACTTCGAGTCCTCTTTCAACTGCCTGCGGATTATCAAGTTCGTCGTTTGGCAGATTGTGGCCTCGAGACTCAATTTTTGTTTTCACCACACCTGCAGACGTATCTGCCCATTTTGTAACCGTCACAATGGCGTGAACATTATCAGTATCAAGACCAAATGTCGTAATGACTGAAGGATAACCATCAGACGTAATACCTGTAGTTCGAGTAAAAGCGGTTACGGTTTCACCGAGGCACGTAATTGAATTAACATTAGATTGCGTCACCGTCAGCCCCACAACTTTTGCGAAAACGCCCTGATCGGGATCTACAGGATCAACATATTTTGTGTCCCAATAGTAGGCACATTCAAGCGCCGTGTCGGCTGAATAGAGAGCTGTCTGAGAACTTTTTCCAATAGTCGAAAGCGTGGTGTTTTTTAAACTAATACTAAACATCACTAAGGTAATTGATAGCAAAATACCAGCCACGAGCACTCCGATAAGCAGGGCGAAACCTTTTTTGGTTGAAATCTGCTGACTATTATTTTTAAGGAATTTCTTATTCATATTCTTATGTCTCTCATTCAGCATTAAGAGTAAAAATTGTTGGGTAGACGATAAATTCATTCTGGCCATACGATCCGGTCGTCCAAGTTACCCTCACTTCCATATCAAGTTCTTTACCGGCCACTCGTTCATTGAGTCGAATACTGCGTCTAAATTTCGTCGGAGTGGTACCAGAATAGCTTGAATATACTCCTGACGATGTTTGTTTGAGCAGGCAACCCGATGAGCCACAGTTATTATTAACAACTGCGCCATCAGAATTATCAACCAAAACTCCGTAGCCATCTAATTGAAAATTGCCTAGAGGATCAATATCACAATAATTACCGTATGAACCAACCCCGACACATCCGGCTGTTTTCAGAGCTTCAAGCCAATTGACAAGAGGTTCTTCATTTGCGATGCGATCAATATTTACCAGATAAACATTGTCTCGAAGATTCCGAACAAGCTCAACCGATTCGGCAGCGAGGAAAAACGCCGTGGTCTGATCTTGAGAATAATAGGCAGAGGAAAGGGCTTTTTGGGCAATGCCGAGGGCGGCACTCGCAGCTACTGCCAGAATGGCAATAGCAATGAGGGCTTCAATGATAGTAAACCCCGCCGTGGCGTGGGTAAATCCTTTATTCTTTTTTCGTGGTTCGTAAGACATACATTACTTATTTGTTGAATCAAGCTCTCGTTGCGAGACTGTAGTCTGAATTGAAAACGTCGTACTAATTTTGGTTTTAGCGGTGCCTTTAATAATAATTAAAATCCGAGGTTGGCCATCGGCACTGCCATTTCCGGCTATGTAAAATTTTGATTTCGTCAGATCAAGATCAACCTCAGGGGCAGTGAGCTCAATGGTACTGCCACTTTTGGTTCTTTTAATTGCTCCGACTGTTGTGTTGTTTGGTCCAGCTTGAGTGGTAAAGAAATAGGTTATTGGTGATCCATCTTGAGAAACAAACGTTATACTTGAATTATCAGCGCTGATCACAAAATCGGTTCCCAATCTCATTAACCTCGACATATTCTCCACCGCCACATTAATATTATCCGTCACCGATTTTAATGATTGAGCCTTGGAATTAGCATTAACGACAGAAATAAGGGCGGTAGCAATGACCACGGCCACTAAAGAAAAAATTGCCAATGACACAATAATCTCAATGATCGTGAACCCAGAATTTACTCGCGCCCTGGCGGAGTTTATTTTTTGAATACTCGGTTTCATATTAGTTAGTTACTGAAATTTGGCCCGTGGTACGAATAATAACTTTCTTGAGGGTAGTTTGCGATGATCGAATAACCACAGTAGCAGATGAATTGGCCGGATTATTATTTATCGCGGCATCAGGATTTGGTCGCACAAAGGTAACGTCAAGAATCCCCCCCGGAGAATTTGAAGTAGTACACGTAGTGTTATTGACGCATAGTCGATGAATAGTAAATCCAGACTGAAGACGATACGTTTCAACTTTTTCAGGATCACCGTCATAGAGCCTATCACCATCAATATCAACATAGAGAATATAAGATTGCGGACTAGCCGTATTAAATCGAACGCCGTACGGGTAGGTAAAAACACCTTCTTCCCCCTTAACACCCAAACCATAAATCTGGGCTTTTCGAATTGAAAGACCAATGTCATAAGCCAGATCTGTTAACACAATCCCTCCATCAAACTTTTCATAATTGGCTGCAAGCACACTGGTAATAATGACAATAATCACCACAGAGACAAGGAGCTCAATTAAGGTGAAGCCGGCTTTAGATGTTTTAAATGGGACTCGCATTATAGTTGAAAGAGGCTATGAATACCGACTACATCGATGGTGAAAAAATAAACTAAACCGAAACCGAGAATAAGAAACGGGGCAAAAGGGATCTCACTCTTCATTGTAAGCTGAGATTGGTTTATTTTCAATTCACTCGCGCCGAGGCGGAGTTTGCTTAAAACGAGAATCAAAATACTGACAATAGCGCCGAGCCAAAATCCAAGGACGATCGCCGACACGCCAAGACCAATACCCAAGGTCCAACCAAAACCAACTACGAGCTTAGCATCGCCCAAACCAATCCATCGGCCGCCAGAGACAAGCCAGAGGAGAAAAAAGGGTAGAAAAAGAATCGGGCCAGCCAAAAGGGCCCACATGAATTGGACTTGAGTTAATTGAGTATAATGAAGGCACAGGTAGATAAGAGTTAAACCATCAAAAGTGTAGACCAAGCCGTCAGGAATAATTTTGTGCCGAAGATCGTACACTAAAATCACAATAAGTAATGACCAGATGACGAGATAAAAAAAGGTGGCACTATAATTTATCGGCAAGACATAAAAAGAAAATTTGAGAAAAACTAAAAGAAAAATAAGTCCAGTTAATAATTCTACAGCTGGATATTGCCACGAGAGCTTGGCTTTGCAGCCCCGGCATCGGCCCCGCTGAACAATAAAACTCACCACCGGAATGAGTTCGTACCACTGAAGAGTTTTACCGCAAGAAAAACAACCTGAGCGGCCAGTAATTCCCTGTCCGGTGTTGTAGCGCAAAATGACCACATTTAAAAAACTGCCAATGATGGTTCCGAGAATAAAAGCAAATACGGCCAGAAGAGTACTCACATTATTTTTCTACGATGAAATTATTCGACGCATTATCGGTCGGACAACTTGCCTGCGTTATTGCTGGATCAATGTACGGATTTGTACTATTTTCAAGAGTCGCGCCCAAACAATATCCTGTGCCGCCCAGCTTTCGTTTGTAGCTATAGGTATAGGTGCCAGTATTCAATGGATCAGTTGGCATTGCGGGAATGAGATTAAGCTGCACAACTTGATCAAAGCTGATTGGATAATTTTTGTCTTCATTTCTATCAAGATACTGAGCCAGCGCCAATTCCATAAGGGCAATATCGGAAATACGTTTTTTATCACGGGATTCGGCTTTTACTTTTGAAATATTAACCGTAATGATTGCTAAGAGAATACCGATGATACTTAAAACGACTAATATTTCTACTAAGGAGTATCCACGCTTTTGCATAGATAAATTATAGCATAGACAGCTCGGCTAAAACAAAAACCGCCCTGATTTTATCAAGAACGGTTTTTGAAATCTAACTAAGAAAAGTAGATTAAGGACAAGCTGTTTGAGCCACGAGAGTTCCGGCAACTGCTTTTGATACTCCGGTACTGTCTACACACCAGTGACTATTTGCTCCTTCTGCCACCTTAAGAGGTGATGAAGCAGCGTACGCTGTTGCTGAAGCGTTGCAAACATCATTTGTAGCAGCACCTGAACCCTGGGTAGACGCTGCATCGAGCAATGCCACAATCTGGGTATCAGCACAAACACCTGTATAGGTGTAACCTCCGTCATAGAAGATTTCGGCTTGAGCCCGAACGCTACTCATTTCTGACTTCACTGCGGCGTTATTACCCTTGTTTCGAGCGGTGTTAAGAGAAGCCAACACAATAGCTGACAGAATACCGATGATCGCGATGACGACAAGAAGTTCGATCAATGTAAAACCTTTTTTTGTTTTATTCATTATAATTAATTAATTATTATGTAAATCGACCGATCCGCCGCGGCGGATAGTCGCCTTTGGCTAATGTATCCATTATAACTCATCCATTCTTGGGACCTAGACGGGTGTGTGGATAACGCTAAAATGCGTTGGCAATATTGTAAATTGGCATCAACACTGAAGCTAAGAGAATTCCGACACCAAGACCCAAAACCACAATCATGATTGGTTCAATAAGGTCAACAAGGGTATCAACCGCATTGATCACCTCACGCTGATAGAACTTGGCCATAGTTTTTAGGATATTTCCAAGCTCCCCAGTTTCTTCACCCACCTTCATCATCTGAATCATGATGCTTGGAATTTCAGGATAGCGAGACATCGCTTCTGACACCGTGCTCCCCCCCTTCACCGCTTCAAGAGCATTATCAATAATTTTTCGAAAGACTTCATTACCTACCACGGATGAGGTAATTTCCAGAGCTTTGACCATGGAGATACCGGAGACAAGCATGGTATTCATGTTGTCGGCAATTCGAGACAGATATAATTTTTTAAATAAGCTGCCCACGTACGGCACGGCCAGTTTAAATTCATCATACGATTCCCGGCCGGCAGGCGTTCGAATGTAGCGAACCAAAAATAAACCACCGATAATAAGACAGATAATGACGAAGATTCCGTAGCTCACCAGGAAATTAGAAATACCCATGACAATTTTGGTGTAAATAGGAATGTCCTGACCAGATTCAACAATGATGACCGCAATTTTTGGAATCACCACCATAAACATCAAAATCATAACAGCAAAAAAGACCCCAATGACGAAGGCTGGATAAATCAGAGCATTGCGCGCCTTGGACGTGACTTCATAATTTCGATCAAGATAATCTGCCAGATATGAAAAAATTTGATCGAGTTTACCTGACTCTTCACCGGCCCGCACCATGTTGACATAAAAGTCAGAAAAAACTTTTGGATGTTTGGCCAGAGCTTTGGAAATTGAACTGCCGCCCTGCAAATCATCAGAAATTTCTGTCAGGGTTTTGCGCAGTAAAGGATTTTCCGCTTCAGAACCGAGGAGTCGGAAAATGCGGAGAGCCGAAACTTGGGCTTCAAACAAAATTGACATTTGGCGCGACAAAATCACAATGTCTTTATTGCTGACGTGCTCAAAAAGTTTAATATTGCGCTTCAAGAGCGACGTATCTTCACTCGCTGATTTAATTGAAGAAATAATAAAACCGCGGCGTTGTAAAGAATTTACCGCCACATCAGCGTTGATCGCTTCAATTGAGCCTGTTCGTTCTGCTCCGGTATTATCTATGGCTTTATAGGTGAATAACATAACTTTACTTTAAAGGGTTTGCCGGAAGAGCTCGCACATGACTTTTTTCAGTAGAAAAAACGAAATGTGCGAGTCTGGAGGCAAAACATTAGACTAATTTTTCCAACACTTTCGGATTAAGTGAATAACGATACGCATTTTCGATCGTAATTTCTCCCGCTCGAACGAGTTCCGCTAATGATCGATTCATATCGATCATACCAAGCTGTGACCCAGTTTCGATCACAGTATTAATTTCGTGAGTTCGGCGCTCGCGAATGAGGTTCGAGACCGCGCTATTGTTAATGAGCAGTTCATAGGCTGGCACAAGACCGCCGGAGACTCGCGGAATGAGGCGTTGAGAAAAAATGCCGGTGAGACTGCCCGCCAATTGCATGCGAATTTGGCTTTGTTGATCGGCGGGAAATGAGTCGATAATACGTTCGATAGTTTGTGCCGCATTGTTGGTGTGAAGTGTGGAAAAAACTAAGTGACCAGTCTCGGCTGCCGTCACGGCAGTAGAAATAGTTTCAAGTCCTCGCATTTCACCAATGAGCACCACGTTAATGTCTTGGCGAAACATCGAGACCAGAGCGGTATGAAAATCGTTGGTATCAATTCGAACTTCACGTTGATCGATAATCGATTTCTTTTGGTCATATTCATATTCAATCGGATCTTCAATCGTGAGAATGTGTTCGAGACGTTCGTTGTTAATAATTTCAATCATTGAAGCTAAGGTAGTAGATTTTCCTTGACCAACCGGACCGACGACAAGAAAAAATCCCTGGGTCTTTTTGGTAAACGTTTCAAGAATTGGGGGCAAATTTAATTCTTCGAGAGTTTTAATTTTTCGCGGAATAAGACGCAGAGCAATGGAAGCTTTTTCCTGATGGAAAAAACCGTTACCTCGAAATCGAGCGCTGGTGCCGTGGGAATATGAAAAGTCAATTTCTTTGGTCTCTACAAATCGCTGTTTATACTCCGGCGACATGAGGTGGTCGATAAGGCCATACATATCCTCACGCTTCAACGGTTCAGCTTTAGCTAAAGGAATGAGGTACCCGGAGACGCGAATAATCGGCGTCCGACCCTCTGAGAGGTGTAAATCTGATCCACCTTCTTTCACCACGATGGTGACAAGTTCATCTAAAAAATTTTTATAATCCTTGGTCATGATTGGGTTGCGGTTTTGTGAATCGCGGTAATATTATCAACCACTTCTGATGGTACGGTCGTGGCCTTAACGATGTAGCCATTGACCCCGAGGGCCTTAGCTTTTTCAATATCACTCGCATCACTTTGATTAGTTAATAAAACAATAGTCGCATTTGGGACAAGTTTATCTTTGCGAAACTGATGGAGCAGTTCCAGACCATCCATCCCCGGCATAATAATATCAAGGATAATAATGTCCGGCAGATAACCATCTTTAATTTTTCGCAGCGCTTCAGCCGCATTTTGAGCCGTATTCACTTCATAGTTATTTTTTGAAAACTTGAGTGAATACATATTAAGGAGAAATGTATCATCATCTACAATAAAAATTTTGTACGCCGGATGATTTTCCATAGTTTTAGTATAACATATGCTTATAGTTTATTGACTTCCTCGAGCGGAATTTCCCCTCGAAAAGCCTTAAGAAGCGCATCTTCTTTCATACTGAGCATGCCCTTCCGGCGAGCCACCTTACCAATAGCTACTTCCGTTGGATCTTTGAGGATTATTTGCTCTATTTCCTTATCAATTTCAAACATTTCAAATACCGCGACCCGACCCCTAGTGCCATTTGGACAATCTGGCGTCGGTTCTATTTCCTTAATCGCTTTTGGAATGTGAATATCTTTTTTAAATTCTGGGGGCAAATCTTCAAACTGTTTATCAATCATAATTTTCAGGCTGTCTACCACCGGCACATCCTTGCCTCCCCCTGGGCACAACGTCACCGCCAAACGCTGGGCAATAGCGACCACGAGTGTTGGTGCAATGAGGTAAGGATCAACACCCATATCGATAAGACGCGGAATAACGCCAATAGCATTGTTGGTGTGAATGGTCGAAAGTACGAGGTGACCAGTCAGCGCCGCTTGCACAGCAAGCTGGGCAGTTTCTTTGTCTCGAATCTCACCAACCATGATGACGTTTGGATCTTGACGCAAGGTCGTTCGAAGACCGTTGGCAAAGGTGTACCCAATTTCTGGTCGAACTTGAGATTGGTTAATACCATCAATATTGTATTCAATCGGATCTTCGAGCGACAACACATTTTTTTTCTCTCGATCAACAAGATTTAACATGGAGTAAAGCGTCGTCGTCTTACCTGAACCGGTTGGTCCGGAAATAAGAATCATGCCGTAGGGTTTTTTTACCGCTCGTTTTAAAATATCTAGACTGCGGGGTGTTAAACCCATTTCTTCAAGATTTTTTACCCCTCGCTGAGAGTCGAGAATACGCATCACCACCTTTTCTCCGAAATAGGTTGGAAAAGTTGAGACTCGGAAGTCAATTTTTCGGCCTTCAATTTTGGCTGAGAATCGACCGTCTTGCGGTTTGCGTTTTTCGTCAAGACGCATATTAGAAAGAATTTTAATTCTGGCCGTGAGAGCCGAGTGAACCTTGGTGGGCAAAATCAAGCTCGTATTTAAAACCCCATCAACGCGAAATCGAACTCGAACACTTTCTTTCATGTGTTCAATGTGAATATCTGAAGCATTACCTTCTGTGGCGTAGCGTAAAATAGTGGCCACAATTTTTGTGACCGGGGCATCTTCAACAATTTTAGCTTCTGGCCGTTTTCCACTCTCGGTTTGACCTAATTCAGATTCCCCTTCCTGTGGCGGACCTTTTTCAATTTTAAGTTCAGTCTCAAGATCAGACAAAGCATGCGTGACTTCAGCGGACAAACCTTTATACACGCCGATGACTTTTTCAAAGTCTGACTCAGAAATCAGAAAAATTTTGTACGGTAAACTAATTTTAGCGGAAATAAAGTTGAGCGCATCTCGAGCTTCAATATTGTCCGGATCCACCAAGCCCACTTCAAGCACTCCATCCTTAACTGCCAAGGGAACAAATTTGTAATGGAGAGCCGATTCTTCAGGAATATATTCGAGGACATTGTACGGGACATCGTCGTTATCAATAGCCCGAGGCGGAATTTCAAATATTTCGCCTTTAATTTTCAAAATTTCTGCCGCTTTCATTCCCCGTTTTTCGAGCACGGCTTCAACTGACATGCCCGTGGCTGCCATTTCTTTCTCGATGAGGGGAATCTCATTTCGAGAAATGATCTTTTTTTCTGCGAGCGCTTCAAGAAACGTCATAATACTTCAAGACCTATCGTCGAGGGCGAGAACCAGTAGTGGTTTGAGCACCTGAACCAATCGGCGCAAAAGGATTTGGTCGGCCTGTTGGTTCTGGTGTAAGAACAACTGAGAAATCCTGCAAACTCAAGAAGGCGGCATTCTCAAAAAACTTTTCATCAAGTTTGATTGATTCGATCCGATCAAGGACCACCAGGAGATTTTTGCTAATCACCCCTTCTTGTTCCTCGAGGACAAGTTCATCAACCGCTCGGACCGGTTGGGAAATATAGTCATAGAGCATAAAACCGAGCACCAGACAGGCCGTGAGTCCGGCAATTACTTTTTTATTACTTTTTTTCTGTGGGTAGACGTGCATACGATTACTTAAGTGAATAGGTTTTAAATGTGACAATATAATTGTAAGCGGTTTTATCATCAACGGGAGCAAAACTCATTCCGCCAAAATCAGTTAGTCGTAGATTTCGCTCAACATCAGCTAAAAATTGGAGGAATTTTTCATAGTTCATTTCAACACTGAAAGAAAGTTCTGAGGTGACATACGGGGTTTGTGTAGTCTGGTCTGGTCCAGCCGCCTGGGATATACCTGATTGCTGTTTCGGCTCCACCACCTGAATATCCTTGATGCCACTGCCATATTTAACCGCAATTGCATTAACATCGACAAGTAATTTTAGAGGATCAGTGGTATCGGGGAGAAATTTTCTTAATCGTTCTAAATCAGTACTGCTAAAACTATTATAGCGATTGACTAATTCATCTCGCTTCAAACCGGTTTGTTGCGCTCGCTCAACCGCTGCCTCATGTTCAGATTTGCTCTCTCGTAATTTTCCAACCTCACCGTAATGAGGGTTAATAAACCAGTAAAAAGTGGTGATGGAGATGGCGATGAGAAAGACGGGGGTAAGAAGTTTCATATATTATTGGGTTTGATCAGTTGATGAGGCCTGGGATTGATTAAGAGTTTGCTCGACCGTTGTTTCCGCTTTATGTAATTTTTCGTACGCCACAACATCTGGATTAATATCAGTCGTGAACGTAAATATAACGTTGCCTTTTTCATCAAGATTGAGACTGGTAAAATTTTGATTGGCTAAATATTTCTGATAGTCAGGCTTTAAAAATTCCAACGACTGAAGCGCCACGGAGGCAAAACTTTTCGAAAGACCGTTCATCGTGACTTTTATCGTATTATCTTGAATTGAATAATTAAACGACGTAAAGCGAACATTTTTTAAGGTTGATCGACTTAAAAATTCGAAGAAACTCGAAAGAGCCACGTGCTGTACCAAAAGGGCCTTGCCTGATTCAATTCGATTATCAAGTCGAGTTAGTTCGGCTACAAGTGATGGCTCGAATTTTGATAATTCAGTTTGCAGTTCGGCCTGAAGGTTTTCGATTTGAGTTTTGAGATAATATTCGTAACCAAAAACTAAACCAGCAATGAGGAGCGTGGCAAAGAAAATAACGACGGCAATCAGATAAAGAAAACCCATCCGGTGAACCGGTTTTGGCTTTTGTTGTTCAAGTGGCTTCTTTGGAACGAACGATGTTTGGAACTTTCCCTCCATTCTCCTTATTGTAACACAGCAATATCAAACACAAACTCATAAACGTGGAAAACTAGCCCTATCTAAGCTCAGAGAGCTTCCGGAGAGCAATACCAACTGCCACGGCAAATTCAGGCCCAGTGGTTTTAAGGATTTCGGCCAATGAAGCTGGGGCTTCGGTCTTGGAAAATGGATTACCGAGAGTCACTTTAGTTTGCAATTGAGTTTCAGCATATGACAAGACTCCTGCCAACAGTGCCCCACCACCAACTACCGCCACATTGGGAATTTTATGATTATAGCGACGTTCAAAACTGAGCATGAGGCGGTGAGCTTCAGAGAAAATATGGTCAAGATTAACCGACACGATCGATTCAAAATTCTTTTTGTATTGTTCCCCGATTTGGCTTGGATCGCGTTTCATAATTTCGGCAGTTTGGACGGGAATCGACAGGGCTTGGGAAAGCGCCAAAGTGATATCTTGAGATCCTTGATTAATAATGTGAGAAATTTTCACCACCCCATGTTCAACAATATAAAACTTGCTGCTGCCTGCGCCGATATCGATAATCATTTGCACCGGTAATTCTTCATCCACGACCGAACGGATAGCACTAAAAATTTCAATTTCAAAAAAACTCGCTTCAAGCTGAGCTTGATTCACAATTGTCTGGTATTTGGCCAACGTATCATTGTGAATGGCCACTAAAATCACATCGATCTTGCCACCTTGCTGCGGTCCGGTTTTCTTTTCACTAAATTCTGCCGGTTTATCTGTTGGTTTTGGTACCACCCACCAATCAAGAGCTACTTCATCAATAGGCACCGGAATATATTTACGTGCTTCAAAGGGCACCATTTGTTCCAATTGTTTTTCTGGTACTTCTGGCATTTCCACTGCTGAAATAAGGCTCGCCCCAAAAGGAATGGCTAAAGCGCAATTCTGGGAAGAAATTTTTGCTTCCTGCAAAACGTCGCGAAGAGCTTCGCTTATTTTTTCTGGCGGTAAATTTGTCGCTCGGCCGATTTCCACGCCAGCGTAAGTCCCGAGTGCCAGTTCTCCATAGGTTTCAAGCAAGGCTCTGCCACCCTTTTTTGCGAGTTGGACAACTTTAATCGACGAGGTGCCAATATCAATACCGACCACACTCGAACTTTTAGGACTGAGGAAACTAAAAAGGCTCATAGTTTGGCCTCTAGTATATCACATCTTTATTATTTTTTTATATAAATTTCATGTCTCGTGTGCAAAGATAGCCTCATGAATTTTGGTTCGAGGATTTTGAGAGAAATAATAGAAAATATCCAGAGTTTTCTGTTTCCAAGCTCATATGGCGTGCGGAAAATCGAAACCATGAGTCCGGAAGATTTCTCTGCGACAGCTTCTTTGCCATGTGATCCGCCGCCAGGCGGCATCATAGGCTTATTTCGCTATCACGATCCTTTAACCCGCAATGCTTTATGGGCTTTGAAATATAAAGGCAATAGAAAAATTGCCAAATTATTTGCTGAAATTTTGGGGGAAATAATTGTTGAGCAATTAAGCGATGAATTGTTATTTAGTAATTTCTCCGACCCTCTCCTTATTCCCATTCCTATTTCAAAAAATAAATTGAAAGAGCGAGGCTGGAATCAAACTGAATTATTAGCCAGAGAATTAGATAATAAGTATGGGATGAGACTTTTTTCTGTTCACACCCATATTTTAATAAAAAAACATGACACCCTCGCTCAAACCAAACTTTCAAAACAAGAGCGTATGAAAAATCTTAAAGGCTGTTTTGAGGTCCC
>Ga0137433_1000776_pt1 | contig 15397 bp, 10 predicted proteins | sample EasRivERMZT840_2_FD_102335 | JGI IMG/M metagenome (GOLD analysis project Ga0137433, IMG submission 102335) | Soil microbial communities from meander-bound floodplain in the East River, Colorado, USA - East River MetaG ERMZT840_2 | ecosystem: Environmental > Terrestrial > Soil > Floodplain ...
GAGCCGGTTGTCCGGCGTGTTCACCGCAAAGAGGCGCGATCCGTTCGGAGACAGACGCACGGGGCTGGTCTGTTTGCCCTCGAAGTTGACGAAGGTCTGCGCCGCCACGCCGAGCGTGACACAGAATAAAGCCAGAACGATGGACCAAGGACGAAATCTCAATCGGAGCCTGCTCATAGATCAAACGACGCCCCCGTCAACCAGGGACACACGGCGTGACCCAGACTCTGGAGCGGGAACGGCCAGATAGTAGCGTCCAACTGCGGGATTGTCCACCTCCGCGGCTTCATGCTCCGAAGTTCCATTGGCAGGGCGCCCAAAAACCTTGATACTGCCGTGCGCAGCCCGGGTGGGCCAGCCGGGCTGGCCCGCGTAACCGCGGCTCGAACTCATGATCGATCAAGCAACACCTTCGTCTGCCGACCGACCGTCCGTGTCATCGCGGCCCATCTTCCGCGCGCGCGGGCTGACCAAGATCTACGGCTCTGGGACGGCCGAGGTTCGGGCGCTTGCGGGTGTGGATCTGGATCTGTTTGCGGGCGAACTCATCGTCCTGCTCGGTCCTTCGGGCAGCGGCAAGACGACCTTGCTCAACCAGCTTGGCGGCCTCGATGTGCCGACCGATGGCGAGTTGTGGTATCGCGACCTCGACTTGACTGGCGCGGACGAGGCGCAGCTCACGCGTTACCGCCGTGACACCGTCGGGTTCATCTTCCAATTCTACAACCTAATCCCCAGCCTGACCGCGCGCGAGAATGTCGCGCTCATCACGGAGATCGCCCGCGACCCGATGCCGCCCGAGCAGGCGCTGGAGATGGTGGGGCTGGCGCCGCGCCTCGATCATTTCCCCGCGCAGCTTTCTGGCGGCGAACAGCAGCGGGTTGCGATCGCGCGTGCCATAGCCAAGCGGCCCGAGGTCCTGCTCTGCGATGAACCCACCGGCGCGCTCGACGTGAAAACAGGCATCGTGGTGCTCGAAGCTGTCGAGCGCGTCAACCGCGATCTCGGCGCGCTCACGATCCTCATCACCCACAATGCAGTCATGGCCGGCATGGCCGATCGTGTGATTCATTTCTCGGACGGCAAAGTGCATCACATCCACTGCAACGAACGGCGGGCGGCGGTTTCAACTTTGAATTGGTAACCGGCGAATGCTGCCCCACCTCGATCGCAAGCTGCTCCGCGACCTGCGCCGCATGAAAGGACAGGCGGTGGCAGTGTCACTGGTGATGGCGTGCGGGCTGGCGATGCTCATCATGTCGCGCAGCCTCATCCACTCGCTGGAGAACACGCGTGAGGAATACTACCGGGCGCACCGTTTCGCCGACATCTTCGCCACGCTCAAGCGCGCCCCGATGTCCCTGACCGAACGCATCCGGGAGATTCCCGGTATCGCCGCCGTGGAGCCGGGTGTTGCCGTGCAGGTCACGCTCGACATCCCCGGCCTGGACGAACCCGCCACCGGCCTGGTCCGCTCCATGCCGGACTTTCGCGAGCCGGAATTGAACCGCCTCTTCCTCCGCGCCGGCGAATGGCTCAAGCCCGGCCGCCGTGGTGAAGCGCTGGTCGGCGAAGCGTTCGCCGAGGCGAACAAACTCCGGCCGGGCGACACTGTCACGATGGTCATGAATGGCCGTCTCCAGAAACTCCGCCTCGCTGGCATCGTGCTCTCACCGGAATACATCTTCGAATCGCGCCCCGGCTCGGCGCTGCCGGACAATCGGACCTACGGTATCTTTTGGATGCCCTACGAGGAGCTCGCCAACGCCTTCGATCTCGACGGTGCCTTCAACTCCGTAGTGCTCTCGCTCGCGCCCGGTGCCAGCGAGCGCTCCATCATCGCCGATCTCGACCGGTTGCTCCTGACCTACGGCGGGCGGGGCGCGCACGGTCGGGCGGATCATCCTTCGCACATCCGCGTGTCCGACGAGATCCGCGTGCTCACCATTCTCTCGTTCGGTTTCCCGCTGGTGTTCCTCAGCGTGGCCGCCTTCATGACCAACGCAGTGCTCTCCCGCCTGCTCGCATTGCAACGCGACCAGATCGCCATCCTCAAGGCATTCGGCTTCGACAACCGACAGATCTCACTCCACTACCTCAAGTTCGCCTTCGCGTTCGTCATTGGCGGCACCGTCTTCGGCGCGCTGGGCGGAGTCGTGCTCGGCAGCCGGCTGGTCGGGATGTATCACCTCTTCTTCCGCTTTCCCGAGCTCCATTTTCGGCTGGACCACTCCGCGCTCGGGACCGCGCTCCTGGTGGCCGCGGCTGCCGCGACGCTCGGCGTCCTTAGCGCGGTTCGCCGGGCCGCGAAACTGCCGCCGGCCGAAGCGATGCGGCCCGAGCCGCCCGCGAACTACCGCCCTGCCATCATCGAACGCACTGGCATCGCGCATCTCTTCTCGAACACTTTCCGTATCGCTGTCCGCAACCTCGAACGCAAGCCCATGCAGGTGTTCTTCACCGTCGCCGGGCTTGCGCTCGCCACCGGCATTCTCATCATCCCGAATTGTTTCCGCGACAGCGTGGGCCAGATCCTCGAATTCCAATGGGACACCGTGCAGCGCCAGGATGTGAGCATCGGGCTGGTCGAGCCGGGCAGCGAGGCCACGAAACATCCGCTCCGACAACTGCCTGGCGTCATGAGCATCGAGCCGTTCCGCTACGCGGCCGTGCGGATTCACTTCGGAGAGCGCCGCCGCCAGCTCGCCATTCGGGGCGTGGATCCCGGGGGCCGGCACGAGCGCGTCATCGACGCGGACTATCGCATCGTCGAAGTGCCGCCCGAGGGGCTCGTGGTTTCCTCGAAGCTCGCCGAGGTGCTCGGCGCGAAGCTGGGCGATGCGGTCACGGTCGAGTTCCTCGAGGGCCGCCGCCGTAAGGTGGAGGTGCGGCTGACGGGGTTCAGCGAAGATTTCGCCGGACTGGTCGCGCACATGGATCGCCGCGCGCTCAACCGCCTGTTGGGCGAGGGCGACATCATCACCGGCGCCAGCTTCCGCGTGGACGGCGCGCGCTGGCAGGACTTCCTGCGCGAGCTCAAGGAACAGCCGCGCGTGAGCTGGGTGGTGGTGAAGGAATCGTTGCGGGCGAACTTTCGCGCGACCACCGCCGCAAGCATCGGCCTCATCCAGTCCATTTACCTCACTTTCGCGACCATCGTGGCATTCGGCGTCGTTTATAACAACGCGCGCATCTCGCTGGCCGAGCGCGGACGCGAACTCGCCACGCTGCGTGTCGTCGGCTTCTCGCAACGCGAGGTCGGGGCTGTGTTGGTCACTGAACTCATCATCCTTGCGCTCATCGCCGTGCCGATCGGGCTGGCCTTCGGGACGGCGCTCGCTTCGGGAATCCTGCAGGCGGTGAACACGGAAACCGTCCGGCTGCCGACCCTCTTCACGTTACGCAACTACACCTTCGCCGTATTGGTCGTCGCCACGGCGTCGGTGCTCTCGGCGTTGGTCGTGCTGAGGATGCTAAAGAACCTCGATCTGGTCAGCGCGCTGAAGGCGCCGGAATAGAATGAACTTTTCATGAATCCATCGACTCCTCCGAAACGAACCAATGGCAACGGCCGCCGTCCACGGCGCTGGCTGCCGTACGTCGGCGCGGTGCTCCTCGGCGCGCTAATCGTTGCCGGACTCTGGCCCAAGCCAGCGCCCGTCGAGACTGCACGCGTCGCCACCGGCCGGCTCCGCGCCACCGTGAACGAGGAGGGCAAGACCCGCATCCGCCAGCGCTACGTGGTCTCCGCCCCCGTGGTGGGACAGCTTCGCCGCATCCCATTCAAGGCCGGTGCGGACATCTCGTCCACCCAGACCGTCGTCGCTGTCATCGATCCCATCAGCCCCGCGCTGCTCGACGCCCGCACGCGCACGCTCGCCGAGGCGCGGCGCGACACCGCCACGGCGCAATTGGCGCGGGCCGGAGACCAGCACAAATTCGCCGTGAACGAACTGCGCCGGAACGAGAAGCTCCATCAGGAGAAGACGGTCTCGACGCAGGAACTCGAACTTGTGCAATGGCGCGAGGCCTCCGCCGCACGCGAACTCAATGCGGCGGAGGCCGCCCTCCGGCAGGCTGAGGCTGAATTGCTCGAATTCACCACCCCGGCTGACGGCTCCCGCCCGCCCGTGGAATTGCAAGCTCCGGGCTGCGGTCGTGTCCTCAAGGTGTTCGAGGAAAGCTCACGCGCGGTCATTGTCGGCACCCCACTGCTGGAGATCGGCGACCCAAATGATCTGGAAGTCATCATCGAAGCCCTGTCGCGCGACGGCGCCACCATCAAACCAGGCACGCCCGTCGAGCTGGAGCAATGGGGTGGTGCCGAGCCTTTGCAGGCGACCGTCCGCTTCGTCGAGCCCGCGGCCTTTACCAAGATTTCCGCGCTCGGGGTCGAAGAGCAGCGCGTCTATGTCGTAGCCGATTTGCTCACGCCTCCCGCCCAACGTGGGAACCTCGGCGACAATTTCCGCGTCGAAGCGCGCATCATCACCTGGCAAAAGGAGCAGGCGTTGAAAGTGCCGAGCGGCGCGATTTTCCGCCGCGGTGAACAATGGCACGCTTATGTCGTGGCCGACGGACATGCCCGGTTACGCCCCGTCAAAGTCGGCCGCTCCAGTGGTAGCGAGAGCGAAGTGCTGGAAGGCTTGAGCGATGGCGACGAAGTCATTCTCTATCCCGGGGACCGCATCCGAGACGGCCTGCGCGTGCGCGTGGTGAAAATGTGAAGCTGTCTCGGTTTCGGGCTGGCGGGATGTTCAGTCGGAATCACCCAGGCCAACTCCAATCGTAGGGGCCGACGTGATGAGGCGCCGATCGTTTCGGAGGAGCGTGAGGCTCGTTACGCCATCTTCAGGGAGTCTCGAGATGATCCCGCTGGCCGCCGCGTTTGAGCGAAACGCCGCCTGAAGCTTGTCGGAGGAAGGCAGGGTTTCCTGCGAAAGAATGCGCTTGTGGCTGCCGAAGCTGATGATCGCCAGCCAGGCCTGCCAGCCCTCGCGGATCGGGGCGGAGCCAACTCGGCCATTCTCAGCGTGAGTCTGAAGCAGAAATCGGGTTTCGGGAGATTGCAATTCCAGGCGCTGAGTCCGCCGCTTGAAGCCGGCCGCGATGAGCGAAAAGTCAGGATTCGGGACGAGGTCCACCTTGCTCGAAAGCAACAAGCCGAGCCCCAGCGTGCGTTCGCGCCGGTAGGCTTCGCGACCCAACGTGACCGGCAGCTCCAGAATCTCGCCCTCTCGATAGACCGATAGGCGCACCACTTCGCCGGGCGAACGGGAATCGACGAGCTTTCGGAACGCTTTGAAGGACGTGACGGGCTGATCATCGATCTGGAGAATTAAATCTCCCGCATTGAGTCCGCCGAGCGTGGCGGGTGTGTTGCCGTGGACGGCCGAAACGAAGATCCCGGCCCGCTGGGGCTCGGATTTTGGAAAGGCCGCCACAATGTCCCTTGACTGAAAGAGCGAACTGTTCTTCGCCAGTTTGTATTCGCCGCCGAGCCAGGCGCGCTCGTAAGTTTTCTTTGGCGATGCGACCGCTATCGACGGGCCAATCAAACCAAGCAGGAGCAAAAGTACCGCGAGAGTTTTCATCCTAAAAACCGCAGATGAACGCGGATGAACGCAGATAGAATTTTCGAACGGAACCGCTGGTGCTGGCGCCTGCACCTCGCGCGCCGGGCGAGATGTGTCTCGCTTGAATCTTCCTTTGCATCGTTCATCTGCGTCTATCTGCGGTTTAACTGCTGTTTTAAGGTTCATGCTTTGATCTCCTCCTGTCGCGTCTCGGAGGCGTTGGTCTGACGCGAGATGATAAGAAACAACGCGAACACCAGCAGCGGCACCATCATCCCCAGCCAATCGAGGTTGGTACTGTATCCCCAGAAGAGTGAGCCTTTCCGGCCATCGCCGGGCACCGTGAAACTCATCGAATGAACCAGGCCGTGCAGGGAGAATACCAGGCATGTCGCCAGGCCCCATTTGTAGCCGCAGAACGAATTCCGCGCGAGCCAGCAAAACCAGAACGGAATGGCTGTGAACAATCCCCAACGCAGCACATGCACACCCGTCGTCACTGTGGCCAAGCCGTCCGGTCCGAGAGTGCTCTTCGGCTTCCACCAGCCCGCCAGTTCTCCAATGGCGCCGCCAATCCACGCCACCAGCAGAAAGCCGCACAGGAACGTGAAAATTGGTAACAGACAAAACGTGAGCACTGGATGTCGCCCCCGCCAGTTGGAGCGGCGCATCGTGCGCGACAACCGGGCGGCCAGTTCGTCGAAGCTTCCCATGCGCTCGGCCACGGAGCGCTCCGCTGCCTCGCCACTCAAGCCGTTCTCCTCCGCCTCGACCATCAAATCCTGTCGATGCTCCGAAAGCTCGCGCGCTGTCCGGCTCACGTAGGCCGCAGGCAGGCCCTGGCGCAGCAATTTGCGACGAAGCTGCTCGATGGGATCGGCGTCACGCATGTTGCCCTCCCATCACCAGTGAAACGCCGGCCACGACTTCCTTCCATTCACTTTCCAGTTCCTCCAGCCGCTTTTTGCCTCGCGGCGTGATCTGATAATAATTCCGGCTGCGGCCCTCGACTTCCTGCCGACGGCTGCTGACCAGCCTGGTTTCCTCCAGCCAATGCAGCAACGGGTAGATGCAGCCCTCGCCAAAGGTGAGCTTCTCCTTCGTCCGCTCCAGAATGGCCCTCACCAGTTCGTAGCCATACATCTCCTGCCGCGAGAGCAATTCCAGCACGAGCATCTCCGGCACACCATTGAGAAAATTGGGATTGGTTCGTTTCACGGACGCGTGGATACCTTTTGGTTCAAGGTATGTCAACCTCATAGTTTGAGGTATGGCAACGAATGCGCTGGGCAGGATTTCGCGACGCTAGCCTATGGAGCTGCAACTTGAGCCGGCGGAGCCGTATCGCGGTAGCGATAGCGCATAGCGATGAGGATGAAGAGCACGCCGACGACGGCGGTCATGCCGGCGTAGAGCATGAAGCGCCCGGAACTCACCGCGCCGGAGTGGCCAGCCGCGTCACTGCTCAAGACGCTGGTGATGAAAGACACGAGCGCATTGCCCGCCGCGACCGTGAGCAGCCAGAAGCTCATGATGGTGCTCTTCATTTCGGGCGCGGCCTGCGTGAAAGCGAACTCCAATCCCGTGGCCGAGATGAGCACTTCGCCCGTGGTCAGGAACACATATGGCAACGCCTGCCATGCGACGCTGAGTTGTTCGCCGGCCTCAATGCGCTGTTGCAGCCAGGCAACGATGACATAGGAGAACGCGGCGACGAACATGCCGCAGCCCATGCGACGTAGCGGAGTGACATAACGCCTGAACCACTGATAAACACCCAGCGTCAGGAACGGCACGAGGATCATCACGAGCGCGGGATTGGTGGACTGCATGTTCTCGGCATTGATGGCGTCGCCGAAGAACCAGCCGAACGCACTCTTCCAGAAGCCCGTGAGTTCGAGAGGCACCATCTTGTTTCCCTGCAGCACCCAGGTGGAATTGGATTGATCGAACAACGCCCAGAATGCCGGGATGAGAGCAAACACGCCAAGGATGGGGCCGACGGATTGCGCGGCATTCACTTCGCCATCCGAATATTTATTGCGCGCCACGTCCCAGAATCCTTGCCCCGGCTTGCGCTCGCTCCCGTGGGTTAGAGCATACCAGACCACGGCAAAAAACCCGGCCCGCTTGCTCACACGCGTCGGGGGCACGCGAACGTACTTCTTCCGGCCCAGCCAGAAGATGATGGTGGCGATACCCATCAGGATGCCGGGCACTCCAAACGCCCAGCCGTACCCGTATTTTTCGCGAAGCTGTGGGATGATGATGAAAGAGAAGAACGAGCCGAAGTTAATTGAGAAATAAAAAGCGCCGTAGGCCTTCTGCATCAGGTGGCCCTGATCCGGCTTGAATTGATCGCCCATGAAGGCCGAGACGCATGGCTTGATACCCCCCGCGCCAAAGGCGATCAGCGTGAGCCCAACGCAAAGCAGGTTGAACTTCGCGTCCACGCTCGTAAACAGATCGTTCATCGCGAGCACACCGTGGCCGGCGCAATAGAAGAGCGACACCCACAGGATGGTGCCGTAGCGTCCGAACAGTTTGTCGGACAGCCACGCGCCGATCAGGGGCGTGAAGTAGTTCGCGAAAACGAACAGGTGGAAAATGGTAGTGGCCCTGTCGTCCGACATGTTCAAGCCGCCCTTGAGGATCGCGCCGGTCATGTAACCGGCGAGGATGCCCTTCATGCCGTAGTAGCTGAAGCGTTCGCACGCTTCGTTGCCAACGATGTATTTGATCTGCGGAGGCCAGCGGTCGTTGCGTACGGTGCTCGGAGTGCTCATGCGTTTTTGGATGTGGCGCCTGTTCCGTAACGGATTCATGGCGCGGGATCGAGGATTTCTTTGGGGCCGGGCGGAGTATCAGGGATTGCATCCCTCCGATACTCCCTTCACCTTGCCACCTCGTAGCATCCGGCGTGAGCCGGATTACAGTTCTTCGAGAATCGCAGAGAGATCAGATCCGGCTCACGCCGGATGCTACCTATTTTGACCGGCGGCTAAACCTTCCCCGCCTCCTGCCGTTCTATTCATCGAAGCAAATGGTTTTAACAATCAGAAGCGGCGTTCCGAGCGGGATCGGCGTTGCAAACTTTCGTCGAGTTGACGAACCTCTCCTTCAGCGGGCCATCCACAGCAGCCCTGTCGCCCCAGCAGCGCCATGCAACCACTGGTCATGACTCCCGGGCCGGGCGAACGCCTCGTGCGTTTCGTCGGCGACCAGCTTTCGTTCCGCCTCAACCTGGGCGGCTCGTTGCCCGATGGCTGGCAGGCGCGGCTCCGCACCAACCTCGGACGCGGCGAGACGCTCCGCCGCGAAATCATCCACGCGCACACCGGCCAGGTGAAGCTCGCCAACGCCTCCTGGCGCGACGTGCCCATGCAACCGCATGACAGTGCATGGTCGATATCCTTTTCGTTCACCGAAGTGGGTTTCTTCAAAGCCAAGGCATACGCCATCGATCGGCAAGGCCGGCAGCACTGGCCACAAGGGCCGGACTTTGGCGTGAGCGTGCATCCGGACGCCTACCGCACAGCCAACACCATTTACTGCGCCTTCCCGCGGATGTTCGGTCCCACGCGTGCCACCGTCAGCACCGTCGATAAAAAGCACGAAGTCATTCTCGAGGCACTGGACAAACAGGGCTACACGGTCATCCCGCCCTCCGGGAAGCTGCGCGATGTAATCGAATGTCTGCCACACATCATCGATACACTCGGCTGCCGGATTCTGCACCTCCTCCCGGTCAACCCGGCGCCGACGACCTACGCGCGCTTCGGGCGTTTTGGCAGTCCGTACGCCGTGCAGGATTTGCTGGCCATCGATCCCGCGCTCGTGGTCTTCGACAAACGCACCACTGGTGTGGACCAGTTCCGCGAGTTGACTTACGCGACGCATGCTCGCGGAGCAAAGGTCTTCCTCGATGTGGTCATCAACCACACCGGCTGGGGTTCAACCTTGCAGGAGAATCATCCCGAATGGTTCGTGCGCGACAACGATGATTCATTCGTTTCGCCCGGGGCCTGGGGCACAATTTGGGAGGACCTCGTCGAACTCGATCACAGCAATCCGGTGCTCTGGGAGCATATCGCCGACGTGTTCGTTGAATGGTGCCGGCGGGGCGTCGATGGCTTCCGTTGCGACGCCGGATACAAGATTCCCCTGCCGGCCTGGCGCTATATTACGGCGCGCGTGCAACAGGAATTTCCGGACACCATCTTCCTGCTCGAAGGTCTTGGCGGCTCGTGGGAGGCCACGGAGAACCTGCTCACCGAGGGCGCGATGCAGTGGGCCTACTCCGAATTGTTCCAGAACCACTCGCGCCAGGAGGTACCTGGCTATCTCGATTACGCACTCAAGCAAAGCCGCCGTGTCGGCCTCTACGTGCACTACAGCGAGACGCACGACAACGACCGCCTGGCGAAGATCAGCCGCGAGTGGTCCCTTCTCCGCAACCGCCTTTGCGCCTTGACCAGCGTGAGCGGCGCGTTCGGTTTCACGTGCGGCGTCGAGTGGCTGGCACCGGAGAAGCTCAACGTCCATTCCAGCCGTGGCCTGGCCTGGGACAACGAGGAGAACATTGTGCCCGAGCTGGCGCGCTTGAACCGGCTGATCGCCGACCATCCGTGTTTCTTCGACAACGCGACTCTCACCATCCTCAGCACCGATGAAGATCACGTGTTCGCCCTGAGCCGCGTTTCCAACGAGGGGCTCGACCAGGTGCTGGTGCTGGTAAACACCGATCTCAAGACGCCCCGCGCGCTTTTGCTGGAGAGCAAGGTTTATGAGCACCTCGGCTCGCCGAAGCTCGACCTGCTTGGCCAATCCGCGCCCTCCATCAAGCAAACGCCCGACGGCAAGATCGAGTTCCTGCTTCAGCGCGGCGAGTGTTTCTGTCTCGCGCCCGCTCTCGTGCCCAAGGGCATAAGCGGCGACCGCTACCGCGAAGCCCGCGCGCAATCCGCCTGGGCCATCACGATGATCAGCCGCCGCATTCACGTGCGCGACATCAGTCCGTTCGACTGGCAGGAAATGGCGAAGCTGGTGGAATCCGGCCCGCAGAAACTTCTCGCAGCCATCAGCTATCTCGACGCCGTGCTGGTCAGAGGCGACGTCATTGGCGCTTTGGAAAAGGTTAATGATGGGAACCGTTATCCGCCGGTCGTCACCTGGGATTTGCTGTCTCGTCGGCGCATCACCGTCGTTCCCCAGGATCACTGGCTGCTCATTGAGGACGACGCCCCGTTCCGCGCCGTGCTCGAAACGGAAAAAGGAAAACCCCCGCAGCACGTTTCGTCCATTCGCGTCGGTGAACGTCACATCGCGTCATTTGGTCCCGGCCATGTCGGCGGTGACGCTGAACTCAGCCTCGAACGTTACTGTGTCGATCATCCGCAGGTGCGGGCGCAAATCCGTTTCGTCGCTTTGCCGGATCCAAATCGGCAATCGGCAATCCACAATCGGCAATCCCTGGTCCTGTTCACCAACAAGCGCGGCGGCATGGCGCGGATCGCGGTCGATCTCGGAAGCATCCAGTCCAAATATGACTGCCTGCTCGGTGCCAACCTCCATCCCACCGTGCCGGTGGATCGTCACATCTTCGCCAAGCGTGCCCGCGTGTGGGTAAATGCCGACGGCTTCATTACGCCGCTGGACCTGCACAATCTTGCGGATTTCACGCCCGGCCCACCCGCGCAATGGCGCTTCGTCGCCAGCGCCGGCAACGACCGCGCAGTGGAGATTATTCTCACCGCCGACATGCTCGACGGACAGAACGCGACCGTGCTTAGGTTTAGTCGTCCCGAAGGCGCGGTGCCCTTTGGCCACGATCTCCCGCCGGATTGTCGCGTGTCACTGACCGTGCGCGTGGACATCGAGGACCGAAACTTCCACCAGGAAACGCAGCGCAACGGCGGCGCGGAGCATCATTTCCATTCGCACACGCGCGTCCTCGCACAGAAACCCGGTTTCGAATTCACACCAGCCGTGGACCGCCACCTGCGCGTCTTCAGCGACAGTGGCGTGTATCATCCGCAACCGGAATGGTCCGACACCATCGAGCATCTGGTTGAAGCGTCGCGCGGACAGACACCTCACGGCGATGCCTACAGTCCCGGCTGGTTTGACCTGCCGTTACCGAAAGGAGAGAGCGTTACGCTCACCGTTACCGCCGAATCGATCGATCCGACAACAGCGGAAGCCTCGGACTTCATTACCAAACGCAACGCGGCGAACGAGAAGGCGGTGCACGAAGCCGGCGTCCCTGAAAACGACAATTTCGCGCTGCGGCTCGCGCTGGCGTTGCCCGCGTACGTCGTGCAACGGGCGCAAGGCAAGACCATCATCGCCGGCTACCCCTGGTTCCTGGACTGGGGCCGCGATTCATTGATTGCTGCGCGCGGCCTGCTGGCCGCCGGCATGGTCGATGAAGTGAAGGAACTGCTCGAAGTCTTTGGTCGTTTTGAGGATCGCGGCACGCTCCCGAACATCATTCATGGCGAAGACGCCTCAAACCGCGACACCAGTGACGCGCCGCTCTGGTACGGCATCGTTTGCGAGGAACTGGCCAAAGTGTCTCGGCGACAGGATGCCCAAGAAGACCGCCAGCAAGATGCTGGCGGCACGCTGGCCAACGTGCTGCCGGCTTCGAGCCGGCAGATTTCTGGCGACGAACTCTATTCCACCGTCGTGGATCCGCGCGGCCGCAATATCGCGGACATCCTCCGCGCCATCGCCGTTGGCTATCGTGATGGCACACCGAACGGGATCCGCATGGATCCCGCCTCCGCCCTTATTTGGAGTCCGAGCCACTTCACGTGGATGGACACGAACCATCCTGCCGGCACGCCGCGAGAAGGTTACCCGGTCGAGATTCAGGCGCTATGGATTCGGTTATTGCGTCAGGTGGCGCGCCTCGCTGGGCTGCCGGAACGCGAGAGTTGGTCCGCGCTGGCCGACCGCGCCCAAGCGTCGCTGCAAAAGCTCTTCTGGATCGAAGAGCGCGGCTATCTCGCCGACCTGCTCATCGCCAGGCCCGGCCAGGCGGCGGCCGACGCCACGGTCGATACCGCGGTTCGCTCCAATTCGCTGCTGGCCGTGACGCTTGGGCTGCTGACTGGTGAACGGGCGCAACGGTCCGTGGACGCCGCGCTGCGTTATCTCGTCGTGCCGGGCGCCTTGCGTTCCCTGGCGCCCTTGCCGGTGTCGCCACCCCTGCCGATCCATGGCGCGAACGGCCAATTGCTGAACCAGCCGGAGGAACCGTACTGCGGCCGATACGAAGGCGATGAAGACACGCGGCGCAAACCGGCTTATCACAACGGCACCGCATGGACGTGGACCTTCCCGATTTTCTGCGAAGCCCTCGCGTGCGCCTGGCAATTCCAACCCGCCGCCGTCTCCGCCGCCCGGCATTATCTCGCGAGCATGGAACGGTTGCTCGACGAAGGCTGCCTCGGCCAGATTCCCGAAATCACCGATGGCGACGCACCGCACACACAGCGCGGCTGCGACGCGCAAGCCTGGGGCGTGAGCGAGGCGTTGCGCGTGTGGAAGCTATTGCACGCCCAACTTTCGTAGGAGTCGACGTGAGGAGTCTCTGATCCTGTCCGAAGAATGGTAACAACAGTTTGAACCACGGATGAACACGGATAGACACGGATGAAGAAGGTTTGCATCGGACGTCAACGTCGCCCGGAGAGTAGGCAATGGACGACTCCCTCTCCTCGTGAGGCACGAGCGGGGAGAGGGTTGGGGAGAGGGGCAATACAAGGACGCCTCCATCTTTTCAGGACTGCCTCCTCTCCCCGGCCCTCTCCTCCATCCGATGGAAGAGAGGGAGTGGTTGTGGTTCCGCCGCGCTATGTTCATCCGTGTCCATCCGTGGTTAAGAAATCACGCGTGAGCCTCCTCACGTCGGCTCCTACGAGTGATGAAAACTGAAATCATCGCTCACCGCGGCGCTTCCTTCGACGCGCCGGAGAACACACTGGCCTCGATTCAACTCGGCTGGCAGCAGAACGCCGACGCCGTCGAGATCGACGTGCAGTTCTCGAAGGATGGCCACATCGTCGTCATCCACGATGACAACACTCGCAAGACCGCCGGGGTGCGAAAGAAAGTCTCCGCGCAAACACTCGAGGAACTTAAAGCGCTGGGGGTGGGACGCTGGAAACACGCGAAGTGGGCGGACGAACGGATTCTTACGCTGGCGGAAGCGTTCGCCACCGTTCCCGATGGGAAGCGGCTCTTTGTGGAGATCAAATGCGGCGCCGCATGCATCCCGAAGTTCGTCGAAGACTTCAAGGCGTCGGGAAAAGCTCCCGCGCAAGTCGTTCCGATCGGTTTCGCGCTGGAGACGATGCGACAGTTGAAGCGGGCGTTGCCGGACCTGGAGGTCTGCTGGATTGCCGAGTTCAAGCGCACCGTGCGCGGCTGGTCGCCGACAGCGGAGAAACTCGTCGCGCAAGCCATCGAAGCGGACCTCGACGGATTGGATGTCAGCGGCAAGGGACCGGTGAATGCCACCTTCGTGCGCAAGGTCCACGACGCGGGCTTGACGCTCTACATCTGGACCGTCGATTCCCCAGCGAAAGCGAAGCAACTCATCGCCGCCGGCGTGGACGGCATCACCACCAACAAACCCGGATGGTTGCGGTCGAAGTTGGGCTGACGTCTGAGGAGCTTCTTTCCTCGCCTGGCCTGAGCGGCCTTCACGGGCGTCCGCCGCTCATTTTGATTTCTTTCAGTCGCGACGCGACATGACGACGGTAGCCGTGGACTTTACAGCCTGTGTGAAAACTCGCTGCGAGCAGGAGGTGACAAGAAATCGACGCTCACATTTTCAATCTGGCGCATTTTTATTTTCGGTAAGGATGATTTGAACAACTTTTTCACTTTTCAAAATGACCCATTCGGAGTTTTCACACAGGCTGTTTAGTCCACGGTCGAAGGAAGTGCGGAAATGCGTCGCGGAGCGACGCCTGAGGCGAACCAGACACCGCATTGCACAGCCATCTGTCAGCCGTCGCTCCGCGACGGAAACCTCTCGTTCGGCAATCCGTGGACTAAAGTCCACGGCTACCATCAAGGCCTCGCTCCGCGAGGCAAGAGACGACCCTGCCGCACCCAGAGACGAAGGTGACCTGTCTCTCGCGAACCCCTGCCGTGTTTTGGTTTGCACCACTCTTTGCTCAATGGTTAAGTGAATCCGTGAACATGGTTCCCGAGCATCTCGGCCAACAAGGAGCCGATATCAATTAGTACCGAACTTTTTCGACTCACTTAACTGATAGGCCACAAGCGCCGCTTGGGCCTTTTCGCGAAAACAGAATGGAATCACTTTTGGATTATATTAAACGCGTTCTCGCCCGCATTTTCTATACACCCAGACCGTTCCGTAACTTCGAGTTGCCCGAGGGATATCGCATCGAACCGTTCTGGACGGACAAAGGAAGAGTGGGCTTTTTTTCCAGCCAGAATTCCACCGGAAACGTTCATCTCATCCTCTACTGGTATGGAAAAGACTACGCTGAGATTTCCCAATTATTGCGGAAGGAGCTTGAAACGGCTGGTGCAAAGCTCCTCGACCTACGAGACGTGCACACGGCAAAAACCCCGATGCGGCTCTGGGTGTATACGAATCCACTGGCATCAGGTAATAAATTGGATGTTAGTCTGCAGTCAGATTATCATCGCCTGTATTTGTCGGCTGGCGCAAACACGGATTCAGACATCGAAGCATTTCTTGCATTCTTCTCCAGGCTTTGACTCTCGCAGGTTCTCAAAATCAAGATTCAGAGGTGTTATGATGCGGCCTA
>Ga0137433_1000777_pt1 | contig 15350 bp, 10 predicted proteins | sample EasRivERMZT840_2_FD_102335 | JGI IMG/M metagenome (GOLD analysis project Ga0137433, IMG submission 102335) | Soil microbial communities from meander-bound floodplain in the East River, Colorado, USA - East River MetaG ERMZT840_2 | ecosystem: Environmental > Terrestrial > Soil > Floodplain ...
CACCACGACCTGTGATTACGAAGTGGAGTTTCCCGAAGACGACGCGCTGCTCGGGGCCAACGAATTTGTGCTCAACGCCCAGGCGGCAGCGACGACGTTTTTCGACAACGACACGACGGGTCAGGCGGAAACCACGTCTTACTGGTTTGGCCGGAAGCTCGGCCTCGCCGTCAACCACAAGCGTCACGTCTTCGTCGTGATGAATGGCCAGTTTCGCGCGATGATCTACTTCGATCATCAACAGCCCAACCAGGACATCGTGGACGAATATTTTCCGAACGACGCCGAGGGCCGGCTGCACAAGATTGAAGACTGGTTCGAGTTCGACGACGGAGGCGCGGGCTTCAGCATCATTACCTGCACCCTGCAAAACTTCCTGGTCGGCGGCCAGAAACGCACGGAGCGTTATCGCTGGACGTGGCGCCCCCGCGCGCGCACGGAGCCGAACGATTTCGCCGACCTGTTCGCGGCGGTGGATGCCGCCACGGCCGCCAGCCCGGAGCCGATGATCAGCGCGACCAAAGGTCTGATCGATGTGCCGCAGTGGATGCGCCACTTCGCCGTCCAGCACATGATCGGCAACTGGGACACCTACGGCTACGAACGCGGAAAGAATTGCTATGCCTACAAGCCCACTCAGGGACCATGGAAGCTCGTCTTGTGGGACCTCGACCTGGTGCTCGGCCAGCAAGGCCACGCTCCCAACAACGATCTGTTCGACACCAACGGCTCCGAGCCGGTCATGGAGAACTGGTACAATCAACCCGCCTTCGTCCGGCATTTCTGGTGCGCTCTGTCGGAGTTGGTCAACGGCCCCATGCTGCCCGCCAACTACAATCCGCTGATGGACGCGCGCTTTGCCGCGTTTCGGGCCAACGACGTGCCGGTCGCTTCTCCGGCGCCAGTGAAGAGTTGGATTGACCAGCGGCGCGCCTATATCGTCACCCAGCTTCCCAACGCGACCTTCAACGTCACAACCACCGTGACGAACACGTCCACCAATTACCTCACCATCACGGGCACGGCCCCGGTCACGGCAAAGGAAATTCTCATTAACGGCGCCGCCTATCCCATCGTGTGGACCGGAACGCGCGCGAGCCCGAACACCTGGAACGTCCGGGTGCCGCTCGCGGCAGGAACCAATGTGCTGGTGATCACCGCGGTTGACCGCAACGGCAACGTCGTCGGCAGCCGAACGAACACCGTCGAATACACCGGCGCTGTCGTCGCCCCTGAGGGCAACGTGGTCATCAACGAAATCATGTTCAATCCGCCGGCGGATCAGGCGTCCTTCGTCGAGTTGTTTAACGCCCATCCAACCTTCGCCTTCGATCTCTCCAACTGGCGCGTCAATGGGCTGGACTACACCTTCCCGAAAGGCGCTGCGTTGCCGCCGCGTTCATTCACCGTTTTGGGCCGCAACCGCACCGAGTTCGCCAAGCTATACGGCAGCGTCACTCCGTTCTCCGCCGCATTCGACGGCGCGCTGCAAAACAGTGGCGAAACCCTCACGCTCCTTCGCCCCGGCGCTGCGGCTGGCGAGGAACTCGTGGTGGACAAAGTGAAATACGAGGGACGCGACCCGTGGCCCGTCCCGGCGCGCGGCGCCGGCTCATCGCTGCAACTCATCGATGCCGCCCAGGACAACGCCCGCGTCAGCAACTGGGGCGACGGCACCGGCTGGCGGTTTTACTCCTACACCAGCGTGCCAAACGGCGCGGTCAGCCGAATCCTCATTTACCTCGACACCGCCGGACAGGTTTACATCGATGATCTCCGGTTGGAGGCCGGGACTGTGGCGGGCGCCGGCCCGAATCTGCTGCTGAACGGCGACTTCGAGTCATCGCTCGATCCCGCCTGGAAAATCCAGGGCACCAACGGCACCAACATAGCCATCACCAGCACCGAGCACTTCAGGGGCAATTCGAGTCTCGACCTGCGTTTTTTCCCCGCCGGCAGCGCCGCGCAATATCTCTATCAGGATTTGACCGGTATCGTGACTACGGCCCCGCATACGCTTAGCTACTGGTATCTGCCCTCAACCAACGGCGGCAACCTGCGGGTTCGGCTGAGCTCCGCATTCTTCCCGACCAACAACGTTCGCGCTCCTTCCGGCCCGGTGATTGTGAACGCCACGCCGGGCGCGGCCAACGCCGTGATCATTTCGGTTACGCCCTACCCGCTGGTCTGGTTGAACGAAACGCTGCCGATCAACACGACCGGCCTGACGGATGGCCAGGGTGAACGCGAACCGTGGATTGAACTCTACAATTCCAGCGCCGCGCCCATCTCGCTCGACGGAATGTTCCTCTCCGACGATTACGTGAACCTGTCCAAGTGGCCCTTCCCCGCGGGCGCCACGTTGCAGCCGGGCGAATTCAAGGTGGTTTTCGCCGACGGTGAACCTGGTGAGAGCACGGCCACCGAATGGCACACGGGCTTCCGTCTCAGCGGCGGGACCGGCTCGGTGGCGCTGGCGCAATTGGACGGCGAGGGTTCGCGCATCGTTGATTACCTGAACTTCGACAATCTTGCCGCCAACCGCAGTTATGGTTCCTGCCCGGACGGCCAGCTCTTCGACCGGCAGGAATTGTTCTTCATCACTCCCGGCGCGGCCAACAACTGCATGGCGGCGCCCCTCGTTGTTTATATCAATGAATGGATGGCTGGGAACTCCGGGTTCATCCGCGACCCGGTCGACGGCGACGCCGATGACTGGTTCGAGATTTACAACCCGAACAACTTCACAGTGGATCTTGGCGGCGTGTTCCTGACCGACAATCTCTTGAATCCGCTCCAATACGAGATTCCCGACAATGGCCAGTATACGATTCCGCCGAACGGTTTCCTGCTCGTCTGGGCCGACAACGAAACCGGCCAGAACGCGATCAACCAGGCCGATCTGCACGCCAGCTTCAACCTGCGCCAGGCCGGCGAAGCCATTGGGATCTTTGCGGCGGATGGACGGCAGATCGACGCCGTAACTTTCCTCGAGCAGACCAACAACATCAGCCAGGGTCATTACCCCGACGGCACCGGGCCACTTTACTTCATGGACATTCCGACGCCGCGCGCGCCAAACCTGGTTCCCAATCAGCCCACACCACCCGAAATCACTGGCATCACCATCAATGGCGCCATGGTTTCGTTCAGCTTCGGCACGACGCCGGGCCGGACGTATCGCGTGGATTACAAGGACGATTTGAATGAGGCGGCCTGGACTCCGCTGGGCGGAAACCAGGTGGCGGCGACCAGCAGCATCACGGTCACCGACAATCTAAACGCCAGCCCGCAACGGTTCTATCGCGCCGTTTTGGTCCAATAAGTTGCATCTCCTGCTGGCAGCGTCGGTGGTTGTCTGTTATAAGGGGCGCTCGAACGCCGCTTGCCGGCAATCGAGATGCGATGCAAACACCCGCTCGTTCACCGAAGTCCACCGCGCCAAAGGCCAATGGTGAAAGTTCCGCCGTACTGGCGGCGCGCTTGCGGGCGGCGACCGAAGCGTTGGAGTCGGCTGCCGCAGACCGGGCGTTGCTCGCCGGTTTGACCACTGAAGAACGCACGCGCCTGCTCAAAGCCGCCGGGGACATTTATTGCCCGGACGTCAGCGAGCGGCGGCGACTGGTGAAAGCCCGCGTTCGCCAGCGCAAGGCCGAGAAGTTGCGGCGGGATCAAGGTTTGCTCGGTGAGACAGGCATCCGAAAACTGCGGCGCCAGAAGGTTTTCACCACCCCGAACCTCCCGCCTCCACCAGACATCGAACCGCAGGAGATTCCGGACGAGCCGGATTTCCGCGAAGTCGTCGAGCCGCAGAACTGTTACACCTGCAAGCGGGACTACTCGGCGATTCACCATTTCTACGATCAGCTTTGTCCCGCATGCGCGGAATTGAATTACCGCAAGCGCACCGAACTGGCGGACTTGCGCGGGCGCGTCGCGCTGTTGACCGGCGGGCGCGTGAAGATCGGCTACCAGGCCGGCATCAAGTTGCTGCGCTCAGGGGCGCACCTCCTCGTCACCACACGCTTCCCGCGCGACTCGGCGGCGCGCTACGCGAACGAGCCGGATTTCCCTGAGTGGGGCCATCGGCTGGAAATCTTCGGGCTGGACCTGCGCCACACGCCGAGTGTCGAGGCTTTCTGCCGGCACTTGCTCGCGACGCATCAACGTCTGGACTTCATCATCAACAATGCCTGCCAGACTGTGCGGCGTCCGCCGGATTATTATCAGCACATGATGGCGCGGGAAACCGGGGCGTTGCACGACCTGCCCGATCGGCCACGCTCCCTGCTCGGCGCCTACGAAGGATTGCGCGGTTACCATCTGCTGCCTGAAGGTGGCGGAGCCCCCGTCGTTCTGGCCCCAGGCGTTGCGAATGTTCCGGGGCTGACTCACGCGGCGGCATTGTCGCAGGTGCCGCTGCTGCCAGAGGAACTTGCCGCGCAGAAGGATTTGTTTCCCGAAGGCCGGCTCGACCAGGATCTGCAGCAGGTGGACCTGCGCGAGCGCAATTCGTGGCGGCTCATGCTGGCCGACGTGCCAGCCGTGGAACTGCTGGAGGTGCATCTGGTCAACGCCGTTGCGCCGTTCATTCTGAACGCGCGCTTGAAGCCGCTGATGCTGCGCGCGCCGGAGCGCGACAAACACATCGTCAACGTCTCCGCGGTCGAAGGGCAGTTCTACCGGAAGTTCAAGACGACCCGGCATCCCCACACGAACATGGCCAAGGCGGCGCTCAACATGATGACGCGCACTTCGGCGGCGGATTACCACGCCGACGGCATCCATATGAACAGCGTGGACACCGGCTGGGTCACGGACGAAGACCCGGTCCAGATCGCGGCGCGCAAGACGCAGGACCACCAGTTCCATCCGCCGCTGGACATCGTGGACGGCGCGGCGCGCATCGTCGATCCCATCATCGCCGGTTTCAACACCGGCGAGCACGTTTGGGGCAAGTTCTTGAAGGACTACGAGTCGACCGACTGGTAATTGGCGGAACGTGCTGCCGGCTGGGTACCTGTTTGGCGTGCCAGTCTGGGACCATGCCTTTGTCGCAAACTTTGTCGGTAACTTTGTCGAATCGGCGACTTTTCGACAAAGTTTGCGACAAAGTTTGCGACAAAGTTTCCGACAAAGGAACGACTCGAAACCACGGCTAAACAGGTACCCGGCTGGAAGCCAGCAGCACGTTGTAATGTTCCAGACTTGATCGAGCCGGAGCATCCGCGCATCCTGCGGTCATGCTCACGCTGATCGTTGGAACGAACCGTCCCGGCAGCAATACGCGCAAGGTCGCCCGGCATGTCGAAGAAGTGTACGCGGCGCTGGGCGCGCCGTTGAAGGTGCTCGATCTGGCGAATATGCCGGCGGAAATATTTTCACCGTCCTCTTATGGCGAAAAGCCCGCATCCTTTGCTCCCTTCAGCCAGGGAGTGCTTCAGGCCGAAGGGCTGATCGTTGTCACCCCCGAATACAATGGCAGCCTGCCCGGCGTGCTGAAGTATTTCATCGACATGCTCAAGTTCCCGGAGAGTTTCGAGAAACGCCCGGTCTGCTTCGTCGGGCTGGCGGCGGGCATGTGGGGCGCGCTCCGGCCAGTCGAACAACTTCAGATGATTTTTGGTTACCGCAACGCCTTGCTCTACCCCGAACGCGTGTTCCTGCCGGGAGTGGGGGATTTGCTCGACGACAACGGGCGCCTCACGGACGCCGACATCCTCAAGCGTCTCAAGTCCCAGGCTGAGGGCTTCATCGACTTTGTTGAACGACTCAAAGGCGTGAAGCTGCGCCAGGCGAAATAGGAGATTCCCATGACCAAGCCGTTCAAGGATCGCCTCGCCGTTTGCAGTTGGTCGCTCCAGCCCACCAGCCCGCAACAACTCATTGAACACCTCCGTACCATTGGCCTGGCCGGTGTGCAACTCGCGCTCGATCCCTTGCGCGAGAATGCGTCCGTCTGGGGCGTCACGGCAGATCTCCTCCGTCAAAACGGCATCAGCGTCGTCTCCGGCATGTTCGGCACGGTGGGCGAGGATTACACCTCGCTCGAATCCATCCGGCGCACCGGTGGCCTGGTGCCGGACGATACCTGGGACGAGAACTGGGAGAACGCTCAGGCTAACGCCTTGCTGGCTCATCAACTCGGCCTCAAACTCGTGACGTTTCACGCCGGCTTCCTGCCCCACGACGAGAGTGACCCGGAGTTCGAGAAACTCCAGCATCGCATCCGGCTCGTCGCCGACGTGTTCGCAGCCAAAGGCATCGACCTTGCGTTCGAGACCGGACAGGAATCCGCGGATACGCTGAAAGCTTTCCTGGAGAAGCTGGGGCGCGTGAACGTGGGCGTGAACTTCGATCCGGCCAACATGATTCTCTACGACAAGGGCGATCCGATTGAAGCCCTGCGCACGCTGGCCTCGTGGGCCAAGCAATGCCACCTCAAGGACGCCAATCGCACGGAGATGCCGGGCACATGGGGTGAGGAAGTGCCGGTCGGAACGGGCCAGGTGGACTGGAAGAAATTCTTTACCGTCCTGCGTGACATTCAGTTTGCCGGCCCTTGCTGCATCGAACGCGAGGCGGGAACACAACGGACGACGGACATTATCACCGCGCGAAAGCTGGTTGAGTCGCTGGGCTGAACCGTTCGTTTCATGTCACAGCCCATCAACATCGGCATCATCGGACTTGGCTTCATGGCCGCCACGCACATTCGGGCTTACCGGCAGGTGGAAGGCGCGCGCGTTGCCGCCCTCTGCAATCCGAGCGGTCGCCATCTCGACGGCGACTTCACGAATGTCGCCGGCAACGTTGGCGCCACCGACCCGGTGAAACTCGAGATGAAGGGGGTGAAGGCGACGAAGAATTTCGTCGACCTGCTGAATGATCCGGATGTCCACGCCATCGACATCTGTGCGCCGACGAGGATGCACCAGGAACTCGCCATTGCCGCATTGCGCGCGGGCAAGCACGTGCTCTGTGAGAAACCTCTGGCACGAACATCCGCTGCCGCGCGTGAAATCGTTGCCGAGGCGGCGACGGCCAGGGGCATCTTCATGCCGGCGATGTGCCTGCGCTTCTGGCCGGAATGGGCGTGGCTTCAGCAGGCCATTGCGGACCAGCGTTTCGGTAAAGTCCTCGCCGCGCGCTTCCGTCGTGTCGCGGAGCCGCCGGGTTGGGGCAAGAACACTTTCTTTAACGGCACCGAGTCGGGCGGCGGTCTTTTCGATCTTCACGTTCACGACACCGACTTCGTGCAGTTCTGCTTCGGCAAACCGCGCAGTGTGTTCTCTACCGGCTACATGAAGTTCAGCGGCGCCATCGATCACGTCGTCACGCAATACGAGGTCGCCTCTGGAGCGATTGTTCACGCGGAAGGTACCTGGGCGATGACTCCGGGCTTCGGATTCAGCATGAGCTACACGGTGAACTTCGAGCGCGCGACAGCGGACTACGACATCGCCCGCAACAAGGAGGCGTTGCGTCTCGCCGAGGAAGGGCAGGGGAGCAAGGTCGTCACCTGCGAGGGTGCGGACGGCTACGTCGGAGAGTTGAAACACTTCATCGAATGTGTCCGCGCGGACAAGGCGCCGTCAGTGGTCACCGCACAGGATGGCCTGGCGTCAGTCGAAATTTGCGAAGCGGAAGAACGCTCGGTCAAGGAACGGCGGATCGTGGAGGTCTGATTCCAATCGCGGCCGAAGGGTTACACCGATTTCTTCTCAGCTGTCTGGCCGCCGGGCGAATCGATCAGTTCCCAGAACTTCGGGTTCTGTTGGAGGGCTTCGTCTTCGCCAACGGGCAGGCTGGAGCGGAACAAAAAATCCTTGAGGCTGTTCCGGCTCAGGATGCGATGCACCACGACGCCGAGGTCGTGCCGCTCGAAGTAAACCCGGTAGTCACCGATTCGGAAGCGATGCAGTGTCTTGCCCGCGCGCTCCAATTTGCCGAACCGCTCCAGGTCGGTGCTCATGACTTCATGCGGCAGGCCGCGAAATTCTCCGAGGATGCTCAATTGAAGTTCCTTGGGCATCCGCGACAGTTCAGCGGCGCTGGTGGGGTTGAAGATGATTTGGAAGGGGCGCATGAGTTCGGTGCTGGTCCTGTTGCAATGCCGGTTTTGGTAGCGCGTACGGGAGTCGAACCCGTCTTCCAGCCTTGAGAGGGCTATGTCCTAGCCGATAGACGAACGCGCCACTGAATCGGCGGTCGTGATGCTATGAAGCCGCCAGAGAGACTGTCAACGACGTTCAGTGTTTGGCAAGGCGTGGACGCCTTAACGTTCGGAGTGTGGCCGTCCTCGGCCACAGGGACGTCCGCAGCGGTAAGCGCGTTTCTGCGCCCGAAGACGGGCGCACTCCGCGAGATTCGTCCCATCATTTTGCCAGTGAACGAGCGAACTTCTCGAGGCGATCCAGGCCCTTTTCAATGTTCGCCAGGCTGGTGGCGTAGCTGATGCGCAGGTAATCGTCTGCGCCAAAAGCGATGCCAGGCACGGCGGCGACCTTCTCGGCTTCGAGCAAACGCGCGCAGAACTCCGATGACCTGAGGCCGAGCTTCGAGATGTTCGGGAAGAGATAAAACGCCCCCTTGCTGTTCACACAACTGATGCCGGGGATGCTGTTGAGCTTCTTCCAGGCGCAAGTGCGGCGCTTTGCGTATTCCACGAGCCAGCCTTTCAGGTGATCTTGCGGGCCGGTGAGCGCGGCGACGGCGCCCTTCTGCGCGAAGCTTGTCGGGTTGCTGGTGCTGTGCGATTGGATCGCGTCGATGGCTTTCGCAATCGGCTCGGGCGCGGCCAGGAAGCCCAGCCGCCAGCCGGTCATGCTCCATGCTTTCGCAAATCCGTGGACGAGGATGGTGTGTTCATAATGCGCCGGCGAGAAGCTCGCGACTGACTTGTGCACCGCGCCATCGTAGAGCAGGTGCTCGTAAATCTCGTCGCTCATGATGAGGACGCCCTTCTCGACGCAGATGTCGCCCAGCGCCTTAATTTCCTCGGGCGTGTAAACGCTGCCGGTCGGGTTGCTCGGCGAGTTGAACACGAACAGGCGTGTGCGCGGCGTGATGGCAGCGCGAAGCTGGGCCGGGGTCACCTTGAATTCGGTCTGGTCCGTGGTGGTCAGGATGACCGGCGTGGCCCCGGCGAGTTTGACCATCTCCGGATAGCTCAACCAGTAGGGCGCCGGGATGATGACCTCATCGCCTTCCTCGCACGTCGCGAGGATGACGTTGTAACAGGAGTGCTTGCCGCCGTTGCTGACGATGATCTGGCTGGGCTTGTAGGAGAGTCCGTTCTCGCGCTTGAACTTGTCGGCGATGGCCTGGCGCAATTCCGGGATGCCGCTGCTCGGCGTGTATTTGGTGAAGCCTTCGTTGAGCGCCTTGATGGCGGCGTCCTTGATGTGCTGGGGCGTGTCGAAATCCGGTTCGCCCGCGCCGAAGCCGACCACGTCCTGTCCTTCGGCCTTCATCGCCTTGGCCTTCGAATCGATGGCCAGGGTGAGCGACGGAGCAAGCGACGCGGCGCGGCGGCTGATCTTGTAGTTCATAGTCAAAGCGGCGAGAGGCTAACGGGCGGCGGCGGGCGCGCAAGCGGGAAGTAGCCGACAAAGATGACAAAGCTCCAAACATCAAGTTCCAAACTTCAAACAAAGCTCCAAGGCACACGGTGTGAAAGTGGCCCGGCCATTAAGCGTTTATCGGAACTTGGAGCTTTGGCGTTCTTTTGAGCTTTGAGCTTCGCCCCGGACCTGACGCAGATGAACCGATGAGTCTTGAGCCAAGGTGGCTACGGCGGCCTTCTCAATACTTCACCTTCGTCCACTCCTTGAGCTTGCCCTCCACATCGAAGATCAGGCGAAGGTACTCGCCATGGGGCGGCGGCGAGATGCCGGTGCCGACGCCGACGCCCATCCCGCCACCGGAACCGTAGGAGCCGCCTCCCACGCCGAATCCGAACGACATTTGCGGGCTTCGGCGCAATACCCATTCGGCGGTTTTTCCGGCGCTGGATTCCCCCATCACGGCGGGTTTGCCCAGTTCCACCAGGGCTTGGTCGAGGGTGTAGGTGCCGATGCGCTCGCTCCAGTTGACCTTCTTGGGATCGACCTTGACGGGTTTGGCAGGCTTGGGCGTGGTGGATGAAGAAGAGGAAGCGCAGCCCAAAGCCAAGGCAACGCCAAGCAGGACGAAGGGGAGCAGCATTTTCATGAGTCGAGCAGGTTGAACCTAGGGCACGGCCTGAACGGTGTCGAACGTCGAGTTGTGCGTAAAATCCCTGACGCGAATCCATCTTTACAGCGGGCGGCCTACTTTCTAGTGTGCGGCCCGACCAATTTCTAAAACGTGCTGTGATGCCAACCAACGCAAACGACTTCCGAGCCATGCGGACCGCCTTTGCCTTTCTCATCTTCTGTCTCTTCGTTCCAGCCGGCCAGGCCCAACCGTTTCGCGTCGCCACCTGGCAGGTGCCCGACCGGCCTTCGACGAGAGGCGCAACCAACCCTCCGTCGGCCGGTCCGGATGCGGCGACCGACATCGCAGTCACACTCAGCGGCGTGGATGCGGACGCGATTATTCTTTACGGCATCTCCGATGGCCAGGTTTTGAAAAAAATCGGGGATTCAATAAAACCAAAAAAACATTCGGTCGCATTGCACATGGTGTTTCGGCACGGCGGCTCACGGGGAACGATCGTCGGTGAACCCGTCGCCATCCTGGCGGAGAAACAGAAGATGCACTCCAAGACGTTCGACTGGTCGGATTCGGGACGGATTGACATTCCGGGCGGGTTCGGCTTCGCCACGTTCAAGCACGGCGTGAGCGCCGTCGCGGTGTATGTGGCTGGAATGCCCGGTGGCCTGACCAATTTGAACAGTTCAGGTGACAGGGATTACGTCGCCCGCAAGCGTGACTACGCCGCGCAATATGTCGTTTCCCACATCAGTTGGCTGGCCACCACTTATACGAATCCCGTCTTTGCCACCTACTTCACGGGAGACATCAACCCCAGTTCAAAGCGCGTTCTCAAGGATGAGTGCCTCAGCATTCTGGAGAAGTCCGGCTTCCGAACTTTCCTGTTGGGTGCGCCGTCGGACAAATCGGCTGTTTCTGTTACCAACAGCCAGGGCATGGATCGGGTGCTCGACCCGGTCTTCACCCGGAGCGTCGAATTCATCGCCAGCCGGCAGATTGCGCGGCCTGCGCCGGAGCAGCCGATTGTTGTCTGCGACCTGACGTTGAAGGCGCCAGGTGTGGCCGCCCTCACCACGCCCCCGGTCAGACGGGCCTCAAGTACGGCAAAGCCTGTTTCCATTCCGGCGCCGCCACCCAAGCCCGCGCCCGCAGCCGCTCCTGTTGTTGAAGCGCCAATCTCGCTGGCTTCCATTGCCACTACTCCAGCGCAGGATCAGAAGCCGTCATCTTCTACCGTTGTTTCTCCGGCACCCACCCCTGCCGTTGCCTCCACCACTTCCACGCCGTCGGTGGCCGATACGTTGCCAACTGCCCCGTCCCCCTCCTCAACTGCGGTGTCTCCCTCCTTCAACTGGCCGTTCCTGAATGAGAGCTGGTTTGCGCCGGTGCTGGCCGCCAGCGGCGCGGCGTTGATGGCGTTGGTTTTTTTTTTCGCGAGCGCCACGCGCCGCCGCCGCCCGCCCCTGGCGGTGACACCGCGGGACGGTGACGCGGTGTTCGTCGAAGTCGGCCACGCAGACCCAAACACGGAGGGGCCCGCCCTGGTCACAGGTGAGCCAGCCGTCGTCTCCGAGGTGACCACTTCTACCGACAATGCCCACAATGTTCACCGTGCCCTTTGGCAGACGCCGCGCGTCGATTTTGGCAACCAGGAGCACGCTGATCCCGTTCGCGCAGGGATGCTGGGGCATCTGCGCCACCTGATGCGCGACAAACTATTCTCCTGGTTGAGCCAGCAGCGCAGCCATCTCATCGATTCTCACGAGACGGGTACCAAACAGGTGCTGGGTCTGGAACAACGGCTCGAACGAATCAAGGAACAGTTCCAGGACCGCCTCATTTCGCAGGAAGAGCGCATTGCCGAACTGGATGAGCAGCTTCAGGCAAAGGACAAGTTCATCCGCGACGCGATGCAGCCCAAGGTCCGACAAGCAGATCGGCAGTCGAGCAGCCATTAGGCGACAACGATTTGGAGTGCGGTGACCTGTCACCGCTTTCGGCAGGCGACCTGTCGCCGTCGGATGCCGAAACGTTCACCCTCGTCCACCCTCGGGCGCTGAAACGCGCCCTGCTGACTGACAAGTCAGCCAACCGGGAAAGCGCCGACAGGTCGGCGCACTCCAAAGCCCGGTGATTGCGGCTTCACCGCGCTGGGTAGATTCGCGGCCTGGATTTACGGGCAAGATGCCGGCAGCGCGCTCCTTCGCGACGGCAAGAATACACCAATTGCACACCACGCAAAAAATCTCTGGACACGCTCGACTAACTGTCATAGTGTGCTATGACACTAAACGAATATGGTCCTTCAGATTGATTTCAAAACCGGCAAGCCGGTCTATCTGCAACTGGTGGATCAGATTCGCTACGCCGCCGCGTCCGGCGCGTTGCGACAAGGCGAGGTGCTGCCGTCCATCCGGCCGTTGGCCGAGGAACTGCGCGTCAACCGGAACACCATCGCCAAGGCTTATGCCGAACTGGAAAGCCAGGGCGTCATTGAAACGATTCCAGGCAAGGGCTGCTTCCTCAAGGAGAACAACACCCCGTTCACCAAGCAGGTTCGGCAGAAGCTCCTCGTGAAGGAAGTCGATGAAGCGGTCGTCACCGCGCACCACCTCCAAGTGGATCGCGATGCGTTTCTGGCTTTGGTGAAGGAGCGGCTGGAATTTTTCGAACGCAAGGTCACGGCAAAGGAGGGGAAATGAACGCTGATTCCCGGAGCAAAACCATATGACCAACGAAACTCCCGTCATTGAAATCAGGAACCTCGTGCGCCGCTACGGCCGGCTCGACGCGGTGAACGGGCTGAACCTCACGGTGCGGCCGGGTCGCTGTTACGGCTTTTTCGGACGGAACGGCGCAGGCAAGACCACCACCATCAAGTGCCTGCTGAATCTTCTGCGTCCCACGTCCGGCACCGCGCGTGTGTTCGGTCTCGACCCGCACGGCGATGAGGTGCCCGTGAAGTCGCGCCTCGCCTACGTGCCGGACCTGGTCGCGTTTTATCCGTGGATGACCGTGCGCGCCACGCTCGAATTTCTCGCGTCGTTCCGCGCGCATTGGAACCGCGACATCGAAGCCGACCTTTTAAAACGCTTCCAACTCGATCCAGCCAAAAAGACCAGTGCCCTCTCGAAAGGCCAGCGCACGCAGCTCGCGCTCATTGGCGCGATTTGTCCCGAACCCGAGCTGCTCCTGCTCGATGAACCTACGTCCGGGCTCGACCCCATCGTTCGGCGCGAGTTCATCGAGACGGTCATCGGCGCCTATCAATCGGGCGACCCGGAACGCCGCACGGTTTTTGTATCCACGCATCTCATCTCCGAGTTCGAGGGGTTGATTGATGAATTCACCATCATCGAGGAAGGGCGCGACCTCCTCACGATGGAAGCCGATGGCGCGCGGGACCGTTTCCGCAAGATCCACGCCCGCTTTGCAAGCACGCCGCCCGCGCTCGATCTCGCCGGCTCGCTGCGCGTCCGCCAGTCGGAGCGTGAACTGGAGATTCTCGCGGATGGCGCGAGCGAACGGCTGATGGCCATCATCGCCGCGGCGAGACCGGAAGATGTGCGCTGCGAAGCGCTCTCCCTCGAAGAAATCTTCGTGGAATCGAAGACCCTGGTGAAGGCAAAGGCATGAACGCACTTGTTCGGAAGGAAGTGAGCTTGTTGCTGCCGAGTTTTATCCTTGGCCTGCTGCTGACCCTTTCCATCTGGCTGGTCCCGGGCGAACCTGCTCCCTCCTTTGGCTTCCGTGCAATCGTGGTGATGCTCATGTTCATCGCCAGCCCGGCCATGTTGGTCACAATGACCCTCGGTTCATTTGGCCGCGAACTCAGCGCCGGAACCTTTTCGTTCCTGCTCGTCCAGCCGGTATCCCGCTCGCGCGTGTGGTGGACGAAGGCGCTGCTGCTGGCCGCAGCGGTTTTGCTCCTTTGGGCGGCGTGGTGGTTGTCGCTGAGCCACAACATGAACTTCCTGGCGCATGCGCAGGAAGATCGACGCGCCGCGTTTCTGATGGCGGCGTTGTTTGTGGTGGCCGCCTATTCCGGCGGGCTGTGGACGACGCTGCTATTCCGGCAAGTGGCGCCCGCGTTCTGGTTTACGCTGCTGACCCCGGCGGCGCTGACGATGGTGGTCATCGCGGCCTTGCATAAGCGGGCCGAGGCGGTTGATCCCGCGCTTGTGCCCACACTCATCGTGGTCTTCTCATTGTATGGCATCGCCGGATTTTTGTTCGCCCGCTGGCTGTTTCTTCGAGCTCAGGATGCACACTGGACCGGCGGTGACATTGCGCTTCCGGAGGTGCGTGGGTTGGCCGGCTGGTTTGGCCGGCGCGGCGAGCGGCGACAAGGCCGGCCGAGCGCAGCGCTGTGGGTCAAGGAACTTCAACTGCACCAATCGCAGTTTGTGCTGGCCGGTGTGCTGGCGCTGTTGCATCTGGTCGTGCTGGCGACGCGAAAGTTCGGCGGCGACTTCAAGGAGTCTCCAGCATTGGAGTTTCTGCTCCAACAGTTCTGGGTCTTATGGCTGGCGATGCCGCTGCTGGTGGGCTGTGCCGCTGTGGCGGACGAACGAAAGCTTGGCACATTGGAGGGACAACTCTGCCTGCCGGCGCGACGTCGGGCCCAGTTCAGGATCAAGTTCACGAGTGTGCTGTTACTGTCATTGCTCCTGGGCTTCGTGATGCCCTTGCTATTCGAGGGTGCGCGAATTCTACCCGAGTTCAGCGATTCGTCGGGCAACGACCCGTCGAATTACGCCATCACCACGCCCGGAGGAACGATCATTTCCATCGGAAGCCTTGTTACGGCCTGCCGCGCGGTGCTGCCCTTCATCATCCTCGCCGGAATTGCTGCCTCCATTGGACTCATGTCCTTTTACGCGTCTTCGCTCGCGCGGAACACCATGCAAGCGCTCGCTCCGTCGATCGTGGGCATCCTGGTGGCCTGGTTCCTGATCTTCGCGGCGTCAATTCCGAAAGAAGCCTTTCGTTATCCGCTGTGGAATGGCGGGCTGATTTACCTGATTGGCGTTCCAGTCATGCTGCTCGTGTTGGTTGGGCTGATGTACTGGAATTTCAAACGCGTGCATGTTGGCTGGCCCGTCTGGCGGCGAAACGCGCTGGGATTGGTGGTCGCGCTAGGGAGCGTC
>Ga0137433_1000780_pt1 | contig 15319 bp, 8 predicted proteins | sample EasRivERMZT840_2_FD_102335 | JGI IMG/M metagenome (GOLD analysis project Ga0137433, IMG submission 102335) | Soil microbial communities from meander-bound floodplain in the East River, Colorado, USA - East River MetaG ERMZT840_2 | ecosystem: Environmental > Terrestrial > Soil > Floodplain ...
CGCGGCAGTCAATGGGAAGCTCGAATCCCCTGTAACGGAGGCGGCCTCGCCTGCGAGTTCTGGCCGCGTCTCGCGGCCAAGTCTGGTTCACCGGACGCAGACACCCTTCGCACTCGCAGCCGAGGATGGCTGCGCTACAAGCCCGGGGGCAGTGCCCGGCATTCGCCCCTCACACCCGTCTCTCGACGTTTGTCGGACACGAACGCCTGAACCTGCTGCGGATGCCGCCGCGTGACAGGCCGGTTTGAGGCCCGCTACGGCTGTTGAGGCAGGGCCACTCGGTAGAAGCGGTTGGTGTTCCAACCCGCGTCGGTGAACGACACGACGCGATTGTTGGGTTTGGCGACAATATCGCCCAGCCGCGACCAGGCACCTGAACTGAGGCTGTCGGAGAATTGCACCGTGTAGGTGCGGTTGGACACAGCAGCCACGCTCACCGTCGCCGCGCCCGGCCCCTGCTCAATGCGCAGATAGCTCAGATTGCTGGCCGGGTCGGTGCCGGCCTGATATTCGGATCGATTGTTCATGCCGTCGCCATCGGCGTCCAGAGCCGCGTCCGCGGGATTGTTCGTGGCCATGCCCAGATCGTTCTCGACCACGTTGGGGATGCCGTCGCCATCGAAGTCGGCCAGCACGGTGTTGGTGAAGACAGCCAGCACGCCAGGCGCGTTGTTCGCTGCATTGTAAACGACGAGGCGCATCTGGTAATTGCTGGACTGAATGTTGTTGGTCAGGATCAACCCCGCCGTCGTCGTATTGAGGTTGATGAAGTTGCTGCGATAGTTGCCGGAGTTGGTGGCAACGACGATGGAGCCGCGCCGCCAACTGTAGGCAAAGGGCATCGGGTTACCTGTGACTTCGACGCTGGCAGCGAAGTCGCTGCCTTCCACCACCGTCTGGCTAAGAGGCGGCTGGATGACGATCGGGCTGATCCACGGCGACAGCCGCGCGGTCGCGCTGTAAACGGTGGTTACGCTATCCGAAATGGCGGCTGAATAGTCGCCCTCCTCGTCAAGCTGGACATCCGGGATCATGAGCGTCGAACTGGTTGCGCCGGGAATGTTCACGCCGTTGAAGCGCCACTGGTAGGCGACCTGCGAATTGGCGCTGGTGGCCACGGCTGTAAACGTGACATTGGTGGTCGGGGCGGAAGCCGGATCCGGCCGGATGCGCACCGCCCGGTTGGTCGGCTGGACCACGATGTTCGGCGGGAACAGCACGCGCACCTCCGCAGTGCCGCTTTCCACGCTGCCACCGGAGTTGAAGATGATAACGCTGTACGCGCCGGCCTGGTTCGCTTGCAAAGCGGGGAAGGTCAGCACCGGGCCGTTGGCCCCGGAAAGGTACGGGCCATCCGAGAGAGTGGCGCCATTGATGCGCCATTGGTAAAAGAACGGCTCGGTGCCGGAGGCAGCCACGCTCAGGTTTCCCGACGAACCGGTCAGGAGAGTGATCCCCGTTGGCTGGCTGGTGACGCTGGGCGGAATGCCTCCGGAGATGAAGGTCCGGCCCGCTGAAGGGCCGACCGCCGTCCAGTTCGCTGGATCGTTGCCGTAATTGGATTCCACGACGCGCTGTAAGGAAGGGCCGTAACCATCCGCTCCCACCGGCCACGGCGCCAGATCGCTGTAGTGGACCTCGTCCACTACGACGTACGGAACCTCGCCGGAATTGGCCCCGGAATCTTCCGGCACATCGGGCCGGTACAACGTGACGGTTTCATCGCCATTGGAAAGGTCGCCCTGGTAAGGGCCAAAAATCGGCGTGGCTGGGGTCAGGCCGTACTTCGTTCGGAAGGCCGCCAGTTGGCTGGGGTTCGTGGCCGGGTTGAAATTCACCACCAGCACGTAGCCGCCCGCAGGGATGGTGACATTGGTCGGGAAGCTAAACTCCACGGCCTGATCCAGCTTCCAGGTGTTGGTGCGACGATCCGGGTCGAAGAGGCTGACAGGAGCGCCGCTGATATTGCGCAACTCGACGAATTCGTCCTCTGAGTTGTTCCAATTCGCGCCGTTGACGAACACTTCGGGCGGACGATACATGATTTCGGTGATGACGACTGGCCCAATCAGCACCGGGGCGTTGGGCGTGCCCAACGTGGGGCTGGAGGACGCGACAAAGTGTTCATCCGACTGGCTGTTGACGTGCCGGACAAAGGTAACCCCGGTGCGCTGCGCGCCAAATTCAAAGCCGTGAACGTAACCGGTCAGCTCGCCGGCCGCATTCGCGGAGAACAGGTAAACTTCGTCTCCGGACGAACTGAGCGAGAAACTATTGGTGCCGACATTGAAATCATCCTCATCGAAGGTCAGGGTGCCGCCCGCCGGTATCGCGGCCGTGCCCAGGGGAATCCGGAACTTCTGTGGCTCGCGGAAGTCATCGGTCAAATACCAGCCACCGACATTGGCGGGGCCGCCGGAGAGATTGCTAAGTTCAATCACGTCGTTGGTGGGGCCGGGAACGTCACTGTGACTTAACGCCTCGCTGATGACAACCTGCGGAATGGCAGTCGTGACGCTCTCGTCCTGGCCGGGTGTGCCGTTGAGCGTGCCGCCGGGCCGCCAGCTCGAGCCCAGGCCCCAGGTGTTCACCGGCGCGGTGTCGTCAACGATCACCAGCGAGAAACCGAAACCGTCGGTGATCGGATGCCACTGGTCGTCGTACTCAAAATCCAGGATCGGCTCACTCAGGCTGCCGCGAAGAACGAGCCGGTTGCCTTCATTGGCCAGATTGCCGGTGAACTGGCCGGCGATGCTGCCCGCCAGGCCGGGGTACCGGCTCAGGAACGCGGCCTGATTCCGGACCACCACCACGCGTTCGCCCACCGCCAATGTGCGCACGGGGAACGTAAACTCCACTCCGCCGCTGAGGGTGAAACCGCCCACGTTCAGCGGCGTAGTGCCGACGTTCTTGAATTCGATGTACTCGAAGTCTTCGTCGATGTTGTTCGTATGACCGGGCGGCAACGGGTGATACATGATCTCCGTGATGACCAGGCGGGGCAACTGGACAACGTAGGTGGCGATGGACGGCGGACTCCAAACCGTGCCGACCCGGGCCCGGGCGAAGACGCGCGCGTTGCCATTCAATGTCACTGGAGTGGAGTAAGTGATTGCGGCGGAGGAAACCGCCCCAGTCGCCTGGCTCCGACGCGGGTCGGTGCCATTCAGTGTGTAATAAATAGTGCCGGCGGGAGCGGTCATCGCCAGAGTTGCACCGGCGGTGATGCCACCTTCAGGAATACCGAGCGTTGGGGCTTGGGGGAACTGGGAGTCCACCCACAAGTAACGTCCGGCCGTCCACTTCTGCATTTCCGATATGATGAGGTCGTAGGTCGGCTGAGTGTAATCCACGTGGTTCGCCGGCGGACCCTGGGGATTGGGCCAGTGGTAGGTGTTGATATAGCCTGGATACTTGGCGAAGTTTCGCAGCGCCGGACTGGAGGCGGCCCCATTGTCCGTGAGAATCCTGCCAATTTCACCAATGCGCGCCACGACCCGGTCGCCGTTCATGATGTTGGTGCGCAGCACGCCCCAGCGATCGATGACTTTCTGAATGAAGTCAGGGTCGCCGCCGGAACCGGGAAGTGCCGCGACACCGAGCAGGCTCCGCAGATACGTGTGCTGTTCGCCCGAAATCTGCGTATAGTACCACCCGTTGGTAAGCCCGCCTTGAAGATAGTCGGCGTTGCCAAAGGACAGGTTCCAATCCCAGATGGGCACGTTCTTAACCTTGCCGTTGCGATCCTTGCTGAAGAAATTGCTGATGCGATAGCCGTCGATTTGCTTGGGGAACTCCACGACCCAGTGGTTATCGACAAACGAGTCCACGTCGAGATAGTGCGCGTAGTGGTTGGTGCCCGTGCGAAGCTCAAAACCGGCACCGTTCAGTGAGGTGTTGAGGGCTGCGAAATAGCGCATGAGCCAGGTGAGCTGGTTGCTGGCGCTGGGAGTGTAGCCGGGGCCGGGATAACTGGTAATCGCGGAGCTCGGGGTGTTGCGCAGTGACTGCGGCTTTGGTTCATGGATTTTGAGCGTATTGGCGATGTTGCCACCGGTATTGACGGCGAGGTTGATGTCCCCGGGGCTGTCCTTGTCATCCTTGAACATCCAGCCGCCGGTCACATCGGGCTCGGCCGTTTGGGACGGGGTCAACTCCGCGATGTCCACGCGATCACTGCCGCGTTCGATTTTTTCGAGGAAGACTTCGACGCCGATGTAATCGCCGGGATAGGACAAACGTCCGCCACCGGTATCCACAAATACTTCCACCATTCTCCGGCGACAGGAGTAGTTGCCCATCTCGTCGAACATTTCATAGGCAAGGAAATCGTTCATCAGACACTTGTCGGCGTGCGGATTACGCAGCTTCCAATCCGCCTCTGCTGGCAGGCCGAGGATGGATTCCCTCTGGTCGTTCCCCGCCGCATCCTGAAGCTCGACGTTGTAAGGTTGTTTGGCGAAACCGGCGGAGGTCTGGCCGAACACCTCGAAGTCTGCCGGCCCGATGTAATCCGGCTTGCGCGAGAAAGAGCTGCGTCCGCGGAACGTGTCGAAGACAACGAACGTTCCCTTGGTCCGCGGAAAGCCTGACGCCACGCCTTGCACCATCGCGCGGCCCTCGGTGCTCAGGATGAGCACGGGAATGTTCGAGTTGAAATCGGTCGTGGTGCCATCCAGAAACAGGAAGTTCCGGGCCACCACCGGACTGGGAAAGAGTCCGGCTGCGGACGGATAAGCGCGAAGTTTAATCGTTCGGTTGTTGTTGAACGTGATGGGCGCGGTGTAAGCCGTGGACGTGTTGGTGGGCATGGTCCCATCGATGGTGTATCGAACCGTCGTGTTCGGAGGAACGATGATGGTGAGCGTCAACGATGCGTTGGTATATACGCCGCTTTCCAGAGAGAGGGTTGGCTCAGGGGCGAATCCAGTCCCACTGACCGTGTTTTGCGCGCCGGGAGTGGGAGCGATAAAATAGCCCGTCAGGTTGGGATCAACCCGATCACGGCCGTAGGAGATATCGGTTAACTGCGCTGGATACGTTGCGCCGGAGAAAACAGACGCCGCGGTGCCAGACGGACGGACCAGCGCGAGATAGCTCCCGGCGTTCCGGCTGAGCCGGAAATTGGTGTGCAGGGGGGCGGAGGAGTTGGCTCGGTTCTTTTCCGAGGCCCAGATTAACAGGTATTTGTTCGGACCGAGGACAACGTTCGGGATGCGCCATTTGGTGAGATTGGTCGAGGTGTCGGTGAGGTACCAGCCGTTCAGGCTCACTTCCACCAGGCCAGGATTGTAAAGCTCGATGTAGTCGGAACGGGTGCCATCCTCGTCCTTGACCTCCCGGCCGTTGTAAATCAGATCTTCGTTATCGGCCAGGAATTCGGAAATGACCGCTTCCGACGCGATGATGTTTGGATCCAGGGTGTAGCTCCAGGCCGGTCCCGGCACAAAGGCCGTCGGTAATCCGTCAATGTCGTTGATGCCCGGGTTGGGGATCCAGGCAACGTTCACGGTGCCGGTCGCCGGTTGCGGGAAATAAAACGTGTAATCGCGCGGGTTGTTCTGGATGACGTTGGTCGCAGCCACCGAATTGATGAGCAAATCGGCCGCATTCACGCCGCTCACATTTTCGCTGAAGGCGACATTGATAATCGTGAGAGCCTGAACGATGGCGGAGGCCGGGGGATCGAGGCTGGCGATGGTGGGCGCTACATCCACGTCGGAAGTGAGCCGCACGTCGAGAAAGAGATCGCTGCTGGTAGTGTTGACGTTGAACACCTGCACGGCCAGTACGTTCGTCCCCTCCACCAGCAGACCCGCCGAGGGCGTGAGCGACGCCTCGCCAACCGTGACCTCGTGGTCACTGGCGAGCGTGCTGATGGTGTACGGCTCGGCCACGTTGGCGCTGCCAATCGGCGTGCCATTGAGCCAGGCCGCAAAGCCATCGTCATGCTGTCCCTGGAGCGTCAGCCCAACCACGGCGGCGGCGTTGTTCACGACAAATGTCTTGCGGAGAAAGACGCATGTGTAACCGCCGGCGGTCAAGGTCGTTTGGATCGTCGCTTCCAGTCCGGTGGCCCCGGCGCTGGGAAAACCGATCGGCAAGCTGGCCGTGGTGCCAGCCGGCAGCCATGCGCTATCGTCGAATTCCGGCGCGCGCCAGGCGCTCGTGGGGTTCGATGCCTCCTGGGTTCCGAGGACATACTTCCAGCCCGAGGAGCGGAAGGGGATGATTTCCGCCGCGGGCGCCGAAGCCAGCGCGGCGAGGAAGAAGGTGACGACGAGCCATCCGTATTTGATAGTGCTTTGCATGGTTACAAACGGGTTATGGGAGGATTGGGACTAAGATTCGTGAACAGGCCGCCAGATCGAGCCGTTGATCTGAGCGACAGGCCACGCGGCCGGACACACATTTTCCGGGTCTGGCTCGGCCCCGCCGGACCTCGGAACTATCTCGGACATTTTCATTGCACAGCGATACAACAACAGCACAAGTCTGCCGTAGCGGGTGATTCGTTACGTATATCACACGCACCCGAAAGGCGACAAGACAAAGTTCTCAGAATTCACGGTTCCGGCGCCCCCGCGACGCGAAAACCAATGCCCTCCGCAGGATAATCAGGGGTGTCGAACTCAAAGTCGCCCGATTCCGAGTAGAACTCATTATAAACCCACGATCCGCCGCGCACCCGCCGGTTGGTGACGTAGATGATCTCCTCCGTCCATTCCTGCACGTTGCCCGCCTGGTCGAACGTTCCGTAAAAGCTCGGCGCGTTGACATAGGCGCCCACGTCGGTGGCCGTCCGCCCGGTTTCGCAGCAGGCATTGGCTGAATTGGCCCCGCCGGGCGGCATCTCCGAGTAAGGCGCCTCAAGGTTGCGCGTCGGATAACGCCAATAGTTGCTGAAGTCTCCCCCGGCGTCAGCGGGCTGGTGATAGGCCGCCTTGTACCATTCGTCGTCGCTGGGCAGCCAAAACCTGGCTCCGGGATTGCGAGTCACCGTATTGGCCGCAATTCCCCCTGGTGTGAGCATGTAAGCTCCGTCCTCGGTCGTCGTGGCGTCCTGTGCCCCTGTCGGCTGTCCATGGTGCAGCCAGTTGCAGAAGCGCGCGGCATCATGGAAATCAACCCACACCACGGGCCGATGTCCCATGCCCGGCTTGACTGTGTAGGCGTAATCACCCGGTGAGCCGGAACGCACAATGCCGCCGTGGATAGTCACCGTCATGTTGGAATCATAAAGCCCATGGGCATCGTCCATAGCCACGGCGTTGAGGAACCCGACGTACTGATGGTTGTTCACTTCGAACTTGCCGATGCGGAACTGGTAGGACACCGCGCCTTTGGCGGTGGCCGGGTCTGGTTCGTTGGCAGCGTTGGTGACAGTCACAAACGGGATCGGTACGCGCCACAGCCGTTGGGCCAACCGGGCGGACAACGCGGCAGCGGCCACATTGCTCAACCCTGCGCCGTCACCGCGGAACGCGGCGGCTGCGACGGTGCCGATGAAAGTCGGGCTGGCATCCAGCCGGGCGACGTTCGACGGGAGTTGGGTCACGCCAAGCGGGCCGGACAGGCTTTCCGCCTTGAGCGAAAAGATGGCGTAGGGCGACGCGCGGAGCGGCTGACGAGGGACCAGAATGACATAATCCTCCACACCATCAACCGGGCGCACGCCGATCTCCAGCCAGCAACCCACGCCGGTAAAAGCATTCGAACCGAAATCGAGAGTGGCGGTGAACGCACCATTGGTCACCGGCAGGTTGGGGACATGCACCGCCTCGGCCATGGTCAAGCCGTCGATGAGCGCGTCGTAAATCGTAAATCGTAAATCGTAAATCCCCGTGGCTGGGCCGCCATTCTCGAGCAGCCTGCCCTGGTAGGTAAAGGCACTGCCCAACGGCGCGGCCACGACCGGGTGGAGCCACTGGCCGGCGAAAAGGCCGGTCATCGCGAGAACAAGTCTGCAGAAGGCATGTGGCGTCATGTCGAGGACACTTCCGGGAGTCGCTGGTGACGGCTAACTGATACGCGAATTATCCCGCTTGGGCAAGCCGGCAATCCTCAACAGAGTTGGTTGGCCTGGTTGACGCGCAGACCGGAGCAGGAGGGCAAGAGCGGGAGTGGAAGCCGATGGCCGGTCAGGGTTTTGCCTGGGCTCAGGGCCGCTGCTTCACAGGCTCCCCGTGCCTGGGCTGTCGTGTGCGCAACCAGGCAACCCGGCGGAGGACGGCCCGCGCGACGCGCTTCTCCGGGCCGTCCAGTTCGGGCTTGCCGCAGTAGGCCAGGTGGCAGCGCAGCAAATCGGTCCACGAGGCGCCCGCGTTGTACATCGAATAGGCCAGCGCGCTCAAATCCTTCTCCACCCAGCGACCGTGAAAACAACAGGGCCGCACGGCGCGCTGCAAGTCGATGAGAAACAGCTTCGGCTCGTCCGCCCCCGGCGACACTAGGACGTGGCCGAGGTAAAAATCCTTATGGACCAACCCGGTTGCATGAAACCGCCGAGCCAGGTCGGCCACTCGCAGCAAAAACCGACGACGCTCCGGCGCGGGCAGTTGTTCCGCCCAGGCGATGCCCTCCACGGCGCCGGGGATTTCCGCCGTGATTAGAAAGCTCCGCGTGGCCGCGCTGCCAGCCGTCTGCTGTCCCAGGGCGACAGGCGTGGCCGTCAGAATGCCCAGCGAGCGGACCTCCTGAATCACCCGCCATTCGCGCAGAGCCTCGTCTTCCGCACCGGGCCAACGGAGCCGTCGCAGCCATTTCCCGGCTGGCGAGAGATAGTGGGACTCGTAGCGCTTGAGGAAAACGGCCTGCGCGCCGCGTATAGCGGCGTGGCCGCCGAGTGCAGGGGAACCCGCCGGGTCGCCACGCGGCTTTACGCCGCCGTCGTGATTCAATTCCAGCCGCACGGTGCGCCGACCGGGGAAATCGCGGAACACCTTCCCGCCCGTCACCGCCATAACACGCTCAAAGGAATCCAGGCCGTTCGCCCGCAGCAAAGGCAGAAATTCCCCGGTGACCGTCATCCGGCCGTCATCAATGATCGCGGCGTTCATCCATGTCCTCACTTGGGGCTGCCCCGCAGCAGCGTGATGATGATGATGTCGGATCGCTTCAGCACCGGAGCAAAACGTAGGCGTCGCGCGCGGACGGTGTCCAATGGAATCTCGGAATGCCCTTTGTCGAAAACTTTGTCGATCCCGAACTGAACCGGGTTTGTTCTTCAGAACCTGCTCGACAAAGGTTCCGACAAGGAAAGGCCGGAGGAGCCTGAGAAATGTCCGAAGTCCAGCACGCTCAGGGCGCGTGGCGTTTGTAGAGGCCGGCGACGAAATGCGGACGCTGTTGTTGGACGGCGTGGATTTCGCGGGGCGGAATCAGGCCACGCCGCAACAAGCCTTGTTCGTTCTCGCGGTCCAGCAAGATGACCCGCATGATCAAATCCTGCGCCTGGCGGACGAGGAAGCTAATCTCCGGCTGGGCCGAGCGCTCGGCGGGCGTGAGCCGCTGCCAATGCGCACGATGCTGTCGGATCTTCTCCAGTGATCCGCTCAGCAGGGGCAGGAGGGGCTTGCGGGATTGATGAACCTCGTGCAGCACGGCGGCCTGGCCCTGGCGCAAAGCCTGTGACTCACGTTCGGCCAGCGTGAGCAGCTCGCGGCAGACCGTCTGGTGGGCGCGGAGATCGGCGAGAAGTTGAGGATGGGTATTCATGGTTTGGCGTGATGAACGATATTGGTGCCCGCGGAGACAACCGGCGTGAGACGCAGCGCCTGCACGTCCAGTTCAATCCGGCCCTGCCAGGCAATCTGCCCTTTGCGCCAGCGGGCCATTTCCACCAATGTCTTCAGACTGGGCGCGGCGCCGGCGGAGGCCGTTTCCTTCTCGCGCGCCAGGATGGCATCGAACTTTTCCACTGCTTTGCCGGGCTGGAGCAGGCGCTCGTAAATCAGACCGATTTGATACCACACCGGCAGTTGCCAGGCGGCATCGGCGCTCAACGCCGCAAGGTGGTTGTAGATTTCGAGGGCGTTGAGGTAATCGCCCTCCAGATAAAGCTGGTTGGCGATGTCGTTGCCCGCGCGTTGCTGCCAGTAACGCCAGTTCTCCGGGTTGGCTTGAGCCGTGCCGTCCTGGGATTCGAGGAGCTGCAAGACGTGGCGGAGCGCTTCGCCCGACCGTCCGATTTGCTTGAGTGAACGGGCACAGACGAAACGCAATTCGGGCGTCTCGGCCGCCTCGGGGTTCTTTTCGAAAAACTGTTCGCATTGCGTGATGACGTCCGTATGCCGGCCGAGGCCTGCAAGGCAGTGGACGAGCTTGAAGTGAATCTGGACGCGGTTCAGGGCGGGCGAGGTCTGTTTGAGCAGTCGGCCGTAAAAATCGGCAGCCTCGGTGAATTTGCCCTGCATATAGTAAGTGTCCGCAATCTCCGTCTGGGCCAGAAGCACGAGACGCTGGTAATAGTCGAACTGTTCGAGCTTGAGGCCCAGGGCGCCGTTCATCACGGCGTAGAATTTTGCGATGGCCGTGTTGTACGCCCCCATCTGGCGGAAAATGAGTCCCTGACGCAGGAGGACTTCGGGCACGGTGGGATCCTGCGGGTAGAGCTTGAGGTATTGGGCGAGGATTTGCTGGGCGCGCGAATACTGCTTCTGCTCCTGCGTCACCAGCGCCATCTCGAACAACGCCGCGCGCCGGAATTCGGCAGGCAGTTCGCCCTCGAGCAGCGCCAAGAGCAGCTTCTCGGCGCCAGCGCGATCCAAACTCCGCCGCAGCAGGCGCGCGGCATCGATCTCATGCTGATAGTCCTGGGCAGTCATCTTCCTCCTGGCCCTCGACGGTAGCGGCACCAGATTGGTGCTCGTCAACACATCAAGCTCACTGGCGGGAGAGACGGGCGCGGCGGCGGCCACAGCGTGGCCCGCACCTGGGGTGGGGTGGTTATCCCCTGGAGGATCGGTCGCCGCGCGCGAAGTGATCGCGAGACATGAGGCGAGGAGCAACGCCGTGGCTGAAACGTAGCACGCGCTCATGGTTTGCCGGCTGGCACGGTCTGGAACGTGGCCGAACTGGAGGGAGGAGGGACGAGCGGCAGCGGCGGCACAAAGCCGACCGGCGAGAAAATGGAAGCGCCGGCGGCATTGGTGCCCGTGCCTCCGATGAAGTATCTCATGAACATTTGCGGGACCAGGGTTTCCGGTTCTGCCTGCACGGCAACAAACACATTCGTCGTCGATGCCATGACCGGCTCGGTGACCTGCGGAATGGCAAAGGGATCGAACAGAATCGGTTCGGCCAGTGCGTTCGTGGAGTCGGCGAGAGGATCGGCCGGTGGAGCTGGACGCGGTTCCACCACCGCCAGGGGCGGCAACGCGACGAGGTCGGCGGGAGGCGGAGGAGCCGGAGGCTGAAAACGCAGCGCAGGTGGGCCGACCACTGGCAAATACGCCGCCCCGGCCGAGGCGCACTGCGCCACGACCAGTAAGCCAACCCAGCTTGCCTGTCGCATCATGCGATTGGGATTGTTCGTATTACTTGAACGCAGCCAGCAGTTCCACTTCAACGATCATTCATCGTACCAATCGGTGTAACCGCCAAGGCCTTGAGCAACAAACTGCGCGCGCGCCACCGGCGACTGGAGGTGTCAATTCGACGGAAGCAGAGCACATTTCACCCGCATCAACTCTCGCGAAATTTCGACGATACAAATCGTGATGATAACCGAAGCAGCGCCGGCTCCTCCGCGTCCCCTGACCCGGGGTCAAATCGAAAAGCGGTTGAGCCATTGTCCGCGCCTGCCCTCATTGAGCAGCATCAACAGCGCCTTGCGCGAGTTGCTCGGCGCCGATCAGCGTTATACTTCGCAGGTGGCGGAAATCATTCGGCGAGATCCCAGCCTCACGGCGCGCCTGTTGCGGCTGGTCAACTCTGTCTATTACGGCCTGTCCACGCCCATCAACAATATCGAGGAGGCGGTCTTCTATCTCGGCGTGCGCCAGATTCGCCAGCTTGTCATGGTCACGCCCATCATCGAGGACTTCCAGAAGCTGGCCGGCAAGACGCCGTTTGCGTGGCGGGATTTCTGGCAGCATTGCATCGGCACCGCCATTCTTACGCGCGAAGTCATCAGCGTCCTGCGCTCGCCCGCCGACGAGGTCGATTACGTCGCCGGCCTCATCCACGACGTGGGCAAGATCGCGATGGCCGCCGCCTGCCCGGAACACTTCGCCGCGATCTACGCTCAGCCGGACCTTTCGGCCACACCATTGCGCGAACGGGAACGCCGGCTCCTTGGCTTCGACCACACCGAACTGGGCGCGATGTATCTCGAAAGTCACAATCTTCCCGACGCCCTGGTGGACGTGGCGCGGTTCCATCACGAACCCACGCGTGCCGCGCACCACGCCAGCCTCGTCGCGGCCGTCCAGATCGCGGACCTGATGGTACGCCATGCGGGCATTGGCCACAGCGGCGACGAGGCCGCCATCAAAGACAGCGAATGGCTCAACGCCTCCGGGTGGGGGATCCTCTTTCCTCAACCGCCCGACGCGGAAGCCGCTGAATCGGAAAAAGCTGAATCCGAGAAGACTCTCGCGCGTGCCAACCTCAAGCGAAGCCTCGAGCGTCTGCCAATGATTCTCAATGGCCTGGTGTAGGGAGGAACACGCCGCGTCCCGCCCGCCCTGAAGTTGGTGATAGCCCCGGCAGCCCGGATGGTACTACTCGCTCGCCGGAGGAAAAACCACCGCTTGGCGGTGGGCCAAAAATCCGCGTAATACCGCCGCCATTTCTGCCGATGGCAACGGGGCGTGAAGTGCATAACGCCAGAGCGCCGCCACGCCCATCAATGAAAGCCCGTTTGCCGGCCAACCAGGACGCACGCCGCAAGGCGATGCGCCCGCCGACCGGCCTTCGGGTTGGCCAGGCTCATTATCGGGCGCTCTTCGAATGCAGTCCCGACGCCATATTCATTCTGGACGTCAGCGGCTCCGCGCCCGGGCGAATCATCTCCGCCAATCCGGCGGCCGCCTCGATGCACGGCTATTCGCTTGAAGAACTGCACACATTGCAGATTCAGGACCTGGACACGGACACGCCCGAATCGGCAGCCCAGGCGCAAGAGCGATTGAGCCGGATTCTGGAAGGCCGCACCCTCGTTTTTGAAGTGGAGCACCGCCGCAAGGACGGAACGATTTTCCCCGTCGAAGTCACCGCCTCACCATTGCGCCTTGGCGGCCGGACCTACGTGCTGGCGATCGATCGGGACATCACCGAGCGCCAGCAGACCAAGCAGGCGCTCGTCGAACGCGAGCAACGCCTGAGCGCCATCTTTGATCTCGAACCCGAGTGCGTGAAGCTGCTCGATCAGGAGGGCCGTCTGCTGGAAATGAATCCGGCGGGCCTGGCGATGATCGAGGCAGAATCGTTTGATCAGGTTCGCGGCCAGCCGGTCTTTCTGCTCGTCGCGCCCGAATGGAAGCCGGCCTTTCTGGAGTTCCACCAGCGTGTCCTGGCCGGCGCGAGCACGTCGCTTGACTTTGAGATCATCGGCCTCAAAGGCACGCGGCGTTGGATGGAATCCCATGCCGTGCCATTGCGGGACGCCGCAGGCAAAGTGACCGCGCTGGTCGCCGTCACTCGTGATATCACCGCGCGGAAACATGCCGAGGAGGAAAACCGCAGGGCCCATGCCGCCATCGCGGCGGCCAACGCCGACCTCGCCGAGACCAATCGACAATTGGAGGAATCCATCCAACGCGCCAACCGGATGGCCCTGGCCGCCGAGGCCGCCAGCCGGGCCAAGAGCGACTTCCTCGCTACCATGAGCCACGAAATCCGCACGCCGATGAACGGCGTGATCGGATTCACCGGCCTGCTCACCGAAACCGCGCTCACGGCGGAGCAACGGGAGCACGTCGAGATCATCCGTTCCTGCGGTGAAAGCCTGCTGACGCTCATCAACGACATCCTCGACTTCTCCAAGATCGAAGCTGGCCGGATGGAACTGGAGAACGCCTCGTTCGACCTGCGCCTGGCCGTTCAGCAAGCCCTCACGGTCCTGCGGACGCGCGCCGCCGCCAAGGGCATCGCACTGCGCAGCCAGATTGATCCCGCCGTCCCGGATTTCATCATCAGTGACGTGACCCGCCTCCGGCAGGTGTTGATCAATCTGATCGGCAACGGAATCAAATTCACCGAGCGGGGTGAAGTGAGCGTGGAAGTGCGGCGCTGCCCGGTGCGCGTTTCCCGAGGTAATGCGCGCTCCGAATCCAACACGGAATTGCTCCGCCGTCGCCAAGGGACAGCCGAGACTATCGACCTGCTCTTCACCGTGCGCGACACGGGTATCGGGATCCCGCCTGACCGGCTCAACCGGCTGTTCAAGGTTTTCAGCCAGGTGGACACCTCCACCACTCGACGCTTCGGCGGCACTGGCCTGGGCCTGGCCATCTCCAAACGGCTCTGCGAATTGATGGGCGGCGGCATCCATGTCGAAAGCACACCAGGCTTCGGTTCCGCGTTTCATTTTACCATCCAGGCACAACTCGCTGGCGAAGGAGCCGTCGCGCCAGCCCCCCCTGCGCCAAAGGAAAAATCCTCGCCATGCGCGCAAACCGCCGACACTCCGAGTTTGCCTGACAATCCGCCAGCCGCAGGCACCTTGCGCGTGTTGCTGGTGGAGGACAATCGCGTCAACCAGGCGCTCGCCACCGCGTTGCTCAAAAAATGGGGTTGTGCTGTCCGGCTGGCTGAAAACGGCCGTCAGGCCATCGAAGCGTTGCGCGCCGAGGAATTCGATCTGGTGCTCATGGACATCTGCATGCCAGAGATGGACGGCTATGAAGCCACGCGCCGCATCCGCGCGGGCGACTGCGGCCTGATGCGGCAGGACGTCCTGATTGCCGCCATGACCGCCAATGCGATGGAGGGCGATCGCGAGAAATGTCTCGACGCCGGCATGGACGCGTACGTCGGCAAGCCGATTGACAAGGCCGAACTGAGCTCCTTGTTGGGACGCGCCGCCCGTGACCAGCCAAAAGCCGACGGCCATCGCGCTGACGCCGACCCGAAGGCCGGGCCGCTTAGTTTCTAGCGTTGCCAGCCAATTGCAGCCCGGAGAATTCGACGCTCACAACTTCTTCCCGAAATGGCGGTCGGCGAAGTTCATGAACACTTCCCAATCATCCGCCGTCATCGAGTGCCGGCCCTCGCGGATATAATAACCGAGGCGGCTGTCCACGAGCTGGCGCTGCGGCGGCATCGACTTTACGCCGAGTCCTTCCACTCCGAGGAAGCGATAGACCGGGTCGGC
>Ga0137433_1000781_pt1 | contig 15316 bp, 13 predicted proteins | sample EasRivERMZT840_2_FD_102335 | JGI IMG/M metagenome (GOLD analysis project Ga0137433, IMG submission 102335) | Soil microbial communities from meander-bound floodplain in the East River, Colorado, USA - East River MetaG ERMZT840_2 | ecosystem: Environmental > Terrestrial > Soil > Floodplain ...
AACCAGGCCATGATGAGCCCGGCCTTCGTGAGCAGCCGGCCCGTGGCGTGGCCGCCGGCCAGCGCGTCCGAGACACGCCGTTTCAACTCCGCATGAAATGGGGTTGGCTTGGGGAAACGCGGTTTCACGTCGAACACTATCTCACGGACGTGGCGTCGATTCGCCGCGAACGAGCGACGCCCGCTACAATTCGGCATGACTCGCGCAGCCGCGCTCGGCCTCTGTGTCGTCGCCTCCCTGTCATCCATCTCAGTCGTCACCCATGCGCAGGAGGCGCGGCGCCGATGGGAGCTGCAGCGGCAGATTCGGCTCGACAAGTTCGAGCAGGTGCTGCCGCTCGCCATGCGCAACGCCGGCATCGACATGTGGATTGTCGCGGTCAAGGAGAACCACACCGACCCGCTCTGGGAGGATCTCGGGCGCGGCTACGTGACGGGCATCGGCTACTACGTCTTCACGGATCGTGGCGGCGCCCGCATCGAGCGGGCGGCGCTGGGGCCGAGCGGCTACCTCATCGAGCAGTCCGGCGCCTACGACATCTTCGCGTCCGCATCGACGCTGGCGGCGTTCGTGAAGGAGCGCGCGCCGAAGCGGATCGGCGTGAACATGTCGGCCGAGATCGGGCCGGCCGACGGTCTCACGTTCACGATGCATCAGCATCTGATCAAGACGCTTGGCGCGCCGTACGGGGATCGGCTCGTGAGCGCGGAGCGTCTCGTCAGTGAGTTCCGGTCGCGGCGGGTGGCGTCGGAGATCGTCGCCTTCGGCGAGGCGGCCGGCCTGGCCGTGCAGCTCGCCGAACGCGCTCTCTCGAACGACGTCATCACGCCAGGCCAGACCACGCTCGAGCAGGTGGCGTGGTGGCTGCAGGACCGGCTGCTCGATCGCGGCCTGGCATCGGAGTTCGACATGCCGTCGGTCTACGTCACCGGGCCGGAGGGCATTGCGGCCGTCTCCACGAATCGCGTCATCGAGCGCGGCGACGTCATCATGATCGACTGGGGCGTCCGGCTCATGAACTTCGGGACGGACGTCAAGCGCGTGGCGTACGTGCTGAAAGCCGGCGAGACGCGGCCGCCCGCGAGCATTCAGGCGGCGTTCGACAAGGCGATTGCTGTGCGCGACGTGCTGAAACCGGCGATCCGTGCCGGCCGCACGGCCGCCGAGACGATGAAGGCGATGGACGCGGCGCTGGCGGCGGCCGGCTACGGCGTCATCGAGTTCAACAAGCCTGGTGCCGATGCCCGCACCGACGTCGCGTACGGATTCCATCCGGTTGGCAACACTGGCCACGACATCGGCGCGTCGATGACCACCTGGCAGCCGCTCCAGCGGACGTTCACGCTGTTTCCGCAGCACATGTTTTCGTTCGAGTATTTCGCCTACTCACCGATCGCCGAATGGAACGGCCGCAAGCTTCGGGTGCCGATCGAGGACGACGCGATTCTGACGGAGCAGGGCGTGCAGTTCGTCCATCCGGCGAACTATCGGCTGCTGGTGGTGCGGTAGAGGGGCAACGCGTGTGAGGGGTCTGGGGCCGAAGTCCTGCGGCGCAGCGAGTGAGCGCAGCGAACGAGCCACGCGACCGAGCCGCGACTTGCCGGAGCGCGATCCACCGGAGGCGAGTCGCGCGAGTGAGCCCGCCTTCGCTCACCTGCGGTGAGCTACGGCGCGGCAGGCCGTCTGCGGGTCTGGGGGCAAAGCCCCGGATCAATCGCGAGTGAGCGCAGCGAACGAGCCACGCGACCGAGCCGCGACTTGCCGGAGCGCGATTCACCGGAGGCGAGTCGCGCGAGAGAGCGTGTAGGGGGTCTGGGGGCAAAGCCCCCAGATCAATATGGTGCGGAAGAGAGGACTCGAACCTCCACGGGATTTCTCCCACAAGCTCCTGAGGCTTGCGCGTCTGCCAATTCCGCCACTTCCGCAGTGGGCGAACCCACCGATTATAGAGCAGGCCCGGGGCCTTGCTGAACCGCCGGGACCGCTACACTCTGTGTCCCCCATGCGATCGCTCCTGATCACCGGCTGTTCCTCCGGCTTTGGCCGAGCCACTGCGCAGTACATGCTCCGCCGCAACTGGCGGCTGATCGGCACGGTCAGACGGGAGTCTGACGCCGAAGCCCTGGGCACCGAGGCCGGCAGCCACGCGCGACACCTGCGCGTCGTCATCGCGGACATCACCAAGGCAGACGATGTGGCCGCGCTGGCGAAAGTGGTGGGAGCTGAAGCGCCGCAACTGCAGGGCCTCGTCAACAACGCCGGCACCGCGTTCCCGGCGCCGCTGGAGCTCCTCGCGATTGACGAGTTCCGCGCCCAGCTCGAGATCAACCTGGTCGCGCAGCTGGCGGTGACGCAGGCGGTGCTGCCGTATCTCAAAGCCGCGCGCGGGACGATCGTGAACGTCAGCAGCGTCGGCGGCCGCATCGCCTCTCCCCTGCTTGGCGCCTACAACGCCAGCAAGTTCGCGCTCGAGGCGCTGAGCGACGTGCTGAGGCTGGAGCTGATTCCATACGGAATTCGAGTCGCGGTGATCGAGCCGGGCGCGAGCCCGACTGAAATCTGGAAAACGAGCACGGACCGACAGTCAGCCGCCGCGGGCCAAGCCGCCGCCTCGCCGTACGCGAAGCTCATCGAAGGCATGCAGAAGTTCGCGATGAACGCGAGGACCGTTGGCTTTCCACCTGAGTTGTTCGCGCAAACCGTCGAGCGCATTCTCGAGTCCGACAACCCAAAGCCGCGCTACGCGCTTCCCGGCGACATCCGGATGCGACTTTTCCTCAGAAAGATCCTGTCGGACCGGATGATGGACCGGCTGATTCGGCGGAGGCTCGATTGGTGAGCGCCGCCGCGATCGAGACCCACGATCTCACCAAGCACTATGGAGCGATTCGCGCGCTCGAGCGCCTGTCGCTGCGGGTCGAGCCTGGGGAGATCTTCGGGTTCCTGGGCCCGAACGGCGCGGGCAAGACGACCACGATTCGGCTGCTGCTCGGGCTGATCGCCCCGACCGCAGGCCGCGCACAAGTACTCGGTTGCGATACCTCAACCGGATCGACGTGGAGGCAGGACGTGGGGTACCTGCCGGGCACGCTCGCGCTGTGGCCGGCGCTGTCCGGCGCCCGCACGCTCGACATGCTGGCCGACCTCACGGGGCGGCCGCCGGCCTGGCGCGCCGAACTCGTCGAGCGTCTCCATCTCAGCGACGCCGATCTCGCGCGCCGGGTCGGCAGCTACTCCGACGGCATGCGCCAGAAGATCGGGATCGTGCAGGCCTTGCAGTGCGCGCCTCGCCTCGTGCTGCTGGACGAACCTTCGAAGGGGCTCGATCCGTTGATCCAGGTCGCGTTTTACGATCTGCTGTTCGAGGTGGCCAGGCGGCACACGACGGTCTTCTTCTCGTCGCACGTGCTGCCGGAGGTCGAGCGCGTGTGTCACCGCGTCGCGATGCTCCGCGCAGGCGCGCTCGTGAGCCTCGGAGACGTCGATGACCTGCGGCGCGCCCTCCCCCGCAAAGTCACGGTGGTGTTTCGTGATGACTCGCCGGCGGTGGATGTGGCCGAATTCGGCCGCGTGGTCGAACGGTCCGGTCGACGTGTCGTGCTCCTCGTAGCCGTGGACCGCGTTCCTGCGCTGGCGGCCCGGCTCGCGTCCACGCCGGTCGCCGATCTGCTCGTCGAACCCCAGCGGCTCGAAGATGCGTTTCTGGAGCAGTACCGATGATCGACCGCCGGTACGCGGCTCTCGTCGTCCGCTTATGGCGCCAGCATCGCGTCGCCCTGCTGACGATGGCCGCCGGCCTGGCGCTGTTCGAGTTCGTGATCACGCGCATCGCGCCCGCACCAGGCGAGGCCGGATTTCTCGCGGGGATCCTCGCGTTGATGCCGCCGCAGGTCTCGGCCTTCGCGAGCGACGAGCTGGCCCTGGCCTCACCGCGCGGTGTCATCGCGTTCGGATACCTGCATCCGTTCTTCCTGGCGCTCTACAGCGCCTGGACGATTCGCGTCACGTCCGGGGCCCTCGCTGGCGAGATTGGCCGCGGCACGATGGACCTGCTGGCCGCGCGCCCGGTGCCGCGACTCGCGCTCGTACTCGCCGCATGGGTGGTGATGGCCGGAGGCCTGATCGTGCTCGGCGGCGCCGCCTGGGCCGGCACCGCGGTCGGTCTCAGTCTTCGACCGCTCGAGGTCACGCCGGTCGAGATCGTGGCCCTGCCGGCCATGGCCTGGCTGCTCTTCACGGGCTGGGGCGGGATCGCGCTCGTGGTCGGCGCGACAAGACGCGAAGCCGGTCCGGTCATCGCCTGGGTGTCAGGGCTGATCGCCACATCGTTCGTGCTGGACTTTCTCGCGCGCGTCTGGACGCCGGTGCAGGGACTGCGGCCGTTGTCGCTCTTCGCCCACTATCGCCCGGCAGACATCGTGCGAGCCGGCCTGTCGCCCGGCGATTCGGCCGTGCTGGCCGGCGTCGCGATCATCGGCCTCGCGGCCGCGGTGCTGGTGTTCGGGCGTCGCGATCTGTAGGGTCCGACGGCGCCGCAAAGTCCGCGGCGCCCTACAAGCTGGAGCCTACGAGTCGCTCGTAGTACACCAGCGGCACCCTGCGATAGATGACGCGCCCGCGTTCGGCGAAGCCGCACTTCGCATAGAACTCGCCGGCGCCGGCAGGCGCGTCGTACGCGTCGAGACGAATCGCATCGGCCGGCCAGGCGCGTCCGATGGCAATCGCCTCCTCGACGAGCGTTCGGCCGATGCCCTGGCGCTGGCGCGCAGGATCGACCGCCATATCCGTGAGGTAGATCGCGCGCTTGACGTCGGTGAAGTAGGTCTTGTCGATCGCCCAGGGCTTCTTGTTCCCCAGCCGCAGCGTGCCGATGAGCGCCGGGCCGTCGAAGAGGACCACGATCGCCGAATGCCGGAACGCGAGCTCCGCGCTGCGCTCCGAGACCGGCGACGACCAGTGCCCCTGGCCATGGCGGCTGGTCAGATCGAGGGCGACCGCAGTCCGAAGGACGGACAGGGCCGGCGCGTCGGCGGCGGTGGCGAGTCTGACGACAAAGCTGTCTCGCATATGAACGACGCGCCGCCGCAAAACCCGCGGCGGCCTACAAGCCGGCCCGCGGCGAACTAAGTGACTAGACGATCAAATACGTCTTGAGGCAAGTCCGTCAGTGCGGCGACACAGATATCGGCGGCGCTGAGCCCGAGGCCGACGCCGATGCTCTTCATGCCGGCGCGGCGCGCCGCTTCGATGCCCGCCGCGGCATCCTCGACCACGACCGACCGCGCGGGCGGAACGGCGAGGCGCGCGGCCGCGGCCAGAAAGACGTCCGGATCCGGCTTGCCGCGGCGCACGTCCTCAGCCCCGACGAGCGCGCGAATGACGCCGCTGAAGCCGAGCACGCGCGCCATCACCTCGATGTTCGCGCGAGGCGCAGACGAGGCGATCGCCTGGAGCCAGCCGGCCTCATGGAGCCGCCTCACCCAGTCCGCGGCGCCGGGGAGCGGCGTGATGCCCTCAGCCTCGACGAACGTGCGGTACAGCGCTTCCTTCTCGTCGCCAATCTGCGTGATGACCTCAGGCGTGGCCTTGTCGCCCAGCCATCTGGTGAGAATTGCGTCGTTGCGCTGACCGAAGCTCGCGTTGAACTGCGCCTCGGAGATCCCGGCGCCGTGCTTCGCCATGGTGTCGTGCCAGGCGCGCCAGTGGAACTCGCGCGAGTCCGCGAGCGTGCCGTCCAGGTCCCAGAGTACGGCGTTCACTTCTGCCCGTAGTAGGCGTCCTTGCCGTGCTTGCGGAAGAAGTGCTTGTCGATGAGGTAGTGCGCCGGCGCCACGGTCTTCGAGGAGACGAGGCTGGCGATGCAGTTTACGCGCGCGAGGTACTCGAGGACGTTCGCGCGCTCTACGGCGGCGGCGGCGCTCTTCCCCCACGTGAACGGGCCGTGATTGGCGACGAGAACCCCCGGCACTTCCTCGGGCGAGATTTGTTTCACGCGGAAGGTCTCGATGATGGTGAGCGCCGTGTTCGCCTCGTAGTCGGCCTCCACTTCCTCATTCGTCATCGGCCGGGTGACCGGCACGTCTCCCCGGAAATAGTCTGCGTGCGTTGTGCCAAGGCACTGGACGGGCACGCGCGCCTGCGCGCAGGCGGTGGCGAAGTCCGAGTGCGTGTGCGCGATGCCGCCGCAGGGAAACGCGCGGTACAACTCGAGATGCGTCGGCGTGTCCGACGACGGCCGGAAGCGATTCTCGAGCGGCTGGCCCATCGAGAGCGAGATCGGCACCATATGTTCCGGCCTGAGCTCGTCGTAGGGCACGCCACTGGCCTTGATGACGAAGACCCCGGCGCTGCGATCGATCCCGGAGACGTTGCCGAACGTGCCCATGACGAGTCCGCGCGCCGCCAGATCGAGATTGGCGCGACAGACTTCTTCGCGCAGCGACTGCGCCAGCATGCTCATCAGTGTTTCACCTTTTCCCGAATGGCCAGCAGCCGCTTCATGAGCGTCGGCAGATCGGCCCGGAGTGCGGCGACGCCACCGAACGTGTCGTGCAGCTCGCGATAGAAGCCGTACAGCTCGTCGTACACCGCGTGCGCCTTCGGATGGGGATCGTACCGTCGATCGCTGACGGAGGTCATGCAGGCCTGGGCGGTCTCGAAGTCGTCGTAGCCGCCCGCCGCGGCGCCCGCCGCCACCGCGGCCGCCACTGCCGACCCGAGCGCCGGCGTATGCGGCGTCCCGGCCACCAGCATCGGATGGCCGATGACGTCCGCGTAGATCTGCAGAAAGAGATCGTTCTTCTCGGCGATGCCGCCGCACGTAATGACGCGATCGACAGGAACGCCACATTCACCGAGCCGCTCGATGATCGCCCGCGCGCCGAACGCGGTGGCCTCGATGAGCGCGCGATAGATCTCCGCCCGCGTCGTGTGCAGCGTCTGGCCGACGATGAGTCCGGTGAGGCGCGGGTCGACGAGGATGGTGCGATTGCCGTTGTTCCAGTCGAGTGCGATGAGGCCAGACTCGCCGGGCGCGATCGTCGCCGCCGCCGTCGTGAGCTGCTCGTGCAGAGCCGCATTGCCTTCGCAGACGACCTCGACCCACCACCGCAGCAGATCGCCCACCGCCGACTGCCCCGCCTCGATGCCGAGATACCCCGGCATGACCGAGCCGTTGACGATGCCGCAGATGCCGGGGACGTCGGGCACGCGGCCTGACGCGGGCGCAATCGCGATGTCGCACGTCGACGTGCCGATGATCTTGACGAGCGTGCCCTCGCGAATCCCGGCGCCGACCGCGCCGTAGTGCGCGTCGAACGAGCCCATCGCGATGGGAATGCCTTCCCGGACGCCGAACGCCGTCGCCCAATCGGCGGTGAGATTCCCGGCAGGCCGATCCGCCGGCCACGCCTTGTCGTACAGCCGCGGCCGCAGCGCCGCCAGCTTCGGGTCGAGTCGCCCGAGAAAGTCCGCCGACGGCAATCCGCCCCACGCGTCGGCGTACATCGCTTTGTGACCCGCCGGGCAGACACCGCGCCGGATGTCGCGTGGATTCGTGACGCCGCCGAGCACCGCCGGCACGTAGTCGGCCAGCTCGACCCAGCTCGCCGCGGCGTCGAACACGGCAGGCGCCACTTTCAAGCAGCGCCAGATCTTCGACCAGAACCACTCGGACGAGTACGTCCCGCCGATGACGGCAAGGTATTCGGGCGCGTGGCGCCGCGCGGTCTCCGTGATCGCCGCCGCCTCGCCGGCGCCCGTGTGGTCCTTCCACAGCCACGCGTGTGCCGCGAGGTGGTCCCGCCACTGGTCATCGAGCGCGAGCGGCCGCGCCTGCGCGTCCACCGGCATCGGCGTCGACCCGGTCGTGTCCACGCCGATGCCGATCACGCGATTGCGCGAGAAGTCCGGATCCTGCTCCGCCGCACGCAGCGCCGCCGGCACCGCCGCCATCAACCCGGCGACGTAGTCGGCTGGATTCTGGCGCGCGAGATGCGGATCGTGCTGGTCCACCAGGACGCCGCCCGAACCCGACGGGTAATCGAACACCGCCGACCCCACCAGCCGGCCGGTGCGGCAGTCTGCGACAACGGCACGGACGGAGCCCGTGCCGAAATCCAGGCCGAGCGTGAAGGCGGGAATCTTCATCCCACCAGGATCGGGCTCACGATGTCGAGCACGTCCGGCCCGGTGCCGGCGGCGCGGGCCTTGTCGAGCTCGGCCCGGCGCGCGTAGAGATGCACGGCTTTGAGCGACAGGTTCGCGAAGTTCACCATGCTGCGCTCCATCGCGCGCGTCGGGTCGTCTCGGTACGTGAACTGGTCCTGGCTGTAGTAGCCGCGGTAGTCCCGCAGGAACGTCGTGAAGAGGTACTCGACCGACTCCGGAATCGAGACCGTACCGAAAATCAGGTCCTGGTCGTTACGGCCCTGCCGCGCGTCGTTGATGTCGAACTTGTGGATCGGCACGCCCGCGTACGCCGCGATGTCGCACGCCGTGGACGCCGTCGTCGCTTCCATCTTCTGGTGACCGTAGTCGATGGTGAGGCCGCAGTTGTTGCCGCCGCAGATCTCGTTGACCTTTCGCGCGACGAGCACGGCCGACGCCGCGGTCGGGATGATCATGTACAGCTCGCGCGGCTCGTACGGCTTCGGCTCGATGGCGAGCTTGATGCCGTTCTTCAGGCACGCGCGGTTCACCTCGACGAGCGCTTCTGTAAACCATTCCAGTGATTGCAGATAGTCGATCTGGAAGTGGTAGTCCGCGCCGTCCGAGCCCGGCCACACGCTGACGATGGGAATCGCCATCGCCTTGGCGATCTCGACGGCCTTCAGAATCTCCTGGAGCGCGGCCTTCCGCAGCGCGGGATCCGGATTGCACGGCCCGCCCAGCCGGAACATCGGGTTCGTCCACGTGTTGATGTTGCACGCGGTCACCGTCATGCCGAGGTCGGCCAGAAAGCCGCCCTTCGCGCGCTCGACGGCCTGCCAGTCGAGGTCGCCGTTCAGCGTCTTCTCGAAGACGCTCTGGTGGATTTCAATGGCCGTGATCCCGGCGGCCTTCGTGCGGCGGCACTGCGCCTCGAAGTCGTTCGTGAACCCGCGCTCGTTCGAGTGATAGCCGACCGGCGCGAATCGATCGAAGAAGTCGCCGGCGGACCAATGGCCGACGCTGTGCTTGATGTCGAGAGCCTTCATGAAGTCGAGGGCGGCGGGCCGGTCGAGCGGCCCTCTCAGTTTCTGCGCATGCGCGAGTTGATCGGGGGTGAAGCGCGGCATAGACCGGAAAGTCTAACGTATTGGTTGTTGGTTATTGGTTATTGGTTATTGAGGAGCTGCACGTCGCCCACTCAGTCGAGGGCGATGACGTGGACCGACGTGACCGTCCAGGTCGCCCCCTTTTTCGCGAGTTGGACTACCTGAAGCTCACGTGGGTCAAGGCGCAGCGTGACTCTAGCTCGTCCGCCTGACTCGCGCTGGACTGAGGAGATGGACAGCGCGCCGTTGACCATGGCCAACCCCTTCGCTGCGCCGGCCGACGACGGGCTGGACCGAATGAACTCCACGAGACCGGCAATCTCGTCGGGCTGCCACTCGCCAAGCAGGCGGAACGGCCGATTCCGATCCATGTCGCTTTCGACCGACTCCGGCATGCGGCCGGATACGACGACTTGCGCGTACATTCCGACTCCGTCGAACACCCAGACGCGTTTCGACGCAGGATTGGTGCTGACGTCGCACTTGAGTTGGACGACCTCGCCAATCCGAGCGCCACCGGCGACGACTGTGGGCTTCCTGTAGGCGCCGACGACCCACCATGGATTGGTGACCCAACCACCTCGATCGCCAAACACCAGCCAGAGTTCGCCGCCCGTCCGTGTCGCCAGGCGCCTGATCTGCTGGATGTCGTCCTCAGTCAGACTCGGGGCCAGGGTCCCGAAACGCGGTACGTCAGTGCCGGCCCCGGTCTGGCTTCGCGCGAAGGGCACGGCAACCAGGCTGCCGATCGAGACGACGACTGCGATGAGGGCAGACATGAGATCCAGTCCCTACCCTACTCCCCCCGTGGGCGTGTTGCCTCATTTGAAAGTTGGTGGGCCAGTGAACCGGGCACTGGGCCATTGGCCCATGGGCCGCTGGCCCACAGGCCGTGTCAGTGGCCCACTCCGTTCTGGAACCACCTATCACCACGGAGCCCCGACCCTCGTCTCGCGCACCACCACACGGGTACGAAAGTTGCTACTCCCCGAGCCCATGAACCGAACGCGTGGCATCAGCGGCGACGTCTTCCACCAACCCCGCAAGCGGCCCCACGGCCGCGGCAACCCGATGCAGGGTCCACTCGCTCGCTCGCGGACCCGCGGGCGCCGCGAGTTCGAGCCGGTCGACGTGCGCGAGATCCGGCGTCAGTTCCATCACACGCGCCGGCAGTTCGCGGAGATGATCGGCATCAGCCCCGAGACGCTTCGCAACTGGGAGCGCGGGCGCCGCCGGCCTGTCGGGCCCGCGCGCGCGCTGCTGCGGATCGCCAAGGCCGATCCCGATGTCGTTGCGGCGGTCCTCGTGCGCAACCGCGCGCCGTGGGGACGCATCGACCCGACCGACGAATGACCGCGGCCTGACGGGAAACCGCCTCGCGAGAGCCGAGGTGTGAGACGATCCGCCCCACCCGGAGGCCCGCCATGTCTCGCCGTTCGTCCCTCACCTGGATTGGTCTCACGCTCGTGCTCGCGGTGGGCGCGCCCACGCGGCCGGCACGGACGCAGCCAACCTCCGGCTCGATTCCGGACTCGCTGTTTGCCGGCCTGAAGTGGCGGCCCATCGGCCCGATGCGCGGCGGCCGCACCTGCGCCGTCTCGGGCCATCGCAGCCACCCGTTCACGTTCTACATCGGCGTCTGCAACGGCGGCGTGTGGAAGACGACGGACGCGGGGACCACGTGGACGCCGATCTTCGACACCCAGCCAACGCAATCGATTGGCGCGTTGGCGGTTGCGCCGGCCGATCCGAACATCATCTACGTCGGCAGCGGCGAAGGCCTGCATCGGCCCGACCTGTCGGTGGGCGACGGCCTGTACCGATCGGCGGATGCGGGACGCACGTGGATGCACCTGGGATTGCGCGACGCGCAGCAGATTCCTGAAGTTGCCGTGGACCCGCGTGACCCGAGCCGCATCTTTGTCGCGGTGCTCGGACATCCCTACGGCCCCAATGCCGAGCGTGGCATCTATCGGTCGACCGACGGCGGCCGCACGCTGACCCAGGTCTACACGCGCGGCGAGAACACCGGCGCGCGCGACGTGGACATCGATCCCTCCAATCCGTCGGTCGTCTACGCGACCTTCTGGGAAGACCGGCAGGGTCCGTGGGAGAACGCGGCTTGGAGCGGCTCGAATGGCGGCATCTTCAAGTCCACGGACGGCGGGACGACCTGGCGCCAGCTCACGAACGGACTGCCCCAGGGATTCCTGCATGCCGAGGTCACGATCGCGCCGAGCGACCCGCGCCGGCTGTACGCGCTCGTCGCCAGCAGCGGCGGCGGGAGGGGCGCAGGAGGGGGTGGCGGCGGTGGCGTGTTCTATCGATCCGATGACGGCGGCGAGACGTGGACGCGCCCGACCACGGACACCCGCGCCGGCAACCAGCGTGTCTCCGAATCGAACATCGTCGTGTACCCGAACAATCCCGACTGGGTGATCGTGACGGATATCGTGACGTTCAAGTCGGTGGACGGCGGCAAGACGTGGGCGCCGTTCAAAGGCGCGCCCGGCGGCGAGGACTATCAGAACGGCTGGGTCAATCCCGACAACCCGAACATCGTCATCCTCATTGCCGACCAGGGCGCGTCGGTGACGCTGAATAACGGCGAGAGCTGGAGCTCCTGGTACAACCAGCCCACCGCGCAGCTGTACCACATCGCGGCGGATGCGAACTTTCCCTATCGGGTGTGCAGCGGCCAGCAGGAAAGCGGATCCGCGTGCGTCGCGAGCCGCGGCAACTACGGCACGATTTCCCATCGCGACTGGCTGCCTGTCGGCGTGGACGAATACGGCTACGCCGCGCCCGATCTCCTGAACCCGCACCTCGTGTATGGCGGGCGCGCGGTGTCGCGGTTCGATTACCGGACCGGACAGACCTCCATGGTCGGGCCCGCGGGCGGGCGCGGTGGCCCTTCGACAGCCTCAGGGCAGGCGGGCGGGGCGGCACTCACGTTCCGCCAGGTGCGGACGCAGCCCGTCGTGTTTTCCGAAGCGGACAAGCGGACGCTGTTCTTCGGCAACAACTATCTGTGGAAGACGATGGACGGCGGGATCACGTGGAGCCGGATCAGCGACGATCCGACGCGAAAGAAGCACGACGCTCCCGCGAGCATCGGGGCCTACGCGGCACAAGCCGCGCCACAGCTCGAGAACAACACCGCGCGCGTGATCTACGCGATTGGCCCGTCACCGATCGACATCAACCGCATCTGGATTGGCACGGACGACGGCGTCATCCAGACGTCGGCAGACGGCGGCAAGACGTGGAGCGACGTCACGCCGAAAGAAGTCGGCTCCTATCGCAAGATCTTCACAATCGATGCCGGACGCTTCTCCGCGCAGACGGCGTACGCCGCGGTGAACACGCTGCGCACCAACGAAATGCGGCCGTTCATCTACAAGACGCACGACGGCGGCAAGTCGTGGACGGAGGTCACGCGGGGGATGGAGAACGCGGGCCCCGTCAACGCCGTCCGGGAGGATCCGAAAAAGCGCGGCCTGCTCTACGCGAGCACGGAGAACGGCGTTTACGTGTCGTTTGACGACGGCGGGCGGTGGCAGTCGCTGCGGCTCAATCTGCCGGCCTCGTCGGTCCGGGATCTCATCGTGAAAGACGATGACGTGGCGGTGGCGACACACGGACGGGGATTCTGGATTCTGGATGACGTGACGCCGCTGCGTCAGATCGAACCGGCGACCGCGGAGCGCGACGTCGTGCTCTTCAACCCGGCGGCCGCCTGGCGCGTGCGCTGGAACACGAGCACCGACATGCCGTGGAACAAAGAAGAGCCCACGATGCCGAATCCTCCCGAAGGCACGGCAATCGATTACTACCTGAAGACCGGTGCATCGGGGCCGGTGACGCTCGAGATTCTCACGGCCACGGGCCAGCCCGTGCGTCGGTACTCGAGCGCGGATCCCGTTCCGCCGCCGCCCGACAACGCGACCACGCCGGTACCGCTGTATTGGTACCGTCCGCCGCAGCGGCTGGCGTCGGCGGCCGGCATGCATCGGTTCCACTGGGATCTGCGCTACCAGCCCCTGGGTGAAGGTGGCGGAGGCCGTGGCGGGCTCGGGATTCAAGCGATTCCGTTCAACACCGCGCCTGGCGTGGGCACGCCCCTCGTGGTTCCTGCGACTTACACGGTCAAGCTGACCGTGGACGGCAAGAGCGTCACGGCGCCACTGACGGTCCGCCAGGATCCGCGCGTCAAGACGCCCGCGCCTGTCATGCAGCAGGTGTACGGATTGATGTCCGGCACGTACTTCGACGCCGTCAGCGCGCGCGCCGCCTTGCAGCGCGCGGCCAGCCTGCGGGCGCAGGTGACCGAGCGGCTCGCCGGCGCGTCGGGCGCCGCCCGCACGGCGCTCGAGGCGTTCGACAAGAAACTCAACGCGGTCGCGGGTGCCGCCCCGGCGCCTGGCGGCGGCCGCGGGGGCGGCGCGGGTGGCCGTGGCGGCGGCGCGCCCGGAGCGGCGGCGTCAGCCGAAGGCCCCGACACTCTGGCCGATGCCGCCGGCGCGCTCGGCGGCCTGATCAACACGCTCGGCGCCGCCGACGTGCAGCCAACCGCCAATCAGGTGACTGCGATCACCACCGCGCGCGCCACCGCGGCGCGCGTGATGACCCGCTGGCGCACGCTGGAGACGACCGATCTCCCAGCGCTGAACACGGCGCTGAAGAGCGCGGGGGTGGCGCCGATCAAGTAGCTCGGTTATTGCTTTACCACGCGCCCGTTCTTCATCACGAACGTGACCTGTTTCAGCGCGTTCACGTTGCCGAGCGGATTGGCGGCAGTCGCGATGATGTCGGCGGCCTGGCCCTGGCGGATGGCGCCACGGGTCTTCTCGATCCCCATGAGCCGGGCGGCGTGGCTCGTCATCGCCTGCAGCAACGCCTTCGGCGGCACACCGGCCTGCGCCCAGACCTCGATGCCGCGCATGGCCTCGGTGCCCCGCGTCCCGTTCGGCACCAGGTCAATCACATCCGTGCCGTACGCCATCGTCACGCCAATCTGATGCGCGCGCTTCAGCCGATCGACCCAGGGCCCGCCGCCTTCGCGCAGCGCCAGATAGTCCGTGCCGACGAGGATGACGCCGTTCTTCTTCATGAGCGTCAGCGTCTCGTCCGTCAGCTCGGGGCCGTGCTCGATTGAGTCGACGCCCGCCTCGGCCGCGCGCTGCCCGCCACGCGGCGTCCATGCGTGCGCAGCCAGCTTCAGGCCCGCATCGGCGGCCTCGGCCTTCATGAATCTGATGTCTTCCGCGGAATAGATGTAGCGCTGGTCGTCCACGACGATCTTGATGACCGTCGCGCCGAAATGGATGTTCTCGCGGATGGCCTTCCGCATCTCGTCGCGCGTGTCGGCAAACGCGTACTCGGGCGTGGCCAGCGCCGGCTTGTCCGGCTGCAGATGGAACTGCCCACCGAACGGCGCAATGATCCGCCCCGCCGTCTGCATCGTCGGCCCCGGCACGAGCCCCGTGTCGATCCCGTACTTCACGCTCACGCAGGCGTAATGACCTTCGTTGCCCACGTCCCGGACGGTCGTGAACCCCGCCTCGAGCATGCCCTTCGCGTTGGCGACGCCCTCGACCGCCCGCATCGAGTCTGGATCCAGCAGCGTCGTGAAGTAGTAGTTGCCGCTGTCCCGATCCGACTTCACCGACATGCAGAGATGTGTGTGGACGTCGAACAGTCCGGGCAGCACCGTGGCGGCGGATAGGTCGATGACCGTCGCACCCGCCGGAATCGGTACGGTTGGGCCCACTGCGGAGATCCGCCCGCCCGCGACGAGGATGATCTGGTTGGCGGCGCTCGTGCCCGCATCTGTATCGAGCAGCCGGCCGGCGCGGATCGCGACGACGCCGGTGGGCGCCTGCGCGTGTGAGGACGGCCAGGCGGCGGCGAAGATCAGTGCTGCGCTAAGGAGAAGTCGGCCACGCATGCCGACGGATGGTAGCACCCGGACTCCCGTACGTAGGCCGCTCCGGGCTTAGGAGCGGCGATGGCTGTTACGTGAGCGCGGACGCTTCGGCTGCGCCTGGCGTCACCCG
>Ga0137433_1000783_pt1 | contig 15306 bp, 18 predicted proteins | sample EasRivERMZT840_2_FD_102335 | JGI IMG/M metagenome (GOLD analysis project Ga0137433, IMG submission 102335) | Soil microbial communities from meander-bound floodplain in the East River, Colorado, USA - East River MetaG ERMZT840_2 | ecosystem: Environmental > Terrestrial > Soil > Floodplain ...
GCCGCTTCGGATAGAGGCTACGCTGTATCACTGGAGGATATCCGTGAGTTTTTGGAGAGCTAATGCTATTGCCTACGGACTTTACCCTTGGTTTTGCCTTCGGTGTTCTTTCGGCCCTAGCGGTTGTCTTTGTGGTGGCGTGGTCGCTTACACGGATCATGCGCCTACCGGGGCCGCTTGGGAACAACCATACGTCCACAATGGCGGAACCCCTGCCGATGGTCCTTTCTAATGACGCCAAGGAAGCCGCCATCGAACGGAGCCAACTCCTCCCCTATATCGACAACCCCGAAGGTCTCGGCCGTTGAACCCGGCGGGCCTAACTTCCACCCAGGCAAGTGCCCTTCGTGCGGTAAGTCATCGACATGGGCTGAGTGCCCTATCTTGGGGCCTCGTGGTACGTACCTCGACTACCGCCTATACATCTGCGTGCGCTGTAAACATATGAGTGCTTATTAATGGACGTATATAAAGACGAAGGCGACGAGGACGCCCTTAACGAACTAGCAAAGGGCGAGTATAAGTTCGACGATAAGTCCAAGCGGATGATGGACTACATCAAGGCCAACCTACCCATCGAGGGTTTCTCCGAGCTATTGAAGAACTCCGAAGAGGTGTGGTTGCGCGAGGTGCTTAAGGACGTCGCCAGTACCAACCCGTTCGTCCGTATGAACGCTCTACGCATGTGGGGTCAATATTGCGGGTGGCTGAAGAAGGCCGCTGGACCTGCGGCGAAGAAACAGGAAGTGGAGTTTGGTGAATAACGACGATGATGGACCCGAACAGTGTACCTGTCCCTGCCTCTTCCATCCAACCTGCCCCGACCACTATTGCACCTGCTGGTGCACCGGGTGCTATTGGATCGGACGCTAACGCAACCCCCCCTCAACAGCCACAAAAGCGACAGCGCGGTAGGCCGCCCTCGCGGCCACAGACGCCTGAGCTTAAAGCCCTAAGTGAGAAACGTCGGGCCCTACGGGCCCTCCGTCGGGAGAAAGTCCTAGCGAAAGAGCATGAGCAGCGGTACCTAAGAAATAAGACCACAGAGAAACTGGTCGTAAAATATAAGCCGCACGCGAAGCAAGAGGAATTGCGGAAGCGGCTGGATGAAGGTAAACGAATCGTCCTCTATGTTGGAGGTATCCGTGGCGGGAAGACGTTCGCGGGGGCGCGTGAGACCCTCTACTCGATCTATAAGCGCGGGGCCAATAAGCGCGGCCTCAGTTGGCTCGTTTCACCTACGTTCCCCATGGCGGGAATTGTGGAAAAGGAATTTGAGCAAGCATGTGATCTCGGTGGAGGTCGGTCCCTCATCCTGAAGAAATACATCGGCGCACACGCTTATCTATTGGTACCACCAAAAGGCAGCGATAGACCGTATCGCGTTGAAGTCAAGACCGCAGAACACCCTGACCGCTTGCGTGGTAGTAGCCTCGACTTCATTTGGATGGACGAGGCGGCCATGATGGACCCTGAGGCGTACACGATTCTCCTAGGTCGTGTACTTGATAGTAAGGGCGTCATCCTCATGACGACGACCCCTCGCGGTATGAACTGGCTTTACCACGAAGTGCATCAGAACCTAGAGAAGGACCCCCGCATGGCGGAGGTTTCTTCTACCACTAGCGAGAACCCGTATCTAGATCCCATCGATATCGAGATGCTCCGCCGAAAGTATTCGGAGCAGTTCGCTAAACAAGAGCTTGGTGCTCAGTTCGTAGCGTTCGATGGTCTCGTATATGAGAAGTTCGTTCCGCAAATGATTATCGATCCGGTCACCACCTTCCCTGAGGGCGGTGAAGTAATCGGTGGGGTAGACGCCGGTTATAGTGACCCGTTCGTTCATCTGTGGATTCTAAAGCATCGCAATAAGTATTACGTCGTAGACGAGCACTATCAAGCCAAGCAGACGATGGAGCAACATGCGGGTGCAATCCAGCGCGGTTACCTCGACAAGAAGGTTATTCGTCGATGGATGGACCCCTCGGCCGCACAAGCCCAAGCGGACCTTGCTAGTCTCGGGATCAACACCTTCCCAGCGAAGAATGATATTCAGGCTGGCATCAACGCGGTATGCCGTTGCATCGAGGAAGGTCGTCTATTCATCTCGCGGAATTGCGTTAGGACCTTGGGTGAGATCGGGATGTACGCGTATCCCGATAAGGGCTCTAAGAACAAGGGCGAAGTGCCTGTTGATGCGTGGAATCACGCCATGGACGCCCTACGGTATGTCATCTATGCCGAAGAAGGATACGGAAAGCATCAGCCATTCTTGGTTATTGGGAAGGATGGTAATCCCGTGCTGATGGGCGACGAATCTCCGGACCCTAAGAGCAATCGCCTTGAGGATTGGGTGAAGATGAGGGGATACAATGAGTTCTCTGAGATCGAGGACTCTGGAGATTATTGATGCCGATGTACGATATGGTGTGCCCTAAAGGCCACAGCAATGAAGCGTATGTTTCGTATAAGCAATACGACTTGGGATCTTTTGGTCGATGTGGTCGCCCCGATTGCTCTTTGGCTTTGTCTCCTCTTATTCCTGACAACGTTAGCCTGTATGGACTAATGCGCTGCCGGGACTCAGCATTCGACGATGCCCACGAGGCCACCGGCGAGAAGGTAACCAGCACTAAGGACATTGATCGCCTCGAAAAGGCGGGCGTGATTCGGGCCGTAACTAACCCGAGCCGCTATAGAAAGTTTAAGGACAAGAGCTAATGCCAGGAATCTTTGATAGTCCCGCTAGAGCGGTAGATTTCCAGAACCAAGTCCGACCGGGTCCCAACGGTCAGCCGCAAGAACTAACCCAAGAGGAGCAAGATCTACAGGCTTTCGTCTTCGGGAAGTACAAAGAGGCGAAAAAGCATCGTGCCGCCTATGATAAGGATTGGGAAAGGTGGTATCGCCTATACGCGGGACAGCATTGGGAAGGGAATCGGCCAGATTGGAAGTCGACGCCCGTCGTTAACTTCATCTTTTCGAATATCGAGACGATTCTACCGATCCTAACCGACAGTTCCCCGCAGCTACTCTGCGCTCCGACGGAACCCTCTGACGCGCAAACGGCAGAAGTGATGTCCGAGCTACTAAAGAAGGCTTGGGTCACCAACGATATGGACCTCAAGCTACCCACTATCGTCAAAAACTCCCTTAAATATGGCACAGGCTTTGCTAAAGTATGGTGGAAGGAGCCGGAAGTCGACGGTGAACTAGGCGATGTCGAGATTTCCGTCGTTGATCCGAGGCACGTGTTCCCGTCCCCAGGCGCTATTGACCTCAAAGACGCTGCTTGGATGGTGTATGCGGCTAATGTGCCCATCAGTTACGTCGAAGATATGTACCCCGACGCGGCCGGTAGGCTTGTCGGTGGGGTATGGGAGGAAGATCTAAGCGTTCAGAAGACGATTACTAGCAGTTCGGGCGGTTCCAGCGGGAATATGGTCACCGGACCCGTGGCTTCAGCCACAGGTGGCGATGGTTCCGGCTCAAGCAATAGCTCATCGTGGCCGGTTGGCGACGGACCAGGGAAACCGTCCGTAGATCGATCCAAATTGGTTACCCTGATCGAACTATGGCACAGGAAGCGCGGACGCGTCTGGCGGACGGTGTGCGCGAATGGAGTGGTCCTGCGCGATGAGGAGTCCCCGTTTAAGCACAATTTCTTCCCGTTCATCAAATTCATCGATTACGTCGTACCTAGCTGCTTCTGGGGCATGGGCGAGATCCAGCAACTCGAAAGACTACAGGATTTCATCAACCGACGCCGTGGTCAGACGCAGGATATCCTCCGTATTTGCGGAAACCCGCCCTTAGTGGCTGACTCTAACTCTGGGATCAACCCGAAGGCGATGAATACTCGCCCCGGCACGATTATCTATAAGAACCCCCAGACGGAAGTCAAATGGCTGACGCCTCCGCAGCTACCAGCGGCGCTATTTGAGATCCAAGCCCTTGATAAGCAAGACTTTGACTCTGTTTCCGGTATTTATGATGTCACGCAGGGGCGTCGCCCGACCGGTCTTGAGGCCGGTAAGGCGATTCAGGCTCTCCAAGAGGCCGCGCAGACGAGACTACGCCTTAAGGTCCGTAACCTTGAGGGCTCCCTACGCCAGTTAGGAACGCAAGTCCTCGCACTTATCCAGCAGTTCTATACCGAGGAGCGTGTCATCCGCCTTGTTGGCGGAGATCCTAGAAATCCTCGATTTGTGACGATTAATCAGGAAATCGTTGACAATAACGGGAATGCCGTTAGAATGAACGATGTAGGTATAGGTAAGTACGACGTCGAGATCGGCGTCGGCTCAACACTCCCAGTCGATAAGGCACAACGCTATACCGAATGCAAGGAACTCTTCCAGCTAGGCGTTATCGATAGGCAGACCTTCCTTGCGAACACCACCCTATCCCCGGGCGAACAGGCTCAGGCGAATCAGCGGGTGGCTGAAGCTGAACAACAGATGATGGCCCAGCAGGGTATGGCTACCCCCGGCGCTGCGCCTACTAACATGGGTGGCCAGCAAGACCCCGCTGCGCTTGAACAAGAGCTAGCGGCTATTGAACAAGGTGGATAGATGTCGAAGCTCGAAAGCCCCAACCAGTATGGCGACAAGGGTAATAAGAGTCCGAAGGATGCTCCTATGCCCGGTGAGAAGCTTGTAAGTCCCGTCAAGAAGACGAATGGCAAGGAAGCCAGCGGACACGATAACGGTCGATAAGTATGCAAAACACCGCTCGAATGGCACAACTTCAGGCTAAGGGCGCTGGCGCTCCCCCGGCCGAACCTCCTATGGCTCCTCCGATGTCTGAAGGCGCTCCCGAGGAACCGATGGGCGGTGGGATGCCTCCCCCTGAAGTAGCGATCCCTAAGATCGCAGAGCTTCTAATGATGCTCTCAGAATCACTATCCGACGAACAGAAGTCAGTTGTATCAGAATGCGCCACCCGGCTTCAGGGCGTGTTCGCTTCAAACCCCGCCGAAGGTGGCGGGATGGAGCTTGGAGATGCTGAAGCGTATGGGGAAGCCTAACCCCGGCAATAGGCGAGAAGGATCATGGCAGACGAAAATTCTTTCGACGCAGAGTTGAATGCGATCATGGGTGCTGGTGATGCGCCAGCCCCCGAATCCGCCCCCGCTAATACGGGTAACGCGGCGAACGCAAACCCAGCCCACGCTGAGAAGGTATGGGAAGCAGGTGGACGTAAGTGGAGTGACCCCGGTCAACTAGCTAAGGCGCACGACGCCCTTGTTCGTGAGATGGGTACTAGGAACAAGGATTGGGCTGAATTGAAGGAACTCCGTCAGGTCAAGGAATCCCTCAATAAGGACCCTCAGTTTGCGGCTTACTTCAAACATCAGGTAGAAGCATATCAGAAGATGCGCGAGGCGGGACAGTCTAAGACTACCGCTGCGAAAAACGCTGACCTTCCTCCTGACGTTGTGGCAAAGATTGAGCGGGCAGACCGGCTGGCGGATCAGATTGAACTTGAGCGTGAGGAAAACGCCCTTACTCGGAAGTTTGGGCTTAAGTCTGAACAGCTTAAGGAAATCGGTGATTACAGCCTAGCCAATGGCGGAATCCCTCTTGAGCAAGCCTATAAGCAGCTAGAATTCGACCGCAACCATGCGCGGCTAGCTGAAGCGCGTGAGCGTGAGGCTGTTAAGCGGAAAGAGATTTCTCGGTCCAGTGGCCCCACCCCTACGAACCTAGCCCCGTCGGGCAAGGGTCCCTCTATGAAGTCGGACGCCGATTGGCGTGCGGCTGCAGGTAAAGAACTCGGTAAATACTTTCAAAGTGAGTAAATAAATGGCTCTATCAATTGGACAGCTTGCCAGCTTCACTCAGAACTACATTGTTCCGAAGGCTGTCGAGAACGTATTCGGATCTAACCCCCTCCTATATCGGCTGCGGGAGAAGGGCATCAAGTACACGGGCGGCCTTGAGTATCGTATTCCTCTAGCTCACACGGCGACTAGTTCTGCGGGCTCGTTCAGTGGTTACGACCTCCTAGCTACGGCTGCTAACGATCAGTTCACTAGCGCCGCGATTCAGCTACGCCAGAACTACGCTACGGTTACCGTCAGCGGACGTGAGGAACTCCTCAATAGCGGCAAGGAAGCCATCCTAGACCTCATGGAAATGAAGCGTCAGATGGCCGAAATGACCATTGAGGACAACCTCGGTACCGCTCTACAGGGTAGTAACTCCGGTGGTAAGGACCTTGACGGCCTCGGCTCGATCATGTCCACCACGACCGACTACGCCGGTATCGCTGTTGCGAATATGGCTGCGTGGAAGGCGAAGGTTCAGTCTCTTGCGGTTGCTGGTACTCTAACGAAGCTGGAGCTTCAGAAGCTTCTCGGCGTGGCTACGGTCGGCGCTGATAAGCCCACGGTCCTAGTAACCCGTCAGAGCGTATTCGACAAAATCTGGTCGCTATGGGAAGGTCAGCAGCGCTTCGAGGACGGAGCGATGGCCGACGCTGGATTCCAGTCCATGCGTATCAACGGCGTCCCTCTCGTCGTAGACTCACACGTTACGGGCAGCGACGGCGGCTCTCAGGACAACTGGATCGAAGCTCTTAACGAGCGGTATCTATTCCTCTTGACGCACAAGGATTGTAACTTTAAGGTTGTTCCGATCCCGGCGCAGAAGGATCAGGACGTTAAGATGGTCCGCATCCTATGGGCGGGTAACCTCGCTTGTTCCTCGCGTAAGATGCAGGGCGTAATCAAGACGATTGACCCCGCGCTCTGATCTTAAGTAAAGGAATAAGGAGAATAAAGAAATGGCTACTTTCTATACTGGCGCTTCCAACCTAGTGTTCGGTGACGATGATCTTGTCACGACCGTTTATACGTATGCTAAGTTCCCCGTTCACACTAAGCGTGAACAGGACGGTAAGGTATACCGATTCGTTAAGTATACCGCAGGTACGGCCACGGTCGTAGCGGTTGCTGGTAACCTGTGTTACTGGACCGCCACCTCGGGAACGACTGTTGGCGACGAGTCCGACTCTGCTGTCCCCGCTGGCGTTCTCGCTGCGGTCATCGCCGCGGACGGCTACGGCTGGATTCAGACGGGTGGACCCTGCACGGTCAACAACGAAGGCACCGATATTGCGCTTGGCGCGAACATGATTTCTTCTGCTACGGACGGTAAGGCTACCTCCATTGTGGCGGCTGAATTCACGACCACGGCGGCCACTCTGGCGCAGATCAACCGTTGCGTGCGCACGATTGGTTATTCGCTAGAGGCGGTAACCGGGACGTCCGGCGCTACCTATCTAACGCTCGGTCTCTGATTGCTCTTTCGTAATAGGGGGTTTAGGGTTTAAGTCCCTAGGCCCCCTATTTTTCTATAAGGATATAACATGGCTTTAAACTCTGTGTGGCCTGAGGGCCGTGCGCTACTTAACGCTACCGCCGCTACCGCAGATCAAGAGGTGGTTGCCGCCGTTGATGGTCGGCGTATTGTTGTAGACCACCTCATTATCACTAACGGTACGGCGATTGCCACCGTGACGTTTGAGTCTGGGACATCGACCGCCATTAGCCCGGCGTTTAATATTCCGGTTGGTGGAATTATGGTCTCCGACGGCATGGGGATGTCGACCGTTACCGGTTCCGCCCTCACCGTAACGACCGCTGGCGCGACTGCCGTTACCGGCATCTTTGTACGATATCACCTAGAGGGATAATCGTGGCTGACCAGCCTAAAAAGCCATACGTCAAGCTTATCAACCGCGAGCCACAGGGGACACCTTATAACTATAAGGACCTCTGTAAGACTGCCGCGCTGACCGATGAGCAAGTTGAGACTATCGTCAACAACTCCAGCACGACGATCAACAACTATATCACTGGTGGGCTTACCTCTCCAGTGGCCATTGCCGATGGCGGAACCGGTCAAATTACACAGACGGAAGGCTTCGACGCTCTAGCGCCAACCACGACGAAAGGCGATCTGATCGTCCATAACGGCACGGATAACGTCCGTAGGGCGGTTGGGGCAAACGATACAGTCCTTATTGCCGATAGCGCTCAAGCTACCGGGGTGAAGTGGGCCACAGCCGGAATTGCCAGCGGTGGTACGGGTCAAGTTACTAAGGCACCGGCCTTTGACGCCTTAGCGCCCACGACTGCCAAAGGCGACCTTATTGTCCACGACGGCTCTAATAACGTCAGGGTTGGCGTTGGCACCAATTACGACATCCTGATGGCCGATAGTACCGACACTCAGGGTGTTCAGTGGTATGACCTTAGAAATCACCCGTACTTCTACTCGTATCCCGGCTTTGCGATGTTCGGAGACGGCATCGACGGGGATGTAACAATCTCATCGAACACCACCATTACGCAGGTAAACTTTCGAGCCATCAAACGGTACAACAACCTGACCATCGACGGTGGCTTTTCTCTTCGCGGTGACGCCTCTTCTATTGTAACGATGATCTTTGTTAAGGGGACGCTCACCATTGGAAGCGGCTCTACAATCCAAGGTCGTGCCGGGTCGTTTGGTGTCGGTGGCGTTGGGGGTAACGGTGGAGGCTCGGGCGGAGCCGGTGGTAATAGTAACTCATCCTTGCAACTATTTGCGCGGTCCGTCATTGGGCCCGGTGATGGCGGCGCGGCGACGATTGGTGCCTATGGCGGCCCCGGAGTGAGCGGCGCTAACGCGACAATTCCAACTGGCAGCACGGCTGGAGCGTCTGGCGGTGGGTTACCCGGAAGCGTCAACGCGACGATCATGTTTGGCGACCAACTCAATCTAACGTCCCCCGGCGTAGGTCAACCGGCTAGCACCGCTGCAACTATCGCTGGGCCGATTGGCTCCTCACCGCAGATTACGGCATATCAAGATATCGAAACTCACATATTCCTAGACGCTTGGGCTATCAACGGAACGAACGGGTCGTTGAAATTTCATTATAGCCATGGTGGTGTCGGTGGCGCTTCAGGTCACGCCGTCACCTCAGGCGTTGGCGGAACTACAGGCTCCTCGGGCGCTGCCTCTGGAGGATGGTTTAAAGCCGGTTCTAACGGCGGAGGCGGTGGGACTTCTGGTAGTACCGGTGGTAATAAGTCTGGTGGCGGCGGAGGTGGCTCTGGTGCTCCCGGTAACTATGCCCGCATTGTCTTCGCTAGAGAAGACTCAAGCTGTAGCCGCATCACCCTGTCATGTAACGGCGGCAACGGGGGTAACGGTGGTAATAGCTATGCCCCGGGCCCCGGAAGCCATGGCGGAGGCGGCGGGGGCGCAGGAGGTCCCGGTGGCGTGCTGTTCTATTGTGGCCCCGGTCTTGTTGGCTCAGTAACGGCCGCCGGTGGAGCTTTAGGGACTGGTGGAACCGGTAGTATTGACGCTGGCAACGGACAGTCTGGGGTAGCTGGAACGGCTGGGCTGGCAATACCCTTAAGGACTAACTCATAATGATCCGTAATATCTATTGCAATACTGGGTGCGGCTCCAAGCAGGGCTTCGTGAACATCGACCCCGGCACACCCGATGATATTGTTGCACGTCGACTGAGCGGTTACCTGTGTGATAGCTGCGCCGCTAAGGTTGAGATCGGCGGTCTGTTGACTAACGGACGCAGCGAAGCCGCTGAACGTATGCGGGCGTTTGCTATGCAGTGGGACGGTAAACCCATAACACAGGAAGGGTTTAAAGAGCTTTTCTCTATTGTTGGGATGAAATAAATGAGTACCGCACAATCGCTGATTGATGACGTCCGCTCTCGGATCGTCGAAGCTAACGCCGACTTCTTTTCTGACGATACGGCGCTGCTCAGATGGCTCAATCAAGGCTATAGGAACTTCTGCGCCAAGACGGAGTACCTCGAAAAGATCAAGGCATATCGGATGATCGCTAACCAGTATGAATACGACGTCCCGTCGGACATGCAGTCTATTCGGGAGATCCGCTGGAAAGATCAGTGGGACGTAGATGGTCGAGATGTTGGCGACTTTAATCGATATGTCGGTATGTCGGACCAGTTATCAGATCGGCCACTACACTATAAACTATTCCCGTCAACCACCAAGATCCGCCTGTACCCCATTCCTAACGCCGCAAGCGCCTCCACGACGATGAACGATGCTGCTGGGATCAATACCACGGACACGTCGGTTATTCTCACTGATGCAAGCACCTTTCCGTCAAGGGGTCGCGTCCTGATTGAGAGCGAGCAGATCCTATACTACGCCAAATCGGGAAATACCCTCTCACAGCTAGTGCGCGGTGACGGTGGAACGACCGCCGCTAGCCATGCCGATACTACGGCGGTATACTATGCCCCGCTAGAGGTCTCTTACTCGTTCATGCCTATTGCGATGACCACGGGCGGCTCCGCCGTAGACTGCCAATTGCCTATTGAGTATGACGAGGCCCTTATTAGCTACGCGTGCGCGATTGCCTTCCGCTCGAAGGATAAGTACGAAATTGCCGGTCATTACCGCGATGCGTATAAGCAGTTCCTAGAGATGGGCGACAAGGCCGTAGCTGAGCGCCAGAGGGACTTCTACCCTCATATTAACGAGCCTTGGTCTTGTGAGAACATGTAATGGCTAAGAAGATCATCAACTCTAACAGCTTCCAAGGGGGCTTAGTCACGCTCCACCCTGGGCATTTGCTTGACGATGGGGCAAGCCCGTCGAACCAGAACGTCGACTTCAGCACCAGCCTTGGCCGTCTGACGAAGAGGAAGGGTTACTCTCACTATGTGACGGCTAACATCGGCAGCACGCCGGTCACCGGCCTGTACGAGTATATCAAGGCGGATGGAACCACCGTTCTCTACGCCGTGGCGCAAGACGATATCTATGAAATTGCGTCACCGGGGACGTGGACGACGCGCCTCAATAACGCTAGCGTAGACATTGGCGAGGCCAACTTCGCCACATTCGACAACCTGTGTATTGCCGTCAGCCCTAATATCACTACGTCTAAGTCTACCGGCGGCGCATTTGGCACGCTCCTGGGGACCCCACCGGCGAACGTTAAGTATATCGAGACCCATAAGGGCCGTGTATTCATGGCTAATAGCTCTGCTGGTAAGTCAAGGCTACACTACTGCTATCTTAACGAGCCCGAAGACTGGACGACCATCGTCGGTGAGACGACTGACGCTGGCTTTATCGACGTCGGCCTAGACGACGGGGATCAAATCACCGGGATCAAGTCCATTGGTAACGTCCTGCTGGTCTTTAAGACGACCTCCACTTGGGCCGTGTACGGGACTAACCCGCTCGATTTTAAGGTCCGCAAGATCAGCCCGACGGTGGGCTGTTGCGCTAACAAGACAATCCAAGCTTGCGACACCTTTGCCATCTTTCTAAGTAACACCGGCGTCTACGCTGCAAACTCAGACGGCGTAACGATGCTGTCCTATAATATCAAGCCGACTATCGATACGTGGACGAGCACCCAGCGGTCAACGGCCTGTAGTGGGAGAATTAACACGCAATACTGGCTTGCGATTGATTCTGATAGCGACAACCTTCCTGACGTGGTATACTATCTTGATTATGTATATGGAGTGTGGGGCTACTATACCAACAAGAAAGAGAACGTCTTTCTTACTCGTCGTAACGGGGACCTACTATCTGGAGGCTCCGATACCGATGTCATTCGTAAGCAAAATGATACGGACAACGATAACGCTACTGCGATCAATATGATCTGGGATACACCGGATTACGACTTTGATGACTGGGTATCTGTGAAGAACTGCCTAGATATTATAGTTTCCGCATATCCTATCAGCAGTAAGACACTAACAATCAGCCACGTGGTCGACGGGATCACGAGCGCTACAACGCTAACTATGGCGCTTACCGCATCAAGTACGCAAGATAAAGTCTTCCTTTTAAAACGTCACCAGCCAGCAGCTTCGTATGGCCGGTTTATTCGATATCGTTTCTCTAACAACGAGTCCAGCGCACCGATTCAGGTGTTTGCATATAGCATCGGTGGCAACCTCAGTGAAAGGCAGAACGGATAATGTCTATCAACCTAGGCGGTCTCTCGGACCTCAATACCCAGATTTCCGACGCGGAGCGCATGTATTTCAATATGCCATCGTGGATGAAGTCGTATATCAATCGCACTGTATCGATGCCGTCCGACGGCCGTAACGCGGATCGCGAGAAGGAATCCCTAGCGGACGCAGGTACACGTGGCGGTAAAATGTTCCAAGAGGGCCGTATTAACGCCCTTCGCCAGCAGAGGTCTAACCTTAACGCTGGATCGCCAGCGCAGGTGCCGTACGAGGCGTTCGATCCTAAGAACCTCTCAAACACGAACAACGTCATGGACGATCCTTCCAATATCTCTTCCGCGCTGGCGCAGGACTCACCAAACCAGAACTACTTTGCTGACGTCTCGCAGGACCCCACTGGCGGCCTCACCGACCGGATGTACCTATTAAACGGTCGCTGGGTACGCGGTCTATTCGATGCGAACGGCGTCGATGTTCTACACCTGAATACAACTCAACCAGCCGTCGATACACAGGCTCAGGCACAATTAGACGCGGCCCTTAACGAAGAGACCCAAGCGCGGGCGACGATGCCGGAATGGCTTATGGGACAGTACAAAGGCGCGGCAACCAACGCCGGTACGCTCTCAGATACGGCCCAAAGCCAGAAGGCCCTACAAGATGACTTTCAGGCTGGGTATACGGGGGCTATGGCCCTTTCAGACGAGCGCGTTAACGCTCTCCGTGCAGCTAGGGGGCTTCCACCTCTGCCGCCGGGTCAGCCAGCGAATATCGGCCTAACGCCATACGGTGATACTCAGGCCCCGATTAATTGGACTGGTCAGGTATCCGATAGTGGCGGTGGGTGGGTGGGCGCTGGAGTTGGCGCTACGGCACCACCGGGCGTATATAGTGCTAAGACTACCCCGATCGCTGAAACGACTGCCGGGACGGCCACGACGGCCCCGCTCGTTAGTTCGACCCCGGCACAGACGGAATCTAACGACACCGGAGCCACAGCTGGCAAGGCTGCCGTTGACTCAGAGAAAGACCCGTCGTCGACCAGTCCAGAGAGCCAGCTATCGTCTGCCTCGCTACAGTCAGGCGTGAAGTCCCTCAGTAACAAGAACCGGCTTACCGCCCTAAGGATGCGCTAATGGACCTAGGACTCCTAGACACCGGCATGGCCGTCGCCCAAATGGGCGTTGGCATATATGGCGGTCAGAAGAATAAGAGCTTCAACAAGAAGGCTAAAGGCGTAGATGATAAGATGCGCCGTCGGGCGCATGCCTATACCCAAAAGACCCTTACCAACTCACAAGCAGACGTGAATAGGGGGGCGTTCTCCGCGAAGGAGGACATTAAGACCGACGCTAATGATCGCGGTGTTCTGAACTCGTCTATTCCTGTCGCTGCAACGAAAAAGGTTGAGGATGATCGGTCACGCCGATACAATACCCTACAGGACCGAAAGGACCTGTTGGCGATGAACTATATCGACGAGGAGCAAATCCGCGACATCAAGGCTAAACAGGCTCGTTTCCAACAGAATATGGCACTTATTCAGGCAGGACTACAGGGCGGCGCTAGCGGTGTTGGCTCTGTCTACGCAGGAGCATAAATGAACCCCAACCTATTCCCCTTCATGCAGAAGCTCCAGTCGGCATATCAACAGGCTGAAGCCTCCGGAGACCAGAACCTCATCCAGACATACGCCAATATGATGGATCGTGTTAATCGCATCGTAGAGACCGGCGGGGGGCAACAGGCACCACCCACTAACGCGCCTATGGATATTGGCGAAATGATGGGGCCCGGACCTCAGGCTGGCCCACCGGGAGGATATCAGCCACTAGGCCGCGTGATGAACCTCTCCGAGGAATATCAACCCCCGTTTCCCTCTGATGCTATGATTCAGCCGCAACAGGCTGGCCCTATTAATGTGCAGCAGGGACCCGCACCCGGTACCCCCCCTGCGGTACCGCAACAGGTTCCCGCGACAGCGCCTCAACAGGGCTTTAGCGATGCCCTCATGCGCGGGTGGACTCAACAGCCTCACAGTAATTTCCGCGAGCCGGGACCGTCGGAGAGCCCATCCGCCGCCCTACAATGGATGGGTGGCGGTCACCTCAATACGCCAGCGCCTATGCCTAACCCCGCGATTAAAGATCCTATCACACTGACCTCGTGGAAGGGATTATTTGGCGACGATAAAAATAGCCAATGGCGTTCGTCATGGTTTAACCCAGGTCAGCCTCAACGAGAGGTTGGGGTCACAGAGAACGAGCATGAGCTACAAAAAGGCGTAGAAACCGGTCCATGGTCATTCTATAAAATGACACAAGACCCGCAACACTATCCAGGCTATGCTGGTGGATATTCAGAGTCCGAAGACTCCAGCAGAGGTAGCAGCGCCCCTAGCGATCAGGCGACCACAGGCCAAGGTGGCGTAGGTCCGACACCATACACGCCCGAGCAGCAGCAATCTGCTGGTAATAGCGCCTTTGGGTGGAAGGATTTCCTCGGCCTATTAGCTGGCGGAAGGAACTACTTGTCTTATAAGATGCGTACTGATGAGCACGCCCTTGATCGGGCGGATAACAAGGAATACCGCGAGGCTATGCTAAAGCAACGCGCTGAGGGCTCCGCAGCCGATAGGGCGCTCAAGGAATCAGACCTCGCCGTGGAGTATCAGCGGAATCTTGATCGTGAAAATACCGCTAATCTGGACCGTGACGCCAGATCCGAGAATAACTATGTTCGCTCTGCGATGACTCCGATGAGTGGTGTCGACGCCAAGAATGACCCGATTCTTAATGCGGCTAGGGCGAGAATACTTGCTCAACAGCAGTCTAGGTCAGGCTCCACTGAGACGAAGAAGGCTAAATACTAATGCAGGATCTACCGACGCTTCCTAAGGACCTACCCAAACTCCCAACGCTTCCAAAGCTAGGCGCACTCCCAAAGCTGCCTACGCTGCCGAAGCTTCGTGACATCAGGGCCCCTCAGGCTCCCGTAGAGGTAGACCAGCCTATTGCATTACCAAAGCTGGCACAAGATGAGCCGGTCGAGCGCCCTACCGATAACTTTGGGTGGATCAAGAACCTCCCTGAGTCGACGATGAAGCTGGTGAAGTCCGTAGTGTGGGACCTACCAAAGGCCGTGCTAGAGAGTGGGATTAAGTACGCCAAGGATCCGTCGCAATACGCTAAGGACTTTAACCTACTATTCACCAAGAACAACGGCCTAGGCCGTATGCTTCGTGAGGAGATGGTAGACCCTTACTCCTCAGTGCCTCAGGCGTGGAGAACGTTCAACGAAGAC
>Ga0137433_1000784_pt1 | contig 15293 bp, 11 predicted proteins | sample EasRivERMZT840_2_FD_102335 | JGI IMG/M metagenome (GOLD analysis project Ga0137433, IMG submission 102335) | Soil microbial communities from meander-bound floodplain in the East River, Colorado, USA - East River MetaG ERMZT840_2 | ecosystem: Environmental > Terrestrial > Soil > Floodplain ...
AAATGCGGTTGACACGGTCTTGCAGCACGGAAAAATCATGTCGTGACATAACTGTCATAGAACAAATCCTCCTTCGGAAGTATTTCGGGGAAATTCGAGACTTGAATCCGAATTGTCGCAATCGGAGTGGTAAACAATCTGTGCAATTCTGAGCAGATTTGTTTTGGATTACTTGCCAGAGTGCCAGCAACGATCTGTGGCACTGAGACTGATGATGAGCGGCAGCGAATGCAAACCCGATAGCGCAGCCGTTTAGAAAGGCAATGAATCATGATTTATCAGCTTCCGGCTTTAGGTTATGCCTATGATGCATTAGAGCCTTGGATTGACGCACAGACGATGCGGCTGCATCACTCCAAGCACCACCAGGGCTATGTGGACCTGCTCAATAAGACGCTCGCGAATCATCCCCAGCTTGAAAACAAGACGATTGAGGATCTTCTGGAGCACCTGAACGAATTACCGGAAGGGATTCGCGACGCGATCCGCAATAGCGGCGGGGGGCACGCGAATCACACATTGCTCTGGAAGGTTATTGGTCCGCCGAATGGCGCAAAGCCCGATGGTGTGCTCGCGGAAACAATCAAGAACGATTTCGGTTCGTTCGATAACCTCCAGGAAAAGCTGACCGAAGCAGCAACCAAAGTATTTGGTTCGGGATGGGCCTTTCTGGCGATCGATCTCAAGAGCTGGAAGCTGGAGGTTATGAGCTTGCCCAATCAAGACAGCCCGCTGTTACACGGAAAGGCAGCACTGGTGGCTTGCGATGTGTGGGAGCATAGCTACTATCTTAAGTACCAGAACCGGCGTCCCGACTATCTGAAAGCCTGGTGGAGCGTCGTCCAGTGGGATGTGGTCAAGGGCCGGCTTGAGAGCTTCCAGCATGAAGCCTTGATCACACCATAATTCTCACCTTGCCGGGGTCATCGTGCGGTCCCTTCGATTCCCGGCATGGCCACCAGATGTTCGGATAGAACCCACACCTGCTTTTCATTTGTGCGGAGCACGCCGCTGACGAGGAGATCGTTGCTTACGTCGTCGCCAAGTTCCTGGGCGCGGTGCGCGGACCGTCGGGCTTCTTTGATGATCAACTCGTGGGCTTCAAGCAACCGTGTGATTTGTGCACGTACTTCTTCCCGGCCGCGTGGGCCGTGGGGGATCATTGTTGTTTCGCATACGTGGTGAGCCAATGCAATGCTGATCCCACCCAGGGTCTGCACACGTTCCGCAATTTCGTCGATCAGCTCGCATTGTGCGGCATGGTGTTTGTCAAAGAGAAGATGAAGCTGGTAGAAGGTCGCTCCGCCGACTTGCCAATGGCACTTTTTGTAGAGATCCCGCAGGGTCATAGCATCCGCGAGTGTCTGGTTCAGGTGTTGCACGAGTTCCTCGCGGATTTCGATCGAGAGACCAAGCGGGAGGTTTGGAGTTATCGTGTCATACGCTTGCATTTCTTTTGTATTCTTGAGCATGTGTTTTCCTTTCATTAGTCCGCATCCGGCTATTGCTTGATGGCTGCGCTCTATCGCGCTTGCATTTCATGTTCGACAAATTGCGTCTCGCCGAGCTGGTGCAGCAGGTCTATCAGGTTTGCAGAAACGTGATCTTCAGCGATGCGGCCACCGGCAATCCGAAGGTGATGAGTTTCACTGAACTCGATTCTTCGATGCGTAGGAGGGATGCCTAATAACACTCCGGTATGAGTTCCGCGCCAGGTCCATCGCACGACGACACGCATGCCATCGTCAATAACCTCGTCGATGTCGCATTCGAAGTGCGCGAATGCCGATCTGAAGTCCTTCATCTGAGCCTCGAATTTTTCCCGGCCCCGGACCGGGTAACGACTGTAGGGGAGGTATGCGACGACATCTTCCGCCAACACATCTTCGTCTGCCGATGCGGAATGATCGCCCGAATGATCGCCCGCAAAGGTCACCACAAACCTTCTGGCGAGCATCACGGCGCTTTTTACCAGCTCCGTGGCGCCGGCTGGGTTCATGAGGCGCATGGCGATGTCCGAACCCAGCCGCTGCGAATAGCCCAGCTCCATCATGAGCATGGCGAGAGGCTCGATATAACGAGCATTCTGCAAAGGTCCCGAGTCCGCAGGGTGAAGACCGGCATCCCTGATAAGCGCTGCCGTCGTGGCCTTCGCGTTGCGGTCGTCACCACAGTAAAAAACCGTCGGCGTGTTGTTGCCGAACAAGTGTGCTCGCGAATGAAGAATACCGGCGAAGATCGTATTGAAAGCTTCAACCACAAAGGCGCCGGGAGCAAGTTTCGCGATCTCTTCCGCCGCAGAGGTCGTTAAGCCCACCTCGAGACCCCCGGGTCCGAGCGGATTGACGCAACTGATGACGATCTTTCGGTCAAGAGGTCCGGCGGCTGTAAGCGCGTCCCCGAGGGAGGCCCAGGGAACGGCGAGAAGCAAAATATCTCCGGAACGGGCCGCTTCTTCAGGTGTGCCCTGACTCGCATGAGAGCCGATCTCTTGTGCAAGTTCCAGTAACCTTTCCGGCCGTCGAGAGTAGCTGAACTTTACGTAGTGTCCGCGCTTGGCCCAGAGTCGCCCGAGCCCACTTCCCATTTTCCCCGAACCAATGATCCCAATCCTCATAGATGTAGATTGTCGCGGAATGCGGGAGAGGAAACTGAGCAATTGCGTACAGTAGGGGACAAGGGGTCAGACCCCTCGTCCCTTTTTTTATTCCGACGACGGGGTAGGCATCAAGACGTAGCCCGATATCTCTTTCTTCGAAACCTGCGTGAACACCAGTTCGACCGGACGCGACTCATTCGACATATAGAAAACGACCGGCTTCTGAACTCCCTGAGCGCGGATCGTTACGTTTTTGCTGTCCGGTCCGACCTGCAGCGTTCCATCGACTTCCTGCTTTCCGCCGTCGATACGACGCACCGTGAAGTGGATGCCGGGCGCGATGGAGCGTGCCTGCTTCCCTGGAAGATTGAACTCGATGCGTTTGCGATCCAGTCGGGTGTTCAGCGTATTGAGCGATGCCTGACTGGTCGCGATCTTCTTGTTCAACCCGGAGAGTTCCGTTGTGCTGGTCTGCTGCGCTTCCCGAAGCGCTTTGATCGTTTGGGTGGACGACACTGCTTCCGCGCGTATCGCGGTCAGTTCACGCTGCAATCCCGCGACTTGTCCCTGAAGCTGGTTGACGCGTTCCGCAGCTTCCCTTTGATTGGATTCCACTCCCGCTATCCTGGACTGAACCGACTGCATGGTGCGGTTCACGTCCTGTTTAATGCGCTGTCCGACCTGCGTCGCGTGATTTTGAGCGGCAGCCAGGCCGGACTCCATGCCGTCCTGGAGCGTGTTCATATTCTTAATAAGCGCAGGCCAACCAGTAGTCACCGTGCTGAGGCCGCCCTCGACTGATTCCATGCGTTCGCCGAGCGCGCTTGTGGTGTTTTGCAGCCCAAGCATCCTGGCGATGGATTCGTCCCGGTCTCTCAGTGTGGGATATACGAGCAACCATGTTACGCCGAGAAGAGCGATGAGCACTGCAAGTACAACTGTGAGTCTCTTCGTTCGTCTTTGATGGGACTCGTGTTCCTGCTGTTGCTGCTCCAGCAGTATCCGCGTGCGCCGCACATCGGTCTGTGTTTGCTCGATCAGGTCGCGGGTCTGTGTTAACTCGTCTTCTTCTCGTGGCGGCTCCGTATTATTGCGGGGCGCCTCCTGTCCCAGATTCAGAATATGTGCGCCTTGCATATAAAACCTCCACCGTGGAGATGGCAGTTCTCATTCCTCAGTGGGAAATAAATGAAGAATCACGCCCGCAGTAAACCCGGTCGGATAACCGGGGGTGCCATGTATGCGTTCGACCGCGGCTGCACCGGGAGCGACCCGGGACTCAAAGAGATTCTGTGTTTCGTAGTAGGACTTATTGGTCACGTTATCAACGCTGAGACTCACGTCGATCCATCGGCCAACAGACTTCATCACCGAAAGATCCACTACATCGAGGCCCGAGGCGCGTATTGAGGGATCCAGCCCGTCCAGACGGTAGCTGCCGGCGTGACGATAACGCAGGGAGCCGAATAAACTCCGACCGCGAGAAAACGTGATGGCCGCATTGGCAACCCGGTGAGGTGCGCTATCGACGTAAATCCGTGGCGCGGTGTTGCGGTAAAACGAATTTGTGACTTGCGTCAGCCCTGCGTTTAGCGAGAGGTATCGCGTCAATTGCATCGACGCTTTGCCCTCGTACCCGTACGACCGCGTCGGATCTTTCAACTCAAAAGTGCCGTCGTCCGGGATGTAGAGCGCTGATTCCGCGACAAGTTGATCATCTCGCGAGAACAGCGTCCTCTTGTAAACCTCATCCTTGTGGGTTTCCGCACGCGCCTCCAAAGCCGTCGCCGTAATGACGATGCTTTGATAGATTCTCAGCACCTCTTCGTCGGGAACATCCAGGCGGAATACCCCGATGTCATTTGTAATCGTCCGTTGCTCTCCGTTGGGATAACGCGCAACAACCGTCGTGCCCGGAATGACCTCATCCTTCTGCGAAACGACAGCACCCGAAAGCGTTCTGGTTTGGGCCGGCTCGGCATTGAGACTTACGGTGAAAATCAGGCAAGCGCCAAGTGCGGTGATGAGCAACCTCATGAATGCTTCTACGGCTGCGCTTCGAATTTGGATGGGGAGGCAAAACCAGAGACATAAAATAAATTCGGGGTCGGACGCTTCTCTTATCAGCTCGATGCGTCTGACCCCGAATTTTATTTTGGGTCTCTGAGTTTTACCGATCTTGCTGGTCGTGCGTTTGACGGAAGATATGGCGGCCGGCCTGGCGCTGGTCCTGATTGAGCCGCCGGCGCTCCCGGAGATTGAGCCCACGGCCATCGGCGCGGTTGATTCTTTCCTGCTGGCGGATCCGGGCCTGCTCGGACCTCAGTCGCGCGGCTTCGGCCCGCGTCAATTCTCCGCTTTGAACACCCTGCCTGATCCGCGCTTGCTGCCGATGTTCGATCCTGTTGATAGACGGTCGTCTGTTTTGTGCAAATGCCGTAACCGGTGCGGCTAAAGCACACACCGCCAGCCCAATGGCCAAACACAATCCTGCGATTTTCATTTCATGACCTCCCTGGTAGTTTCTAACAGTGTGTGCGCACACAATCCAATGGACAGGAGGCGGACGAAAAAGGCTTAAAAATCGTTTTATAAAACGTGTGATGGACAGCATCGTGCTGCCTTGACTTCCAATATCGATTTTGAAAGGCTGATCGGGCGCGAAAAATTGGTGCACTTCTTTTGATCTTCACACCTTGTAAAACGTTGGAGCCGTTCTGTAATGCATAATCCGAGGAGCGAGCAACACGATACATTTCTTTCCACTGCCAGCGTCGCGCGATGGCTGGGTATTTCTCCACGCACAGTGTGCTTCTGGGCGGAGTGCGGAGAAATTCCAGCGCTGAAAGTCGGCAGGCAGTGGCGCTTCCGTGAGGAAGAAATTCGTCGATGGCTGGACACGACGCAGGAAAGACTTTCTCAACGAGTTCAGCTCAAGAGCGCCTGAGGCTCATTCAACAGTAAAGCCGAATAGCGGCAATTGCGGCCAGAGCCGCATACAGTTTGAACACATCGCGTTGACAATGTCCTTAGTGCCGCGGTCTGAAGCGGCGCTTCATAAGGAGGCAACGATGTTTGATCCGTATGCTCAGACGAATCCGTGGTTTTCGACAATGTATGGGATCGCACAGCCGTACGGCTTGGGATCACAGCAACCATTCGCAAACCAGTTTGGTTGGTTCGGCCCGTCACCTTATCTTGGTCTCCAGGCTCAGCCTGCGGGCTTCGGGCAGTTTCCCGCGTTTGGGCAAGGAGCCTTCACGCCACAAATAGCGCCTCAGGCCTGGTATGGCAATCCTATGGGACAGCCTGGTCCATTGAGCAATCCGATTTTGCAACAAATCGCTCAACAGATTCCTCAGTTGGTTCAGAACGCTCATCAGATTGCGCAACAGGCGCCGCAACTCGCGAATCAGATTCCGCAGCTGATTCAACAAAATCCGCAATTGGCGCAGCAGGCGCCACAGCTGCAGCAAGTACCACAATTGCTGCAGCAGGCTGCGGTTCTGGCACAGCAGATCCCGCATGTTCTTCAAGCGCTCTGCACATCGGCCTACACTCAAGCCGGCGCGCCTGGCGCGGGACCATTTCCTGGCAGCGCGGGCGGTTTCAGGCCGATGGTTTAGGGCCAGTCGCCCGAAATCGGGAATCGGACGCCCGTTCTGTGCCTGGCACGGTGCGGGCGTCTCCCCCCTGACAACTTCCCGAAATCTGAATCTTAAAGGAGCAGCACATGACACCAACATCCCTTGGAATGCGGCCGCCCGTACAAGGACTGACCGTTGTTGGCGAAGCCGCGCACGATGTTTCGCCTGAGATGATCGAACTCAGCTTCGAGATCCATTCAGTCGGTTTGAGCGCGGCCATAGCGGTCCAGGAAAATGCAGCAAAAGCCAGGCACATTGGGCAGGCCCTTGCGTCTCTCGGCAACGGAGAGGCCGATGTGAAGAATGGCGGCATTGAGGTAACTCCAATCCTGCAACTACCAAATCCGCCCCTCGCGATGTTGCCGAACCCGGCTCTTCTTCTGCAGAACGCTTTCACGATGGCCGGCCTGCCCCCGATGCCGGCTGTATCTGAGAATGCGAATTTGATTGGATATCAAGCCGTTGGCTCAATCAAGGTGGCCGTGCGTAATGTCAATCGGGCCGGCGAAATTGTCGATATTGTGACGAGAGCAGGTGCGATCCCGAGCGGCCACATTCGTTTCCTTCTTCAGGATGAAGCAACGCTTGAGCGTACTCTTCTCGAGGAAGCGGTGCGTCGAGCGCAACAAAAGGCGACGGTCCTGGCTGCAGCCGTCGGGAAGAGCCCCGGAAATCCTATCTCGATATCTGAAGAAACTACGACATATCAGCCGAAGCAGTTCTACGGAAACGGCCGACTCGGTACATTTCCTGTGCCGTTAGCCGGGAACAGCGTCCGTCCGCCGTTCACAGATGGCCAGCTTACGTTTTGTGTAAGAGTTAGTGTGACCTACCAACTGCAGTAAGGGAGTCAGGAATCCAGGCTCCCGGCGAACCATGTCGCGAACCGGCCGGATCGGATCGAAAGCCGGCAATTTTCTTTCTTGTTTCCGGCTGCTGTAGTTGAACCATCTGGCCGATTACCGCCAAAGCGCACTTGAGCACCGCATCCTGTGCGGCGATCTTGTTTTCGAGGATGTCCAGCTTTTGCGCGAGCTCTGTCCCGTCGACTGCTTCGAAATTGGAGACTGGCCGGTAGCGCCCGATCAGTTGTTTCTTAATTCCTGATATCGTCCATCCGTGCTGGTCGGGAATCGCATACACCGCAAAATAAAGACTTCTTCCCGCCGCGACTTTGAGACAGCAGGTCTGTTGCGCCTGGCTCATAGACGCTTCACGCTGGGATCCGAATTCACCGAAGAACAACGGCTGAAAGTGCCATGGTCCCCAGCCTGGGTCCGGCAACAGCAGGACGTAAAGACCCGCTGCGTGCTGCGGCAACGAAAATCGACCGAGAGGAGCCGGATCGCTGAAAACATAATCCGCGAACCGGATGCCGACGGTTGTTCTTGCAAGCAAGCGATTCATAATTTGCTTCGGCCGACCTCCTAGCAGTCTAAACAGGAGTCACTTTCCTGAACATCAGGTGAATTCCCATTTTCACGTCCGGGAAGTTCCATGCATCCCACTGAATTCTTCCCAGTGTTCCCGATGCTACCGGGGTGTGAGTCCTTTTACCTTCTGGCCGGGACAAATCAGGGGAAGCGGCGGAAAGACAGCTATAATCGCACGACTTTTCTTATGTCCATTGGAATTGGAACTCAACTCGGATCGCACGAAGTCACGGGATTGCTCGGTAAGGGCGGTATGGGCGAGGTGTATCGTGCGAAGGACACCAGGCTCAAGCGTGACGTTGCACTGAAGCTCCTTCCTGATGACTTCGCGAGTGATCCCGATCGTCTTTTGCGGTTTCAACGTGAGGCCGAGGTGTTGGCATCTCTGAACCACCCCAACATTGCTCAGGTGTACGGTCTCGAACAGTCCGGCGATACGCAGTTCATTGTTATGGAACTCGTGGAAGGCGACACGCTGGAGGCCCGGCTGAGGCGCGGCGCCATTCCGATCGATGAAGCGTTGCCCGCGGCGAAAGAAATTGCCGAAGCCCTGGAGGCTGCACACGAGCGAAACGTCATTCACCGCGATTTGAAGCCCGGCAATATCAAAGTGACGCCGGACGGGAAAGTGAAGGTGCTGGACTTCGGCCTGGCGAAAACATTCCACCGGGATGAAGCAACGAATCTGTCGAACTCGCCGACGTTAATGAGTGCCTCCTTGCCCGGTATGATCCTCGGCACGGCTGCATACATGGCGCCGGAACAGGCAAAGGGCGGCGCTGTTGATCAAAGGACCGATGTTTTCGCGTTTGGATGTGTTTTGTACGAAATGCTGACGGGACATCAGGCATTTCAGGGCGATTCCGTGTCGGAGATCCTTGCGTCGGTTTTGAAGAGTGATGCGAATCTGAGTCTCTTACCTCCGAGACTCAACCCGCGTCTGCTTGACCTGCTTCGCCGATGTCTGGAAAAGAATCCCAGAAACCGCTGGCATGCGGCGGCGGATCTACGATTGGAACTTCAATCCATCATCAACGCAGGTCACTCGATGCCGCGAGATCAACCGGCCTCGCGGAGTTCACTATCGAAGCCCGTCTTCCTCGCATTCGCGATGGGAATGGTTCTGGCCGCCGTACTTGGTTTCGCCATCTGGCAATGGAGACCATCATCGGCTCCCGTGACAGTTGCGCGATTCGCGATACCTATTCCGGAAGTCCAGCAAACGGCCTTTGTCCGCCGAAACATGGCGATATCGCCGGACGGGTCGCAGGTAGTTTACGAGGCGAATCGACGGTTGTATCTGCGATCGATTTCCGAATCGGAAGCGAAACCCATTGCCGGATCAGAGGACAGCATCGCGGCGACAAGTCCCACGTTCTCTCCCGACGGGCGTGGGATCGCTTTCTATGCCGCCGGCGAGCGAAATCTCAAGACTATTCCCGTCACGGGAGGAGCGGCATCCAGCATCGCTGCCGTGGATCAACTGGGCATTTACGGGATAAGTTGGGGCCGACAGGGAATCGTTTTCGGCCAGGGCCTTAGCTCAATTGTTGAGGTTCCTGAAAAGGGCGGTGAACCCAGGGTTCTGATCAAGGCTGCAAATTCGGAATATGTCTCGTTTCCCGAAGCGTTGCCGGATGGGAACGCGATCCTTTTCAGCAAAAGCGATGGGACCCTCACACGCCTGGTAGTCCAGTCGCGAACGACAGGCGAGCCGAAAGTGTTGGCCGAAACTAAGGACAACGGTGCCCTGATAGGGCACTATGTTCCAACGGGCCACATTGTGTATGTCAGTGGTGGAGTACTGTTGGCGATTCCATTCAACCTGCAGAAGCTGGAAGCAACAGGCACTTCGGTATCAATGATTCAAGGTGTGCGACAGACATCCGTTCAAGAACCGATGCTCAGCATTTCGGAAACGGGTTCCCTGATTTATATGGCTGGTCCGATTGGGGACTCCGGAGGGGCATTGAATCTTGCAATCTCGGACCGCAACGGCACACTCGACCGGCTGAACCTGCCTAAACGAAACTATCAAACGCCTCGTCTCTCCCCCGACGGCAAGCGTGTCGCTTTCGGGATCGAAGAGGGTACCGAGGCCAGCATCTGGACATACGACTTGTCTGGCGCAAGCGGTATGAGCCGTCTCACATTTGGCGGCAAGAACAGGTTTCCGGTCTGGTCTCAGAATGGAGAACGCATCGCGTTTCAATCGGACCGCGACGGAGACCTGGCCATTTTCTCGCAGCGGAGCGATGGCAACGGTGTTGCGGAACGCCTGACGAGACCGGATAAGGGCGTTTCGCATGTCGCGGAATCGTGGTCGCCGAATGGCGAGACACTCTTGTTCCGTGCAACTCAAGGCGATTCCAAGGTCTCTCTGTGGGCCCTTTCAATTCGAGAGAAGACGGCGATGCCTTTCGGGAGAGTGCAGTCGGCCGTTCCGACGAATGCGGTCTTCTCTCCGGATGGCCGTTGGGTGGCTTATCACGCGCTGGAGCCGGGAAAGGCTCTACACGAAGTTTACGTACAACCCTTTCCGGCAACGGGCTCGGTGTCTCAACTACCGATCAGCCGTGATAACCATCACCCCGCCTGGTCCCGCGACGGCAAGGAACTGTTCTACATTCCAGGTCCCGGCGAGTATGCGTCCGTGAGTTTTACGTCCACGGCAGGCGTCGCCTTCGGAAACCCTGTGCCTGTTCGAGGCAGCGTCAACACCGCACCTCCCGCGACGCCAAGGCAATATGACATCACTGCCGATGGGAAGCTCATTGGGCAGGTCGTTTCGGAGCAGACCCAGACCGGCACGCCGGCAACTCCGCAAATTACGATCATTCTTAATTGGTTTGAAGAATTGAAGCAGCGGGTGCCGGTGAAATGATCGGTTCTAACTCCATCAAGTTGCTTTGATTCATCCTCGGAAAACCCAGGCTGTCGACTCTTTGGTTGAGCTTCTCGGGATGGCTATTCAATTGCCGTTGGCCGGTCGATGCCTACGCGATTCATTGCGATCTTAATAGGATGCCTGCTGGGGCAGCAGGTTCTGCATGCGGCGTCCGTCAACTACGACATTGTTTATGTGCGTGCTCCGCGTTATGGAGATAACACAAATACGCGGTGGCCTGAGGTCTTCACGCCGATTCGGATGGAGCCTGGCGCCGATCTGATGCTGCTTCACCCGGACGGTTCCGAAGAGGTCTTGTTTGCGGCCGGCAACGGAGCAGTGGTGGATCCCGTTCTCTCCTTCGACGCGAAGTGGGTCTACTTTTCGTACTTCCCCGATATGCGCAGCAGCGCTCTCAACACGCAACGCTACGACGCTCCGCGTCAGGGCGCTGACATTTACAAGATTCACATCGCAACGCGTCAGGTCGTCCGCTTGACAACGCAGGTGTGGACTCCGCCCACCGGGGCCTCCAGGTGGTCCACAAATCATCTCAACGCGTCACGGTCAGGTACCTACTACCTCGGCTACGGCATTTTCAATTTCGCGCCCTGTCCCTTGCCTGGCGGCAAAATCATGTTCGTCTCGAGCCGCGACGGCTTTCTTCCGAACAAGGACTACACATTTCCAAATCTTCGTCTGTACATCATGGACGACGACGGCTCGAACGTGGAGAAAGTGGGCCACATCAATATCGGAAGCGCCCTGCATCCTACCGTGCTGAAGGACGGCCGCGTGATGTTCACAAGTTATGAAGCGCAGGGACTGCGCGATCAGCGCAACTGGGCGCTGTGGGCCATGTGGCCGGATGGCCGGTACTGGGAACCGCTGATGAGCGCGTTCAGCTTTGCCGCCGCGTTCCATTTCCAGACTCAGCTGGGCGACGGCCGAATCGCCGTCGTCGAGTATTACAACCTGAACAACAACGGATTCGGCACGCTGTTGGCATTCGATTCGGTGAAAAATCCGGCAGTTCCGCCATTTGGAAAAGCGCAGCCCGGCGATTCGTCGAATCCGGCTGTTCGGCGCGGACTCTGGTACTTTCAACCAGGCCATCCTTCGCATCTGAAGCCGAGGTACAAGAGTTATCCGTTTTCACCGCCCGGTCTTGTGAATCTCACGGGATTTACTCACGGCGAAGATGAAGCCTCGTCGCGCGCCCTGGACGGTTCGTTCGCGGGCAAAGTGACCCATCCCGCCGCTGCTCCGGACAACGACGTGATGTTGGTGTACTCGCCGGGTCCGGCCAACAGTCTCAATCGGCCGACGTCAACGCCTTACTACGACGGCGGCATTTACATTCTGCGAGGCGGTGTCCCGGCAAATGATCATCGCGACCTTGTTCTGATCAAGAATGATCTGCGCTACAACGAAATGATGCCTCGGCCCGTAGTCCCATATTCGGCCATCTACGGAGTAGCGGAACCGGCAAAACTTCCATACTTGCCAAACGACGGAACTGCCTCCAGCGCACTGCCGGCGGGCAGTCCGTTCGGTTTGATCGGCACTTCCAGTTTTTACAAGCGGGACACGACACCCGGTGTGTACACCCCCTGGAATTCCTCGTCGTGGAACAATCTCGACGTTTTCAACACCGGTGAGAACGATGCCAATTCCAACTGGTTCGAGCAGGGCGCCGATTCCGGCAAATACTCGAACGCGGATATCTTCGCGGTCAGAATTGTCGCGCTGGAAGGTGTGGCACATCGCAGCTACGGCCCTGGAATTGGAAACAACGGCATCATCGGCTTCAGTGATCATGCGGGCGCCGAGAGGCTGCGCATTCTCGGTGAAATTCCATTGCGAAAACCTGGAGGAGTGATCGATCCCGACGGCAATCCCGACACGAGTTTCATCGCCAGAATACCTGCCGATACGCCGTTCACTTTTCAAACTCTCGATAGGGACGGGCTGGTCCTGAACATGGCTCAGACGTGGCATCAGGTGCGCCCGGGTGAAACGCGTACGGATTGCGGCGGCTGTCATGCGCATTCCCAGATGGGCACGGACTTCAGGCTGACGGCGGCCGGCAGAGGCGCTTCACCGATTGTGGACCTGGTCGATCGAATCGAGGTGCTCACGAAGGACCCATCTGGAAACACCGTCACCCGGACGTTGGACCAGCGCGCGCTCGACGTCGAATACTATCGGGACATCAAGCCCATCCTTCAACGCTCATGCGTTCAGTGTCACAGCAGGAATGGAAACGCGGAAGCCGGACTGGTATTGGACGATACGACTATCGTTGGCGGCTACGAGAATACATACAACCGCCTGGCAAACGACTCGGGAGCGAAGTACGGGATACCCCCGGTGATTTCCGCAAAGACCTGGCGCCAGTCGAATGCATCGCGGTATGTGCGCGCCTTCCAGTCTCGACGAAGTCTGCTGATGTGGAAGATCATGGGGCGACGATTGGATGGCTGGACGGACGCCGATCATCCGACGGAAACAGTCCCCGGCAATACGGCGACCCTTCCTTCGGGCGCCAATCCCAACGAGGCCGATCTTGATTTCTCCGGTACGATCATGCCGCCCGCAAACGCCGGCGTTCCTCCGCTGAGCGATGACGAGAAAATGTTGTTTGCCCGATGGATCGATCTCGGCTGCCCGATTTCAACGACCGACAGCGTCCTCAAGGCAAACCTCGGCTGGTTCTTCGACGATCTGCGGCCGACCCTGACGGTATCGTCACCGGCCGAACGGAAACCCGACGGCGCTTTGAGTGTGATCCGCTTCGGGGCCTACGATTCGTACTCGGGTTTGGATCGGGCTTCGATTTCCGTGACCGCCAATTTCACAGTGAATGGGCAACCGGCAGGAACTGAACTGGCGACCTGGTTTGGCGAAACATCGCCCTATGTGTGGTCGCTGGCGCTGAGTCCATCGATCACCTCTCTGGCCGGCGGACGCATCACCGTCCGAGTCAAAGATCTTCAAGGCAACTGGTCCGTGGTCGATCGGGTATTCGACATCAGCGCTCCGCCTGCGCCGGCAGACTACTTCATACCGGATCGTGGCGTCCGCTCGTGGGACATCACTCGAACAAATGTTCCACTCACCGTTGGGTATGCGCGCATCTCGCCAGATCAGGGAAATGCTGCTCCGGCAGGTATTGCGATCATCGGCTACCGGACCGGCGGTGTATTAGTATCCGAGGCGGGTGTGCCGGCATCGGAAAGCATTTCAAGCGGCCGCATTCATGTCGAAATCGACGGTGCCGTGAATACCGGAATCGCCATGGCCAATCCGAACGACCAGGATTCCAGCATTTCCTTCTACTTCACGGATACCGCGGGCGTGGATTTCGGACACGGTAGTTTCGTCTTGAAGGCCAACTCACAGATTTCGGCATTTCTGAACGAACTGCCATTCAACGCTTCGGCTCCGGCTTCCGGAACCTTCACGTTTACGTCGTCAAAACCGGTGGCGGTTATCGCTCTGCGCGGCATTAGAAATGAGCGCAGTGAATTCCTGATAACGACGTTGACCGTATCGCGCATCGGCGCCGCCGCGAGCGGATCGGTATTACCGCATTTCGCGGATGGTGCAGGTTGGACGAGCCAGATCGTCCTGACGAATGTGACGGATCAGGAACTGACGGGCCGCATCCAGTTTCTGGATCCCCAATCGGGCGTCTGGAACATGACAGTGAACGGTACAAGCGCCTCCGTTTTCAATTATCGAGTGCGGCCGCGTTCATCGTTTCGCCTGGTAACGGGTGGAGGTACCGGCTTGCGAGTGGGCTCCGTCCGGATGCTTCCGGATACCGGCAGCGGACTCCCTTCGGCGATCGCGATCTTCTCGTTCAAGCGCAACGGCGTCACGGTCAGTGAGGCCAGCGTTACTGCGGAAGCCGCTGGGTCTGCCTTCCGTGTTTATGCCGAGTCGCTCGGGACGCTGGGTCAGGTCGGTTCGATCCGAACCGGCATCGCCATCGTGAATCCTGGAACAACGCCGGTCGAAGTTGTTCTGGAGGTGAGAAAACTGGATGGATCGGCACAAACAGCGGCCTCGCTGACGATTCCAGCCGGTGGGCAGATCGCCAGATTCATTCATGAGATTGTTGCCGGCCTTCCCGAACAATTCCAGGGGTTGGTCCGATTGACGTCGTCTTCACCCATCGTGGTCAACGGCCTGCGCGGCAGATACAACGAGCGCGGGGACTTCCTCACGACTACAACTCCACCATGGAACGAGGCTACAGCGCCGTCGAATGCGGAAACGGTGTTTCCACACATCGTCGATGGTGGTGGATATTCCACTCAATTGATCCTGCTGGGGCCGTCTGTCGCCGGCAAGTTGTGGTTCTTGTCGAAGGATGGCGTGCTGCAATCGATTCCGGCACTGTAGCGTCGGGCGCTGTTTTTCGCGGAGAGTTCTCATGGTGTTTGAAACACGTTCACATTCCGGTCTTTTCACAGACACACCGCGTCAGCGACCTCTCTTCGGCTCGAGCGATGCCGCGGCCGACTGCGCGCCGTGTCGAAAAGCTCCAGCTCAAACCAACCGTCACGCCCCGATCCAGCAGGTGGCCATTGCGCTGGGTTACCGTTCGAAGCCATGAACCGTACATGTCAACCGTCTCCGTCAATGAGAACGATGCGCCGGCCCCCACGCTGATGCCAATGTCCCGCGTGATCTGATCGTGATGCAGGAACTGCTCC
>Ga0137433_1000786_pt1 | contig 15242 bp, 8 predicted proteins | sample EasRivERMZT840_2_FD_102335 | JGI IMG/M metagenome (GOLD analysis project Ga0137433, IMG submission 102335) | Soil microbial communities from meander-bound floodplain in the East River, Colorado, USA - East River MetaG ERMZT840_2 | ecosystem: Environmental > Terrestrial > Soil > Floodplain ...
ATTCAGTGTGTGGAGTAACGGCCTCTACCGGTCCGGCGCGTAATAGCCTGATCGATATCTAAGGGTGAGGGACGGCAGCCCCTTTATCGGCAAGTACTGCACTTCGAGTTGACGGAGTTCGCCTTTCAGTGCCGTCCTTGTCGGATAGAAGCCGAGAACATATGAGTTACGAGTGGTAGTGAGCACTTTTTCCAACACCTTCGCCACATCTACCGCGCTTTCGGGCTTAAACAGAGCGCCACCTGTTCGAGAAGCCAGCGCATCGAGTAACGGGTTGACGCCTGCCGCCGACGTCAGCACATAGAACGGCACGTCGGAGATCCCGGCTAGCGTATCGATCTGCTCCTGACTGTATTCCATGGAATCGGGGCCTTGATCAGAAACGATGACTATCGCCCTTGGAGAATTGCCCACCGCTAATCGAGTGCGAGCGTTCTGCAATCCGTCGAACAAGGAAGTGATCGCATCCACCACGCATAGCTGGTCGCCTGCTCTTATCGTCAGTTGGTTTGTCGGCTGGGCGAGGAAATCATTGGGATTGCGACTGTTGGTATTCTGAACAATGCAGACGGATACCGCCCCGGCACCATACTCGCCGGCATTGAAATCCGTGATGCTTTGCTCCACACCCTGTTCCAGAATCCTGAAATCCTCTTTTCGAAGTCCGCTGACGTAGCGGTGCAAAGGATCGGTCACCACCACTTGAACACTGATCAGAGGCGCCGGAGCCTGCGGGGCTTTCGGCGTTACTGGCGCGGCGGCCTCTGGAGCGGCCTTTGGAATTGACACACTTGCACTGGTAACAGCAATAGGGTCTGCACGCGATGGCACCGGCAATTGCACTACCAGGACGGCAGCCTCGTCTGCCGCGGAAAACGCAACCAGTCGTGGTGCTACGATCCCGGCGCTCGTCACTCCAATAATCGCTGTTGCCGCCAGAACCAGCCGGCCTTTCATCGGACGGCTCGAAGCCTTTCGCCTGTCGTCCAGAAGCGTTTCAATTCTTCGGACCAGGGCCGAACCGGAACCGGCAGCGGAAGCCGCCAGCGGTGAGGCCGCCACGCAACCGCACAGTTCGGCGACGCGCGTAAGACACGATGCATAAGGAAGAGCCTTTCCGGTCGCCAGGACCACAAAATCGTCGCATGCGATTTCCCGCTCGATATCGATTCGCCGCGAAATCCAGTGCACAACAGGATGGAATACCAACAGCGCTTGAATCACACGCTGAATGAAGACGGCGTAGTCATCGTGCCGACTCAGATGGGCGGCCTCGTGCAGAACGACTTGATCCAGTTCGAAAGCGTCCAGTTCCTGAAGGAGCTTCGCCGGAATCAGTACCGTCGGCCGATGCGGCCCAACGGCGATCGGGCCCCGGATTTCGTCCGATACTGCGATCCGGATAGACCTTCTCCCGACTCCCGCCCGGCGAAACAATTCTCGAAACCGGCGCTCGCTGTCTGAACCTATAGAGACGGCAGCAGCCTTTCGCCGCTCGACCAGCAGGTAACTGGCAATGAGTCGAACCAGCATCAGGGCGCTGGTGAGCATCCATGCAAAGCCAGCCCATCGAAGAACGCTTCCGACAGTCACGCGAATTGGCAGGGACGGCGTAGTCCCTCGATCGACGATCAGTGGGAAAGCTTGCTGTCTCGGGAGCGGACCGGCGTTTGGAGTGGGGATAACGACTGGAGCCCGCGGCAATTGATTTTGAACAACAGCAGGTCGCGGCGCCTCGTGAAACACATCGGCCGAAAAATACACGACAATGATGGCCACCGATGCGAAGAGCGCGACCCACCAGAGGATATAGCGGGTGGCCGCATTCCACATGCGAATCGAAGTCAGGATCAGGATCGCCACAGCCAGAATTGCGCTCGCGATCGAACCATTGACCAGCGCACTCAGTATCGCGTTCATTTCTTCTCCTCGATTCGTTTCCGCAAGCGCTTCAAAGTACCTTCATCGATCTTCTTGCCCTCGAGCAGATTCAGAACGAGCAATTCCGGGGAGTCGTCAAAAAATCTTCGAAGGAGGTGCGTGATGGCCGTCTCTCGGGCCTTCTGCCGCTGCATCAGCGGCTGGTATACAAAAGCCCGCCCTTCCTTGACATGTTTGATGTAACCCTTGTTCTCCAGGATCCTCAGCGTCGTGAGGACCGTCGAATACGCAGGCGGAGCGGACTTGTTACTCCTGGTCAAGGCTTCCACGACATTTGAAACCGTGGCGCTGCCCTTGTCCCACAGGACCTGCATCAGCTTCAACTCGGCTTCGGTCAAATGCGGAGACTTCTTTCTTGCCATGCGCACTCCAACAATTAATTAATTAATATTTAATTCTGCCACTATCTGCCGTCACGTCCGGCCTGTCAATTAAATAATTAATAGTTGAAGGCGGCGAACGCGTCAGGATCGGGACGCCATCGAAGCTCAGCGCAAGCTGTCAAAGTTCTCGGCGGCCCAAATATCGGATTGCGATTGGCTGGTCACGATACCGAGAATTGCCGCCTGCGGCATCGAATTTGCACCCTCATACGCACTCTCAACGAACAAGTTAGCGGTGCTCAATGGCACTGGCAACGACAGCAATACCTACCGATGTCCTTAATATAGGATGGACCTGCGTGAGCATCCCGAAACGGTAAAGAGGCAGAGCCTAGGGTTGGACAGATGTAGAACAACGCTCACGACGCATTGAGGATCGAAAATAATGGCGTGGCCAACCAGAAAAAATCTATCAAAGTACGCCTACAATCATTTCAAGGGACATTTCCTCGGTTTCATCGTTGGAACATCTGCTGCGAGCTTCGTCTCAACCTTCTTTGAAACGCGAAAAATATCGAACTTGTGGGGTCTCACTGCCAGCAAGACGGTTGTCAGTGGCGACACATTCCGCTTTCTCGAGTGGTTTTGTGCACTTGTCGTCGGGTTTATCGCATTCGAAGTAGTGAACAATCTGGTGAAGGAGAAACTCAGCATCCAGCTAGAAAGGATCTCATCTTTCATTCGGGATCGTGGTTTCATGAGGATCGCCCGTTTCACTAAAAGCCTCGCGGCCTCCGGCAAAAACGACCATGAGTCGGTCGCCGATGCACCGAAGGAAAAACCCTGATTAGGGTGACAGTATCACCGGGCATATTCAGTCCCACCCCCTTCGAGCTGAGTATCCCCATCGGAATGGACGGATCTCGTCGGGGGTCCTATTGACTGGTCAGTTGAGCGCGCACACGACTCCTCGAAGCCAGGAGTCTGTAAGGCTAGGGCCGGGCAAACGCACCAGAGCCCTGCTGAAATCGCATCGTTCGGGATCATCAGCCAAATCGACCTGAGGCTCATTTTGTGCTCCCTGAGGCGGGCTCAGACAGGACTCTGAGTTTTATACCTTCAGGAAGCAGCGGTCTCCACTTCGCAGCTGGGCCGAGGATCCCGTGATACCTGGTGAGGTGAGACCGTGGCCCCGGGCACCAGAGCTGCAAGTTTGGCCACGAAGTCCTGGGTTCGAAAATGACGGCGCTGGCTCCGTCGCGCCACGAACGCTTCAACCGGTACAGAAGGCGGCCATCAGGCAGCGCTGACAAACGTTCCGTCGCCACGGCGGGACGGGCCGCGTAGCGGATCAGACGTTCCAGGCGCAGACGACCGCGTGCTTCGATACGTCGTCCGGGCGCTATAATCGCCCGCGCAAACAGGCCGGACGCGAAATGCAAAAGCCTTTGCGATGACCCCAAACCCTTGGCGGCAGTTAGATCGAATCCTGGAGGAGCGGTGGTCTAATTCGGGGTCATGCGCCCAGACGCCTTGAGATAAACTTGCCTCGGTTTTACGGGAGGGAACATGGTCACTAGAATTTTTCGACTACTGGTGATTCAGGCCGGGGTCGCTGCAATCCTCACAACGAATCTCTGGTCCCAGGAAGCGACCCAGAGTTTCGAATCGCAAAATGGGTTTCTGACCCAGCAGCAATTTCTGGAAGCGCAGCGCGCGTTTGAAGAGGTCCAGACTCCTCAACTGGGTCTTGGCATTCATTTCAATGAAGCCTCTTGCGCCGCTTGCCATGTCGCGCCGGGCCCCAAACGTCTGCCCGGTGGGAGTGGTCCAGTCACGGAGATCCGCGCAGGATTTCTGGGCGCCAACAATGAGTTCTTCCCTGCTCCCGGCGGTTCGCTCATAACAACGCGCGCGGTTGGAAACGCGACTCCGGAAATAAAGGCGTTGTCCGACAAGCAGAACATTCGCGACCGGTTCATCACTATTTCGTTGTTCGGCGCCGGATTCGTCGAAGCCGTTGCCGACGAAGACTTTCGACGCATCCAGCGGAAACAAGCCAATGACAGCGATGGGCGCATTCGCGGAGTTATCCGTGAAGTGCCCATTCTGGAAGCTCCAGGAACCACAGGCGTCGGAAGGTTTGGTTGGGCCGCGCAACACACGAGCCTCCTCTCCTTTTCGGCGGACGCTTATAGAAACGAGATGGGAATTACGTCCCCTCTGGCGCCCAACGACAACACACTCCTCGGAGATCCCGTAAACGACGGTGTCGCCGACCCCGAAAACACTGGAAAGGAATTTGGCGTAAACGTGGAATTGTTTGCGAGCTTCATGCGCGCCTTAGGAGCGCCGCCCCGACTGCTCCCTGCGGACAAGAAAGAGCGCAACGAAATCGAGGAAGGACTCGATGTGTTCAAATCCGTCGGGTGCACCAGCTGCCATCTGCCGGAAATGGTTACGGCGGACGAGGGCGCCCTCGTCAACGGCAGAACCTTTCGTGTCCCGAAAGCTCTGGGGAACAAGAAATTTCATCCGTACGCCGACTTTCTTCTCCACGACATCGGCACGGGACCGACCATATTACGTGAAGGGATGCCGCCGGAATCCCGTGGAAAGATTCGCACCGCGGCGCTCTGGGGGTTGGGAACAAAGCTCGTTAACAGCGAACCGCTTCTTCACGACGGAACCGCTCCGACTCTGGAAGAGGCGATCTCAAGACACAAAAACACCGCCGCTGCGGAAGTCGAAAAGTTCAGGCGTCTGTCCGAGCGCGACAGAACCAGACTGGTGAAATTCCTTCGTAGTCTATAGCCGATGAGATGGTTCCGATCATCGAAGCTGTCGGTCATCTTCAGCACGCCTTCGTTTTGGATTCGTCGTGGCGCCCTATGCTGAACCTGCTCATCAACTGGCTTTTGAGCGCACTCAGTCTGATGATCGTTGCGCACGTGATCCGCGGATTCGAGGTCACGAGTTTCACGACCGCGCTGATCGCGGCGCTCGTCATCGGCCTGGTCAACGCGACTGTCGGGTTGATACTGAAGATCGTCACGTTCCCCCTGACGTTTGTGACGCTCGGGATTTTCTGGATCGTGATCAATGCGTTGATGTTGAAACTTTCGGCCTCATTGGTTTCCGGATTCTCGATCGAAGGTTTTCTGCCGGCTTTCTTCGGCGCGATTGTCCTTAGCCTTGTAAATGTCTTCCTCAAGGCCGTCACCGGACGCTATTCCGAAGAAAAATAGATCATGCCGCGGATTACGTCGAGATCGACATGCAGTGCAGGAAGGATGACCTCTGGGCGAGGACGCAGTCGCCCGAACTCCACCGAAGATGGGACCTGCGTTTTAGCGACATCACATTCCCATAGGATGTGTTGTGACCGCTGACAACCGCCGCCGTGAACCGCTGGACAATGAGACGGCCCCTGCCGTTACCGGCAGGGGCCTTTTTTCAGTCGGGCCCGCTTCACTAGAACTCCAGCCTGAGCTGTAACTGGAAGCTTCGCGGAAGAGCCCCGGAACCGGAGCCTCCCTTGGTCGGAATCTGCCCGAAGATCAGGCCGGCCGAGTTGATGGACTGGCCGGTCTGGGGCTGCGGATCGGCCAGGTCGGCGTGGTTCATCACGTTTTGCGCATCAAGCCGGAACTGGAGTGTCTTCGATTCGGTGAGCCTGAAGCGCTTGCTCAGATTCGCATCGAATTTCCACTTGCCCGGGGCTTCCAGCGAAAACGGCATGTTGCCGCGGTTGCCCGGAAGAGGATTCGCCAGCACGATGGGAGCTGAGCCGTCGCCCTGCTTCATCGTCACGGCCTGCAGCGTACAGCTTCCGTTGGCAAAGAGATTGAATCCCATCGAGTCGGTACGATTCGTGATCTGGCATTGAGGATCTTGAACGAAGCCGAACTGGTCGCCGTAGTAGAGGCCGGAATTATTGCCCGGACCGTTCCACACGGCCTTGCCTTTCATCTCCTGGTCGAACAACGGCGAAACGATATTCGCGCGGTTCTGTGCACTGTCGAGGTTTTGATTACCGGTCGCGTACAGCATGTGCGCTCCGACAATCGTTCTCGGATTGCCGCTGGAGACGTTGAAGATGATGCCCGTCTGCCAGTTCTCCACGAGACGCGCCAGCCAGCCCGAACTGCCCGTCATAAGCCGCTTTCCAGGACCGACGGGCAACTCAAACGTGCCGTTGGTGCGAAGGTCATGCCGGACCGCTTGATATGGCGGAGCGTAATCGGCATTCCGGTTGAGCGGATCGGTCCAGTTCTGGGGAACAAGGCCCAGCGTCTTGGCAAAAATGTAAGTGGTCTGGAAGTTGATAGCCCGCGCCAGCCTGATCGTGGATTGCACTTGCATCGAGTGGAAGTTGGATTTACCGAAGTTGCTGAGGTAATTGGCCGCGCCGAGTTGCGGGTTGGCGACGATGTAGTTTTCAGGGAAACACCGCGTCGCGATGTTGGTGGCTGAACTGCCTGCGCCGGGATTAAACAGACCGCCTGGAATACGGTCGCAGCCGTTGCGCAACACTCTGCCGCTCACGCCGGTCATGCCCGCGGGCAGGTTTTGCAAGCCCACAACCCCCGTGCTGAGGGTGTTCAATGTGTTGGCGATGTTCTGGTAATTGCCAAGAGCGATATCGCTTGTGAACGTCGCGCTTCTCCGCATGTGGGCCGAACCGCGCTGGACAACGCCATTGACCGTCGTCCCGATCGTGCCGTATCCGGCAACTCCGTTGTTGAAATTCAGTCCCGCCAGCATCTGGTCGAACAGCGGCGCATCTTCTCCGCGGCGCGTCATCTCGAGTGCGTCGAAGAGTTCTTTGTTGTAGTAAACGTTGGCCAGGTTGATGTTCATCCCGTTGCCATCCGCCCTTCTCCTGCCGAGCGCTCCCTCGTATCGGACTTCGATCACCAGGTCCCTTGAAACGGTTCGGTTCAGCGACATCGTCATGTTCTGGGTGTAAGGCGTCTTGAAGTTCGGGTCGTAGGCAGTGATCGCTGTTGCGCGATTGTAAATAGGGATCTGCCCTCCGGGCACTGCGGGGGCCGTGGGTCGCACCGGTACGATGATTGGCAGATCGCCGAGTTGCAGCGCCCGATTTGTCGTGAGAGCCGGGAAATCAGACGTGACCAACCCGGCGGTGCTGCTGGCGCCCGCGACGTTGCCGATGACATTCTCCAGCGTGGCTGCGCCGCGGGACGCGACGCCGTAGGTCATGCTGAATCCACCGCGCAGCGTCGTCTTTCCTTGTCCAAGCCAGGGAAGTTGCCATGCAAATCCAACAGCCGGTCCCAGGTTTCCCCAATCCTTCCGGACGACGCTCTTATTCGGATTGTCCGAACCCGGTCCGACATATTCAAGTTGGGTCATTTTTGCTGGATCGCAGTTCGGCGCAGGAAGCAGAGGATTCTGAGAGGGAGCCGAGTTTGAGCACACCAGCGCGCTCGCCGCGCTCACGTTAGGACCATAGCCGCTCAGGTAGATGTTGCCGGGCGACAACCAGGTATCGAACAGTTCGCCGGTGTCGCGGCGGCTAACGCCAAACAATCCGGCTCCCTGGTCCTTGACTGCGGCGGTGTATCCTCCCTTCAGGTAAGGCGCCCCATAGATCTCGTAGCGAACGCCAAGATTGAACGTGAGGCTCGGCTTCACCTTCCAGTCGTCCTTGAAAAACACGGCCCACTCGTTCGCAACCTGTTCGCGAATTCTCTTTTGAGTTGTCGTGTAGTCCTGCCAGACGCCTTGCTTCGCGTCCTCCTGACTTCCAACCCAATAGAAGGTACTGGCCGTGTTGACGGACCCTGACAGCAAATACAGCATGTTTGCGGCGTTTGTGCGGGTGTTCGCCAACTGACTCGGCAATCCAGGCAGGGCATTCGCCAACGCGGACGGGTTTCCGCCCGCGCCGCCGGACGCGGTGGGAACGACGGCGCCACTGTAACCCGTCGATCGAGTGAAACGAAGGTCGCCGCCCATCCGGAACGAGTGCTTGCCCCTGGTATAACTCAGGGTGTCCGCGTAGTTGAAGAGGGGGGAACTGCTGCCGCTGAAAGTGGAGTTGGTATTGATGATGTTATTGCCGAACCCGAAATTGCCTGCGCCTGCGCTGAACGCCACGGGATAGACGGCGCCGGTGGATGCGTTCTTGCCTCCCTGCAGCAGGTAGGTCTCGGCCTCTTTGCTTATGCTCGGATCGGCGCTCAACCATGGAGGATTGACTTCGTTGTACTGATAGCTGATGCCGAAACGCGCTTCATTGACCAAAGACGCAGACAACGTCGACGTGAAGTTCGTCGTCAACACCTGTGGCCGCCGCAACGAAGTGCCAAAGAAACCGCCGGGCCAGCTGGCAAGGTTGTCCTGGTTATAGTCCCTTTGAATCGTCCACCCGATGCCGACCCGGTGCTGCTGATTGAAGTTGTGATCGATCCTGAGATTGAGCTGCTTCCTGCCAATCGACTCCGGGCTGGTTCCGCCCTGACCGCCGGCGCCGCTGATTCCGTCAGCGCTGCGCGTCCAGCGGAAGGACGCGATGTTCAATCCATCGACTGTACCTAACCCCGTATAAAAGTAATTCGCTTTCGGCATGGTGGCGATAAGCCTTTGGGTATAGCCGGTCTGATCCGCCCTCTGCCGCAACGGATCCCATGCAGAGCCAGTCATCGCGACGCCGCCGGGGCAATCTGCCTGAGTGAAAGGACTCCCATCAACTTTTACGTTTCCGAACACGCTGAAGCACCGGAGGCTGCCGGTGTAGGGGCTGCCGTCCGGGTTTCTTACAGGCGCCAAGGGATTGCCGAGCAGATCGACGACCGGGTAGGTCGCACTGGCCGCAACCATCGGGAAGGGTGCGGGCACAAACTGCGCATCGGCGCCGTTGTAGCCATCAAAGTAGCGGAAGATGCCTTGGCGCGCGGTGTCCGTCAGCACAGACGTCGTGACGATCGAGCGGGTGCGGCTGATGTTTTGGTCCCACAGGGCAAAGAAAAACGTCCTGGCCTTGACGATCGGACCGCCGGCGCTCACGGTGTACTGATTCGTGTTTCTCCAATCGATGGGCGTGGGCCTCCAGTTGCCGGTAAGGCCGTCCCGAGTCCTGTTGTTGACCCAGCTATTGGCGGACATCGCGGTATTTCGAATGTTCCAGACGGCGGCTCCCCGGAATTGGTTTGTCCCCGAACGCGTGAGGACCTGGACCTGCCCGTTGCCGCGTCCAAACTCTGCATCGACGGGCGACAGAATGACGCGCACTTCGCCGATCAGATCCGGATTCATCGTCGTCGTCCCGGAGAGAACGTTGTTTCGCGTATCGGTGACGCTGAGGCCGTCCCGGGTCGTGTTGATCGTGTTCGTGGGAAGTCCGGTGAATGCGCTGAACTGATCGCCGAAGGGATCCACTCGCATACCCGGCATGATGCGAACCAGGTCGAGCACATCCTGCCGCACCATCGGAAGATCCATGACGCGCTGCTCCGACAGCACTTCGCCGATCGACGACGACGTTGTCGTCAACAGCGACTGCGCGTCAACCGAGACTTCAACCGACTGGGCAACGCCACCCACCTTGAGCGCGAAGTTGAATCGAAGCCGCTCAGCCGTTCCGAGCGTGACGTTGTCGTACGCCCCCGTCTGAAAACCGGGAAGTTCGGCGGTGAGTTTGTAGGTTCCGGGTTGAAGACTGGCGAATGTATACGCGCCGCTTTCATTGCTGACGACCGTGGTCATCACACCTGTCTGCGGATTGGTCGCGGTGACCGTAACACCGGGTATCAATGCGCCGGAATCGTCGGCGACCGTTCCGCTAATCGATCCGCTTTGCGCGAATGCGTTGGCGCCGGCGAACAGAAAACAAAACAGCAGTGCTGTTAGAAGAATCCTTTTCATGTGCCTCCCATCCCGCTCTTTGGTGAATTTTGAAGGCAGCATGTCAATTTTGGGCAATGTTGTCGAGGCTAAAGGGGGAAAACTCTGCTGAATCAGGCCCATTCGAATGCTTTGATCTACCCGGAAAAGTTTTGACTGAGATTGGCTGAGGGCTGTATTGTCGCACTAACTTTTCAAAGTTAAGACGACCGGCAAACGTGTCTACACGCATTTCGTGGGGGAGGATTTCATGAGGCGTTTCGTGAAGTATTCGCTCAGTGTCCTGGTTATTCACGCGTTCGCATGCAGCATGATGTGGGCGCAGAGCACCGCACAGATCAGCGGCAGCGTAACGGATCCGAGCGGCGCCCGGTTGCCGGGCGTCGAAATAACGGCGACGCAGACGGCCACGGGACTGTCGCGCAGCGCGATCAGTAATGAGTCCGGCTTGTTCGTACTGCCAAGCCTGGCGACGGGTCCGTACAGAGTTGAAGTCACGCTGCCGGGTTTCCGCACATTTGTTCAGACGGGCATTGTGCTCGAGGTCAATGCGCAGCCCGTCCTCAACGTGACGCTCGAAGTCGGCCAGGTCACGGAAACGATCGAAGTGCAGGCCAATGCGGCCCTGGTCGAAACCCAGACCACCGGCGTCGGCCAGGTCATGGAGACCAAACAGATTCTGGAATTGCCATTGAACGGCCGCAACGTCACCGACTTGATTACGCTGTCGGGCGCCGCAACGACGCCAAACGACGGGTCTTCATCGCGCAGCGTTTCGGGCCAGCAAAACATTCGCGTGGCGGGCGGCTTGTCCGGCAGCGTGCATTATTCGCTCGACGGCGCCTTGCACACGAATCCATATGACAACCTGAGTCTGCCTCTGCCCTTCCCGGATGCTCTGCAGGAGTTCAAGGTGGAAACCAGCGCCCTGTCGGCCGCTCAAGGCGGCGCTTCGGGTGCGCAAGCGAGCGCCGTTACGAAATCAGGAACGAATCAACTCCACGGCGACTTGTTCGAATTCGTGCGGAACGACCTGTTCAATGCCACGCCTTATTTCGCTGCGTTGGACTCCAGGGGCAACAAGAAACCCAGCACGCTCAAGCGGCATCAGTTCGGTGGAACTCTCGGTGGCCCCGTCCTCAAGAACAGGCTGTTTTTCTTCGGCGGGTTTCAAGGCACCACGCTTCGCGCGGACCCTGCGGATAACCAGGCGTTCGTACCCACACAACAAATGCTGAATGGTGATTTCACAACCGTTACGTCGCAGGCTTGCGGGCGGAATACGCCATTGAGCGCTGCCGATCGCGTTGACGGGACTCCGACAGGATTTGGCATTCCCGGCCCCAACCGGATAGACCCGGCCCTGTTCAACCCGGTTGCGCTGAATCTTGTTAAACGACTGCCAAAAGCGCAAAACGACTGCGGGCTTGTGATCTACGGCAGTCCGACCCATCAAAATGAGACACAGACACTGGGCAAAGCCGACTGGCAGCTCAATGAAAAGCATGCGGTCATGGGTCGCGTGATGTTTACGACTTTCGACAAGCCGAGTCCCTTTGACAGCTTCTCACCGGACAACGTCTTGACGGTCAGTACCGGCGGCCGTCAGGAGTTCACTTCGTCGTATGCGGTCGGTGACACCTGGCTGATCAGCCCGCGCACGGTCGCGTCGACCCGGTTAGCAGCCAGTTACACGGACATTCATCGCATCGGCGCCGAGATGTTCAACATGACGGAGCTGGGTGTGAAGAATATGTACACCGGCTATCAACCGAAATACTCCACCACGAACATCACCAATGGGTTCAATCTCGGCGGCGGTACCGAGAACGATTCCAGATTGAAAACATTTTCGACATCGCTCAACACCGATGTAAGCCTCACGCGGGGAACCCACCAGATCGGCGTCGGCGGTTCACTGATGTTCTGGGACTCCAACAGCCTCGGTAACGTGTTCTCGATCGGCGTGTTCACGTTCAACGGCAACCATACGGGATTTGGACCGGCCGATTTTCTATTGGGCCGGATGACGACCTTCCGCCAGGCCACTCCGAATTTCAATCGTGCCAAAAAGTATTCGCCGGCTCTCTACGTGAACGATTCGTGGAAAGTCACACGGCGGCTGTCGCTCAACTATGGATTGCGCTGGGAACCCGATGTTCCGGAAATCCTCAAAGTGGGATCGGTTCAGGACTTCAGCGAACAGCGTCGCGCCGCCGGCACCCAGAGCACGGTGTATAAGAACGCACCGGTCGGCTTCTACTATCCCGGCGATCCGGGCCATCCGGGCAAGCGAGGACGCCACAAGAACTGGTGGACATTCGCTCCTCGATTCGGTTTTGCCTGGGATGTCATGGGCGATGGAAAAACGTCATTGCGAGGTTCGGCAGGACTCGCGTACGACTACTTGAACATCCAGGCTCATTTGTGGACGTCGATTTCGCCGCCGTTCAACTATGACGTCACCGTTCAAAACCCGCGATACGACGATCCGTGGGGGAACTTCCCGGGCGGCAACCCATTCCCTTACACGTTTGGCCCTGATGCGAAGTTTGCTCCGTACCTGGGATTCACGGCGATGCCATATGACCTCGATCCCTCGCAGACTCAGAGCTGGAATCTCTCTCTCCAGCGGCAGATCGGACAGAACCTGATCGTTTCAGCCAGCTATCTCGGCAATCACGTGGTGCACATGCTGATGACGGCGCCGCTGAACCCGGGAATTTACTTCCCCGGAAACGCGGACGCGAGCGGGAATTGCTTTGCCCAGGGCTACACGTTCAATGCAGGGTCCGCCAATGCGCTCTGTTCGACGACAACCAACACGGATCGGCGCCGGGTCCTTTCGTTGATCGATCCCGTGCGAACCGGACAATATGTCGGCGCTCTCGCTGAATACCAGAGTGTCGGGAAACTGGGTTATCACGGCATGTTGCTGGATGTGAGAAAGCGCACGTCCCACGGTCTGACATTCAGCGCGAACTATACCTGGTCGCATTGCATTTCCTCGGACCAGGACACGCTGAACGGCAACCTGTACGACTCGTTGAACACTTACATCTATGTCAACGATCGCGATCGCGGGATGTCGAATTGCACTTCCGACCGGCGTCAGATCCTGAATCTGTCCGGCGTAGCCCAGATACCGAGATTCAACAACAACACGCTGCGATGGCTGGCGTCCGGCTGGCAGTTCGCCCCGATTTACCGGATTCAGTCCGGCGCCCCGATGTCCGTCATTGCGGGACCGGGCGTGGACTCGGCCCGGAACGGAACCGCTGCCGCGTCGCAACCCGCGGAACAATTACTGCCGAACGTTTATGGCGACACATCCGGCCGGCCGGGTACGAATTGGTTCAATATCACGGGATGCAACACGACTAATCCGGCTCTAGCCGATACAGCGAAGTGCGCTTTCGCGGCGCCTCCAGTTGGAAGGTTGGGGAACATGCGTCCAAGGACGATCGTCGGACCGAAGCTGTGGTCGTTCGATCTGGCGCTTCTGCGGACTTTCCAGATCAAGGAAGGTCAAAGCCTCCAGTTTCGCGCCGAGGCATATAACGTCACCAACAGCTTCCGGCCGCTGCCTCCCAGCGCGGCGCAGAACAACCAGTTCTTCGGGTTGATCCGTCAGGCCAGAGATTCGCGGATCATGCAGTTCGCGTTGAAGTACGTGTTTTAATGGTTCCGCTGCCAGCCGCGGAGCGGCGAAAGAATGTAGCCACGGCTGAAGGCCGTGGTAGTGAATATACGAGCGCAACGAGCCCGCCGCGGAGCGCAAGCGCGGAAGCGCGCAGCCTCAAGAAATCGGCGGCGGAAGATTCTTTCGCCCCTAAAAGGGGCTCATGGCGCTCTCAATTTCCCAACCACGGCCTTCAGCCGTGGCTACATTCTTTCGCCGCTTCGCGGCTGGTATTCATCATCCTGATTCTCCTCAGCCCGGCGTTCTCTCTCGGCCAGGATGCTCCGCGCGCACTTTTGAATCAGTACTGCGTCCCCTGCCATAACCAACGTTTGAACACAGCAGGCCTCGCCCTCGATAAACTCGACCCTTCCCATGTGGAGCAAAACCCGGAGGCCTGGGAAAAAGTCGTGCGCAAACTTCGAGCGGGGATGATGCCTCCCCAGGGACAGCCACGGCCCGATGCCGCAAGCTACGAAGCGCTAACGGTGGCGCTTGAAAACGGTCTGGACCGCGCCGCTGCGGCAAAACCGAAACTGCCGCCGCCGGGCATCCACCGATTGAATCGCACCGAATACGCCAACGCGATCCGGGAACTGCTCGACCTCGACATCGATCCAGCGGCATACCTTCCCGCCGACGATTCCAGCTATGGCTTCGACAACGTCGTCAGTGGACTGCAAATCTCGCCTGCCCTCGTCGAAGGCTATGTCAATGCCGCGTCCAAACTGAGCCGCCTGGCGCTCGGCCATGAAACGGCGCCCAGCCGAAAGACCTACTACGCCCGCGAAGACTATTCCCAGGAAGATCAGGTGGAAGGTCTGGCCTTCGGAACGCGAGGCGGACTGCTTGCCCGCCATTACTTCCCTGCCGACGGCGAGTACATCATTTCCTGGGTTCCGGTTCGCAATACAGTTGGCACGTTGTACGGCGGCGATGCCGCCAATGAACAGGTCGAGCTTACATTGGACGGCGCCCGGCTCAAGCTGTATCAGATTGGAAAAGACATACCGCTGACAGCCAATGTTCAAGCGGACAAGAACGAAGTCCGTGTTTCGGTCAAGGCTGGAACACATGCCGTGGGGCTGGCCTTCATCGCGAACACATACATTCCGCATCTTTTTCTGAACCGGTCCTACCGGCGCAGCATCCTCGACGACAATCCGGTCGAAGGGATCATGCAGTCGCCGCAGATCAGTCAAATAACGATCCAGGGGCCGGTCCAGGCTTCCCCCGCGCGCGATACGTCCAGCCGCAAAAAGATCATGGTTTGCAACCCGGCTTCCGGCGGCCAGGAGTTGACGTGTGCCCGCACGATTCTATCGACCCTGGCTCGCAAGGCATATCGACGGCCGCTCAAGAACGCCGATATCGAGACGGTAATGAGTTTTTACCGGAACGGCAGTCAGAACGGCGGATTCGAA
>Ga0137433_1000789_pt1 | contig 15206 bp, 10 predicted proteins | sample EasRivERMZT840_2_FD_102335 | JGI IMG/M metagenome (GOLD analysis project Ga0137433, IMG submission 102335) | Soil microbial communities from meander-bound floodplain in the East River, Colorado, USA - East River MetaG ERMZT840_2 | ecosystem: Environmental > Terrestrial > Soil > Floodplain ...
CAGAAGTAAAGGATAACGGCGAGGCTCCCCAGCAGGAACCAGTGCCCGGCATTCTTATTGGTGGCCAACATGGGAAGAAGTATATGCGGGGAATGAGCGGATGCGAATGCAAGCCCGGCAGGGCGCAGCCATCAAGAAATGAGCGGATGCGAATGCAAGCCCGGCAGGGCGCAGCCATCAAGAAATTGGCGGGGAACGTTGCTGCCGAGTTACTCCATCCGGAGCGCCAGGACCGGATCCACCCTCAGGGCACGGCGGGCAGGCAGGTAACAGGCGATCATTGCGACAATCGCCAGCAGTCCTGCAACGGCGACGAACGTCACCGGATCCGTTGCGGTCACGCCCCAGAGGAAGCTCTGGATCACGCGCGTCAGCATGAAAGAGGCGGCTGCTCCGATCGCAATTCCCAGCGCGACGACGCGGAGTCCTTCCTGGATCACGAGCCCTGCGATCTGCGATGAGCGTGCACCGAGAGCGATGCGTAGCCCGATTTCCCTGGTTCGCTGGCTAACCGTGTGCGCCATGATGCCGAACAGTCCGATCAGGGCCAGAACGGCTGCCGCGCAGCCGAAGATAGTCAGGAGAACCGCGTACTGTCGCAATTGCTGGAGCTGGCCGGCTGCATAGTTTTCAACCGTGCTCATGCTCGAAATCGGCTGGGTGCGGTCCACTTCCCGTACGGCTGCACGCAGGTCGGTTGCAATGCCGTCGAGATCTCTCTGAGTCCGGACGATGAAGGTCGTCACAAGAACCTTGAGACTCATTGCCATGTCCATGCGATAGGGCAGTTGCGCGCGCGGGATATACATCTGCGGCTGCAGTTCCCGCTCGTAGCGATTCTGCCGGACATCGCCGACAACTCCGACGATCTCACGGGGCTTGTCGTCCAGCAGATCCAGTTGCACGAGTTTCCCAACGGGATCTTCGTTGGGCCAGTAGCGCTCGGCCATGGTCGCATTGATCACCACAACCGGCCGTGTTGCGTAAGCGTCGCCCGCGTCGATGGCGCGGCCTCGAAGCAACGGGATTTTCAGCGTACTGAAATAGCCCGAACTTACCGGGTACCATTCCGCGTTCCACAGGTCGCGTTCTGCCGGACTGACTTGCTCAGCCTGCCGCACGAAGTTGATCCTGCGCGGAATCTCTCCGAGTGGGGTCGTAACGGCAGCCGTGGCGGATTCCACGCCCGGAACGGAGGCGAGCCGTTCACGAATTCGCTCGCTCAGTTCGCTGAATCTCGTGTCGAATTCGACCAGCAATCCACCGGACGGCGTGTTCCAGGTCCCGGGGACGGAATGATAAAAGGACCGCGAGAACGGTATCTGCACGGTGACCAGCGATTCGGGGTTGAAACCGAATTGAACCGTGTTCAGCCGCATGACGCTGCGTATCATCAGGCCCGAACCGATCAGAAGGACGAGAGCAAGCGCAATCTGCGTGACAACGAAGCTGCTGCGAAGCCTTTGCCGCCATAAACCCGCACTGTTGCGGCGGCCTTCACGCAGAAGATCCATCAGGTCGATGTTCGAGGCATGAAGTGATGGCGCCGCGCCGAAGATGAAACAACTTCCGAGCGAGACCAGCGCTGCGAACGCGAGAACCGGCAGGTCGAGTGCGACTTCGCCCAGCCGTGGAAATGCGGGAGGAGTCGCTTTTTCGAACGCCCGGATACCGACTGCCGCAACTGCGAGACCGGCCCCGCCGCCCATAATCGATAGCAGAACGCTTTCGGTCAGAAGTTGCCGGACGATCCTGCCCCGGCCCGATCCAAGCGCGGTTCGCATCGCCAGTTCCTTCTGTCGCGCGCCGGCTTTTGCGAGCATCAACCCGGCGACATTCGCGCACGCAATCAATAAGACAAAGCAGACGGCTCCCTGGAAAATCAGCAATGGTTTGCGAATGCCGGCGACATACGCATCGCGCAACGATTCCACGCGGACGCCCCATCCACGATGTGTCGCAGGAAGCTCTTCCCCGACGCGGAGGACGAGCGAACTCATCTCCGCCTGCGCCTGCTCGATCGTCACTCCGGGTTTCAGTCTTCCGACGAGAGTGAAGATCCGGTTAGGGCTGCGTGTGGCAGTGCGAAGGTTTTCGTCCGGCTGCCGGACCCACAATTGCGTATCGGGATTCAGGAGTTGATAGCCGCGAGGCATCACGCCGCTGACGGTCGCAACAAGGGCATCGGTTCTGATTTTCGCCCCGATCGCACCGGGTGACCCCGCAAACATCCGCTGCCAGAGACCGTGACTGATGACGACGTGAAAGCCTTTCGCCGCATCTTCACCGGTCGGCCAGCGGCCAATCTGAGGTTGAATGCCGAGCAGACGGATCATGTCCGGCGAAAACCACTGTGCCGGTACCCAGTCGCGGCTGCTCGCGTCCGAGTCCTGTCCTACGTTGAATGCTTCATTCAGGCGCGCGGCTCCCAGGCTTTCGAAGGTGGTGTTGTTGTCCCTGAGGATGAAGTAAGCGCCCGAATTCGTGGAAAACTTCTGGGCGGTATTACCCGGCGGCGTAAACCAGATCACAGCCAGGCGGTCCGCGTCGGGGTAGGGAAGAGACCGAAGCAACGTGGCATTGACGAGGCTGAAGATCAGCGTATTTGCGCCGATGCCGAGCGCAAGCGTCAGTACGACCGTTGCAGTAAAACCGGGCGCCCGCACAAATGTGCGCAGCGCGTACCGGACGTCCCGAATCAGGTCACCCGCCAGTCCGGAGCCGCGGATGTCGCGGCTTCGATCCTTGATCCGCGACCGGTTTCCGAACCGGAGGCGAGCGGCGCGTTCGGCCTCGGCTCTGGTCATACCCGCCTGTTCGTACTCCTCGATGAGCAGCTGAAGATGCAGCGCGTGCTCCTGATCCATTTCCTTGTCGACGGCCCGGGGGTTGACCAGAGCCCGCATCCGGTCTCTCGCAATGCGATACAGGTCCATTCGGTTGTCCTTAGATCATCTAGGTATGTCGCGCCAGTGAAACATATCGTTACCTAGAGTGTCAAGGCATGCTGTCCGGTTTCGGAATGCATTCGTTCGTAACCGAACACCATGTCTGAAGTCTTCTACGGTATTGGCTCCGCCAGTGTTCCGCTGCTTCGCGAATGAAGTCGTTGCGTTCACTTCAGATTGTTCCTTTCGAAAGAGCGGCGCTGAATCAATGGCCACGAAGATGCATGAATCGGCTCGACGGTTGGCTTGATTTTTCCGGGGAGATGATCGATGTGGCGTACTTTTTGCGTCGTGATGTTGTCGTGTGCGTTGGTCGAAGCTGCCGGCGGCGCGGTCCAAAATGAGGATTATGCGAGCCTGACACAGCGGGCGCGCGCGGATTACAGGGCAGGGCGTTTCGCGGCGGCGGAGCCTGCGCTTCTGGAGGCCTTGCGCGTGATTCCAGACGACAATCCCGGTCCGCGCGGCGACACACTGGTTGAGTTGGGTTATGTCTATGTGAACAAGGATGAACTCGCGAAGGCCGAACGCGTCTACATGGAAGCTTTAGACATCTTCAAGCGTCTCGCGAACCCCGCGAAGACTGCTCGCGTCCTGCGCGACCTGGGAACGATCTATTCTTTGCAGCGTCGCGACGACGAGGCTCTGCGCATTCTCGATAAAGCGTTGAAGTTGAGCACGTCCGGGCCTGATAAGAACGACGCACTTACCGCGCAGGTGCTGAACAGTTTCGGAGTCGTGTACTACCGGCAGCGTAAAGCGGCGAAGGCAGAGAAGGCGTTTCTGCAGGCATGGCAGCTGGTGTCTTCTTCGCCGCCGGCTGGTTTTGATATAGCGGAACTGTTGAACAACCTCGGCGCCGTGTACCACGTCAAGCTCGAGTTCCGGAAGGCCGAAGACTTCCTGAAGCAGGCGGTGAAGGTGACGGAGACCGACTTCGGGGTAACGCATCCGGAGTTGTCTTACTCACTGGCAATGCTGGGTGTTTTGTACGCCGACACCGGAAGATTCAGGGAATCCGAAGAGCAATATCGCCGCGCATTGACGATCCTCGAAGCGCGCACGGCGGAGTTCGAGACCAGAATCGCCCGCCTTCTTCATGGTCTCAGCATGATGTACACCATGTCGGGCCGCAAGGAAGATGCCGACGCAACGCTTGCGGAAGCGGCGAGCATCGCGCGCCGGAAAATCGATACCCACACGGATATGGCGACTATCCTGGAGAACTATTCATCTGTCCTGAAGAAGAAGGGCAAAACTCAGGAAGCGGAGGAGCTCCGGGTTGAAGCCAGACGCGCGCGCGTGACGGCCGGTCTGGTGATCCATGCGCACAGTCCGTTTTGACGGTAGTACGATGCCCGGATGATCTATAGGGAGGTGGCGCCGGATCCGGGACTTCAGCGGTATATCAAGTGTTTCTGGATGCTCGACCATGATTACCGCGATCCCTTCCATGACCACGAGCGGCTTTGGGCCGATGTCCACACAGAACTCATCTTTACTTCCGGTCGGCGTTACTTCACAAAAACCGGCAAGCGAAAGACGGTCCTTCCCGCGAACTTCGTGATCGGTCCGTATCAGAAACAGCTCGAACTGTTTTCATCCGGTCGTACGGCGCTCGTAGCTGCGCGTTTCTGGCCGTGGGGGTTTCATGCGGTCAGCAGAATCGCAATGTCGCGGCTGAAGAACACCGTGCAAAGCATCTCGAACGTATTTGCGGGCAAAAAAGCGCTCGCCGCCGACCTTGCGCGCATTGAGAATCCTCAGGCGAAGATTGCCGCGCTCGAACGAGCGCTGTTGAACATCCTCGAAGCGAATGAGCCGAAGTCTCTTTCGCGCGACGTCGCTGTCGACATCCTCGAGGCCGACGGCGTGGTGCGGGTTGCCGATCTCGGCAGCAAACATCGCCTTCAGGCGCGTCGCCTCGAGAGGATATTTCTCGACGAGATCGGTATGCCGGCGAAGATCTTTTCCAGGATCGTCCGTTTCAATCACGCCATGAATATGATCCAGCGCAATCCCGATATCGACCTTCTTTCCCTCACCTACGCATGCGGTTATGCAGATCAGGCCCACTTCACCCGGAATTTTCGCGAGATGTTCGGAATTACACCCGCAGGCTTTAAGTCAAGCATGCAGGGCTGGAGGAAGCGGTCTCGTGAAAATCGTCCGGATGTCGTTTTCGTTCAAGACCAGCCTGAGTAGATCCGCCTAACCTTTCAGCCTCGAACGAACTTACAAGGAGGCAGAATGACATTCCCGATTAACTGGGTCGAAGTGGCTACTTCAAACCCGCAGGCAAGTCGTGACTTCTTCGCCAGACTGTTCGGCTGGAGTTTTCAGCCGAGCCCGATGATGCCCGACTATCACATCTTCAATCCCGGCGCCGGACCGATGGGTGCGATGCACGGATATATGCAGGACGGGCCGCGGATGACGTTTTACATCTACACGCCGGATATCGACGCGAAGCTCGCTCAAGTCGAGGCTGCGGGAGGAAAGATTGTTACACCGAAGATGTTTGTAGGCGACGCGGTCGGGAATATCGCTCACGTAGCGGATCCGAATGGGAATGTGTTCGGTTTATGGGATCGGGAGACGTTCGGGAACAGGTGAGGAGCCGCTTCGAGCAACTGTAGGGGCGGTCATACCAGTGCTGTCCAGGATAATTGCGCAAAGCGCATCCGAATAGAGCCGCGTATGCGGCGGTATAACCTAGCCACGGGCGCAGCCCGTGGTTCATGGGCATCTCAGCTATGAGCACCGTAGGTGCGACAGATTTGACGCGACTCTTTCGCCACTACGTGGCTCGGTCCCAAAACGGTACCCCACCCCAGGCTACGCCTGGGGCTACCGTCTGCCGCCGCTTCGCGGCTCAACAAGGATACGCTTCGCCGCAACTTCTACTTTCTGAGCACACGCGCCATACCTGCTAAACGCGTCTTGCGAGGAGAAGCGTTGTGTCGTCATGCCGCTCTCTATCCTTTGACCATTCCGCCAGCGAGCCGGTGATCTCGTCGGCAACGCGATCGAGCGATTGTTCGCTGAAACGGACCAGCAAATCGGTGAGACGCTGGTCGCCATACTCCTCGCCGCTGACGTTCGGAGCTTCCGTGACTCCGTCGGTAAACGCGACCAGGAGGTCGCCGGGCTCCAGGCAGAGGCTTTGCTGTTCGTATTGGACTCCCGGAAACATCCCGACTGGAAAACCTTCGCCTCGCAGTCGCTGCACTTTGCCGCTGCGGACCAGCATCGGAGCCAGATGTCCCGCGTTGGTATATGTGAGCAGCGCATTTTCGTCGGCGTAGAGTCCGAGGAAGAACGTCGCATATTTTTCGGGCGAGCTGCTCGTGTAAAGATGATCGCTCAGGATCGACAGAATCGACGCGGGCGACATCGTCACGAGACCGTCGCCATTGGCGCCGCGCTGCATCAGCTGCGAGCGCAGTGCCGATTGAACGTGCGCCATCAGCAACGCCGCGGAAATGCCCTTTCCGGAAATGTCGCCGATAGCGAGGGCGGCGCGATCAAGCCCAAGAGAGACGAAATCGTAGTAATCGCCGCTGACCATCCGGGCAGGCTGGCAGCCGCCCCATAATTCGAGTGTCTTCAGGTGCGGCAGTTCCTTCGGAAACAACTGCGACTGAACGTCCCGCGCAATCTGCAATTCATTTTCGAGGCGCTGCTTCTCCTTCACTTCGGTGATCAGGTTTTCAATGCGCTCGGTCATGATGTTGAACGAGCTGGCGAGTTCGCTCAGCTGGTCTTTGGTCTTTCGAACCGGAATACGATGCGACAAATCTCCCGACTGCACCTTCTTTGTACCCTCGTGGAGATCCGCCACCGCACGCGTGATGGACCTGGTGAGTTTCGCGCCGAAAAGTATCGAAATGACTTCAACGACGAGCAGCGTGCAGGCTGTAATCACAACCAGCATGAAAGGAAGAACGGCGAGAGCGCCAAGGTTGCTGAACAGTTTTTTCACGACGAGCGAAGGGCGCGTCGCGACAGCCGCGACGAGCTGTTCATTTGTGCCTTTCGCCAGATCTGTTGCAGGGACCAGTACCAGCCAGTTGATTGCAACGTCCCACCATGAACGGCGGCCGGCAGGCGGCGTCGCGTCGATACTTGGATTCGGGTCTTCTCGACCGGTGTTGACCGAAACACCTTTACGCGCTTCGTCGGTTCGTCGAATGTCGACCCCTGCTGCTGTCACTGTCGTCTCGGCGCCGACGAGCCTCACGCCTGCGACGTCCGGTAGAAGGCTCTTGAAGAAGTCTTCGGCGACGACTTCGTATAGAAACACCTCCACCGGTTCCTTCGCATCGTTGACGGTGACGTGAGCGGCGAGATAATTCCGGTCCCTGGCCCGCACGAGGCCGCTTAAAGCCGGTGTGGACCATTTCGGTATCTCGCTGATGTCGTCCGAAATCACTGCAACATCTTTGCCGGCCCGCGCAATGACACCCATTCGAGTACGTCGCGCAGCGGAGGTCTCCGTCATAAATGCTTTTGCGATCGTTTCAGGGCTGACGGACGGTGCGCGATGATCCAGGTTCCATGCAAGCGTCTGCGCTGAACCTCGAAGCAGATCGGCGCGGCGGCTGATTTCCGTGGTCGTCATATGGCCGACGAACTGCCCCATCAGGATGTATAGGCCTTGCGCCGCGAGTGCGGAGATTAAAACGATCGGAACCACACCGACGAAGACCCATGTAACCAGCAGCCTGTGACGCACTCGCCAAAGAAGCCGGCGCACCAGTTTCGGGAACGAGACAAAGAGAAAAATAATCGCAGCGACGATGAAGAACAGGCTGACGAGACCCGCGCCCGGCAAGTCTCTCCCCAAAAGCGTTCCGCCGACCGCGTACAAAACACGCAGCAAGGCCGCGGCCAGAAACACCTTGTTCGTGTTCGACATGGTAGTCACAATACCATTTTTCTTACTGGCGGCCCTGCAGGCGCTGCTTCGCGATGACGAACTCCGGTGAATCGATGGTCGCGTCTTCTCGCAGCGGGAGATACCGGATTTCTGCAAATGCCTCCAGCAGACGTTCGCCGAGCGGCGGATCTGTAAGGATGTACGTATTGTTGGCAGAGTAGTCCGTTCCCTTAGCCAGGGAATCAACGAACCGGACGTGGCCTTTCGGGTCGAAGCCCGCTTTCCATGCGTATTGAATGCCGAGCTGGTCGGCTTCCTTCGTCGCTTTTGCATTCGAGCCGGCGAGCGCGCGGTTCATCACAACATTCAGTCCCTCGAAACCGTAATTCATTCCGTAATACGCGCCTGCGTTCGAGACGCCGCCCGTGAAAACTCCTGTCGCAATCTGCGCGGCGGGCGCGAATATTTTTGCGAGGATCGAACGCTTCGAGGTTCGAGTCGCGTGACGGGCTGCCACATGCGCGATCTGTTGCGAGAGAACTCCGGCCAGTTCCGATTCGTTCTCGCACGCGCGCAGAAGACCGGAGGTGACAAGCAGGAAACCTCCGGGCAAGCCGACGGCATTGATGTCGCTACTGTCGAGGACCGTGACTCGGACCGGCACGCTCAGGTCGGAGTTCCTTGCGATTCGTCCAGCCAGACTCTGTACGTACTGTTGAACGGAATCGTCCTGAAGTTGTGCGGACATCAGGCCGTTCGATTGCATCTGGCGGAGGGCTTGCTCGCCGACTGCAATGTCCTTCTCCAGGTTTGCGGCCAGTTTCCGATAACCAATGTCTTCGATGTCGCCATGTTTCCTGGAGCGCGCCCGTCCGGACTCGATCGCCCGCTCGACTTCTGCCCGCTCCTGGGGCCACCGCGCGAGCAGGTGGGCCTTGGCGATTTTGATCTCGAAGTCGGATGGGAGGACCTGCCGGCATTCGCGCTGCTTATCGCGAAAGACCTGTTCCAGTGCGGCAATCTCAAGATGAAGACTGCGACGGCCTGCCGCCATGGTGGTCGTGTCACTCGATGCGGATGCATTGAGCTGTTTCAGCCCGCCGCGAGCCGACTGCAGTCGTCCCTTAATGGTCTTTTCCTCGCTTTCGCACGTACGGATGCGTTGTTTGCGGTCGTGTTCGAGGGTCGACCGCAGGTTGTTCGCTTCATTTTGGGAGTATTCGAATGCCGGCGCCTCTAAATCGAAAAGGGCGGCATAGGGGCTATCCAGTTGTTCGCGCAGCCGGAGATCGGCTGCATCCTGCGCGGTTGCCGGCGCGGTCACGAAAAGGAAACAAAGAACTGTGCAATAACATCGAACCATTCATTCCTCCCGCAGCGGGCGGTCATTGCTTAAGGCTGCGCGCTATCGCGCTTGCGCTTCGCCGACCGCCCCTACAGTTGACTCTTGCAGGTGAGGTTGACGTGGCGCTTGCGAAAACGTAACGGGCGGCGATACATTCGCACGCCATGAATGTCATCACACGTCGCGAACACATGAAGGCCTTGCTCGGATTCGCGGCCGCCCCATATCTGCCGCAGTCGATTCCACCGCAGGGTGTTGCCCGGGGGATTCGCCACTTGTCCTACAGCGATATCGGTGGGCGGCCGGACAGTGTCCAGGTGATGGTCAACCGCCGGCATGCGTATGTCGGCCACATGTTCGGCAACGGCGTCACGATTCTCGATGCAACCGATCCGCGCCGCCTGAAGCCCGTCGGCTTTTTCACCGGCGGCGATTTCACGCGGACGCATCATATGCAGGTGGCCGAAGACATGCTGCTGCTCGCGAACGGCGCGAACATCGTCGCAATGCAGTCGTATGACAACATGCGCGGGTATTTTGAGAACAACCTCGCGGACAGCATCACGAATCGGAAGAAGTTCCGGTCAGGCCTGAGTATTCACGATATCTCCCGGCCTGCCGAGATGAAGGAGATTGCGTTTCTCGAGATGCCGGGGTTCGGCATCAATCGACTATGGTGGCCCGGCGGGCGTTATGCCTACGTCTCCGCTCATTTCGACGGCTTTACGGACCACATCCTGTGCATCGTCGATCTCATGAACATCACGAAGCCGGAAATTGTGTCGCGGTGGTGGCTGCCCGGTATGAATCGTGCGGCAGGGGAAGTGCCGACTGCGCCTGCAGGCCGGCGGTTTGCGCTGCACCATATGATCACTTCCGGGGACCGGGGTTATGGAGCCTGGCGCGATGGCGGCTTCACGATTCATGATCTGAAAGATCCCTCAAAGCCGCGGCTCATTTCGCACATCAACTGGTCGCCGCCTTTCCCGGGCGGCACGCACACGGCGCTTCCGCTGCCGGGAAGAAATCTTGTCGTCGTGGCGGACGAGGCTAACGCCGAAAAGTGCGCGAAGGGAACGTTTCATACATTCATCGTCGATGTGCGCGCACCTGAGAATCCTGTTCCGGTCGCGACATTGCCGACGCCAAAGGATCGGGATTTCTGCGGGCTCGGTGTGTTCGGCCCGCACAACCTTCATGAGAACCGGCCGGGAAGTTACCGTAGCGAGGAGAAGATTTTCGCCACTTACAACAACGCCGGCGTTCGCGTGTTCGATATCAAGGATGCGTTCGCGCCGAAGGAAGTGGCGTACTGGGTTCCACCGATTCCCAGGAAACTGATCGATCCGCGGCCGAATGTCTCGCTGGCCGCCAAGTCGGCGGATGTGTATGTCACGACGGAAGGCTTGATGTACGTCACCGACTGGAACGCCGGCCTCAACGTGTTGCAGTACGAAGGGTAGAAATTCGGCACACTAGTCCAGGAACACCCCTTCGGCGAGACGGGCGGGGACATACTCCTCGGTCACATAGCTGATGTCCTTGCTGATCAGGGCTTCCACTTCCAGCTTGAAGCCGTTTTTCAGCATCAGGTCGATCTCCTTCTGCCACGGCTTCTTGTTTGCAAACCACGGATAACTTGCGATCTGGCGCGCTCGCTTGATGTCCTGATCGTTCAGCTTGATCTGTACGCTCGGGGTGAGCTGGCAGCGTTCATAGTCGTTGCTTCGGAGGCCGAGGAATCGGGCGGTCGGAATCGCCATCCGGCGTGACTCGTAGGCGAGGTTGATCGATCCCTGCTTGATGACACTGTAGATGTAGTATCCCCACGGATCGTTATCGAGAAGACAGTACACGGGCAGGTTCAATTCGTGGTGCAACCGGTGCAGCATGCGTCGAACGCCGCGCGGTGGCTGGCCGCCGCCATGCGTCAGGATGCAGTTGTGTTGCTTCCAGAACTTGTCTTCGTTGAACCGGCGCCACACGGTGTCCTTTTCGACGTGGAGGATGAACTTCGCCGTGTTCTTTTTGAATTGCACGATCTCCGGTTCGACGATCGACGGAATGCTGTAGCCGCCGGAGCCCATCCGCGCGCAATCGATCTCGTCTCCGCTGTCGACCAGTGTGATCGGGCCAACCATTGCGCCTGCATTCTTCGCGTACAGGTGAAGCTCTTCACGCATGGCATCGAGCGACACCTCGACGTCTTCGATGACAGGATCGCATTCGCTCTGCGCGTCGAACGTCTCTTCGCGTGTGCCTTCGATCGTATGTTTCAAAAGGTAGAACAGACCGCGGATGCTCGTCGTCTTGCCCTGTTCGATGAGTTGCTTGCACCCTGATCCGACCAGCAGCGTCTGCATGTAGCTTCGCGCCTGCGATAAATTGAAAAGCTCGCGGCGGCTCGAGCCGCTGCCCATTTCGATGATGCGTTTCGATTGATTGAATCGAACGTTCGACAAGGACCGCGAGGGAATGTCCACATGCGGCGCGCGTCCACGCTCCGCGGACTGAACGACTTCGTCGGCCATGCCGCGAATGGAGCCGAGCGTTTTCTTGTCCTTCGCGGTCAGCGTGACTTTATCCGAGGCTTTGTTCGTTTTCCTGGCCATCTTGTTCTTCCACGATCAATACATTCTCTCCGAACGCTTCGGCAGCGGAATCGATCTTCGCGCTCCCCGATTCCAGCAGCAGGTCGGCCTCCGATGTCTTGCGTTTTGCAACCTGCAGAAGCCGGTTGTACAGATCCTTCTTCGGACGGTCACTCCAGTCCTTGATCGACGCAACCGCCGTCGCAACCTCGCCGAGATATCGAAGGAAGATCTCGCGGCGTTCTCCTTCCTGCTTCACCCGGTTCCGCCGATTCAGGTAAATCGCAAGCTTGCGGCCGACGGCCTGCAGCGCGAGGCGCAGGTCTTTCATGATTTCCGGGTACGAAGCGATCGCCTCTTTCGATTCGCTCGTGAACGGCACCCAGACGCTGGCCATGTGCACCATGACCGTGATCGGGCCCGTGGGCAGCTGACCGCGGGACTGCGTCAGTCCGTAGGAACGCCAGTTGGTTCCGATGACCGCCTGGGTGATGGCGCACGCCGCAGACTGAAAGAGCAGCGGCACGCGGTTTGCGTAACGCAACACCTGCATCGTCTGACCTTCGGTGAGATTGACGTTCTTCATTGCCGCATGAAGCTGTGTCGTTTCTTCCTTCGAGAGCTTGCCCGGCGTCTGTCGAGGGCCTAGTTTGGCCTCCGTGAGAATCTTTTCCGCACCGGTCGCGCCGATACCATCGAAGGTCGTCATGAGGAACTGCCGCACCGAGCGGGAATCGCTTTCGCTCAACATTTCCGTCAAGGTGTCGAGCGACACTTTCTGGGCGGGGCTGGCCCCGCCGAACGCGAGCCCGACTTCGATCAAAAACGGATTCCCGCGATAAACCGAAGGAGGCCGTGTTGACGCCGAGTAGAACTCGCCGGGAACCTGGTGGTGCAGTCCTTTCAGGATGAGCGCTTCGCCGATCGGTGAAATGCAGTCTGTCGCGGGCGCGCTGATCTTTGTCGTCTGAATCGCCTGGAACAACGCTTCCGCTTCGTGACGGCCGATGCGTTTCGGACTCGATCGCGTGCTGATCTTTGCAGCTTCACAAAGCTTCTGGGAAACACTCGGAGTAACGCGCGAGAACGACGAGGTGAGGAACTGCGATATCGTGGTCGCCGGTGTGTCTTGCAGCATCGTCACGAGCCGGCCGAGTTCGATGCCGTAGGGGTGGGGCTTGATCTCCTGCGGCTCGGGGGGAAGCTGTGACGTTGATCGTTCAAATGTCGTCTTTGTGCCTTCCGGATCGATGTAATGAATGGTGACGTGAGGGTTCGCGATCGCCGTCTGCTCCAGATATTCATCGACGCTGCCGCGGCCCCGCATGAACCGGCCTTCCAGTTCGATGGTCACACGCGTCCCGCTGTTCAACTCCGACACCCATTCGATGCCGTGGTCGGCGATATACCGGGCTCCCTTTTCGCCGGCCGGAATGTCCTCGCCCTCACCCTTGCCGTTGATGATCTCCGGCTGATTGCGCTTCGTGTCGATTTGAAGCTCGAAGTAGTGGGCGGGTTTCCTCGGTGAAATCTTCGAAACGATCTTCACCGGCCTGCCGGTTGTAAGCATCCCGTACATGCCGGCGGCGCTGATGCCGATGCCTTGCTGGCCGCGGCTCATCCTCAGGCGGTGGAATTTCGAACCGTAGAGGAGTTTGCCGAAAATCAGCGGGATCTGCTTCCTGACGATACCCGGCCCGTTATCCTGCACGCCGACTTTGTAGCGGTTCGGCGCGGTCGTTTCGATGTGGACCCAGAGTTCGGGAACGATCCCGGCCTCTTCGCAGGCGTCGAGCGAATTGTCGACAGCTTCCTTGACCGCGGTCAGCAGCGCTTTGCGCGGATTGTCGAACCCCAGCAGATGCCGGTTCTTCGCGAAGAATTCGCTGACCGAAATATCGCGCTGCTTGGCCGCCATCGACTCGGCCGTTGCTCGTTTTCTTTTTGGTTCCGGTTTAGATTCGTGTTCTTCCGTCATAACGAACTTTCACTTTGGTGTTTCAGGTAGACAACTCTGGTCCGCTTCGACTAAATTCCCGACAGAACAATTCTAATTGTGACCCAAGGCCCTTCTCCGGGGCCTTTTTCATTTGGAGCGAAACCCATGAGCGATATCACAACGAAGGCCGTGGTGTATCGAGCACCCGGCATGGATCAGGTGAAGATTCGACGCGATGTCGAATCGACCATAGACCTCTACTACCCACCGAATGCAAAAGACGAACAACGCCTGCCTGCCGTCGTCATCGTGGCCGGTTATTCCGATTTTCGCGAGCCTGCCTACTTCAACTGCAAGTTCAAGGAAATGGGGTGGGTGGATTCATGGGCAAGGCTGATAGCGATTTCGGGAATGGTCGCCGTCACGTATTCGACGCGCGAGCCCGTGGCGGATCTCCGCGCGCTGCTCGACTTCCTTCGCCTGAAGCCCGGAACCCCTGGCATCGATGGCGACCGAATCGGCTTGTTCGCCGGATCCGGGAACGTGCCGAATGCGTTAGCGGCGTTGATGGATGGGGGCATCAAAGCGGCCGCCTTCTGCAATGGCTATACGCTCGACTGTGATCCATCGACGGTCGTCGCGGACGCGGCGCGGACTTACGGCTTTGTGAATCCCGCTGCGGGGAGAGCGGTGGAAGATCTTCCGAAGAATGTTCCGCTGTTGCTCGTCCGGGCCGGGCAGGATCAATTCGCCGGGCTGAACGGTGCGATGGATCGATTTATCGCAAACGCGCTGGCGTCCAATCTCCCGATTACTGTGATCAATCACGCTTCCGGTCCTCACGCATTCGATCTGTTCGATGAAACGGAGACGTCGCGCCGGATCATCAGGCAGGTCCTCGCTTTTCTGATAGCGAACGTGGGGTAAAATGCGCGCGCGCAGGGAGCGCGTGCATAAGACAAGATGGATACCGCCGCTATCAGCTACCGGGTTGCCGATTTCCTGAAAAGTTATCCTCCGTTCAACGCCATGGAGCTGCCGGATCTGCTTCAACTGGCGCAACGGGGACGGGTGCGGTTTTTCGAACCCCATCAGTTCATCGTCACTCAGGGCAGTTCGCGGTTGCAGGTCCTGGTCATTCAGCAGGGCACCGTCCTCTTCTGGGATGAACGGGGCGCGGAAGCGAAGCTCCTGGATGTCCGCGGCGCCGGAGATCTGATCGGAATCGACGGGCTCGGCGACGTTCGATCTCATCCGTACGCCGTGAGATCTGCGAGCGATGTTCTTGTCTACGCGTTTCCGGCCGAGGAATTCGAGACTCTAGTCGAGAAGTATCCCGAGGCGGGAGCATATGTCCGCGCCTACGCCGGTGTCCGGCCGGATGACCGACTGGCGCAGAAACAGCGCGAGCCCCATGAGATCTTTCTGCACGAGCTGGTTGCGGGAGGAAAGTCTGTGGCTTGCGCGTCCGAGGCCAGTATTCGTGACGCCGTTCGGCAGA
>Ga0137433_1000791_pt1 | contig 15195 bp, 11 predicted proteins | sample EasRivERMZT840_2_FD_102335 | JGI IMG/M metagenome (GOLD analysis project Ga0137433, IMG submission 102335) | Soil microbial communities from meander-bound floodplain in the East River, Colorado, USA - East River MetaG ERMZT840_2 | ecosystem: Environmental > Terrestrial > Soil > Floodplain ...
GTGAGAAGCTTAGTGTTCGGATCGGCCTCCGCATTCAACAGTCTTTCGACTATCGCTGTATCCCGATTCGTGCAAGCCAGGTACAGCGGCGTTACGCCGAGGTCATTGGCCACGTTCACGCGCGCGCCGGCGCGAAGAAGCAAATCGACGGTAGCGGCATCACCATAGTGAACGGCCCAGTGAAGCGCTGTTGCGCCGTCACCTTGAGTGGCGTTGACGTCCGCACGCGCTTTGAGCAGCGCGCGTACAGCCGCGGTGTCGCGGTTCTTCACGGCCTGAATCAGACGGAGATCGCCGGCCGCCCCGAAACCCAGCGAGGCCGTGGCAAGCAGACAAGCGAGCGCGAACAAGGTTTTCGATTCGAGACGCATCTCAAACCCGACCGCTCAGCAGACGAGCGTCGAGGGGGCTGGTGCTGTCTCCGATACGGTCCCACCGGACTCCGAAATTGCCGAGCAGCGTCAGGTGCAGGTTCGCCAGCGGCGTCTCCTTTGGATACCGGATATGCCTTCCCCCTTTTAGCGTGCCGGCGCCGCCGCCAGCCAGAAGGAGGGGGATATTCCGCGGATCGTGAGCGTTGCATTCGCCAATGCCGGCTCCGTACATCAACGTCGTGTTGTCGAGCAGCGATCCACCGCCGTCGGGCGTCGATCTCATCCTGTCGAGCAGATAGGCAAACTTCGATACATGGTAGACGTTGATCTTTTCGACCTTTGCGATTTTCTCGGCCTCGCCGGCATGGTGCGTGATGGGGTGATGCGCGTCGGGCACGCCGGCCTGCGGATACGTCACACCGCTGAACTCACGGCCCAGCATCAAAGTGATGACTCGCGTCATATCGCACTGGTAGGCGAGTACCTGCAGGTCGCACATCAACTTCACATGCTCGTCGTACGTCGCGGGGATGCCCGCAGGATGGTCAACGACAGGCAGGTTCTGATCGTTTTGCTCCTCGGCAAGTTGAATACGCCGCTCGACATCGCGGATCGATTCGAGATACTCGACAAGTTTGAGCCGGTCGCCCGGTCCGAGCGCTCCCTGCAGGGCTGCAACTTCCTTCGTCACCGAATCCAGCACGCTGCGTTGTTGCCGGAGGCGCGTCAGCCTCGCTTTCGGATCGGTATTTTCCGTGTCCCCGAAAAGCCGCTCGAATACGGCGCGCGGGTTATTTTGAGTAACGAGCGGCGTGTTTGCGCTCTTCCAGGAAATGGTGTTCGTGTAAGCACAGGCAAACCCGACGTCACAGGCGCCGGCGGTCTCGCCGTTCTCGATCGCGAGTTCAAGCGACGCGAGTTGCGTGCGCTTGCCTGTTTCCTGGGCGAGAATCTGGTCCACTGAAATGCCGGCATCGAGCCACGTTTCGCTGGTCGGCGGCGACACGTCGGTCAGGAATCGTGTAGTGGCCTTGGCATGAGCGCCGCCAGGCCGCCCCGGAGTCGGCACGCAAGCCAGATTGCTCAACACGAGAAGCTGATCCCGCCAGGGCGCAAGCGGGCTCAGCGCCTGCGTGAACTCGAACGCCGGACCATCGAGGAGGGGCGTCCATTTGTTCATGATCATGCCGTTCGGAACGTACATCACACCGAAACGGTGGGTCGGCTTCACCTGCGCGGATAACGCAGGCGCCATCGCGTCCAGCAGCGGCAACGCCAGCGCCGCGCTCATGCCTCGCAGCAACTCACGACGGGAGATGAATTTCTTCGTGATGATCATTGGCTGACCTCCTCGGTTTCTTACTGCTTCGCCCTATCGGGCTCGCGCTACGCGTTCTTACTGCTTCGCCCTATCGGGCTCGCGCTGCGCGCGCGCCATGCCGAACGGCTTGCTCCGGACGATGCCCAATATCAGCGACGACCAGCGGTAATTCGCCGGCGCGCTCTCGCGTGCGATTCTTCGGATTGCCGGCTGATCGTAATACTCGATACCACGGCCGACGCTGTACCCCAATAGTTTTTCGGTCAGCGTCCGGACGTAGTCGTCCTTGTGTTTAACGAGAAGATTTCGAAGTCCGGCAATGCCCTCGAAGGCCGTCCCGTCCGGCAGCGACGCCGACGCATCCACTTTGTCTCCGTCTGCAACGGTACGCCACTTCCCAAGCGCATCGAAGTTCTCGAGCGCGAATCCAAGCGGATCCATCCTCTGATGACATCCGGAACATGCCGGACTGTCACGATGCCGTTCCATGCGATCGCGGAGAGCCCGGGGCTGGCCATCCTGGCCGGGATCCTTCAAAGACGGCACGTCCACCGGCGGAGGAGGAGGCGGCGCGCCCAGCATGTTTGCGAGAAGCCACTTGCCGCGCAGCACGATCGATGTCCGGTTGGGATAGGACGTAACCGTGAGAACGCTCGCCTGACCGAGAAGCCCTCCACGAACTCCGTCGCTGAAAGTCACTTTTCTGAAATGATTGCCGTAAACATTCGGAATTGTGTAATGCCGCGCCAGCCGCTCGTTCAGGTACGAATAATCGGCCGTCAACAGGTCTAACACGCTGCGGTCTTCGCGCAACTGGCCGGCTACAAACTCCGAGGTCTCCTGATGCATCGCCTCGCGCAGATTCTCGTCGAAATCGGGAAACGCATCGACGTCCGGAACCAGGCCATTGAGTTTGCCCATCTGCAGCCACTGGTCGACGAAATTCTGGGCCAGCGCCTTCGACCGCGAATCGGCGAGCATGCGCCGAACCTGACGGTCGAGTACGGCCGGCTGACGGAGTCTTCCGGCAACGGCGGCATTCAGAAGCTCGTCGTCCGGAATACTGCTCCACAGGAAGAACGACAACCGCGATGCCAGATCGAGGTCGGTCAGGGCGTAAACGGTGCCGGGGCCGGCATTGGTTGGCTCGCGCTCGACACGAAACAGGAAATTTGGCGAAACCAGAACGCGTTCCAGACCCCGCTGAATGCCCGCGTCGAATGTTGCGTTGGCCCGGCCTTCCTTATAGAAGTCCAGAAGCGTCTGAACATCCGGCCCCGTCAAAGGCCGCCGGTAGGCTCGCTTCGCCAGGGTTGAAAGAATCCTTCTTGCGCACGGAAGTTCGGATGCGGCGTCGTTCGGGCGGCAGACAAAGATTTTGCGGCGGCTCGGTGAATCGAGAGTCGATGCTGCGGTTTGATACGGCCCGCCGATCGTCACGATGTCAACAGCGGGATTGCCGTGATAGAGCTCGTTCGTCGTCCGGGCGAAGCCTCTTTGCGGCGGTTGCAGAACCCCTTCAGGCTCCCAGAATCTCCTTACGAACGAAACGCCGACGTCGTGTGTCCCGGCCTTGACCGGTAAACGCACTTCGAGACCCGCATCGGCAGTGTGCATATATTCTTCGAACGCGGGATCTCCCTGAGTATTACCCGCAAAGCCTTCGGGCATCGTCATGCCACGCGCTTTCCCGCCGACCTCGAACCGCTTGATCAAGACACCATCGAGCCGGATGTCGATCTGGTGCGGCTCGCCCATGCCGATGATGTAAAGGTAGAGCTGACGCCTCAGGAGGACTTTGATCTGATACTCGCCGTCGAGCCGAAAGTGATAACGAATGGAAGCGCCGCCTTGCGATCCGAATGGAAGGTCCTCGCTGGTCCGTTCGTCCTGAGTTAATGCTGTCGGAATCTTGAAGACGTCGGCAACCGGGTTGATCGTGGGATCCGCCACGGCAAGCCGGCTGATGCTGCGTGCCGCGGAGAGATAGCTTTCGAGCAACGCGGGCGACACCGAAAGGATGCTCGCGACGTTATCGAATCCTTCCTGATCGGCTTCATCGGCCGAAAGCAAAGTCTTGCCGTCGATTTGAAGGTCCAGCAAATCGCGTATGGCGTTCGCGTATTCGGTCCGGTTCAGCCGGTGAACGGCGACGCGGCCGGGATTGGGATTGGCGGCGGCCGCGTCATCGATCGCCTTCTCGATCACGCTGATCGTCGCCGCGTATGTCGCGGCATCGGGCCGCGGCCGGCCCGGCGGCGGCATCTCTCCGGCGCGCAGTTTTCGCAGGACTTTTTCCCATAATTCCGCGTTCGCGCCGGCCTGCGCGAGGTCGGTTTTGTCGAGCATCAGCCCCGCGGTCTTAAGTCGTTCGTTGTGGCACGTGACGCAATAGGTGTCGATGAGCGCTTGCGGGGAAGAAGCAGTCTGCGCCGACAGAGAACCGACAGCCCACAGGAGGACCATGGCGAACAATGCTGGTCGTGCTTTCATCGTCATTTTCACCGGGGAGCGTTCTCCAGGCCTTCGTCTTTCATCATCGAATCCATATGAGTCCTGGCCTGCTGCAGGCCGTCGCTGATGTTCTTCGTCAAGGCGGTGAGCTCGATCACGAATTGCGCGGCTTGCGGGGCGGATGCCGCCATTCTGATTTTCTGCGCCGCGTGCGTCCTGATGCCGGCGGTCGCGCCTTCAGCCTGTACTGCCAGTTCAAGATGTTGCTGAGCGCCGGTCGCGGCCTTCCTGACACCATAGCCGGATCCCGGGCCCTTCGGTTCGATGGCGGTATCGAGTGCGTTCAGGACGTGACCAGCATGAAGTTTCATGTCCTCCAGACTCGTTACGCTATTCGCTGCCAGGTCCGCGTGACTGGCCGCAACTCTGCTTTCGGAAATCGCCACGATCACAAAGCCCGCGTTGCCCGGCGTGTCCCTCCAGTTCGTCATGACGTGGCCGAGGTGAAGATGCGCAGGGATCGCTTCGATCTTCGTCGCAACGATGGCGCCATCTTTCAATCGTCCCGTGATTCTCACCGGCCGGCCGGCATAGAGCGGAAAGCCGCCCAGGTCCTGATTGGCAATGGCGATGACTTGCTGTTTCTCGTCCACGAGCACATAACTGGCCAGCGCCCTGATGCATTCGAAGAGACATTCACGTTCCGACATGTTGCGGGCGGCCGCCATCGTCCGATGGGAAGCGCCGCACATGCTGTCAGAAAGCCTGCCGCTCCAGATCTGCTGGGTCTGCTGACCCTGCGATGACGCTGCCGTCACCCACGCAAGAAGCATCAACCCCAGGGTCTTCTTCATCCGGTCCTCTTAGGAATGAGCCGATTCTACACGCGTGTGTAGTCGCGTTCCAGCATGCATGCGATACTGAGGCCCATGGGACGCTCGATAGGATTCCTCGCGCTGGCTCTCGTCGTTGTAATCGGTGGCTATCTGTACACCCGTCAAACGCAATCGGTGATTTCAACAGGCTCCAATCCCGAAACGACTGTAGACGTCACTGCCGTGCGTAATGACCTGATTGCGATTGCCAAAGCCGAACGGAATTACTGGGCCTCCAACGCGAAGTACGTCTCGCTGGACGAGCTTCGATTCACCGGCCACATCCAGATACCAACCCGTGCGCATTACTCATACTCCGCCGAGACCGCAGAGACCACGTTCAAGATCATCGCCACGTACTCCGGCACCGATCCCCAGGCGCCCAAACGCATCACCATCGACGAGACGATGGCCATAACCGTCGAATAAACATAACGGCTCGAGGACAACGACGCCCAGGGCGGCGGCGAATAAATTCTTTTTTCGTATCTTCTCCGTGTTTCGCAAAGAAAACTCGGAATCAAGCAGCAGCCTTAATTTGGCGAATTCGAGTCGGTCGGGTGATACACACGTTTCAGGTCCGCTCCAAACCCTACTGCATGATTGACGATGGACGGTGTATGGGTTACGGTTTCCGTCCGTCACATGGCTCAAGTTGTCATCGAAAACCCAATTCTGAATTCGCCTTACATCGAACCGTCTCGCCACTTCCGGTTCGGCGATGAAGGAATTACCAACGACGTCGTTGATGAGCGGCGCACTAGTTCTTATTTCATACCCATTGCTAAACCTAAGAAGAAGGGCGCCGGCCAGCTTGCCTTTGAAACCGAGTGGACCGAAGACCGTATCGAGGAAAACAAACTCGTCAACGAGATCCGCCGGCGCGTGCGGCAGTGGCGTCAGGGCGGCTACGTCGGCGTAACGCCGACGACCAGCCGATTGCTTGCGTATTGGAACGATCCGGATCGTGTTCGAAAACTTTTCTTTTGCCAGATCGAAGCACTCGAGACGGCCATCTACATCATGGAAGTCGCGAAGAGATACGGCGACGCGTGGATCGAGAACGACCTTCGTGATGGCAATAACACTTCGAACCCCGGATTGCCACGAATCGCGCTCAAGATGGCGACAGGCTCCGGTAAGACCGTCGTTATGTCCATGCTCATCGCCTGGCATGCGTTGAACAAGTTCGCAAATCCCCAGGATGGACGTTTCTCCGACACCTTTTTGATCGTTACGCCAGGCATTACCATCCGCGATCGGTTGCGCGTTCTCTTGCCGAACGATCCTGAGAACTACTTTCGCGTTCGTGACGTCGCTCCACCGCATTCGCGCGAGCAACTCGGCCAGACCCGGATTCTGATCACCAACTTCCATGCGTTTCAACTTCGCGAGACGGTCTCCGCCGGTAAGATCACGAAATCGATCCTCTCCCGAAGCGGCGCCGGCGGCTTTACCGAGACGCCCGATCAGATGGTGCGTCGCGTGTGCCGCGAACTCGGAAACAAGAAGAATCTCGTGGTCTTGAACGATGAAGCCCACCACTGCTACCGGCGGAAGCCCGACGGCACGGCTGAAAAACTGTCCGGTGACGATCGAAAGGAAGCGGAGAAGCGGGAGGAAGAGGCCCGGATCTGGATTTCCGGAATCGAGGCCGTTAAAGCGAAGATCGGCGTTAAGACCATCTACGATCTTTCGGCGACGCCATTCTTCCTTCGCGGATCCGGTTACCCGGAAGGAACCCTCTTTCCGTGGGTTGTTTCCGACTTCTCTCTCATCGATGCCATCGAGTCCGGTATCGTGAAGGTGCCACGCGTTCCTGTCGCGGACGACTCCATGACGGGAGAGCAGCCAACGTACCGCGACCTTTGGATTCGAATCCGAGAGGATTTGCCCAGGAAGAGCCGCAAAACGGAAGCCGTCGCCGGAGAGCCGAAGCTTCCTGCAGAACTGCAAGGCGCGCTGCACAGCCTCTACGGCAACTACGAGAAGTACTACGACCTTTGGAATAAGAATACCGAAGCAAGTTCAAGGGGCGGACGCCTCCAGTCTTCATCGTCGTCTGCAATAACACGAACGTCTCGAAACTGGTGTTCGACTACATCGCAGGATGGGAAAAGCCGATCGATGACAAGCTGGTCGTTCAGGCCGGCGAACTTCCCATCTTCCGGAATGATGACGGACACGGCAACTGGCTTCATCGTCCGAACACTATTCTGGTGGACAGCACGCAGCTCGAATCCGGCGAGGCAATGAGCGACGACTTCAAGAAGATCGCGGCTCGTGAGATCGACGAATTCAAGCAGGACTACCTGCTGCGTTTCCCAGGCCGCGACGCGGACAGTCTGACTGACGAAGATCTGCTTCGTGAGGTGATGAACACCGTCGGCAAATTGGGCAAGCTGGGTGAACACGTGAAATGCGTCGTGAGCGTCTCGATGCTGACGGAAGGCTGGGATGCGAACACCGTCACCCATGTTCTTGGCGTCCGCGCTTTCGGCACTCAGCTTCTCTGCGAGCAGGTGGTTGGCCGCGCCCTGCGCCGGATGAGCTATGCCGCTAACGAGGAAGGCCGGTTCGAGCCGGAGTACGCGGAGGTCTACGGGGTTCCGTTCTCGTTCATTCCGTGCAGCGGTTCGACGAAGGAGCCAAAACCCGGACCGTTGCCGACGCGCGTGCGGGCTTTGGAAAACCGAATTGCCTGCGAGATCAAGTTCCCTCGTCTGGCCGGTTACCGGTACGAACTCGACGACGGATTCCTGACCGCGCGATTCAACGAAGACTCCCAGCTTGCTCTTTCCACGGCAGACATTCCGACGAAGACAGAGAACGCGCCGATCGTGGGTGAAACCAGCATTCACACGCTGGATGACCTGCGCCGTCATCGGGAAAACGAAATCGCCTTCCTTCTTGCCAAGCTCACCCTGGAAAAGTACTTTCGCGATGACAGCGGCGGCGAGAAACCGTGGTTGTTCCCTCAACTGCTGGCCATAGCTAAACGTTGGCTCGCGGAATGCGTCACGCTGAAGGACGGTACATTCATTCAACTCCTCCTGCTGCGCGAATTCGCCCACGATGCAGCCGACCGCATCTACGGTTCTGTCGTGCCGTCGGGTAACGGCGCTAGATCGCTAAAGCCGATTCTCCGTCCTTACGACACGACTGGCTCCACGCGTTACGTCGACTTCGATACGACGCGACCCGTGTATGCCACGCGCGAAGACAAATGCCACATTTCCCATGTTGTCGCCGACACGGAATCCTGGGAACAGAAGATGGCTTCAGTATTGGAGGACATGCCTGAAGTGCTCCGGTACGTCAAAAACCATAATTTGGACTTCACCATTCCGTACACGCTGAATGGAGAGGAGAGGCAATACCATCCGGACTTCATTGCCGTCGTCGATGACGGCGCCGGATCTGAGAATCCCTTGAATCTCGTCGTTGAAGTGACCGGCGAAAAGAAAAAAGACAAGGTCGCAAAGGTGGCGGCGGCGCGGACGTTGTGGATTCCTTCAGTGAATAACCACGGCGGGTTTGGACGCTGGGCTTTCCTTGAAGTCGCCGATCCTTGGGACGCGCAGAATCTGATTCGAGCGAGCCTTCAGAAGGAGACTGCGTTATGAGCGAAGAATTACCCGCCGATTCACACGGAAAGATCATTGTTTTCGGCGCCAGGCAGATTCGCCGCGCCTGGGTGGACGACCAGTGGTACTTCTCCGTCGTGGACATTGTAGCTGCCCTGACCGACAGCGAGAATCCACGCGATTACTGGTATCGCATGAAGCAGCGGGAGAAGGAATCCACCGGAGTCGAGTTGTCGACACTTTGTCGACAACTGAAATTAACTTCTTCAGACGGAAAGTCTTACGCCACGGAAGCCGCGTCCACCGAATCCGCCTTTCGTATTATCCAGTCGATCCCCAGCCCCAAAGCGGAACCTTTCAAACGGTGGCTGGCTGAAGTCGGCTATCAACGTGTCCAGGAGATCGAAAACCCCGAACTTGCGCAGCAGCGGATGAGGGAACTCTACAAGCGAAAAGGCTACCCCGACGATTGGATCGAAAAACGAGTCCGCGGCATTGCGGTACGCGACGAACTGACCGGCGAATGGCAGAAACGCGGAATTCAGGATCAGAAGGATTTCGCAATCCTAACCGGAGAAATTTCCAAGGCCACCTTCGGTCTGACTCCTGCCGATTACAAGAAGCTGAAGGGCCTTGAACGCGAAAACCTTCGTGATCACATGACCGATCTGGAATTGATCTTCACCATGCTGGGCGAAGCAGCCACCACTGAAATCGCCCGGAATACGGACGCCCAGGGTTTTGTGAAGAACAAACGGGCGGCCCGGGAAGGCGGCACGGTCGCAGGCAATGCCCGGCGTCAGCTTGAAGCCAAGTCGGGCCGCAAGGTCGTTACCGGAGACAACTACTTGATCGACAAACCCAAGCGCAAACTGCCGCCAAAGTCGGAGTAGTCATTCCATGTCAAAGAAGAAAGCAGCCCCAGCGAAAGTTGAATCTATCCGGCACAAGGACAAACGCGCCAACATACCGACGGAAGAACTGCGGGACTTTGTCGCGGACGAGGAGTCTGCACCGCAGACGATGCTCTATCCCCGCGATCCATCGCTCGATCCGCAGCTCGTGTGGAAAGGTAAGGATGAGCAGGATCGGAAGGACCTCGCCGTTCCGATCGTGCCGATCTACATCCAGGAGAAGATCCATCCCCAGGCGTTAATCGAGGATCTCCGCACGACCTCCGCTTCCGGGAAGGAACAGCCGCAGCAAAGGCTGTTCGCGGACTTCAACGGAGGCCCAGTCGATTTCGAACAGAAGATTGAGTTCTACAAGCACGAACAAAACTGGACCAATCGGATGATTCTCGGCGACTCGTTGCTTGTTATGACGAGCCTGGCGGAAAAGGAAGGGTTGAAAGGTAGGGTCCAGACGATCTACTTCGATCCTCCGTATGGCATCAAGTTCGGATCCAACTGGCAGGTGAGCACGCGCAAGCGTGACGTGAAGGATGGCAAGGTCGAAGACGCGACACGTCAACCAGAGCAAATTCGAGCCTTTCGCGACACGTGGAAGCTGGGCATCCATTCGTACTTGGCTTATCTACGCGATCGCCTCCTCGTTGCCAGGGATCTACTGACCGAGACTGGTAGCATTTTCGTCCAGATCGGAGATGAGAATGTGCATCTCGTTCGCTGTCTGCTGGACGAAACATTCGGGAGCCAGAACTTCTATGCGCAGATAGCTTTCAAATCGACCGATCCTCTCGGCCAAAGTGGGCTCCCACAGGCCTATGATTACCTGCTTTGGTTTACGAAGGATATCGAGCGCGCAAAGTACCGTCCAATATTCCAAGAAAAGGATATTCCGACGGATCGCGAATACCGCCTTGTAGATGACAAGCACCTTTCTGCTCGCAGGCTATCTGAAGAAGAATTCCAAAGCTTGTCGTCTTGGAACGAGGTTTACAGACGTCGGCCGCTGACATCATCAGGATTTACTCCAACATGCATGTACACATTCACACTTGGCAATGTCGAGTGCCCCATTCGACAGTAGGAAGAGTTGGTCTACTCACAAAGAAGGAATGGAAAACCTGAAGCGAGCCGATCGATTGTTCCTGATCGGCAGTACGCCGTACATGAAGGCGTACTTCCGAGACTTTCCAGTCTCCGAAATTGAGAATGTTTGGACTGACAAGCCCGGGGCGGTCGCGCAAATCTATGCTGTTCAAACGGCCGCGAAATTCGTAGAACGTTGCCTTCTAATGTCGACGGATCCCGGCGACCTAGTACTTGATCCCACGTGTGGTAGCGGTACCGCAGCCTATGTAGCGGAACAGTGGGGACGTCGCTGGATCACAATCGAGCTGCTGAAGAAGACGGGTACGGGTAATCTCTTCATGGTCTTCGGCGAGCCCGACGTCGACATCAAGAAACAGAAAGACGGAAACATGACCGTCGAAATCAAAGGCGTCGACGTTTACGATCCAACGACCGGGCAGATTCGCAGCTCATCGACGGACGACATCGCATGCTGGTTCATCGACACCAACTACAACGGCGAAAGCTTCTTCGTCCGTCATGCTTACTTCACCGGCGCAGACGAACCGTACGACAAACTGAAGCGCGCGCTGCGCGCCGAGATCGACGAGGCTGCGTGGTCGAGCCTGTACAGCACAAAGAGCCGTCCGTTCGAAGACCAGATACGGGCAAGATCGCGGTGAAAGTGATCAACCACTATGGCGATGAAGTGCTGAAGGTCTTCGCTGTTTCGTAAGCTTGTGGGGCTTTGCATCAAAAAGTGTCGCAGATTGCCCCGGCCGCCTTCCTTGAGGCTGCGGCCTATCGGCCTTGCGCTTCGCGTGGCGCTGTCCCCCTTCGCCTGGGGACAGCATGCTTGCCGGACGGGAGTTCGAAAAATCAGCCATCACTGCTCACCGATCGCCAATTTGGAACATCCTTATGAAACATCCTTATAGATCCGTCTCCGACACGATTTATAAGGATGTTTCAAATCGGCGAGTGGCGATGGGTGAGTGCTGACTTGGAAGGAGGCTCATTCTCATGGACAAGCTCGAGATCACCGGTCTGGAAGGGGCGGCCAGTGGTGTCGTTGTGGAAGCGCAGTTCAATCCGAAGGAGATTTCAATCGATAAATCGGTTTCCTGGCAGAAGCAGAAGAAACAGGGCCCTGCTGATCTCGAGTTCACCGCAGCCGAGCCGAAGACGATGTCATGCGAGCTGATGTTCGACGGCTTCGAATCGGGATCGTCCATCCAGACGGAAATCGACAAGCTTCACTTGTTCAGTGCAGTCGATCCGGCGCTCAAGCGTCCCCCCAAGGTCAAAGTAGTCTGGGGCATCGAGGGCACACCCGGAATGATCCCGCGGCTTGACGCGGTCATCGAATCCATTGGCATCACCTACACGATGTTCAACGCCGACGGGGTGCCTCTGCGTGCTACGGCGAAGCTGCGGTTCACGGAAGCCCGTAATCTCAAGGTCGGCAACCGCAGTAGGAAGGCAATCCGTCAAGGCAATCACGCCCTTCCTGGAGACGATTCGTCATCGTAGATCGATTATTGAGACTATACTTGCCCCTCTTCAGTCGAAAAAAAGCTGTGTCTTGAATGAGGGTTCGCCTCGATGAGCAAGTCAGTCGGAATCGGATCTACGCTCGGGCAATACCGGATCGACGCCTTGCTTGGCCAGGGCGGCATGGGTGTCGTCTATCGCGCTTTCGATACGAAGTTGAACCGGCCTGTGGCGTTGAAGTTCTTGTCAGCTGAGGTCGCAGACGCCGACGCTCGACGACGTTTTCAGCGCGAAGCTCAGATGGCATCCTCTCTGAATCATCCGCACATTGTTACGGTACACGACGCGGGCGATTGGGAAGGAAAACAGTACGTCGTTACCGAATTCATGGATGGCGGCACTCTGAGCAGTTGGGCCGCCGCGGAGCCGCGATCCTGGCGACAGTGTGTCGATCTGCTCGCGGGTGTCGCAGACGGTTTGGCGACAGCTCACGAGGCACACATCCTGCACCGCGACATCAAGCCCGGCAACATTCTGGTCTCGCAGAGCGGTTACGCGAAGCTCGCCGACTTTGGTCTTGCCAAGCTCGACGACAGTGCCGCTGCGGACGACGCATGCACACGCACAGGCGTGGTTGTAGGAACGCTTGCCTACATGTCCCCGGAGCAGGCCCTCGGCCGCAAATGCGACTCGCGCAGCGATATCTTCTCCTTGGGCCTGGTGCTTTATGAAATGTTGTCGCGAAAGCGTGCGTTCGATGGCACATCGACGCCGGATCTCCTTCAACAGATCGTCCAGCGTCAACCGCCTCCTCTCAATGATTCGATTCCGGCGGCGTTACGAGACCTCGTCGACAAAGCTCTGGAGAAGGAACCGGCAGACCGTTATCAATCGGCGCGTGAGATGGCGGTTGATCTGCGACGGATCGCGCGCCGTGCAGACTCTCGCAAGGATGTTGCCGGCTTGACTCCGGCGGCGCCTGTCCAGAGGCGACTTCGCTGGTGGATTCCTGTAGTTGCTGTTCTTGCCATTGCCGCCGTTGCTGGAGGCATCATGTTTCGTCCAGGGGCGAAAAGCAGCGGACGATTACAACGATTGCAGATTGCGCCTCCGCCTGGAGGCCGCTTCGTGGTGGGATCGTCGCTCACAGTGGGTGGTATCGCGATATCGCCGGATGGAGAGACCTTCGCGTTTGCGGCGACAGTGGACGGAGTCACTTCTCTATGGGTGCAGCCGTTGGGAGACCCGGTCGCTCGCAAAATTGATGGGACGAACGGACCGCAGCGGCCCTTCTGGTCACCTGACAGTAAATCGATCGGATACTTCGCAACAGGTGGCTTGTTTCGCGTGGACGCTGCCGGCGGCGCGCCTGTCCTGATAACCAAAACGGGCGCGGGCTATCCACTGTCGGGTTCCTGGTCCGAAGACGGAACAATACTAGTCTGGGATAACAATAACGGCTTGTTTACCGTCCCCGAGTCTGGCGGCGAGCTGAAACAGTTGCTCAAGGACGGTTTTTTCCCGCAGATGCTGCCGGGCGGAGGTTTCCTGTATTGGAGGCCACGTGACGGAATCTACGCCGCGACACTCAGGAACCCCGAGAGTGGCAAGCGCCTGGTCAGCGGGGTTAGTCACGGTTTTTATGCCTCGGGGTATCTCTTATGGCGGAATGGATCCGCACTACTGGCACAGCCGTTCGATCCAGCCACGCTGAGTTTGAGCGGCGAACCGCACCCGGTGCTGGAACCCATTGCTGCCGGAGATGTTGGTGACCCAAGCCTGACGGTGTCGACGACGGGCCGCCTGATCTACGATGCGGAGGGCAGCGACAGACAACTGACGTGGCACGCGCGAACGGGCCAACCTCTTGGTCGGTTCGGATTGCCCGGCAGTTATCAAGGTTTCCGAGTTTTCGATAACGGCCGAAGAGTTCTGGTTCAGGCGAATGCCGTCAAAGATCGGGGGCTCTGGCTGATCGATGAGAGTGGTCGCCCCAGCCGACTCATACCGGACGTATGGACGGTGAATCCCACTCCATCTGCAGACGGCAAGTCGGTCGTCTTCGCGAATCCCGAGGTCGGTATCCTTCGAGCCGACATTACGGGGGAAAACAGCGCTCTGCTGAAGATCGGCAAGGAGGGTGTTTTCAAGTTTCCGACGGACCTGTCCGGCGATGTCCTCCTGTTCAGTGTTGTATCGGCTGCTTCGAAAAATGATATCTGGTATCTGCGCCTTGCACCTGACGGAAGTCCAGCGCCAGGCGCCCAGCCTGTGTCGTATCTTCAGACGCCGGCGCTCGAAAGTTCTGCGCGGTTCGCTCCCGGTCACGATCAGCGCTGGCTCGCGTATCAGTCGGACGAATCCGGACGCTCGGAAGTGTACGTTCGATCTTTCCCGGCAAAGGGCGAAAAAATCCCGATATCAAGCCAGGGTGGTGGTTACCCAGTTTGGGGACCGGACAGTCGTGAACTGTTCTACCTCGCGCCCGACAACAAACTCATGGTCGTGGAAATGAAATTCGGACCGACACTGGTTTCGGCCTCGACGCCCAAAGAAGTGTTCACTCTCCCATCGAGGGATATGCCCGCCGGTAGTTCGCCTTACGACACACTCGACGGTCAGCGATTCCTGATCCTTGCCCCTGTCGCGCCGGCAACACGTCCGTTGCAGTTGATAGACAACTGGACTGCTCTCGTCGGCGGCAAGCAGTGAAGGCGACAATTCGATTGTCCTGAGTTCCTGCGCTGGCGATTACTCCACGGATTCCCAGTATGTCCACTGCTGATTGTAGAGTCCTGCGTTGCTGTAGATCATGGGCAATGACTCCACGCGGCTCGTGACGCTCGACAGGCGGTAGAAGGACTTCCACTGGTCGGCCCACCACTCCAGCGGGCGCATTGTGATGTGTCCGGGGAACCAGAACTGGTTGAGGTTGATGAGGAGCACAAGCTTTCGCACGGCAAGACGGCGCCACTCTTCGACCATCCTCGTGATGTCGCGTTCGGGAATGTGTTCGAGCACATCGACGGCGACAAGCGTCTCGAACCGATCGGACGCGGAGAAGGGAATCGCGGTCAGCGAACCTTCGCGCAACCGATCGCGCACTTCCGGAAA